>Ga0070739_10002606_pt1 | contig 23902 bp, 22 predicted proteins | sample Coa_R1_7_FD_66445 | JGI IMG/M metagenome (GOLD analysis project Ga0070739, IMG submission 66445) | Surface soil microbial communities from Centralia Pennsylvania, which are recovering from an underground coalmine fire - Coalmine... | ecosystem: Environmental > Terrestrial > Soil > Unclassified ... | reverse complement strand
CGACATGACGGAAGCCCTCGGGTATTGTCCCTAAGCCTTAGGGGTCCGTGAGTCCCGACGGCGCGTCGAAGCGGAGGACCAGCCCATGGCGGACGGTGAGCGGCTCGTCTCGGCGGACTCGCACGTCCGCCTGTCGCACGACCAGATCAAGTCGCACCTCGCGGTGAAGCACCACGACGAGTACGACCGCGCGGTCGACGAGTTCACCGCGCGCGTCATGGCGAGCGGTGCCGGCAAGGCCAACGCGTCGGCGATGCAGCGCTACGACCACCCCGCGTTCAACCGGCCCGGTCACGGCGATCCGTACGCGCGCCTCGAGGACATGGACACCGACGGAGTCGACGCGGAGGTCGTGTACTGCGAGGTGAGCGCGTACCGCTACCTCTACCTGCTGCGCGACGGGTGGCGCGAGGCGACGCGCGCGTTCAACGACGCGATGCACGAGTTCGCCAGCGCGGACCCGAAGCGGCTCGTCGTCTCGTATCAGATCCCGATCCACGACGTCGCCGCCGCCGTCGACGAGGTGCACCGCGTCGCCGCGCTCGGCGGCAAGTCGCTGCAGCTCCCCGTCTTCCCGACCGAGCTCGGTCAGCCCGACTACTTCCACGAGCGGTACGACCCGCTGTGGTCGGCGATCAGCGAGACGTCGTTGCCGATGTGCTGCCACATCGGCCTCAACACCGCGCTCGACGACCTCACGCGCCGCGACCCCACACCGCAGAACGGCGTCATGGTCCCGATGACCGGGCTGAGCGCGGGCGAGGCACTCGGCATGTGGATGCTCACCGGCGTCCTCGAGCGCTTCCCCGAGCTCAAGCTCGTGTTCGTCGAGCCGGGACTCGGCTGGGTGGCGTGGTACCTCTGGATCGTCGACGACATGGCCACGCGCCAGAAGTACGACTTCCCCGAGCTGCGCGAGCTCCCGAGCTTCTACTTCCACCGCAACATCTCGCTGACGGTCATCGACGAGCCCGACGGGCTGCAGCTGCTGCGTCACCGCATCGGGGTCGAGAACATCATGTGGTCGACCGACTACCCGCACCCGGTGTCGACCTGGCCGCGCTCGCGCGAGATCGTCGACGAGCAGTTCGCCGGCATCCCCGCCGAGGAGCGTGAGCTGATCGTCTCCGGCAACGCGTCACGCGTCTGGAACCTCTGAGTGCCTCCGAAGCGTCACGCGAAGCCGCTCGACCGTGACACCGTCGTGCGGACGGCCGCGGACATCGCCGACCGCGAGGGTTGGTCCGCGGTCACGCTCTCGCGGGTCGCGCGCGAGCTGCATCGCCACGTCACGTCGATGTACACGCACGTCGACAGCCTCGAGGCGCTCCGACGGCACGTCGCACTGCTCGCCGCGACGGAGATGGGCGAGCTGCTGTGGACCGCCGCGCTCGGACGCTCGCGCGACGACGCCCTCGCGGCGATCGCGGACGTCTACCGCAGCTACCCCCGCCAGCACCCGGGGCGCGGCGAGGCGCTCCTGACGTACCGGCAGCGTGACGACGCCGAGTTCGTCGCGGTGACGTTGCGAATGAGCGAGCCGTTGCGCGCGACGTTGCGCTCGTACGGCCTCGACGACTCGCAGGTCGAGCACGCGCACCGCGTCTTCAGCGCGACCCTGCGCGGGTTCTCGGTCGGCGAGAGCGTCGGCCTCTACGAGCCCCTCGGCGACACCGACGAGACCTACCGCGAGATCCTCGAGCTGTTCCGCACGATGCTCGCATCCGGTCGGTGGCCGGGCGCCGCGCGCACGTCGCGTACGAGGACGACGCGCCGATGACCGGGGCGCTCGCCGGGCTGCGCGTCCTCGACGTCTCGTGGGGGATCGCCGGCCCGATGACGACGATGCTGCTCGCGGACCAGGGCGCCGACGTGGTGAAGGTCGAGCCACCAGGCGGTGACCCGTTCCGATCGCTCTCGGGCGCGCGGGTCTGGCACCGCGGCAAGCGGAGCGCGGTCCTCGACCTCCGCGACGCGCACGACCGTGCGACCTTCCTCGCGCTGACGGATCGCGCCGACGTGGTCGTGGAGAGCTTCACACCCGGCGTCACGCGGCGGCTCGGCATCGACTACGAGACGGTGCACGCGCGCAATCCGCGTCTCGTGTACGGGTCGATCACCGGGTACGGCCGCGACACCCGCGACGCGCAGCGTCCCGCGTACGACGCGCTCGTCGCGGCGCGCACGGGGTTGCACTGGGAGCAGCGCGGGTGGTGGGGCGGGACGATCGAGCGTCTCGCCGGCCACGAGCCCGCGATCCCCGACCTCGACGTCCCCGACGGCGCGCCCCAGGGCGCGCCGCGCGACGGGCCGCTGTTCCCCGCGTCGTACTGGCCGAGCCTCGCGGCGTGCTTCATCGCGACGAGCGCGGTCAGCGCCGCCTTGCGTGCGCGCGAGATCACCGGACGCGGACAGCTCGTCGAGACGTCGCTCTTGCAGGCCGCGCTCTGTCTCGGCCTCGGGAGCCGTCAGCGGGTCGAACGTCCCGACGCGCCCGGGTTCGTGTCGTGGGTGCCCGACGCGCGCTCGCCGAAGGGCCTGTTCGAGTGCGCGGACGGTCGCTGGGTGCACCACTGGGTGCCGAACCCGCGCTTCGTGCTCGGCGCGTCGGCGGGTGAGACGTTGCGCGTCCCCGACGACGCCGCCACGCCGCGCGACGACCCGACGCGCATCGGCATGGCACCCGATGAGCTCGTCGTGCTCCTGCACTACTACCCGCTGATGGCCGACGCGTTCCGGCGCTTCCCCGCCGACGAGTGGGTGCGGGTCGCTGCCCAGGTGGGTGTGGTGCTGCAACCGGTGCGGTCACCGGAGGAGGCCCTGGCGGATCCCACGCTGCTCGCCGACGGGTGCGTCACCGAGCTCGACGACCCGGAGGTCGGGCGCATCCGGACCGTCGGGTTGCCGTACAGGATGAGCGAGACGCCCGGCGCGATCCGCCGCGCCGCACCGCGCGCCGGCGAGCACACCGACGAGGTGCGTGTCGAGGCGACTGCGCCGTTGCGCGACCGGCCCGCCGCGCGCGACGCACCGTTGCGCGGTCCGCTCGACGGCGTGCGCGTGCTCGATCTCGGCCTCGCCGTCGCGGGTCCCTTCGGCGCGCAGGTCCTCGCCGACCTCGGCGCCGACGTCGTCAAGGTCAACGCGCTGCACGACGAGTGGTGGCACGCGAACCACATCGCCTACTCGTGCAACCGCGGCAAGCGCAGCATCGCGGTCGACCTGAAGAACCCGCGCGGCCTCGACGTGCTGCACGCGCTCGTGCGCGACGCGGACGTCGTCATGCACAACATGCGGTACGACGCGGCCGAGCGTCTCGGCGTCGACTACGAGTCGCTGCGGCGCGTCAACCCCGCGCTCGTCTACTGCCACACGCGTGCGTTCGAGCGCGGTCCACGCGACGGGCTGCCGGGCAACGACCAGAGCGGTGCCGCGCTCGCAGGCGTCGAGTACGAGGACGGCGGCTGCGCCGACGGGGGAAGGCCGATCTGGAGCCTCACCTCGATGGGGGACACGGGCAACGGGTTCCTCGGCGCCATCGGCGTGATCCAGGCGCTCTACCACCGCGAGCGGACCGGTGTCGGACAGTTCGTCGACACGTCGATCCTCTACGCGTGCCTGCTGAACACGTCGTACGCATGGACGTTGGCCGACGGGACGCCCGGCCCGCGACCGCGTCTCGACAAGATGCAGCTCGGTCTCGGCCCGCTCTACCGGCTCTACCAGACGGCCGACGGTTGGCTGTGTCTAGCCGCGGTGACGGACGAGCATCGCGACCGGCTCGCCAAGGCGCTCGGCTCCGCGCTTCGCGACGACCTGGGCGCGCACCTGGAACGGGTCTTCCGCACGCGCCCGGCGCGTGAGTGGTTCGAGCTGCTCGACGGGCACGGCGTGCCCTGCGAGGTCTCGTCCGACTCGTACGCCGTCGAGATGTTCGACGATCCCGAGCTGGTCGATCGCGAATGGGTCGTGACGTACGCGCACCCGCTCGTCGGGAGGCTGGAGCAGTTCGGCCGCGTCGTCGACTTCTCCGACACGCAGCCGCCGATCCCCCGCCCGCCGCTCGTCGTCGGCGACCACACGCGCGAGATCCTCACTGATGCGGGCCTCTCGACCGACGAGATCGACGCGCTCGTCCACGACGGTGTCGTGCGAGACGGCTCGCGGTAGCGATCATGCCGTCGGTCATCCCGCCCGTCCCCGGCGCCGACGACGCCTTCTTCTGGGACGGCGTGCGCGCGGGCCGGCTGTTGCTGCAGGCGTGCGCGGACTGCGGCGCGGTGCGACACCCGCCGGCTCCGATGTGCGCGCGGTGTCGCTCGTTGCGCCACGAGGCGCGTGAGTCGACGGGGCGCGGCACCGTGTACTCGTGGATCGTGTCGCGCCACCCGACCGAGCCGGACGCGCAGCCGCGGATCGTCGCGCTCGTGCAGCTCGACGAAGGCGTGCGCCTCGTGTCGAACCTCGTGGACGTCGAGCCCGCCGACGTGCACAACGACATGCCGGTCGAGGTCGTGTTCGTCGACCACGACGGCACGGTCCTTCCCCAGTTCCGCCCCACGACCCCGTTTTGGGAAGGCTCAGACACACATGGTGTGCATGAGGCTTCACAGAAGGCGGGGGGAGCGTGATGGCGCGCTTCGACGACGTCGTCATCGCCGGGATCGGGCACACGGAGTACTCGAAGTGCTCCGGTCGCAGCACGCTCCAGCTCGCGGCCGAGGCCGCGAGCGCGGCGATCGACGACGCGGGTCTCGCGCCGCGCGACGTCGACGGCATGGTCACGTTCACCCTCGACGACAACGACGAGCTCGAGCTGATGCGTTGCCTGGGGATCCCCGAGCTTCGGTACTGGTCGCGCACGCCGCACGGCGGGCCGGGCTCCAACACCATGGTCCAGCACGCCGCGGCGGCGGTGACCGCCGGAGTTGCGGACGTGGTCCTGCTGTACCGGGCGTTCAACGAGCGGTCCGGGCGCCGGTTCGGTCAGCCGAACGCGCGCGCGAGCGTGCCGGGACTCGACTGGTACCTGCCCTTCGGTCTCGACACGCCGGGCAAGACGTACGCGCTGCAGTTCCAGCGCTACATGCACGAGTTCGGCGTGACCAACGAGGACTTCGGGCGTTACAGCGTCGTCGCGCGCAAGCACGCGGCGACGAACCCGAACGCCTGGTTCCATCGCCGTCCGATCACGCTCGCGGACCACCAGGCGTCACGGTGGATCGTCGAGCCGGTCCTACGACTGCTCGACATGTGCCAGGAGAGCGACGGCGGTGCCGCGCTCGTGGTCACGCGCGCGGATCGCGGCCGCGACCTCCCGAACCCAGCGGTGCGCGTCCGCGCCGCGGCCGACGGGCACCTGGTCGACGGCAGCGTGATGCACAGCTACTACCACGCCGATCTCGCGGAGCTCCCCGAGGCGCGCTTCGTCGCGCGCCAGCTCTACGACGCCGCGGGCATCACGCCGCGCGACGTCGACGTCGCGATGATCTACGAGAACATGAGCCCGATCGTGTTCCTGCAACTGGAGGCGTTCGGGTTCTGCGGTCGCGGTGAGGCGCGCGACTTCATCGCGGACGGCAACATCGAGCTCGACGGCTCCCTCCCCGTCAACCCGAACGGCGGGCTGCTCGGCGAGGGCTACATCCACGGCGTCAACAACGTGATCGAGGGCGTGCGTCAGGTGCGCGGGAGCGCCGCGAACCAGATCCCGGACGTCGGGCACGTCCTCGTCGCCGCGGGCCGCAGCGGCCTGATCCTCGAACGCGCCTGAGGAGGCCGGCTATGCGCTCGGCTGCTGCTCGCCGGTGCGGTAGTCGCCGAACTTCGAGTCACGCGCGTCGAGCGCGGCGGTGAGCCCGCGCTTCTGCGTGTTGGCGACGAACTCGTGCAGGCTCTTCTGGTGCGTTCCGAGCGCGCACAGCTCGGTGCCGACCCGGATCGCGGTGCGCAGGCCCATGACCTCCATCCCGCGGTGCACGATGCGCTTGTTCAGGCGCACGATGTCGGGTGGCATCTTCGCGATGCGCGACGCGACCTCGAGCACGCGCTCCTCGAGCTCCTCGACCGGGTACGCCGCGTTCGCCCAGCCCAGCTGCACGGCCTCGACGCCGGAGATGGAGTCGCCCGTGAGCATCATCTCCATCGCCTTGCGCGGTCCGATGTACCAGGCGTGGAAGTGCATGTCGGGAACGCCGAAGCGAACCGCCGGGTAGCCCATCTGCGCGTCCTCGGCCATGTAGACGAGGTCGCATCCGGTCGCGAGCTCGCTGCCGCCCGCGAGGCAGTACCCGTGCACCTGCGCGATGACCGGCTTGGCGAGATCCCAGATGCTCATCCAGCTCTCGGTGACGTGGCGCGGCCACTGGCCCTCGCCCTCGGGCGTGTAGAAGGGCATCTCGTGACCCTCGTTGCCACCGCCGAGGTCGTAGCCGGCCGAGAACGACGGTCCTGCGCCGCGGATGATCTGCACGCGCACGTCGTCGTCGGCATCGCCCTCGCGCAGCGCCTGCAGCAATTGGCCTCGCAGCGGGTGGTTGAGCGCGTTGCGCTTGTCGGGCCGGTTCAGCGTGATCCGCCGCACACCCGGCAGGGGCTCGTCGACGAGGACGTGGTCGTACTGGTCGTACCTGACGCTGCTCTGCACGGCGGCCTCCGGGACGCGCGGTCGGGTCCGTAGTCCTAGTCGCTTTTGGGAAGCGTGACGGACACAGAGCGTCGGTCACGCTTCACACAACGGCGGTGGGGTCAGAAGCAGCCGTCCAGGAAGGTGCCGATGCGCTCGCGTGCGCGCTTGCCGAGCTCCATCGGGAAGGCGACGAACCCGTGGATGCAGTCCGGGTACACCGCCAGCTCGGCTTCGTTGCCCCACGCCTCCCAGCGTGCCGCCATGAACAACGTGTCGTCGAGCAGGTGGTCGGCCGACCCGACCGTGAACAGCGCGGGAGGCATGTCGCGCAGGTCGGCATACAGCGGCGAGTACTGCGGCGCGCGTGAGTCGAGACGCGACACACCGGGGAGGAAGCACTCGAGCACGAAGCCGCTCAGCTCGGGGTCGAGCATGTCCGCCACGTTGCTCGGCCTCACCCCGACACCCGACGGCGTCCCGCTCAGGTCGTAGACACCGAAGACGAGGTTCGCGCCGGTCACACGGTCGATCGCACCCAGCTCGTCGCGCACGCGCAACAGCGTCATGGCCGCGTAGTAGCCGCCGGCCGACTCGCCGCCCACCACCACGGGCCCGTCGGTCGAGTCGAGCACGGCCTTCGTGACGGCGAGGCAGTCGTCGCTGCCGGCCGGGAACGGGTACTCGGGCGCGAGTCGGTAGTCAACGGACACGACGTCCACGCCGAGCGTCTTCGCGATCTCCGCGTTGCCGACGTCGTTCATGCGCGGGCTCCCGAGCATCATCGCCCCACCGTGGAAGTGCACGTAGGTCCCTCGCGGCGACGGGCTGCGGAACACGCGGCAGGGCACGCCGGCGATCGACTCGTCGGTGCCGTCCGGTGACTCGACCTCGAACGACTGCATCATCCGGCGCTCGGCCGCGACGCGTCCCGCGGTGTCGGTCGGCATCGTCGCGGCGTCGGCGCTCATGAGCTCGCGGATCGCGTCCGCCATCGCCCGGGCCTCGTCGCGCAGCCCCTCGTACTCCTCGGGCCACATCATCCCTGCTCCTCTCTTGCCTCCCGCGCGTGCGCGCGACGGTGGTGCTCCGCGAGCACGTCGTCACCGAAGTCGTGTGACGGCTCGCGCACGACGGTGTGGACGTGGTTCGCGTCGTCCTGGGTGTTGTCGAGCTCGACGAGCAACCGGGGGCCCGCGACGCGGTAGTAGTGCCCGACGCCCGGCTCCGGCGCGCCCGCCCACGCGAAGCGGGCCCGATCCGGATCGGGCACGCGTGCACCGGCGGGGAAGCGGGCGAGGTACACGTCGAGCAGCCGGCGAGCCGTGTCCGCGGCCACGCCCGTGAGCGCCGCGATCGGCACGCCGTCGTCGGGGATCGAGTCGCCGACGTGCCGGTCGTTGCGGGTCACGATGTCGTCGGGTGCGACGTCGGCGACGACCGCGGACGCTCGTTGCTCGACCGTGAGCGCGTGCAGGAGGTCGAAGCCGAGCTGCTCCTCGACCGCGAGCGGTGCCACGACCGTCATCCCGTGGTCGTGCACCGACGCGGGGTTCGCGCCGAGGAACAACGGCGTGAGGCGCACCTCGCGGTCGACGACCGTCGCGTGCAGGGAGACGTGGTGCCCCTCGTAGCGCACCGCCCACGCGTCCGCACCCGGCTCACCGAAGACGGTCAGCCAGTAGTCGTCACGGTGACGACGGTCGCTGCCGTAGCGCTCCAGCCGGTCGAGCACCTCGTCGAGCCCCATGATCGTGACGACACGCGCGAAGGCGGGCAGCGGGACGAGCGTCGCGAGCAGCCGGTGCAACGACTTCGACTGCGCGCGCTCGAGCTTCGACACCGGCATGCCGCGGCGCTCCGTCGGCCAGTACGCCCACGTGTGCCGCTCGTCGTCGTGATCGAACGGGATGCACGCCAGCGCGCGCTGCGAGCCGTCGAGCGACCCGAGAAACGTGCCGGTGGCGTCCGCGAGCGACGAGGCCAGGTCCATGTGCGCTACGAGGCGGAGCCCTGGCCGGATGGCCGGGAGGGCGGAGCCGAGGGAGCCACGGACACAGACGGTAGATCGTCCCGCCTCCATCCCGCGTTGGTACACAACTCGCGCCCAGGACCGCGACTCGTGTACCAACCGGTCAGGGGGCGTCGGGCTCGCGGCCGTAGAAGACCCGCTCGACGACACGCCGGGCGCGGCGCGTGATGCGGCGGTAGTCGTCCCGCAACGACGCCTGCGGACGGCCGAGATAGCCGAGCATCCGTGCGAGGCGCAGCGCTTCCACGGAGTCCTGCGGCAGCGACTCGCGCTGGCTCCCCGTGAGCAGGAACCGGTAGTCGCGCGCGCGTGAGCAGAACGCGTGCGACTGCTCGAGCGCGAATGCGTCGGACGGGTCGAGGACGCCGGCGGCCGCGGCCGCGCGCAGCGCGACGACGGTCGACGGCGTTCGCAGCGACGGGATGCGCGCGCCGTGCTCGAGCTGGACGAGCTGTGCCGTGAACTCCACGTCGGACAGCGAGCCGCGCCCGAGCTTCAGGTGGAACTGCGGGTCCTCGCCGGGCGGGATCCGCTCGCGCTCGATGCGCGCCTTCATCCGCCGCACCTCGCGCACCGCGTCGTCCGGGAACGGGTCGCGGTACACGAACGGCTCGACGAGGTCGCAGAACCGGGCCGCGAGCTCCATGTCACCCGCGACCGGCCGCGCCTTGAGGAGCGCCTGGAACTCCCACGTCAACGCCCAGCGCTCGTAGTACTCGCGGTACCCGTCGAGCGACCGCGCGAGCGGGCCCTGCTTGCCCTCCGGACGGAGAGCGGCGTCGATGCGGAACGTCTGACCCTCGGCCGTCGTCGCGCCGATCTCGACCATGAGCGCCTCGGCGACGCGCTCGGCCTCGGCGAAGTCGTCCGCGCCCGTCCCCTCGTACACGAAGAGCACGTCGATGTCGGACGCGTACGACAGGTCCGCGCCACCGAAGCGGCCCATGCCGATCACCGCGAACGGCAACGGCGGTGCCAGCATCTCGAGCGCGGCATGCACCGACGCGTCCGCGAGCGCGGCGAGCTCACGACCCGCCGTCTCCGTGTCGGCGAAGCCGAGGAGGTCGCGCGCGCCGATGCGGACGAGCTCGCGACGCTTGAACCGCCGCAGCCCCTCACGCCTGCCCTCCGCGTCCTGGCGCCACGTGAGCGTGCGCGTCGCCTCGTCGACGAGCTCGTCGCGCGACTTCTCGACCGCGAGCTGCGCGTCCGAGCCGAGCAGCTCGACGAGCTCCGGGTGGCGGCGGAGCGCGTCCCCGAGCAGGCGGCTCGACCCGAGCACCCGGCACGTCCGCTCCGCCGTGGCCGGCACGTCGCGGAACGCGGTCGCGAGCGCGGTCGAGCGGACGGGGCCCTCGACGAGCCGGCGCAGCTGCAACAGCGCGAGGTCGGGATCGGGCGCGACGGAGCACCACTCCAAGACGAGCGGGAGGAGCTGCTGCATCAGCTGCGAACGGCGGGTCAGGCCGGACGTCAGCTCGTGCAGCGCGGCACGCGCCTGCGCGACGTCCGTGAAGCCGAACGCGACGAGCCGCTCCTCGGCCGCCTCGATCGACAGCGGACCGGTTCCGGCGAGCGTCTCGAGCAGCGGCGCGAAGAACAGCTTCTCGTGGATCGACCGGACCGTCGCCTGCTGCGCTCGATGGTTCGCCTCGAACTGCGCCCACGCGGACGCGCTGCCACGGTCGCGGTAGCCGAGGACGCGCGCGAGGCGGGCGCGTGCCGACGCGTCGGTCGGGAGCGTGTGGGTCTGCTGCTCGTCCCAGAGCTGCAGCCGGTGCTCGACGGTACGCAGGGAGCGGTACGCGCGATCGAGACGGCGCGCGTCCTCGTCGTCGACGTACCCCGCGCGCGCGAGCTGCGTGAGCGCTTCGAGCGTGTTGCGCGAGCGGATCGACGGGTCGTGGCGGCCGTGCACGAGCTGGAGGAGCTGCACGGCGAACTCGATGTCGCGGATCCCTCCCGGTCCGCGCTTCAGCTCCCGGTCGCCGACACCGCGGCGCCTGGTCTCCTGCTCGGCGCGCGCCTTCATCTCACGGATCTCGCGGACGGCGTCGGCGTTGAGGACGGCCGGCCACACGAACGGCGCGACGCGCGTCATGAACCGCTCCGCCAGGTCGCCGTCGCCCGCGACGGGCCGGGCCTTGATCAGCGCCTGGAACTCCCAGTTCTGCGCCCAGCGCTCGTAGTACGCGAGGTAGGCGTCGAGGCTGCGGGTCAGCGGCCCCGCGCGGCCCTCGGGGCGCAGGTCGGCGTCGGTGCGGAACACGATCCCGTCGGCGGTCGGGTGGGCCATCAGCGCGAGGACCTGGCGTGCGGCCCGCTCGGCGTCGTCCGCCCCGTTCTCGTGCACGAACAGCACGTCGACGTCGCTCGAGTAGTTCAGCTCGCAGCCGCCGAGCTTGCCCATGCCGATCACCGCGAGGCCGCCCGACGGTGCTGCGAGGTCTGCCACCGCCCGGAGCGCCGCCTCGGCGAGCGCAGCCAGCTCCGCACCCACGGCGCGCAGGTCGGCGAGGCCGAGCAGGTCGCGTGCCGCGACGCGGACGAGCTCGCGACGCTTCCAGCGCCGGAGCGCCGCGGCCGGATCATCCGCGCCCGCAAGGCCACGCGCGAGACGGTCACGGAACGCTTGAACGTCGAGCTCGCGCTCCAACGAGTCGACGTCGCGCAACGCGTCGACCATCTCGGCGTCGACGAGCAGCCCGGCGAGCAAGGACCGCGACGCGACCGACACCGCGACGAGCGCGTCGACGAGCCGGGGGCTCGAGGCCAGCTCCGCGTCGAGACCGGGATGGGCCTCCGTCAGCCGCTCCAACGCGACGCGCGCCGTGATCGGGTCGGCGGAACGCTCGATCGCGTCGACGATCGACGGCCGTCCGAGCACGCTCACCACGCACTGCAGTGTCGCACGATGCCGAGCGAGGGCTGCCCCGCACGTGCTCGTATCCTGTGGGTGTGCCGCGCCTGCGCATCGCCGCCGCCCAGCTCGACCTCGTCGTGGGTGACCTCGACGGCAACGTCGAGCGCATGCTGAGCGCGTACGACGCCGCCGAGGAGGCGGGGTGCGACGTCGTCGCGTTCCCCGAGCTGGCGATCACGGGCTACCCGCCCGAGGACCTGTTGCTGCGCCCGGCGTTCGTCGCCGAGGCGGCGGCGAGCCTCGAGAAGCTCGCGTCGCGCACCGGCCGCGCCGCGGCGGTCGTGGGCTACCCGGAAGCGGGCCGCGACCTCTACAACTCGGCGGCGTTGTGCGCGCAGGGTCGGGTGCACGGCGTCTACCGGAAGCACCTCCTGCCGAACTACGGCGTGTTCGACGAGCAGCGCTACTTCGTCGCGTCCGACGTCGACGGTCCGCTCTTCGTGGTGAACGGGGTGCGGGTCGCGCTCAGCGTCTGCGAGGACGCGTGGAGCCCGACGGGCCCCATCCTCAGCCAGGCCGCGGGTGGTGCCGAGATCGTCGTGAACATCAACGCGTCGCCCTACTACGCCGGCCGCATCCGTGAGCGCGAGACGATGCTCGCGACGCGCGCGGCGGACGCGTCAGTCCCGCTCGTGTACGTGAACCTCGTCGGCGGCCAGGACGAGCTCGTCTTCGACGGCGCGTCGATGGTGTTCGACGAGGGCGGTCGTCTGCTCGCGCGCGCGAAGCAGTTCGAGGAGGACCTGCTCGTCGTCGACGTCGAGGTCCGTCCGGGCTTCCGTCGCCGGCTGCTCGACCCGCGCGGTCGTGTGAGCGCGCCGCTCCTGCCCGAGATCCGCGTGAACGACGCGCGCATCGCCGAGCGCGCCGCGCCGGCCCGCGTCACGCCGCTGCTCGAGCCGCTGCGCGAGGTGTACGAGGCGCTCGTCCTCGGCACGCGTGACTACGTGCGCAAGAATGGCTTCACCGACGTCGTGATCGGCCTCTCCGGGGGGATCGACTCGTCACTCGTCGCCGCGATCGCGGCGGACGCGCTCGGCCCCGATCGTGTGCTCGGCGTGCTCATGCCGTCGCGGTTCTCGAGCGAGGGCAGCGTGACGGACGCCGACCGGCTCGCCGCGAACCTCGGCATCCGCACGATCACCATCCCGATCGAGACCGCGCACGCGGCCTTCCTCGAGATGCTCGAGCCCGCGTTCGCCGGAACGGCGAGCGGGCTCGCGGAGGAGAACCTGCAGGCCCGCATCCGCGGCACGTTGCTCATGTCGATCAGCAACAAGTTCGGCTCGCTCGTGCTCACGACGGGGAACAAGAGCGAGATGGCGACGGGCTACTCCACGCTCTACGGCGACATGGCCGGTGGCTTCGCGGTCATCAAGGACGTGCCGAAGATGCTCGTGTACGCGCTGTGCGTCGACCGCAACGAGCGTGCCGGGCGCGAGATCGTCCCCGAGACGGTCCTGACGAAGCCGCCGAGCGCAGAGCTGCGCCCCGACCAGCGCGACGAGGACTCGTTGCCGCCGTACGGCGTGCTCGACGACATCCTCGAGGGCTACGTCGAGGAGGACCAGTCCGTCGCCGATCTGGAGCAGACGGGTCTCGACGGTGACGTCGTCCGACGCGTCGCGACGCTCGTCGACCGCAACGAGTACAAGCGCCGGCAGGCGCCGCCGGGCGTGCGCGTCTCGCCGAAGGCGTTCGGCAAGGACCGCCGTCTGCCCATCACGAACCGCTGGTCCAGCTGACGTCGCGGGTCCGGGTCGACGCGCCCGACGCGGCGCTCGTCGTCGCGGCCGCGTGCTTCGGCGTCACGTTCGTGATGGTGAAGGACGCGCTGCAGGACGTGAGCCCGGCCGGGTTCATCGTGCTGCGGTTCGCGATCGGAACGGCGGCGCTCGCGCCGTTCGCGGCGCGAAGGCGCGCGTCGTCGATCGAAGGGGTGCGCAGCCGCGCGTTCCTCGGTGTCGTGGTCGCGCTCGGCGTCGCGCTCACCGCCGGCTATCTGCTGCAGACCGTCGGGCTGCAGTACACGGACCCGTCGAGCGCGGCGTTCATCACCGGGCTGTTCGTCGTGTTCACGCCCCTCATCGAGGTGGCGTTGCGTCGTCACGCGCTCCGGCGGTCGACGGTGGTGGCCGTCGGGCTGGCCGTACTCGGGCTGTTCCTCATCACGGGCGCGACGCTCCACGTCAGTGCCGGCGACGCGCTGACGCTCGGGTGCGCCGTCGCGTTCGCGGTGCAGATCGTCATCCTCGGTCGCTGGTCGTCGCACTTCGATCCGTTCGTGCTCAACACCGCGCAGATGGGAGCGCTCGCGCTCTTCACGCTGCCCGCGCTCGCGGTCACCGGCCCCGGCGCGCTGACGGTGCGGGCGTGGACCGCGATCGTCGTGACCGGCCTCGCGTGCTCGGCGCTCGCGTTCACGCTCCAGGTCTACGGGCAGCGCCACGCGTCCGCGACGCGCAGTGCGCTGCTCCTCTCGCTCGAGCCCGTCTTCGCGACGGCGACCGCGTACACGACCGGTCACGGTCTCGGTGCCCTCGGCGCGGCGGGCGCGGCGGTGATCCTCGCCGCGATCCTCGTCGAGGAGGTCGCCGAACGCTGACCCGCGTCGAGCGTCCTTGACCGGGCGGTCAAGGCAGCGGAGACTGTCACGCGCCGCCGACCTGGAGGTCACCCGCCTTGGCCGACCCGACGAAGCCCCGCCCCGCGTTCGCGCCGTGGGACCGCCGGGAGCTGCCCGGCCTGTTCGACGTCTCGGAGTCCGCCCGCCGCGTCGGCAATTACAAGTGGATCGAGATGCGCCTGTTCGAGGCGCTGGGCGGCTGGGTCGCGACGATCCCCGAGCTCGACGTGAAGATGGTCCTCGGCCGGCAGTGCTACCACCACGCCTGGCACGCCGAGCTCTGGCACAAGCGCCTCCCCGAGCTGCGCGAGATGAACCCCGAGCGGCTCACGGTGCCGGCCAACGACGAGTTGGTCGCGTTCGTCGACGCGCTGCGCGAGCCCGAGGCGCCCGAGCTGACCATCGAGAAGCTGGTCGGCGTCTACCGCGTCCTGCAGCCGCGCCTGATCGGCGCGTACACGTACCACCTGAACGCCACGAGCTCGATCACGGACGCGCCGACGATGCGGTCGTTGCGGTTCGCGCTGCAGGACGAGATCGACGACTGGCGCGACGGCGAGATGCTGCTCCAGTCGTTGCTCGCGACGCCCGAAGAGGTGGAGCGGGCGTCGCGTCGCCAGACGGAGCTCGAGCAGCTGATGGTCCGGGCCGGCGGTGTCGCGGGCCCCGGTAGCCTGGGCACTGCGCAGGACACGCACAACGAGGAGGTCCTGGCGTGAGGAAGATCTTCCCGCCGAACGAGCTGGCCCGCGACGAGCGGTTCGTGCGCACGAAGATCGAGGACCGCGTCCTCGACCCGCGCAACATGGCGATGATGGAGCGGGACCTCGGCTCCGCGAAGCTCGAGCCGTCCCGCCCGGCGGCGGCGGATCGGGCCCGCTCGTTGATGCACGGCATCTTCGTCGGCGAGATCCAGGCGCTCGAGGGCGCGGGTCGCACCTGCTTCGACTTCGACGACGAGGACGCCCCGTTCGCGTTGAAGCTCGACATGGCGCGCCAGTGCTGGGACGAGTCGCGTCACGTCGAGATCTCGGTGAAGCTCTCCGAGTGGATGGGGACCGAGATCGGCGAGTTCACCGAGTCGACGTTCCTCTACGAGGCCGCGTGCGCCGACGACCCGGTCCTGCGTCTCTGCGGTGTGAACCGTGCGCTCGAAGGCCTCGCGATCGACGTCTTCAACACGATGAAGGAGTTCGGCGACGTGTCGGGCGACCCGGTGCTCGAGTTCTGCGAGGACTGGATGCTCGCCGACGAGGTCACCCACGTGAAGATGGGTTCCGACTGGCTCCGCCGCCTCACCGAGAAGGACACGGAGCGCCGGAACCGGGCGCTCGAGTTCCAGCGGACCGTCGACAAGATCTTCAGCCTCGGCGGCTTCCGCGGCGAGGGTGACGAGAACCCGATCCACCTCGCGCGCAGGTTCCGCGCCATGGCGGGGTTCGACGACGCCGAGATGGACGAGCTCGCCGAGATCGCGAAGCAGGCCCAGGCGGACGCCGAGGCGATGGCCGCGGCGGCGCAGCAGGGTGGGGCGTACGGGGCCTGACGGTGACGATCACGGTCACGCCCGACCCGTTCCGGCTCGTCCCCTACCACACCGCGACGGTCCACGGGCTCGCCGTCGACGCGGCGCGCGTCACCGGCTTCCCCGACGACGTGGACGTCGCGCTCGAGATCGACGAGGTGCTGCCGCATCCCCTCACAGGCACGTTCGTCGACGTGCTCGGCGACCCGCCGCGGGTCGACATGTGGATGTCGGGTGCGAACTTCGAGGATCCGAAGCGGCCGCTGCAGTTCCAGCACGAGCTCGCCCGAGCCGAGCTCGCCCGGGCGTTCCTGCGCGCGTGCGACCGGTTGCGTCCCGAGTTCGGCAACGCGCCCGCGGACGAGGAGCTCTCGGACCGCCAGCGTGCGGCATGGGACGTCTGGACCGAGGGCCGGGCCGCGCGGCTCGGTGTCCCCGCGACCCGTCCCGACCGGCTCCTGTACCACTACCGGCTCCAGCACGGGTTCAACGACGTCGCCGACGCGGTGTTCGAGCGGCTGTGGCACGCGGACGCGCTGACGTGGGACGACCTCGAGCAGGCCTGCCGCGACACGGACGCGGCCGACACGCGGGAACGTCCGAAGCGCACCGCGCTGCGCAAGGAGCAGCTCCGGGCGCCGAAGCCGGACGCGACGCCGGCCTGACGCCGTTCGTCAGTCGAGGTCGTGCGCGCTGACGACCTCGTAGAGCCCGAGATCGGGCTTCGCCGCGAGGATCTCGACCGCGGCGCGCGCCATCTCGACCGTCTCCTCGGCGTCGAGGTGGGCCCGCTGGGCATCGGGATCGTCCCACTTCTCGACCACGAGGAATCGACCACTCTCCGTGACCGACATGACGAGGTCGACGTTTCGGCAGTGGGGCCGCATCCGGGTCAGCACGACGTACTTGGCGAGCAGCGCGGCGAGCGTCGCCTCCTCGCCGGGCCGGGCCCGGAAGGAGCCGGCGACCACCGACAGCTCGACGTCGTCGGCCACCGCGTCCACCCTCCCGCGCCGCTCGCCCGCCCGTCCCGTCCACACCGTTGTCCACAGAGACGGGGGGAAATCTGTGGACAACCAATCTTGACGGCACCGGTATCGTACTCAGTACCGGGGTGAGTGCAGCTCGACTGTGGACCGTTCGACCGATGTAGCCGAGCGCGCTCTCTTCCTCGTTGCCAGAAACTGTCAGGGAAGAGTCGACCGAGCCGTCGCGTCGAACCGGCGAAGTGCCGGACCGACCGACGAGAAGGACAGCGAGCGTGGCCAAGGAGCGCGTCGAGCGGGACGAGGAAGATCTCGTCCGGTTGTACCTGACCGACATCGGGCAGTACCCGCTGCTCACGAAGGACGACGAGGTCCGCCTCGCGCAGCAGATCGAGAACGGCAACGCTGCGCGCGAAGAGCTCTTGGCCGGCGGGAAGAGCCTGACCCCCGCGAAGAAGCGCGAGCTGCGCCGCGTCGGCCGTGACGGCGAGGACGCGCAGCGGACGTTCGTCCAGTCCAACCTGCGTCTCGTCGTGTCGATCGCGAAGAAGTACCAGGCGTCCGGCCTGCCGCTCCTCGACCTCATCCAGGAGGGCAACCTCGGCCTGATGCACGCGGTCGAGAAGTTCGACTGGCGCAAGGGCTTCAAGTTCTCGACCTACGCGACGTGGTGGATCCGCCAGGCGATCACCCGCGGCATCGCGAACACGGGTCGCACGATCCGGCTCCCCGTGCACGCGGGCGACACGCTCGCCCGTCTGCAGAAGGCGCGTTCGCGCCTCGAGCTGAAGCTCGGTCGTCCGGCCACGCTGGCCGAGCTCTCGGCCGAGGTCGAGATGCCCGAGGACAAGGTCACCGAGGCGCTCCGCTTCGCCGCCGAGCCGCTCTCCCTCTCGGAGCCGCTGCGCGAGGACGGGGACGCCGAGCTCGGCGACATCGTCGAGGACCGCTCGGCCGAGTCGCCGTTCGAGGTCGCCGCGACCGCGCTGTTGCCCGCGGAGATCGAGAAGCTGCTGTCGCCGCTCGACGAGCGGGAGCGCCAGATCCTCGCGCTCCGCTTCGGGCTCGATCGGGGTGAGCCCCGGACGCTCGAGGAGGTCGGCGAGTACTTCAACCTCACCCGGGAGCGCATCCGCCAGATCGAGGCCCGGGCGATGTCGAAGCTGCGTCACCCGTCCGCCGACACGGGCGCGCGCGACCTGCTCGCAGTCTGATCCGTTCCTGCCGCCGCACGGCGGTCTTCGTACGAGGCCGGGTCGAGCGCCCGGCCTCGGCGCGTCGGCTCCCGCTCAGGCCTCGCGACGCGCTCGCGGCTTCACCGTCTGCTCGATCCACCGGGTCGCGATGCTCGCCCACAGCCCGGGGTCGTCGAGATCGCAGATGTGGCCGACCTCCCGGATCACGTGGAGCTCCCAGTCCGGGTGGTCGGCGGCGGCCGCCCGCGCCCACACGGCCGGCACCTCCGCGTCGACCTCGCCGTGCAGGATCAGGACCGGGCAGCGGATCGCGTCGAACATCTCGTGCGCCCGCGAGGTCAGCGCGGACATCGTCACGAGCGACGCGAGCGCCTCGGCGTCCGTCACGTTCGAGAGCAGGGTGCGTGGCTCCTCGCGCTGCATCTCCGCGGCGAGGCGCCGCACCTCGTCGCTCAGCGGCACCCGCCCGACCTGCGGCACGATGCGGTCGAGCGGGATGTCGACCAGGATCCGGCCCACCTCACCGAGACGCTCGAGCAGGAGCCCGCTGACGACGGCTGGCGCGCGCCACCCGCCGAAGACCGGCGGCATGTACGCGCTCACGAGCGCGACGCCTGCGACGCGGTCCGGATCCTGACCGGCCTGGCGCGCGCTGACCGCGCCGCCGAGCGACTCGCCGACGAGCACGACGGGCCCGTGGGTCGTCGCGTCGAGGAAGCCGTTCAGGGTCTGCTGCTGCGCGGGCACGGTTCCCCGCCTGCCGTCGCGCGGGGTGAGCCCGTAGCCTGGCATGTCGAACGCGAGGACGCGCCCGTGCTTCGCGAGCGCGGGCGCGGGCCCGATCCACGACAAGTGGTTCCGGCCGAGCGCGTGCACGCACACGATCGTGAGGTCGTCGGGCCCGGGCCACTCCCGGTAGTGGACGGGGCCGTCGACGTCGACGAAGCGACCCGGCGGGATGTCGCGCGAATGACGCGCGCGGGGCGTCGGCATGGCGCGGCAGGCTATCGGTCGGCGGTGACCGCGCCGTCCCTGCGCGGAGGTGGCAGGAATCGAACCCACCGGACGGGGATCGCCCGTCCCACTCGTTTTGAAGACGAGGGGGGCCACCAGACCCCGTTCACCTCCGGCGAGAGTCTGGCACGACGACACTGCTACCTCTTGCGTAGTACTACGTGCCGCGTAGTATCATGCCGGGCATGCGGAGACGAGCACGCACCGCGGGTCTGCGCCGGCCCAACGACCCGCCGGTGCTGATCCTCACGAGCCTGGCCGGGGGACCCAAGCACGGTCACGCGCTGGCCAAGGACATCGAGGCGTTCGCGGGCGTGTCGCTCGGGCCGGGCGCGCTGTACGGCGCGATCACGCGGCTCGAGGAGCGCGGCCTCATCGAGCCGCTGCCCGCCGACGACCGGCGCCGCCCGTACCGGATCACGGCCGCGGGGTCGGAGGCGCTGTCCGCGGTCGTCGACGAGATGCGGACGCTGTCGCGCGTCGGCGCGGCGCGTCTCCGGGCACTCGGGGCCGCGTCGTGACCCGCGCGCGGCGCGATCCGCTCCGGGTGGTACCCGGCCGCGTGGCGCGCCCGGTACGGCGACGAGCTGCGCGCGCTGATCGAGGACCACGCAGGCGGGGACGGACCGAGGCTTCGCGAGTGCGCGTCGCTCGCCGGGCACGGCCTCGTCGAGCGGGCCCGTGCGCTGTTCCTCCTCGGCCCCGGCGTGCCCGAGGAGTCGCGTTGGCGGGGCGGTGCGCTGCTCGTGCTGATCGCGTGGGCGGTCTTCATGATCGGCGGCGCCGGGTTCTCGAAGTCGTCGGAGCACTTCGCCGCGGCGCTGCCGGCGGGCGCGCGCACGCTCCCGAGGGCCGCGTTCGACGTCGTCTCCGTCGCGGCCGTCGTCGGTGGACTGCTCGTCGTCACGGGTGCCCTGCTGGCCGGTCCCGCGTTCGTCCGCTTCGTGCGAGCCGGGGGCTGGGCGTCGCTGCGCGGTCACGTCACGCGCGCCGTGGTCGTGACGGTCGTGTTGGTCGCGTCCACGATCCCGCTCGTGCTCTGGGCGCACGACCTGCCCGCGCACACGCGCAACGGCGGAAGCGTCGGGTACGGGGTCGCGTTCCTCGCCTGGGTCGCGCTCGCGGTGACCTGTCTAGCGGCCTGGACGGTCGTCGCCGTCACGGTCGGCCGCCACGTGCTCCTGACCCGGCGGGTCCTGCGGTGCGAGGCCGCGCTCGCCCTCGCCCTCGCGGTCGTCATGGTCGTCGTCACGGCGGCGACCGCGACGTGGTGGGGTGCGATGGCGGCGTCCGCGCCGTGGTTCCTCGCCGGCACGCCTCGGGGGACGACGGGAACGGCACTCGACGTGCCTCTCGCGGTGGCGATGGCCGTCATGGTCGCCGGTCTCGCCGTGTCGACCGCAGGTGCGCTTCGCATCGCCCGTCGTTGACGGTCGCTCGACGGCTCGGCGCGAGCGCCGGCCGTCCTGCGGTTAGGATTCGGCCGCCCGGTAGGCGTGTCGCTGGACCCAGGGAGAATCCGTGAAGAAGCTGCTCCTGCTCCTCATCGTGGTCGCGATCGGTGCGGTCGTCGCGAAGAAGGTCCGCGAGGCCTGATCCACCACCACGACTCGACGTCCAACGAGCCCGCGGGTGCGGGCTCGTTGCGCGCGGTCAATCGCGTGTCAACGCCAGCGCGGCTCGTCGAGCCGACGCGACGGCGCCCGCGCTGAGACGCAACGCCGACGCCGCCTCGCTCGACGCGGTGCGGGCCCGTTGCAGCGCGTGCCGGGCGCCGTTCGGACTTGCCTTCGTGGCGCGATGGTCCTGACGGCGCCACCACCACCACGTCGCCACCCCGATCCCCGCGACCGCGAGCGCGCCGCTGACCGCGATCGTCGGCCCGGCGGGGGGAACGGGGACGCGGTCTCGCAGCCGGACGGGTTGGCGGAACGTCTGCGTCTCCCAGCCGCGCTCACGTGCGATCCGCGCGAGCTCACGGTCGGGGTTCACCGCGACCGGGTGGCCGACCGCCTCGAGCATCGGCAGGTCGGTGACCGAGTCGCTGTACGCGTACGACGCCTCGAGGTCGACGTCCTCGAGCGACGCGAGCTCGCGGATCGCGGCGGCCTTGTGCGGCCCGTACGCGTAGAACGCGAGCTGACCGGTGTAGCGGCCCTCGTCGTCGATCTGCGCGCGCGTCGCGATCGCGCGGTCGGCACCGAGGAACTCGGCGAGCGGCTCGACGACCTCGGCCGGCGCGGACGACACGATCACGACCTGCCGGCCTGCTTCGTGGTGCTGCGCGAACAGCTCGAGCGCCTCGGCGAAGATGATCGGTGACACGACCTCGTCGAGCGTCTCGCGCACGATCTGCGCGACGTGCTTCTGGTCCCAGCCGCGCGTCAGCCCGAGCATCGCCTCGCGCAGCTTCTCCATCTTCTCCTCGTCCGCGCCGACGAGCATGAAGACCACCTGCGCGTACGCGCTCTTCACGATCGCGCGGCGCGACAGCAGTCCCTCCCGATAGAACGGGCGACCGAACGCGAGGACCGAGCTCTTCGCGATGATCGTCTTGTCGAGGTCGAAGAAGGCGGCCTCCACGGGCGCCAGGTTACGTGCCCCTTGACGCCGGGTCGCCCGTGTCCCTACCGTTCCGGCTCCCGGTCGACCGATGGCGGTCCCGGCGCTCGGCGACGTCCGTCGCCCCGTCGTTCGTCGCTTCCCCGCACGACTTCCTCCGTGTGTCGTCGGCGCGCTCGCGCGCCGTGTGCTCCACGTGGAGGAAGACGTGCTCGTCACGCTGTGGTCCCCGAAAGGCGGTTCCGGCACCTCGGTGTTCGCGGCCGCCTGTGCGATCGCGCTCGCGCGCCCGGCGTCCCGTCGCGGTGCCGAACGCGACTGCGTGCTCGCGGCGCGCCTCGTCGACCTGGACGGCGACCAGCCCGCCATCTTCGCCCTCTCGTCCGAGCCCGACACCGGCGTCGCGGAGTGGCTCGCGGCCGGGCCCGACGCGCCGAGCGACGCGCTCGACCGTCTCGCGGTCGACGTCACGACCGGCGTGACCCTGCTCCCACGCGGGACGGGGTCGGGCGTCCTCGCGCCGCCGGCCGCCGCCGAGGCCGGCGCCGCGCTCGCGGTCGCGCTGCGGGACGGTCCGGTGCCGACGATCGTCGACGCCGGCCGGGCCGACACCCCTGCGGCGCGGGCCGTGGTCGAGGTGTCGGACGTCTCGCTCGTCGTCGTGCGCGCCTGCTACCTCGGGTTGCGGCGCGCCGTGCACGCGCCGCTCGTCGCGCACGCGGCGGGCGCGGTCGTCGTCGGCGAGAACCAGTCGTCGCTCCTGGCGCGCGACGTCACGGAGGTGCTGGCGATCCCCGCCGTCGCGAGCGTGCCGTGGACGTCGAGCGCGGCGCGTCTTGTCGACGCCGGCGTCTTCGCGCGCCGTGCGCCCGACAGCGTGCTCCGTCCCGCACGCGATGCGATGCGTGCCGTCGGCGCGACCGGCGGCCGGCGTGGAGCCGCGGCATGACCGCGCTGCAACCGGCAGCGCGGCCCCGGGTCGCGCCGTCCATCGATCCGGACGCCGTGAAGCGTCGCGTGCACGATCGGCTCGTCGGCGCGGGCGTCACGTTCGACGACGCGTCGAACGACCTGCGCGCGCGCATCGCCGACCTGCTCCGCGACGAAGCACCGCTCCTGCGCGCCGCGCACCACGACGTCCTGCTCGACGAGCTCGTCCGCGAGGTCGCGGGGCTGGGACCGCTCGAGCCCTTGCTCCATGACCCGTCGGTCGCCGAGATCATGCTCAACGGCGCGGGTCGCGCGTTCGTCGAGCGGCAGGGCCGGCTCGAGCCCGTCACGCTGGGACTCGACGCCGCGACGATCGTACGTCTCGTCGGTCGCGTCATCGCGCCGCTCGGGCTGCGGCTCGACCGCGCCTCGCCGATGGTCGACGCGCGGCTCGCCGACGGCTCCCGTCTCCACGCCGTCGTCCCGCCGCTCGCGATCGACGGCCCGTGCGTCACGATCAGGCGGTTCCGCACGCGCGCGGTCGCGCTCGAGGAGTTCGGACTCGACGAGGACGGTGTCGCGCTGCTGGGTGGGCTGGTGTGCGGCGGATGGAACGTCGTCGTGTCCGGTGCGACCAGCGCGGGGAAGACGACGCTGCTGAACGCGCTCTCGGCCGCGATCCCCGCCCAGGAGCGCATCGTGACGATCGAGGAGACCGCCGAGCTGCGTCTCGGCCAGCCGCACGTCGTGCGTCTCGAGGCTCGGCGACCCAACGCCGAGGGCGCCGGCGAGGTGACCGTCCGGGAGCTCGTCCGCGCTGCGCTGCGCATGCGGCCGGATCGCATCGTCGTCGGCGAGGTCCGCGGCGGCGAGGCGCTCGACATGTTGCAGGCGATGAACACCGGGCACGACGGGTCGCTGTCGACGATCCACGCGAACTCGCCTCGCGACGCGTTGCGCCGTCTCGAGACGCTCGTCCTGTTCTCGGGCGTCGCCCTACCGCTCACGGCGGTCCGCGCTCAGATCGGCGCCGGCGTCGACGCCGTCGTGCAGGTGCGTCGCGCGCCCGACGGCTCGCGGCGGGTCGAGTGCGTCGCGGAGGTGCGTGGCGATGACGACGACCTCGCCGTCGCGCCCTTGCTCGTCCGGCGGCCCGACGGGTCCGGCTGGTCGAGTCGTCAGCCGACGCGCGCGTCTCGACGGGGACACGGATGACTGCGCTCCCGCTCCTCGTGGCCGGCGCGTTCGTCGCGGTCCGCCTCGCGGTCGCGGCCTCGCGCGCACGCGCCCGGGAGCGCCTCCGCGCGCTCGCACCGCAACGCGGCTGGCGGGTCCCCGAACGGTTCCGGCCCCGCGTCGAGCGCGCGCTGCACGACGCGACGGTCGACACGACGCCCGAGAGCGCGGTCGAGCTGTGGCTCGGCGTCGTCATGGTCGCGGCGATGCTCTCGTTCGCGTTCTCCGCCGCGCTCGCGCCCCTCGT
>Ga0070739_10002605_pt1 | contig 23912 bp, 16 predicted proteins | sample Coa_R1_7_FD_66445 | JGI IMG/M metagenome (GOLD analysis project Ga0070739, IMG submission 66445) | Surface soil microbial communities from Centralia Pennsylvania, which are recovering from an underground coalmine fire - Coalmine... | ecosystem: Environmental > Terrestrial > Soil > Unclassified ... | reverse complement strand
TGCGACGACCAGGCTGTAAAGGTTGAACCCGGTGACTCCGTGTGCTCCGAAAAGGCTGAAAAGGAATCCGCCGGCGAACGCGCCCACGATGCCCAGAATGATATCGAGGATGAGACCCTCGCCTTGTTTGTTGACGAGCTTACTACCGATAAAACCGGCTAGCAAGCCGAGAACCAGCCACGCAACGATCGACATGTGCGCCTCCGGCATGCTTTGATGCGGAATCGGCGGCTGGACTCATTCTCTGCGAACGATTCATACATCGGTGTGGGCCGAAGCGAGCGAACCGAGGAATCGGACGGGTTCCGGGGGCCGCCCCGGGCGTGGCGGCTCGATCCTTATCGAATCCTTATGTCCCGTTTAGGACATCTTTAGGCCTGCTCGGTTAACTTCGGTTAGCAGCCTGGATTCCTGCGGGGAATTGCACTGCGGCGGCGGCCGACACCGCAGAATGTATGGGACATCATCTAAGCATCTTACCCAGCGACCCGACAATCCTGATTCCGTTCGGCGCGCTCGCCTTCGTTTCCTTCTCCATAGTTCGGGTGATCGTCAATTTGGTCAGGGGGAAGAAGCTGTACGAGCCTCCAATCCAGCACTCGACCGTCGATGACCCAAACCGGAACACGGGAGCGCTGCGGTAATCGGTTCCGCCCGCGTGCGCCATCGCTCCGCGCGCCGTTATCGGGCTGGCGCTTTGTCGCCTTCTGGCAAGGCAGGCGGCTGACTGGAGACTTCGTGCAACGCCTGTTCGCCCTCCTGCTGGTGTAAGTGCGATACCGCGGCGAGTTCCGCCTGCGCTTCGCTGTCGCGGCCGATTCGATGGTAGATTTGCGCGAGCTGGTAGTGTGCATCGGGACGTTTGGGATCAAGCCGCTCGGCGGCGCGGAGTTCCGCTACGGCCTGCTCGTTCCTCCCCGCCTGCATATACGCGATGCCGAGGTCGAGCCGTGCGATGCGAATGTCAGGGCTCAGTTGCAGGGCCTTTTCCAGCAGCGGTCTTGCCGCCTGCGCATCGCCCCGGCGGAGGGCGATGTCTCCCAGCCACGCATATGCCTTCGCGTGCGAGGGATCGTGCGCCAGTTCCAGGCGAAACTCCCGCTCGGCTTCCTCGTCGAGCCTCTGCGTCCAAAGAAGATAACCGAGGTCAAAATGCACGTTCGGTTCGGAGGGGGAGACGGCGGCCGCCTGCCGCAACTCTGCTATGGCTTCGTTGTACAGACCCTGCCCGTCCAGCGCCTCGGCAACCAGGATGTGCACCGCCGCAGATTCCGGCTTCTCCCTCGCTAACTGCTCGAATTCTTTCAAAGCGCAATCGTACCGGGCGGACCAGAGACAACTCTGGGCGACCACGTAGCGCAGCTCAGAATTGGCCGGCTGGGCGGCCAGGGCTGTGGTCAGTGTCTGCGCCGCGTCTTTGTACATTCCCGCGCCGTAGTAGCTCATTCCGAGGAGCATTCGGGCCTGGGTATGATCCGGCTGCATCTTCAGGACAGCACGAAAGGCCTCGCTCGCTTGCCTGAAATGTCCCTGTTTGAATTCAGCGAGCCCGAGATTCAGTTGAATCTCCGGAACCCTGGAGTTAATAGCCAGAGCCCTGCGGTAACAATCTGAAGCCGCCGCGTAGTGACCTTCGCGCGACAGCTTCAGACCCACATTGGCCAGCGCCTCCACATTATTCGCCGCCGTGCAGTGCGGCGATTGCGCGTGCACGCCGGCGGTGATGAGGAACAGCAGGAGCCAGACGCGTCTGGCTCCTGCACTGTCTTCAGGGTGTGCCGTCAGAAATGGAATTTCAGCCCTAGTTGTAGCACACGCGGGTCGTATACGCTGGTGACCTTGCCGAAGTTCGAATCGCCATAGCCAGTGTCAACACCATGGAACTGGGTGTGGTTGAAAACATTGAACGCGTCGGCGTGGAACTCCAGCTCCCCGCCTTCCGGACGGCGCGGCAGAGGAAACCGGAAAGCTTTGAACAGCGACCAGTTGAAGTTTGTGCGGCCCGGCAGGGTAACGGCTCCTTCCGGGGCGGTCCCCCAGGCCAGTGGCGCGGGCGCGGCGAATGCGGACGTATTGAACCACGCGTCCACGGACTTCGGGTAGTTCACGGAACTCACGGCATCCGCCCGGTCCGTTACGTTGCCGCCCAGACCCAGGTTGTCATAATTCAGGTTGACGTTTTGCGGGTTACCGGTCTGAATCAGGGTAATGCCGGAGAACTGCCAGCCGCCCAGAAGCGAACCGGCCACGCCCTTGTTGTCCCTGAATATCGGGAGTTCGTATATGTAGTTGAGCGACAGCACCTGCCGCCTGTCGAGCCCGGTCGGGCCGTAGTCGTAATAGCGATTGAAGGGGTTCGACAGGGTATTGAAGTCGCCCCCGCCACCGGGCGCGATGCCCAGATTGTGCGACCACGTATAGGCCGCCTGTAAGGTCAGCCCGTGCTGGTTCTCAACGCGGTAGTTGACCTGCAGCGCCTCGTAGTGGACGTTACTCGCGTTCTGCCCATATGTGATGTTGCTGTAGCCGCGGTAGGGTCGATCCAGATTCGGATTGTATTTGCCCTTCGAGATGGCCAGCCGGTTGGGATCGCTGAGCGGGACCGGGTTGAGTTCCAGCTGGTCGCGCTGATGGGTGTCTCCATTTCCCACGTACTGCACCGACAGCACCATGCCCCGGGTGAGTTCATGCTGCACGCCGAAATTCCACTGCATGGAGGTGGGCAGCTTATAATCGCTCTTCGCAAGGGCGGTGAGACTGGCGGGGAAGATCGGCTGGCCAGCCTCGAGGCCATTGATCACACTGATGCTCGGATTGGAGAAGAAAACGCTGTTGAGGTTGGGGCTGAAGGAAAACGGGATGTTCGGACCACCGTTGTATACATCGTTGCCCTGAATCCGCTCGTAAAATATCCCAAAACCGCCACGCACGACGGTCTTGCCGTGGCCCGTCACGTCATAGGCGAAACCGACGCGCGGCCCGAGCGAGGCGTAGTCGTTGTCCACCATTCCTCTCGAGGTCCCCTGCTTGCCCGCCTGAACCACCCCATTGATGTAGAACGGGATGTTGGAAAGCGGCACTCCCGCAACAGTGGTGAACCCCGGACCATTTGGATCGAGACTCCCATCCGCGTTGAAGATGGGGGCATTGGCCGGGTTGTAGAGGTTGGGATAAAAGTTCGACATCCGGTTCCGCAACTCGGTCACGTGCGGGATGAAATCATAGCGCAGGCCCAGGTTCAGAGTCAGCCGTTTGTTGACGCGCCAGTTGTCCGTCCCATAAAACGAAACAGTGTTGTTCCGCCAGTACCCCTTGTCCTGGATGTCCAGCTCGTTATACGACTTGGCATAACCCAGCAGCCAGTCGGCCACGGCGTTGCCGGTGAAGCTGCCGTCGAAGGTGTACGCGCCCTGCGTCTGGCCGAAGATCTGCTGGTTCTTGGCGTAGCGCATGTACGAGGCGCCGAACCTGAAATTGTGTGAGCCGTGGTTCCAGGACACGTCGTCGCGATACTGGTGGTCGAAAGCGGCGTTGGTCCAGGGCCACGAACCATTGTCGTAGTTGATTCCGTAGGAGCCCTGCAGGTAGATATTCGGCATACGGTTCAGCGCATTGCTGGGAAACAGCGGAACCACGTTCCAGCCTGAGGGTTGGGCAAAAACACCGACCGGGCTTAAGTAGATCTTGTTCCCGTTCATGTTGTACGACGCTTCGTTGAGAAGCGAGGGGCTGATGGTCCAGGTCAGCTTGGCCACGGCGCTCCAGGACGGGTTTTTGAAATCGGTGGACAGCGTCGGATAGCTCTGGCCGGTCCACAGCGTCGTATTGGTGTGCTGGTCAGTGCCATCGTGCACGAAGTGTCCCATGATCGAGAGCTTGCTGGTGAAGTAATGGTCAACGCGCAGGATCGTCTCCGGCACGTTCGTCGGCGCGCCTGCTGATCCGGAGAAGCGGTCGCCACTCAGGTTGGGGAGCGGAAAGGCGCCCGAGTTCAACTGCAGGAGTGCGTTCGGATCGAGCAGGGAGGCCGGAATCTTGTTGCCCGGGAACGGCTGACCGGGGGTCAGCCCGAGGGCCGCGAACTTGGCGTTCTGCGCGGCATCGTTGGTGTTGGGCACCAGCACGGGAGTGCTGAGGGCGCTGAAATCGCCCTGGCGCTGGGCTGCGGGAATGGCGTTAGCGGTGGTCTGGGCGCCGATCACGAACTTGCGCCACTCCTGGTTCACGAAGAAAAAGCTTCGGTTCTTGTCCCGGTTGTAGACCTTCGGAATCCAGATCGGGCCGCCGATATTGTAGCCAAAGATGTTGGATCGCAGTTCCGGCTTGGGCGAACCGCTCGCATTAGCAAAGAAGTTGTTGGCGTCCATGGCGTCGTTGCGGAACAACTCATAAGCCGTGCCGTGGAAATCGCGCGTTCCGGACTTGATAATCAGATTGATTGTGCCGCCGGAGCCAATTCCGAAGTCGGGGCTGGCGTTGCTGGTCATGGTGGTGAACTCGGATATCGCGTCCACCGAGGGCATCATGGTGACGCAGCCGCCGCAGCCACGGTCGTAGTTCTCCCCGCCGTCGATCATCCACACGTTGTGTTCCGGCCGCTCGCCGTTAAAGCTGATGTTCGTGCTGCCGCCTACGCCGATGGGCAGGTTGAAATCCGGCAGGTCGGACGATGCGCCGGGAGTCAGGATGGCCAGGGCAGCAATATGGCGGCCGTTAATGGCCAGATCCTCCACCTGCTTGCTTCCCATTGTGTCGTGGATGTCACTGGAGTCCGACTGGACGGCCACCGCCGTTGCTGCGACCTCGACATTCTCCGTAATCGCGCCAACCTCCAGCGCGACATCCACGCGGACGGTGGCATTGGAGTCGAGCTTGAGGCCGGTGCGCTCGTAGGTCTTGAAGCCCGACGCTCCCGCCTTGACAGAATACAGCCCGACCGGCAGTTCGGCGGCAAGGTAATTGCCGGAAGCGTTCGTTTCGACGACGCGTTGAATACTGGTGCCGGTGTTGGTGATGGTGACGGTTGAACCAGGCACTACGGCCCCCGACTGGTCCGTCACAGTGCCCAGTATGGTCGCGGTTTGTGCGAACGCACCAGCGCTCGCGAGGAAAAACAACGTGACTGACAGACCGAGCTGTCGCATGAGTCCTCCCACTTGCGGACTGAAGCAGATCCAGCGATCGCGCACAGCGGCAAACGACCGCTGAGAGACTAACCACCAGGTGTCGCCTCGCGTCCCGCCCGTCCACGCGAGCTTGCTGCGACATCGGACATACGTACGCCGGAGCGGGTTCGCGGAAAAGTGTACAGCGACTCGTGGATCACCATAAGTGCACTACGGCGCAAACATGTCTCTGCTTTTTTATCCAGCCACTTACGCCGTTAATTCCGCCGCTGTTCTGACATGTTCAAACCGTGATTTCCTGTGGTAACATTCCAGTCACAGGGGAAGGGGCATTGTCTGCGAAGGCTCCATTGCCGGTTTCAGGCCCCTCTTTGCGGGCGGACCAGGCCGCGAAGGTTCGGGCTGAGCTCGAGCTCATTCTCGGTAGCTCTCTGTTCCGAAGCAGCCACCGCTGCCAGAATCTTCTGCGCCGCATTACCGAGCAAAAACTGGCAGGCAACGCCGATTCCTTAAAGGAAAGAACGCTTGGCATCGAGGTCTTCGGCCGATCCCCGGACTACGACACGAGCCAGGATCCCGTAGTTCGCACCAGCGCCGCGGAACTTAGGAAAAAACTGGCCCAGTATTATCAGGAGAACGGGCACGAATCGGACGTTCAGATCGAGTTGCCTTCCCGGTCCTACGTCCCCGAGTTCGACTTCGCGCCAGCCCGGGAGCCGGCAATCGCTCCGGTTCGGCATCCACGCAGATGGTATGTGCCGACGCTCGCGACGATTGCCGCGGCAGGGGTTCTGGTCGTTGCTCTGAAGCTGCTGTCGCCGGTCTGGAGCCGTTCCGACCTCGACCGTTTCTGGGAACCGGTCCTGAAAGCTCCCGGTCCGGTTCTGGTCTCCCTGGGTCTGCAGGCGGCGTACAATCCACGATCCGTGTATGCCCAGGATGCAATTGAAGGTGTGTTGCCAGGACAGTCCGTTGCGCCTGGCGAGCAGGCCCTTCGGGGCGATCTTGTCCTGCTGCGGGATCGTTATGTAGCGCTGGAGGACGCGGTCTGTCTCGTTCGCCTGACCTCTTTACTGGAGCGATTTCGCAAGCCTTACCGGATCCGGGCCGAGCGGGCCACGTCATTTGCGGATCTGCGCGATGGCCCGGCCGTACTCATCGGAGCGTTCGATAACGTGTGGACCCTCCGCACCGCCAGCCAGATGCGATTCGCGTTTGAAAAGGACCGGGAACATAACATTGACAGGGTGGTCGACCGCCAGCATCCGGAGAACCGCGAGTGGAAGGTGACGAACGCCTGGCCGGAGTGGGACGTGCCCATCGATTACGCGATCGTGTCGCGTATGCTCGACCCGGCGACGGACCGGCAAATCGTTGTTGCCGCCGGCCTCACGCAATACGGCACCATCGCGGCCGGCGAGTTCCTCAGCAATCCGGATTACTTCGCGGATGCCGCCAGGCGGCTCCCTCCTGCCTGGCAGAAGAAGAACCTGCAAATCGTGCTGTCTGTTCCTGTGGTGAATCGTGTTTCGGGCCGTCCGCGGATTCTCGCCACCTGCGTTTGGTGATGAAACCGGGACCACCGGCGTCGAAGCCTGCGCAACGCAGAATCCTCGGCTCTTTCCTGACTTCCCGGCGGCTGCGGCGAGCGCGGCCGGCTATGCGAGCGATCTCCGGCGCACCGACGTTCGGTGAAGCGGCAGAGCCCCACTCCCCGTCGACGACGACGCGCACGCCGAAGCGGAACCTCGACGGCGACATGGAACTGCGGATGGGCAACGCTCAGGATGCCGGCTCGAGACGCTCCTGCCGGAGTTTCGCGTCAACAAGAGACGGGTTGCTTTCAAGAAAGCGTTACAGGTCTGGAAAACCCTTATTCGGCGGTTCGATACCGCCCCGCGCCTCCAGTTCCAACAACTTATCTTCGCCGCTATTCGCCGTACTCGCGGCCGCGTTGTTTCAACGCCGAAGGCTAAGTCTCCACACACATCAGAGAAACTCGACTCTTCCGGCCATCTCTCCGGGGGGCAGAAGGGCGTGGATCAAAATCAGGCGGCGAAGCATTCCGCCGAGCGACACCGATTGTTGCTGGCAACATGCGATCCCGGCGTGAGGCAGCCCTCGCGCATGGAGTCGAAGAAAGTCATCGTCATGGGTCACGAACACTCGTTGTGATGCTGCTGCGAATTCAAGCTGTGCCGTATCGTTAGCGCCAATCAGGCCCGCTTCCGTCGTAGTTGTCACATCAATGTTCCGTCGCCGCAGGCCGGCAGCGATGCTCGTGGAGATGTGCTCGTCAAGGTGGAAGCGTATGGGCAACGCTCAGGATGCCTGCTCGAGACGCTCCTGCCGGAGTTTCGCGTCAACGAGAGACGGGTTGCTTCGACGAAAGTCCTCCGCGAAGCTGCGCTCCTCCCGCATTTCCTGCTGGATCTCTTCGAGGTGGTCGAAGTAGTATGCGAGCGCCGCGTGAACATCAGCCAGGGTGATGCTGGGAACGTGAGAGACGATCTCGTCGGGTGTCATGCCCTGATGCTCATGCCACGTGACGATGTCCATGACGCGAACGCGGTGGCCGGCGATGCGGGCTCTCCCGCCGCATACATCCGGTGTCCTCGTGATCCGCTCCTCGGGCAGGGACATGACTCAAGTGTAACGCCGTCGTGCATGCGATGCCGATCGTTACAGGTCTGCAAAACCGTCATTCGGCGGTTCGATTCCGCCCCGCGCCTCCATCGATTCCAGCGTGATCGCCCCGCCCATGTGAGCCCAGGACAGCGAGCACATCCGGCGCGCCGATCGCGGCAGGATTGATTTGCACCGCTTTCTCCAGTTCCGCACGCGAACGCGCTCCGTCCCCAAGCCCCAGACAGCCCAGCGCAATGAGTACGTGCGCTCTGGCCTGCGGCACTCGCCCGGCCGGCGAACTGTCCAGCATCTTTTCGCCCGCTGAAATCAGCACCTGAAATTTTCGGGCAGCGTCGTCGGACGCGCCGACTTTCGCGAGCGCCAGACCCTTATAAAACAGTTCTTCGCATTCGCCCGGGCAATCGGCCTCGTCCGCCGCGGCACGGCGCCAGTTTTCGACCGCGGACCCGTGCCTGCCCGACCGTTCGTACGCGACCCCCCGCCAGTACGCCACCTCGGCTCTCCTCCTGTCCGCCACCTCGAAACCGAGCGGCAGGTTCGCCGGAACCGCGAGGGCCGCGCCGAGATCGGTCAGCGCATCCGCGTAATGGCCTGCATCGATCTCTCTCTGGGCGCGGTAGGTGTGCGCGTCCGCCCAGTGTTCGGCGACATTGAGATTGGTTCCCTCGACCACTGCGAACGGCCGTGCGGTCATTATGCGGATCGCCTCGTCATACTGACCGGCCACCACCTTCAGCGCAATGGCGCGATTCTCCGAATCGTCGCGAGCCGCAACGATGTCCGCATTCCGGTCCAGCAGAGCGAGCCGCTTCGAGACCGGCGTCCCGGCCTGCTCATACAACTCATCCAGTTCGGCGAAATGCAGCGGATATTTGCGGTCCGCACCGACGGCCTTCTCCAGTTCCGCAATCGCGGCGCCGGAGTCGGCGGCCGGCTTCTGATGGATGTAGGCCACGGCGAGGTTGCGATGAACGATGGCGAAGGACGCATCTCGCTGGGCCGACACGCGCCACATCTCCGCCGCTCTCTCCGGCTGCCAGTCATACAGCAGATTGCCCAGATAGTACGGCGCGTGTGCATCCGCGGCGTTCGCCCGCACCCCGGCCTCGAGAACGTCGATCGCCTCGTTCTGAAACGGGAAGACGTAGTCCGGCGGCATGGCCGCCGCGCGCCGGTAGTACTCGGCGGCCTGGTCCCGTCGGCCGACTTTCGATGCGAACCACGCGAGGTAATAGTCGAGCATCGGGTCTCCGGCGGACGCACTGACCGGCCCCAGCGCATTCATTCCGTCCTGCCACAGGCCAGCGTCCAGATACTCCGCCGCGGTCTCCTCCGCGGTGGTGCGGAATGCGGATGCTGTCGCCGCGAATCGCTGCGCCGATTCACTGCTGTTCGACGCCAGCCAAAGCTCCGCCATGGAGCGCACGTCCAGCGGATCGGCTCTGTGCGCGGCCGACAGCAGCAGTTGCCGCGCATCGTCGGAACGATCCAGATGCCGAAGCACCGCCGCCTTCAGGTTCAGAGCGCGAATGTTCAACGCGTTCGCGTCGATCGACCGATCCAGCAAATCGAGAGCCGCCTTCATGTCTCCGCGGCCAGTGGCGATCTCCGCCAGCGAGTAATACGCCGGCGCCTTCCACGCCTGACTCCATGTAGCCCTGAAGAACGATCCCGAAGCTTCATCGAGCTTTCCCTCGGCCTTCAGCGCAACGCCCAGGTAGTAGAAGGCCTCCGAATCCTTCGGCGCCGTGTATCGATCGGTCACGCGGCGCAGAGCAGTCCGGAAGTGCGCTTCCGCCTCGGCGTAGCGCGCTTTTCGCAGCGCCTGAATGCCGAGTTCCGTGTTCACGCGGCTGTCGCCCGGGTCTCGCCGGAGCGCTTCATTCCAGTACAGAAGCGGATCGATCTTCGGGTCGTGAAACTGCACCGCGCGAAGCCCGATCAGGTACAGCTCTTCATTGCTGGCGACGTCGGCGGGCGCGGGAGGAGGCGTGACCGGCGTTGGCGCGGCCTGGGCCTCGAGCCGTACCGGAGTGTACGACACCAGTTCCCGGCCCGCATCCGACAGCGATGCCGTGAGATCGTGTTCATCGATACCGGAGGGAAGCGCCACCCGCCGAACGAACGGCGTCGCGGGATTAATGCCCACGGTCTCCCGCAGCAGCACCCGCTCGCCCGCTTTCAGCAATACCTCGGCAGCAGGATGAGCCGCGGTCGTATAAAACCCGACCTTCGCGTCTGTGCCGGCGACCTCGAGATTCACCGCGGCTTCGAGATTCGCCTTCTTCACGCCGCCGATGCCGCGGAACGGATACCAGTTCAGCGCGAACGATCGCGTCTCGTATGGCGCCAGCCAGCTGTAGTCCGGCTGATTGTCCGAATAGGCGCCGGTCATCAGCTCCAGATAAGGACCGTCCTCGTCCGTCAGAATTTTGTCCCACGTGCGGCCGAACGGACCATTGCCCCACGTCCAGAACTTCTTGCCGGGCGCAATGTTGTGATCGGCGACGGACATGGTCCCGGCCTCCCGGCCATGGTCGTAACCGGCGAAGAAATCGTCCTCGTAATTCCACGCAAACACCGAGTTGGCCTGCACGTGATTTCGATACCAGCTGATATCCACACCGCGGCTGAAATCCGCTCCGGCGTACTTCGATGTGGAAACGGGCCAGGCCGTGAACTCGCGTTTCCCGTGATACGTGCCGAACTGCGTCCCGGGCGGAAATATCACCTGGTAGTTCTCGTTCGCGTGCACGGCCAGGTTCGCGAAGCAGAGCATCGAATTCTCCAGCGGCGTCCTGTTCAGGATCCGCACCGACGCTTCCAGATACGAACGGCCGGGGCGCAGTGTATATCCCACCGCCCAGCGCATGCGCTGCCGCACTTCCAGTTCTCCCACCCACACGGTCCGGCTGCCGTCGGCGTTATCCTCAACGCTGTACTGCACGGGATTGAAGGTGCTGGCGCGGTGGTGATGGGGAATGTTCCACTCCAGCCCGCCCGAAATCCACGCTCCAATCAACCCGATCAGCGCGGGCTTGATCACATGCTGGCGATAAATGAAGTTGTAGCCGTTGGTCTTGTCCACGCCTTCGAAAATGCGCCCGCCGATCTCGGGCAGTATGCCGATGCGGATGTATTCGTTTTCGAGATAGACAATCGTGTAGGTCTTGTCCACCTTCCGCCCGGTCAGGATGTCGTACATGGGGTACGGGTAAACCGGCCCCTGCGCGCCCTGCGATTCGCGCCCGAAGAAAAACATGGGATTCGGCTCGGGAGCCGCGGCGAGGTAGGTGGGAATCGTGATCTTCGTCTCACGGACCTCGACCGGGTACAGGGTCGCCGCCGTCGACAGAACCGCCGCCGTCGCAAACAGCGGGACGAGACACACACCATGACGCGCCATTCGATATCTCCACCAGGAATATATCAGCGAAGATGCCGAAGTGGTTTGCCAGTTGCGCGGTCTATTCCCAGCGCAGGGTGGCCATCGGATCGACGCGCAGCGTGCGGCGCGCCGGGATTGCCGATGCCACGGCGGCAATCAGCACCAGCGTTGCGGTCACGGCGGCGAACGCGCCGGGATCGGCGGCGCTGGTGGAGAAAAGAAGACTGCCGATCAGCCGGCTGAGGCCCAGCGACGCCACGAGCCCAATCACGACGCCCGCGCCCACCAGCTTCGCGCCTTCCCCCATGATCAGGCGCAGAACCGCTCCCGGCCGCGCCCCGAGCGCCATACGGATACCGATCTCCTGCGTGCGCTGCGCCACCGAGTAAGAGATCACGCCGTAGATGCCGATGGCCGCCAGCAGCAGCGCGATCGCGCTGAACCAGCCCAGGACGATGAAGGTAATGCGCCGCGCGAACACGGATTCGCGCACCACCTGCTGCATCGTCACAACGCCGAATACCGGCTGATCCTTGTCGATGGAAGCGACGGCGCGGCGGACCGCGGGAACCAGCGCCGCCGGATCCACCGCCGATTTCACCACCAGCCTCATGGACCCGGTCACCAGCTGCCGGAACGGAATGTACACTTCCAGCCGCGATGGATTCTCCAGCCCGTACATTTTGGTATCGCCAACTACCCCCTCGATCGTCACCCAGCGCGGCGGATGTTGTTTCGAGGATTCGTGTCCGAACATGAATCGCCGGCCCACTGGATCGGCTGTTCCAAAATACTCGCGCGCCAGCCGCGCGTTGATGAGCGCCACGCGGGGGCTGGTCTCGTTATCCGTCCCCGTGAAGACGCGGCCGCGCAGCAGCCGGACGCCCAGGGCATCGAAGTATCCGGGGCTGACGATGTGCACATCGGGATGCGGAAAGCTGCCGGGCTTCGGCAGGGCCATGCCCTCGATCAGGATGTCGGTGCGCCAGTGATCGTCCATAAGTGGAACGCCGCTGGCCAGGGCAACAGCCTGCACTCCGGGCAGAACCCGTACGCGATCCAGCAGCCCCTGCCAGAAATTGAGAATCGCCGGGTTTTTGTCGTATTGCGCGGTGCGTAGGCTGAGCTGCATGGTGACCACGCGCTCGGTGCGGATGCCCGGATCCACCGAGAGCAGGCGGTAGAGGCTCTTCATCATGAGGCCCGCCCCCACCAGCAGAACAAGCGCCATTGAGACTTCGGCCATGACCAGAGCGCTGCGCCAGCGGCTCTGCCCGCCGCCCATGCTGGATGTTCTGCCGCCTTCGCGCAGCTTCGCGTGCGCGCCGGTTCTGGTTGCATTCAGGGCCGGCAGCATGCCGAACAGGAACGCCGCCAGGATTACGACGGTCGCGGTGAACAGGAATGCCGGGCCGTTCAGTTCGACGGTCGCGCCGGCGAGGACATCGGCGGGAATCAGCGCGGCGATGCCCTGAACCGCGGCTGCCGCAAGCGCGATGCCGGCGAGGCCGCCGAAGATAGTCAGAATAAAGCTCTCCGCAAGCATCTGCGCGACGATGCGCCGGCGGCTTGCGCCGATGGCGACGCGCAGGGTCATCTCGCGCGCGCGGTTCACGCCCCGCATGAGGAAAAGGTTGGCCACATTGGCGCAGGCGATGAGAAGCACAAAGGTAACGGCGCGAAACAGCACCATCAGCGACTCGCGAATCCCGCTGACAAACACGTCGCGGACCGGCTGCAGCGCAACCCCGCACTGGTCATTGGTGGCCGGCCACGCGGTGGCCAGGCGCGACGCGATTCCTTCCATTTCGGCTCGCGCACGCGCCAGACTGACGCCGGCGGCAAGCCGCCCGATCACGACGGTATCGCCCCGCTCGCCGCGCTCGCTGTAGCCGGAGTTGCCGGCCGCCCACGTGCCGATCGGCTCCAGCACGTCCACCTTTTGGAGCCAGCGAAACTCGGGCGGTAGCACTCCGATGATCGTGAATGCTCGGCCGTCGAGCGTGACGGTCCGGCCCATCACATTCCGATCAGCGCCGAAGTGCGATTGCCAGAGCTGATAACTGAGCAGCACCACGGGCGCGGCTCCGGGCTTCTCTTCGGCGGGATAGAAATCGCGCCCGAGGAATGGGTGCGCGCCGAGCAGGGATAGAAAGTTCGGCGAGACCGCTTCGCCCGTGACGTTCTCCGGCGGGCCGTTCAACCCCGAAAGGTTGAACCCCACGTCGTTCACGGCTGCCATTCCCGCGAACGAATGGCTCTGTGCGCGCCAGTCCAGAAAGTTCGGGATAGAGACGCTTACCAGCCCCACCTTCGGCGTCGTTTCGTTCATAACGATCAGCCGCGAGGCATCGCTGTACGGAAGCGGCCGAAGCAGCACGCCATAGAGGACCGAGAAAATCGCGGTGTTGGCCCCGATGCCGATCGCCAGCGTCAGCAGCGCGACCACAGTAAAGCCGGGCGATTTTCGCAGCACGCGAAAGCCGTAGCGAAGATCCTGCGCTGCGATTTCAATCAGGCGCGCGCCGCGCGCGTCACGGCATTCCTCCCTGACCTGATCGAGGCCGCCGAAGTCCATCTGCACGCGCCGGCGCGCTTCGGCCGCGCTCATCCCGGAGTTCACGAGCTTCGCAAGCTGACGCTCCCGGTGGAAGCGCAGCTCGTCTTCCATCTCGGCCTCCACCGCGCCGCGCCGGAAGAGCGCTCGCACACGAAACAGCAGGTCGGCAATCACGGCAGGTCCGCCAGAACCTGCGCCACTGCGGCGGTGAGCCGCTGCCACGCGTCTTTTTCCAGTTCGAGCTGCCGGCGGCCGGTCTTCGTCAGCTCGTAATATTTCGCGCGCCGGTTATTCTCCGACGCGCCCCAGCGCGCTTTGATCCAGCCGCGGCGCTCCAGGCGATGCAGGGCGGGGTAGAGCGAGCCCTGCTGGATGCGCAGCTGGTCGCTGGAGGTTTGCTGCAGCCGTTCGGAGATCCCCCACCCGTGCTGCGGCTCCAGCGCGAGCGTGCGCAGGATCAGGAGGTCGAGGGTGCCCTGCGGAAGATCGATGGCCATGTGCTCCCCTTCTGCTTCTACATGAGAGCATACAGCAGCTCCTGTCGAAGCGCAAGAGGAAGATTTGTAGTGCAAGCCTTAGGCTTGCACATGGCGGGCTGAGAGCCCCCCGCAGGCCGAGGGCCTGCCGCCCATGAATGCGTGCAAGCGAAACGCTCGCACCACAATCTGCATTTCAGGACATTGTCCAACTCCGCCTGCCCGGGCGCCGAATGTTTGCGAGCCTACACCACACAATAGAATGGCCTTTGGCTCATGCGTAAGCTCGTACTCCCGCTATTGCTGGCCGTCCTCGCGCGCCCGCAGGACCTCTCCTTCGGCTCGCGCGAAGCGCGCCCGGAGCCGGACTGGATGAACCGGCTCACCATCTACGAAGTCTGGCTCAACGCGTTCAGCGCCGAGGGCACGCTGCGCGGCGCAATTCCACATCTTGCATCCGTCGCCGACCTCGGCGCGTCCGTTCTCTATCTCGGTCCCATCGCGAAACGCTCGTCGGCGCCCCACGCATCCCCGTACAGCATCGCCGACTACAACGCCATCGACCCCCAATACGGAACCGAGCAGGACCTGCACGATTTCGTCACCGCCGCGCATGAGCTCGGCCTGAAGGTCATGCTCGACATCGTCTACTACCACACCGCGCCGGACAGCGTGATGCGCGCGCACCCGGACTGGTTCGTGAAAACTCACGACGGTAAGATCGCGCGCGGCTTCTGGCCGCAGCCGCTGCCGGATTTCAAGAATGCGGAGGTGCGCCGCTACCTCATCGACAGCCTCGTCCACTGGGTCCGCGATTTCTCCATCGACGGCTTCCGGTGCGACGTCGGCGCCGGAGTGCCGGTGAGCTTTTGGGAACAGGCGCGCTCGGAGCTGGACAAGGTGAACCGGAACGTCATTCTGTTGTCCGAAGCCGACCGTCCCGACGACCAGCTTCGCGCCTTCGATATCAATTACAACTTCCAGTACTATCTCGCGCTGCGCTCCGTCATTCGCGACGGCGAACCGGCGCTGGCTGTCCGCCGCCAGTGGGAAGAGATGAATCGCACCATGCCGCATGGCGCGCGCCTTCTCCACTTCGACGACAACCACGACTGGCGCCGCGCGGTGCTGGAGTTCGGCGACAAAGGCGCCATGGCCGCGCAGATCCTCGACTTCACCCTCGACGGCATTCCCTTCATCTATAACGGCCAGGAGATCGATGACTGCACGCCCACTTACTGGATTACTCCCATGCCCATCCACTGGACCGCGCCGGGCGCCATGGGCGCGCAGAAAGCCATTACCAGCACAAGGGCCGAATACAAACGGCTGTTTCAGATGCGCGCCACGCATCCGGCGCTGACTTCAGGCGAAGTGATCTGGATCAACAACAGCGAGCCGGACAGCGTCCTCAGCTTCCTGCGGAAGAAGGGCGATGAAGAGATCCTGGTCATCCTTAACCTGTCGAACCGCCGGGTGCACGTAACCATCGACCTGCCGGTAATGGATTACTACTCGGTGGAGAATCTGCTGAGCGAAGGAAAGACCTGGTTCCAGCTCTATTCCGGACGCGTTTCGGCCACGCTCGCCGCGTTCGATTCGGTGGTGGGCAAGCGCATTCCTCTTGCGCCTCTTCAGGGTCATTGATTCCGTTCAGCCCTGAGGTCCAGGCGCATGCGCCAGGCCGGCCGGTTGCGGCCATAGTAGTCGGGAATCGTGCGGGTCCGGCGGAATCCGAAGCTGCGATAGAAGGTGATCGCGTTCTTGTTCCGCGTCGCCACCATCAGCGCCGCGCCGGGAATCCCTCGGCGCTTCAGCGAACTAAGGATGAAGCGCATCAGAGCGGCGCCGATGCCCCGCCGCATGAAGTGCGGGTGCACTGCAATGGATTCGATTTCGCCCTGATTGCGGCGAATGTATGCGACTGCATAGCCGGCTCGCCCGGCGATTAGGAACAAACCCGGACAGGCTTCCAGATACTCGCGGAACAGGCGCTCCGGCCAGGCGTCGCGCCCGAAGCAGGCGCGCTCGATTTCGAGAACGACGGGCAGATCGCGCGCGGCCGCGCGGCGCACTCTCACACCGGGCTGCGTTTCAGAACGTAATCCAGGCTCTCGGCGGGAACGAAGAACTGCGACTGCGCCTTATTGCCCATGTAGCCGACCGCCTTCACGCCTTCGGGATGCGTGTAGTAGGCGTCCACCACCATCCTGCGCGCCCAGGAGAAGAAGCGAATCCCCGGGCCGAGCTCGGGCGTTTCGTTCTTGCGGTAGGCGATCAGGTCGAGCATGGCCGTCTGCTGCGCCGGAGATGCGGATACGAAGTCCACCTGATCGCGCTGGCGGATGGCCCGGTCGAGCCACGCGATTCCGCCGGTGTAGATGTCGGCAAGTTTCTCGTTCACGCTGCACATCAGATCGATCCAGTCCGCGGCTCGCGCATGAAGCGCGCCGGGCGAGCCCGGTTCGTCGGGGATGATCAGGTCCGCCAGACGCTGCAGCGTGCGGTACTCGTGGTCGTTCAGCAGCTTCGGCGTGTATGTTCCGGTTGCGGCGGCATCTTCCGCCGCCATCTGATGAACGTGCTGGCCCATCGCCGGAATGAACGTCCCGGATACGGTCGCCAGCGCGATATTGCGCAGCACGTCGCGGCGGGAAAGCGGGCTCTTAGACATTGCCTTTCCTCATCTCTTCAGCCATGTATTCAGCGGCGCGCCACGCCAGCGCGACGATGGTCAGCGTGGGGTTCTTGTCGGAATTGCTGACGAACGAGCCACCGTCGGCCACGAACAGGTTTTTCACTTCATGCGCCTGTGAGTACTTGTTGAGCACCGACGTCTTCGGGTCGTCGCCCATGCGCGTCGTGCCCACTTCGTGAATGATCGTGCCGCCGATGGAGATGCCTTCGCCGACCTCCGGGTGGTACGGCTCGTACACCTTGCCGCCCATGGTTTCGAGAATGGATTTGAAGGTGTCGTACATGTGCCGCGCCTGCTTCATCTCCGCCTCGCCCCACTGGAAATGGAAGCGCAGCACGGGAATGCCCCAGCGGTCGACCACGTCAGGATCGATCTCGCACCAGGTGCGCTCGTTGGGGATCATCTCGCCGCGCCCGGCGAGGCCGACCCAGGTGCCGTATTCCTCGTAGATCGCTTTCTTCAGCGGCAGGCCGTACCCTTCGGCCCGCGTGCACGTGCCGTGGAATTCGCCGATGCCCGGCATCGGCAGCCCGCCCCCGATCTCGATGTGATACCCGCGCGGGAAATCCTTGTTCTTCTCCTGCTGCAGCCACCACGGGATGTACATGTGCATGCCGCCCATGCCGTCGTCGTCGTAGCGCGGCATGTTGGCCATGGACGGAATGTGGGCGTTGAGATCGTAGCCGACGGTATCGGTCAGATACCGGCCTACCGTGCCCGAGCCATTGGCGAGCCCGTTGGGATGACTCGGCGCCCTGGAGTTGAGCAGCAGCCGCGCCGATTCGCAGGCGCTCGCCGCGAGCACGACAACCCGGCAACGGATCTGCTGTTCGGTGCGTGTCTTCTTGTCGACGTAGGAAACCGCCGTGACGCGGCCGTTGCCGTCGGTGATCAACTCGCGCGCCATGGCGTTGGTGATGAGCTTGACCCGCCCTGTTTTCAGCGCGGGCAGCACCTGCACCTGGCTCGATGAATAATTCGATGCGGTCACGCACCCGCGGCCGCACTGGCCGCAGTAATGGCACGGCGGGCGGCCGTTCAGGCCGTGCGGGCTGGTGACCACGGCCATGCGATTCGGGATGCACGGAATGTTCAGTTTGTCGCAGGCGCGCTTCACCAGCACTTCGTGAACGCGCGGCGGCGGAGGCGGCTGGAAGATGCCGTTGGGCGCGCTGGGTATGTTCTCCTTCGACCCCGTGACGCCGATGAACGACTCCGCCTTGTCGTACCACGGCGCGATGTCTTCATAGCTGACGGGCCAGTCCGTGCCGAGCCCGTCGGTGCTGTAGGGCTTGAAGTCGTAATCGGCGAAGCGGAACGAGAAGCGGCCGTAGTGGTTGGTGCGTCCCCCGAGAATGCGCGAGCGATACCATTCGAACTTCTCGCCGGGAGCGACGGTGTACGGCTCATCCTCATGCTGCCAGAACCCGAACGGCGCCGAGAAATAACCGAACGGGTACGGGCTCTTGCCGAAATATCCTTCGGCGTGCGGACCGACGCCGCGGTGGTCCACCTGCCACGGCCACATGTGCTCCTTGTAGTCCTTCGCCGGGTCGAGCATGTTGCCCGCCTCGAGCAGCGCAACGTTGATGCCCATGTCGGCGAGAACTTTGGTGACCGTGCCGCCTCCCGCTCCGGAACCGATAATCACGACATCGTACACGGTGCGGGAAGGGGAAACCTGAGCCATTGACCGATTATAGGCACGCGCTCCGTTGCCATCCGCATTAGCGCGGCAGCCGGTTCCATATGCGATTCCCGTGCCCAGGGGGATGCTTGGTAGAGTCATTGCTTGCCTGCAGCGAAGCTCCGACGACAGATCGGGCTGTTCGACGCCACGATGATCGTGATGGGCGGGATTGTCGGCTCGGGGATCTTCATCAACCCCTATGTGGTCGCGCAGAGCGTCCACACTGCGGCGCTGATTCTCGCCCTGTGGACACTCGGCGGCGGTCTGGCGCTGCTCGGCGCGTTCATCTGGGCCGAGCTGGCCACGCGCCTTCCCGATGCGGGCGGCCAATATCTGTATCTGCGCGAAGCGTGGCATCCCTGCGTGGCGTTCCTTTACGGATGGGTCCTTCTGCTGGTGACTCAGACCGGAGGCATGGCGGCGGTGGCGGTCACCTTCGCGCGATATTTCCGGGAGATCGCCGGCGTCGGATGGAGCGATGGCGCGATTGCCGCGGGCGCGCTGCTGCTGCTGACCATCATTAACTGCCTGGGCGTGCGCGCGGGAAGCCTCACGCAGAGCGTGCTCATGCTGCTGAAGATCGCGGCGATTGCCGCTCTGGTGATCGCCGGGCTGGCGTTCGGAGGCGGCGCCATTCATTTGCGGCCCGTTGTCGACCGGCCGCTTTCCACCGCGCTGCTGGCGTCGATAGGCGCTGCGAGCGTTCCTATCGCTTTCTCCTACGGCGGCTGGCAGACGTCCACATTCATTGCCGGCGAGATGCGCAACCCGCGCCGCGATCTGTCGCGCGCTCTGGTAGCCGGAGTGGTGGGAGTGATCGTGCTGTACGTGACCGTCAACCTGGTCTGCGTTCGCGTGCTCGGCGCCGCCGGGCTTGCGGAGACGAAAACGCCGGCATCCGCGGTAATGCGCGCCGCGCTCGGGAGCCGCGGGGCGCAGTTCATCGCCATCGGAATCGCCGTTTCGACGCTCGGGTTTCTGAGCCAGGCTATGCTCACCTCGCCGCGCGTGTACTGGGCGATGGCGCAGGATGGGCTGTTCTTTCGCGCGGTCGGCTGGCTCTCGCCGCGCACGGGCGCGCCGGTCACGGCCATCGTTCTGCAGGGCGCGGCGGCAATGATCATCGCCGTCGCAGGACGCTACGAGCAGATCCTGAACTTCACCGTTTCGGTGGACTTCATCTCTTTCGCGCTGACCGGTGCGGCGCTCTTCGTTTTTCGGCGCCGCGGCAAGTCGCCCGGGTATCGCGCTCCGGGGCATCCGTGGACCACCGCGGTTTTCGTGCTCGCCTGTGTCGCGGTGGTGTGCAGCACCTTCGCCAGTTATCCTGCAAACAGCGCCATCGGGCTGGCGATCCTGCTGGCCGGCGTACCGGTTTATTTCCTGTGGTCGAGACGGCGCAGAATATCCGCGCGATGACGAAGCATTCGGACTACATGCACTGGGCCAAAACCCAGAGCCGGGCGCGATTCAATCTCGCCACCAGCGGGGTGGGTCCGTTTCCGCTGCGCGAGCTGCCGTTCGATGCGCGCGAACTGGAGATCAACGGCGAGGCGCCCTATGGCTACCCGCCGCTGCAGGGCGCGATTGCCGCGAAGTGCGGCGTGTCTGTGGACCATGTTGTCGCCGCCGCAGGCGCCTCCGGGGCGAATCACCTCGCCATGGCGACGCTGCTCGAGCCCGGCGATGAGGTGCTGATCGAGCGTCCCAGCTACGAGCTGTTGGTCTCCACGGCGCAGTATGTGGGCGCGGCAGTCAAACGATTCGCGAGGCGCGAAGAGAACGGCTATGCCGTAGAGATCGCGGAGGTGCGGCGAGCGATGACGCCGCGCACGAAGCTGATCGTGCTGACGAACCTGCACAATCCCACCAGCGTGCTCACACCCGAGCCGGTCCTGCGGCAGCTTGGAGCGCTCGCGCGCGAGTCCGGCGCGCGCGTGCTGGTGGACGAGGTTTACCTCGACGCCGTTTACGAGAACACACCGCGAACCGCCGCTCTGCTGGGGCCGGAGTTCATCGTTACCAACAGCCTGACGAAGGTCTATGGACTGAGTGGCCTGCGCTGCGGCTGGATCGTGGCCGAGCCCGAACTAGCCCGCCGCATGTGGCGGCTGAACGACCTTTTTGGTGTGATTGCGGCGCATCCGGCGGACCTGCTGAGCGTGGCCGCGTTTCACGCTCTGTCGAAGATTCGCGAACGCGCCCGGCAAGTGGTGGAAGCCGACCGCGCCGCCCTGAGCGAGTTTCTGGCAGCGGAGTCGCATGTTGCCGCCGCACACGCGGATTTCGGCACGACGGCGTTTCTGCGGGTGGTGAACGGTAATGCTGAAACCTTGCTGCAATGCCTGCGTCAGGAATACGAAACCACCGTTGTGCCTGGACGTTTTTTTGAAATGCCGAATCACTTTCGCATCGGCATGGGCGTGAACAGCGAAATGTTCGCCGAAGGCCTGCGCCGGATCAGGATGGCTCTTGCATCGTAGAGCGGGTGGCGCGCTTGCCGCTCTCGTGCTCGCGGCGGGCGCCGGCCTCGCGCAGAAGGGCGAGGACCCCGGCATCCCGCTGAACACGGGTAAGGAGATCTGGGAAGCGGCCTGCGTTGCCTGTCACGGAGCCGACGGCAAAGGCATGCCCCAGAGCACCGTCGGTTTCAAACGGCCGGACAGCTTTCCCGATTTCACCCGCTGCGATCAGACCACCGTGGAGCTGAACACCGACTACAAGGCGGTAATCCGGAACGGCGGTCCGTTTCGCGGTTTTTCGCAGATCATGCCGTCCTTCAGCGGCGTGCTCACCGACGAGCAGATCGACAAGGTGGTTCACTACCTGCGCGGGTTCTGCACCGAGTCGGGGTGGCCGCGCGGTGAGCTGAACGTGCCCCGCGCGCTGGTCACGGAGAAGGCCTATCCGGAAGACGAGGCCGTGGTCAGCACAGCGGTGAACACGCGCGGCGCGCCCGCCGTGAGCAACCACTTCATTCACGAGCAGAGCTTCTGGAAACGGAACCAGCTGGAGATCGACGTGCCGCTCGAGTTTCTGCACCAGAATCAGACCTGGTACGGCGGATTCGGCGATGTCACGCTCGGCCTCAAGCGGGTGCTCTACGACAGCCTGCCGAAGGGCTCCATTCTGAGCGTTCAGGGGTCGACAATTTTCCCGGCCGGCAACTCCGGGCACGGGCTCGGATCGGGCGTGACGACGTTTGAAACCTTCGTTGCTTACGATCAGCTGCTGCCGCACCTGACGTTCATTCAGTTCCAGGGTGGGGCCGATTTGCCCGTCGACACGAAAATCGCGCCGCGCAGCACGTTCTGGAATACGGCTGTGGGCAAGAGCTGGATGCAGAACGGTGGGCTGGGGCGCATGTGGTCGCCGATGGTGGAGTTCCTCGCCACCCGCGACCTCGTCACCGGCGCGACCACCGACTGGGACGTGCTGCCGCAGATGCAGGTGACGCTGAGCCGGCGGCAGCACATCCGCGCCGACCTGGGCGTTCGCGTGCCGGTGACGAACACAGCGGGGCGGCCGATCCAGCTCATGTTCTACTTGCTGTGGGACTGGCAGGACGGCAAGCTGACGGAGGGCTGGTGATGCGCGTCGTCGTGGTGTTGATCTTCGCGGTGGCGCTCGCCGCGGCCGCCGGCCGGGACAAAAGCGGACCGGAATTCCAAACATCCGACCGCTGCATCGCCTGCCACAACGGCCTGACCACATCGACGGGCCAGGATGTTTCGATCGGTTTCGACTGGCGCGCGAGCATCATGGCCAACTCCTCGCGGGATCCGTACTGGCAGGCCAGCGCGCGGCGGGAGACCATCGATCATCCCGAGTCGCGGGCGGAAGTGGAAGATGAGTGCTCGGTGTGCCATATGCCCGTGACGCGGTATCAGGCGAAGTTGCGCGGTGAGCTGGGGCAGATCTTCGCTCATCTGCCATTCGCCGCGGACAAGAAGGCGGGCGCGGAGGCGGAGGATGGAGTTACGTGCTCGATTTGCCATCAGGTGGGTACGGAGAAGCTGGGCACGCGCGAGAGCTTCAACGGCGGATTCGTGGTGAACGCGCCGGCCGGCAAGCAGGATCATCCGGAGTACGGCCCGTTCGACATTCGCCCCGGGCATCAGCGGATCATGCAGACCTCGACGGGTGGTTTCGTGCCCACCGATGCGCTGCACATCCGTGATTCGAAGCTGTGCGCTACGTGCCACACCCTGTACACCACCGCGCGCGGAGCCGGTGGGAAGGTGATCGGCCAGTTGCCCGAGCAGATGCCCTATCTGGAGTGGCTGCACAGCGACTACCGCGACAAACAGAGCTGCCAGGAGTGCCACATGCCGGAGGTCGCCGAGGCGACGCCGATCACGCGCGTGCTGGGCGTGCCGCGGCAGGGGCTGCATCAGCATGTGTTCGTGGGGGACAACTTCTTCATGCAGCGGATGCTTAACCGCTGGCGCGAGGAGCTGAGCGTGGAGGCGCTGCCGCAGGAGTTGACCAGCGCGGCGGACGGGACGGTCGCGTTCCTGCAATCGCGCGCGGCGCGTGTACGGGTGGAGCACGTGGAAGTGAGCGGCGGGCGGCTGCGCGCCGACGTTTTTGTCGAGAACCTGACCGGGCACAAGCTGCCCACCGCGTTCCCATCGCGGCGGGCGTGGCTGCACGTCACCGTGCGCGATGCGAATCGGCGCGTGGTGTTCGAATCGGGCGCGGTGCGGCCGGACGGGTCGATTGTGGGCAACGACAACGACGCCGACCCGAGTAAGTTCGAGCCGCATTATTCCGAGATCGACAGTCCCGATCAGGTGGAGATTTACGAGGACATCCTGGGGGATCAGGCCGGACATGTAACGACGGGCCTGCTGACAGGGATCAATTACCTGAAGGACAACCGCTTGCTGCCGTACGGGTTCGATAAGGCAACGGCAGAGAAGGATGTTGCGGTGATCGGTGGCGCGGCGCAGGATCCGGAGTTCACGGGCGCGGGGGATCGCGTGCGGTATTCGGTGGCGCTCAACGGCGCGGCGGGGCCGTTCGAAGTGACGGCCGAGTTATGGTATCAGCCCATCGGCTTCCGCTGGGCGAATAATCTGAAGCCCTACGATTCGGCGTCGGAGCCGCGGAGGTTCAACAGCTATTACGATGCGATGGGGCCGGCAACCGCGCTGGTGCTGGCGCATGCGGCGGCGCAGGGGCGGTGACGGGCGCGGGGGCACACTTGTGCCTGAAAGTGGTGGGTCGAGGTTCTGAATTTGCAGACCCGGGCCCGCGCCGTTTGCGGCGCGGGCCGGACCCGGCTGCTCTATCGCCGTCACTGATTGACCGGACGCGTTG
>Ga0070739_10002603_pt1 | contig 23919 bp, 23 predicted proteins | sample Coa_R1_7_FD_66445 | JGI IMG/M metagenome (GOLD analysis project Ga0070739, IMG submission 66445) | Surface soil microbial communities from Centralia Pennsylvania, which are recovering from an underground coalmine fire - Coalmine... | ecosystem: Environmental > Terrestrial > Soil > Unclassified ... | reverse complement strand
GCCTGGACGAAGCGGAAGATGTTGTCGATGAAGAGCAGCGTGTCCTGGCCCTCGTCGCGGAAGAACTCCGCCATCGTCAGGCCCGAGAGGCCGACGCGGAGGCGGGCTCCGGGCGGCTCGTTCATCTGTCCGTAGACCATTGCGACCTTGTCGATCACGCCCGACTCGGTCATCTCGATCAGGAGGTCGTTGCCCTCGCGCGTACGCTCGCCGACGCCGCAGAAGACCGACACGCCACCGTGCTCGCGCGCGACGTTGTGGATCAGCTCCTGGATGAGCACCGTCTTGCCCACGCCGGCGCCTCCGAAGAGGCCGACCTTGCCGCCGCGCACGTATGGCGCGATCAGGTCGACGACCTTGAGCCCGGTCTCGAAGATCTCGATCGTCGGTGAGAGCTCGTCGAAGGCAGGCGGGTCGCGGTGGATCGGCCAGCGGTCGCCCTTCGCCGCCTCCTTGCCGTCGACGGGGTCTCCGATCACGTTCCAGATGCGGCCGAGCGTCTCCTCGCCGACCGGCACCGAGATCGGCTGCTGCGTGTCGACGACCTCGACTCCGCGGGCGAGCCCGTCGGTCGAGTCCATGGCGACGGCCCGAACGCGGTCGTCCCCGAGATGCTGCTGCACCTCCGCGATCAGCTCGCGGCTGCCGCCGTCCTCGGGAACCTCGATGCGCAGGGCGTGGTAGATCTCGGGGAGCCGCTCCGGGAAGACGGCGTCGAGCACGACGCCCTTGATCTCGACGATCTTCCCCGTGTTCTTGCCGTTACTCTTGTCGGCCACCGAAGTCTCCCCTGATGCTCGAGGTCGGCGCACTCTAGCCGAGTGGCCTTCGCGCTCCTCGGTGGAACCGACGGCGCGTGCGAAGCTTGCGCGATGGCCGAGACGGACGTCTCCGCGGGCCCATTCAGCGGCCGCACGGCGTGGACGCGCAACCTCCAGACGCCGCTCCGCACCTTCCTCCGCACGGAGACCGGCAGCGCCGCGATCCTCCTGGCGGGCGTGGTCGCCGCGCTGGTGTGGGCGAACGCGGATCCGGCGTCGTACGAGCGGGTGTGGACGACGTCGCTCTCGATCCGGGTCGGGAGGGCGGGCATCTCGCAGGACATTCGCGGCTGGATCGACACCGGCCTGATGGCGCTGTTCTTCTTCGTGATCGGGCTCGAGGCTCGGCGGGAGTTCGACCTCGGCGAGCTCCGCGAGCGGCGGCGCGTCGCGCTCCCGCTCGTGGCCGGCCTCGGCGGGATGGTCGTGCCGGTCGCGATCTACCTCGCGCTCAACGCGGGCCGCGGCTCGAGCCATGGCTGGGGAACGGCGATGTCGACGGACACCGCATTTGCGCTCGGGTTGCTCGCGCTGGTGGGGTCCGGGCTGCCTGACCGCCTGCGCGCGTACCTGCTCACCGTGGCGGTCGTCGACGACGTGGTCGCGCTGCTCGTGATCGCCATCGCCTACAGCGGATCGATCTCGGTGACGGCGCTGCTGGTCGGGATCGGGCTGTTCGGCTGCATCCTCGCGATCCGCGCCGCCGACATCCATTTCGGCCCGATCTATTTTCTCTTCGGCACGGCAGTCTGGGTCGCGCTCTACAAGGCCGGGGTCGACCCGGTCGTCGCCGGCCTGCTGGGAGGGGTGATCGCGCTCGCATATCCGGCGCAGCGCAGCGACCTCGAGCGGGCGAGCGATCTCTTCCGCCTCTTCCGCGAGCAGCCGACCGGCGACCTCGCACGCACGGCCCGATCGGCGGTGCGGCTCGCGGTCTCCCCGAACGAGCGGCTGCAGACGCTCTGGCACCCGTGGACGAGCTACGCGATCGTGCCGCTCTTCGCGCTCGCCAACGCCGGCGTGCACCTGAGCGGCGGCTTCCTCGCCCACGCGTACACCTCGCGCGTGACGCTCGGCATCCTGCTCGGCTACGTGGTGGGCAAGCCTGTCGGGATCGCGGGCTCGACCTGGCTCGCGGTGCGCTTGAGCCGCGGCCGCCTGCGCCCGCCGGTCGGCTGGGCCTCGGTGGCGGGCGCAGGGACGATCGCCGGGATCGGCCTGACGGTGTCGCTTCTCATCGCCTCGCTCGCCTTTCACGGGACGCGGCTCGCAGAGGCGAAGGTCGGCGTCCTCAGCGCGGCGCTCCTGGCCGCAGCGCTCACGTGGCTCCTCGTTGTCGGCGTGAGGCGCCTGCCGCGGCGGCGGCGGATCCGGATGCTCCTCGGCACCCCGGACCTCATCGTCGACCTCGCTGACCCGGTCGACCCGGAGCGGGATCACATCCGCGGCCCGGTCGACGCTCCCGTCACCGTGCTCGAGTACGGCGACTTCGAATGCCCATATTGCGGCCAGGCGGAGCCGGTGCTGCGCGAGCTGCTTCGCGACTTCGGCGACGTCGCCTACGTCTGGCGGCATCTGCCGCTCAACGACGTCCATCCCAACGCCCAGCGGGCGGCCGAGGCGGCGGAGGCCGCCGCGGAGCAGGGAGCGTTCTGGAAGATGCACGACCTGCTGCTCGAGCACCAGGACGCCCTCGGCTTTCGGGACCTGATCGGCTACGCGGAACAGCTCGGGCTCGACGTCGAGCGCTTCGAGGAGGAGTTGCGGACGCGGGCCGGTGCGGCGCGCATCGCGCAGGACGTCGACTCGGCCGACCTCTCGGCCGTCTCGGGGACGCCCACCTTCTTCGTCAACGCATTGCGCCACTACGGCTCGTACGACATCGCGACGCTGTCGGCCGCGGTGAAAGCCGCGCGCGCACGCGAGCTCGTGCGTCCGAGCTCCTAGGAGGCCAGGCCGACTTCGAGCTGCTCGGGCTCCGAAGCGCGCAGCACCACGACTGCGAACGCGAGGCTCCCGAGCGTGAGCAGCGCCGGCAGGCCCAGGAAGAACGGGCCGAGCGCGACGTGCCGCAGGACGTAGCCGGCCGCGATGAATCCGAACGGCCCGGCCATCGACGCGACCGTCATCACCGCCGTCATCACCTTCGGCCGCAGCTCCGCCGGCGTGCGCACGGTGAGGAGACCGATGACCGGTGCATTGACGAGCGGCGTGAAGAACGCGAATCCGCCGACGATCAACGTCGCGACGGGCCACGGCGTCCTCGGGGCGAGCAGGAAGAGCGGCAGCGGCATGAGGACGATCGCGATCGCGGCGAGCTTGAGGAGCGGGACCTTCTGCGTCACCTGCTGGGCCACGATCGAGCCGACGAGAGCGCCGACGCCGAAGCCGCCGAAGAGGAACGCGAGGTCGTATCCGCTCGCGTGGTAGCGGAAGATGTCAACGGCCTGGACGCCCAGCACGATCCCCTGGGCGACGAAGTTGATCAAGCAGGCGGCGATCATCATCGGGCCGAGCAGCGAGTCGCTCATCAGGAACCTCAGGCCGGCGAGGACTCCCTTCTGCTCCGCCGCTTCCTCCACACGCGCGCCGGCGCGGACGACCGTCGCGATCGTGAGGAAGGAGAAGATGTACGTGCAGCCGTCGACCACGAGCACCGTGGCGGGGCTTGTGAGACCGATGATCACGCCGGCCAGGACCGGCCCCGCGAGCTGGGTCAGCTGGTTCGCGCCCGAAAGCGTCGCGTTGACGCTCGCGACCGCCTGCTCGTCCTCCCCGGCCACTTCCGGGACGATCAGCCGCGACGACGCGAAGTACGGCGCGGCGAAGATCCCGATCGCGAACGTCGTTCCGAGCAGCGCGGCGAACGAAAGGTCGCCGTAGTGGTGGAGGATCGGGATCACGAGCATCAGCGGCCCGCGCGCCGCGTCCGAGATCAACATCGTCTTCTTCGCGCCGAGCTTCGCGATCACCGTCCCGGCCGGGATGCCGAAGATCGCCACGGGGAGCAACTCCGCTCCGAGGACCCAGCCCATCCTCGCCGTCGAGCCCGTCGTCAGGTAGACGAAGAACGGGAGCGCGACGAACGTCATCGACGAGCCGGTGAGCGACACGAGCTCGGCGGTGATCAGGCCCAGCAGGGAGCGGTTTCTCAACATGTCGGGAAAATAATACGTACGTACGGTTTTGTCAAGCGGCTAGGATTGAAGCGATGCCGAAGGTCACGCAGGAGCATCTCGAAGCCCGCCGGGCCCAGATCCTGGAAGGGGCCCGCCGCGCCTTCGCCCAGTACGGCTACGACGGCGCTACGGTCGCGCGCCTCGAGGAGGCGACGGGCCTGTCGCGCGGCGCGATCTTCCATTACTTCGAGAACAAGAACGCGCTCTTCGTCGAGCTCGCGTTGGAGATGAACACGCGCTTCATCGACATCCTCTCCGAGCAGGGGCTCGACGAGGCGTTCCGCGCGCTGACGGCGGAGAACCCGGAGTGGCTCGCCGTCCTGATCGAGACCGAGAGCCGGATGCGGCACGACGAGGACTTCGTGCGGCGCCTCGAGGCGAGGCTGTCCGAGGCCGCCCCACGGGTACGTGACTGGTTCGAGCAGCAGCAGGACGAGGGGAAGTTGCGCGACGACATTTCCTGGATCGAGATCGGCCGGTTCACGACGTCCGTCCTCAACGGCCTCGCGCTCAGGGTGGCGGGTGGAGACGAGTTCGAGATCGAGGCGATGATCCGCCTGCTGAACGATGCGATCCGCCCGCAGGCCCGGCCGGCTAGCCGGTCAGAGCGTCCGCGCCGGCGACGACCTCGAGGATCTCCTGCGTGATCTCGGCCTGCCGGGCGCGGTTGAGTGAGAGCGTGAGGTTGTCGATCAGCTCGCCGGCGTTCTTGGAGGCATTCCGCATCGCGGTCATCTGCGACGCGAGGAACGCGGCAGCGGACTCGAGCAGCGCGCGGTAGATCTCGGTCTCGAGGTAGACGGGCAGGAGCCGCTGCAGGATCTCCTCGGGCTCCGGCTCGTAGATGAAGTCGGCGCTCGGGCCCGCCTTCTCCTCGGCGGGCTCTTCGCCCGCGAGCACTTCCTCACGGATCGGCAGGAGGTCGGTCGTCGTGACGCGCTGCACGAGCGCCGACTCGAAGCGGTTGTAGACGAGGACGACGCGGTCGACCTCCTCGGCCTCGTACAGCTCGGCGAGCCGGTGCCCGACCGCCTGCGCATCGCGGTAGGTCGGCTTGTCCGCGAAGCCCGCCCACTGCGCAGTCACCTCGTAACGGCGGAAGCGCAGCGTCGAGGCGCCCTTGCGGCCGACCGTGAGCCACGTCACCTCCTGTCCCTCTGCGCGGGCGTGCCGCTCGAGCTCGAACGCGCGCCGCAGCACCTGTCCGTTGAACGGCCCGGCCAGACCGCGGTCGCCCGTCACGACGACGAGCGCAACCCGCCGCACCTCCTCGCGCTGCTGCAGGAGCGCGAGATTCCGCAGCGAGGAAGCCGCACGGGCGGTGCCGACCATCAGCTCCTGCATCCGGTCGGCGTAGGGGCGCATCTCCTCGATGCGGCTCTGGGCACGCCGCAGCCTCGCGCCGGCGACCAGCTCGAGCGCTTTCGTGATCTTGCGCGTGTTGCGGACGGACGCAATCCGCCGCCGGAGGTCTTGGAGCGAGGCCAATTAGGTGACTTCGCCCTCGCTCTCGACGTTGAAGGCGTTCTTGAACTTCTCGATCTCGCCGTTCAGCTGCTGGGCCAGCTCGTCCGGCAGGTCGCCCGTGTCGCGGATCTGCCTGTAGATCTCTTCCTCGGCCCGGAGGTGCTCACGCAGCTCGTCCTGGAACCGCGAGACCTGCGCCGTCGGGATGTCGTCGAGGTAGCCCTCGTTGCCCGCGTAGATCGCGGCCACCTGCTCCTCCATCGGCCACGGCTGGTACTGCGGCTGGTTCAGCGTCGCAACCATCTTCTCGCCGCGGGTCAGCGCCTGCTGCGTCGCCCGATCGAGCTCGGAGCCGAACTGCGCGAACGCCTCGAGCTCGCGGTACTGCGCGAGGTCGAGCCGCAGGCGCCCGGCGACCTTCTTCATCGCCTTCGTCTGCGCCGACGCGCCCACGCGCGAGACCGAGATGCCGACGTTGACGGCCGGCCGCACGCCCGAGAAGAAGAGCTCCGACTGGAGGTAGATCTGCCCGTCGGTGATCGAGATCACGTTCGTCGGGATGTACGCGGAGACGTCGCCCGCCTGCGTCTCGATCAGCGGCAGCGCCGTGAGCGAGCCGCCTCCGTTCTCGTCGCTGAGCTTGCACGCGCGCTCGAGCAGCCGCGAGTGGAGGTAGAAGACGTCGCCCGGGAACGCCTCGCGTCCCGGCGGTCTGCGCAACAGCAGCGAGAGCTGGCGGTACGCGTCGGCGTGCTTCGAGAGGTCGTCGTACATGACGAGGGCGTGCTTGCCCTCGTAGAGGAAGTACTCCCCCATCGCGCAGCCGGCGAACGGAGCCATCCACTTGATCGGCGCTGCCTCGTGCGCGGCGGCGGAGACGATCGTCGTGTACTCCATCGCGCCCGCCTCGCGCAGCCGCTCGTAGATGCCGGCGACGGTCGAGGCCTTCTGCCCGATCGCGACGTAGAAGCAGTGCACGTCCGTGTCGCGCTGGTTGAGGATCGTGTCGACCAGGATCGCGGTCTTGCCGGTGGAGCGGTCGCCGATGATCAGCTCCCGCTGGCCGCGGCCGACGTTCGTCATCGTGTCGATCGCCTTGATGCCGGTCTGGAGCGGCTCCTTCACGGGCTGGCGCGCGACGACGCCGGGCGCCTTGAACTCGAGCGGCCGCGTCTCGGACGCGTCGATCGCGCCGCGGCCGTCGAGCGGGTTGCCCAGCGGATCGACGACGCGGCCGAGCAGCGCCTCGCCGACCGGGACGCTCGCCACCTTGCCCGTGCGCCGGGCGGGCTCGCCCTCGCTCACCTTCTCCCACTCGCCGAACAGCGCGACGCCGACGTCGTCCTCCTCGAGGTTGAACGCGAGCCCGACCACGCCGTGCTCGAACTCGAGCATCTCCAGCGAGCCCGCGTTCTCGAGCCCGTAGACCCTCGCGATCCCGTCGCCGATCTGGAGGACCGTGCCCACCTCGGCGAGGTCGGTCTCGACGTCGTACTGCTCGATCCGCTCGCGCAGGATCGACGTGATCTCTTCCGGTCTCAGCTTCACAGCCGCTTCAGCTCCTCACGAGTTCGTTTCTCAGTCGTTCCAGTCTCCCGCGCACGCTCGCGTCGACGCGTAGCGAGCCCGCCTGCAGGACGATGCCGCCCACCAGGTCCGGATCGACCTTCTGGGTCGCCTCCACCTTGCGGCCCGCCGCATCCTCGATCTGCTTGACGATGGCCTTGGTCTCGGCGTCCGATAGCTCGCGCGCCGTCGTCAGCTCGACCGTCAGGCGCCGCTCCTCGCGCGCCATCAGGCGCTCGAACTCCTTCGCGATCTCCTCCAGCTCGCCCGCCCGGCCCTTCTCCGCGACCACCCGGAGGAAGTGCGTGAACAGCGGCTCCTCGTCGCCGGCGAGGTCGGCGAGGACCGCCGCCTTCGCGCGCGGCTCGAGCTGCGGGTTGCGGAGCACGGCGCGCAGCTCGGGCGACTCGGCCGCCGCGGCGGCGAAGTCGCCGAGCGCCTCGTGCACCTGCGTGAGCCTGCCCGCGTCCTTCGCGGCGCCGAAGAGGGCCTCGGCATAGATGCGCTGGGCGACGGCTATGCCGACTCCTCGAGCCGGGAGAAGTCGAGCCCGGCGATCGCCTCTTCGATCAGCTCCTGGTCGCGCTTGGCGTCGAGCGTGCGCCCGACCACCCGGGATGCGGCCTCGAGCGTGAGGTCGGCGACCTCGGCCCGAATCTGCTGCAGAGCGCGCGCCGTCTCGGCCGCGATCTCTTTCCGCGTCTCCTCGAGCCGCCGCTGCCGCTCGGCCTCGGTCTCCTCGCGCATGCGGTGCTCCATCGACTCCCGCGTCTTGCGCGCCTCGGCGAGGATCGCCTCGCCCTGCCCGCGCGCCTCGGCGATGAGCTTGCGGTGCTCCTCGAGCAGCCGCTGCGCCTCGTCCCGCGCCTCGTCGGCGGCCTCGATCGCGCGCTGGATGTGCTCGCGCCGCTGGTCGATGATCGCCTGGATCCGGCCGAAGGCCAGCTTCCGCAGGACGAGGAAGACGATCACGAAGAAGATGATCGTCCAGATCATCAGCCCCGGAATGATCCGGGTCAGCGGGCTCGAGACGGCGACGAGCATCACTTGACGAGCACGAAGCCGAGGAAGCCGCCGACGAGGCCGTAGAAGACGACGGCCTCGGTGAGCGCGAAGCCGAGCCACATGATCCCCTGGAGCTCGCCGCGCAGCTCCGGCTGGCGGGCGACCGACTGGATCATCGAGGCAAAGACCGTGCCGATGCCGATGCCGGCGCCGAGCGAGCCGAGCCCCATGCCGAGCCCGAAGCCGAGCGCCTGCGCGGCTTTGATCGTGCTTGAGGTTGCAGCGAGCAGGTGGAGCACCGTTTCCTCCTTAGTGGGCCGGCTCGATCGCCGTGCCGATGTAGATGGCGGTCAGGGCGGCGAAGATGAACGCCTGGATGGTGACGACGATCACGACCTCGAAGATGTAGAAGGCGATGCCGATCGGGAGCGACACGACCGCGACGATCCAGAAGGTGATCCCGCTCAGGATGAAGAGCAGCCCGATCGAGACGAGGATCAGCATGTGCCCGGCGAGCATGTTCGCGTAGAGCCGGACGCTGAGGCTGATGACGCGGAAGACGTGCGAGATCGTCTCGAGCACGGCCATGACCGGCACCATCCCCTTCGGCACGCCTGACGGGACGAAGCTCTTGAAATAGCCGGGGCCGTTGTACCGGACGCCTTCCACGTGAGTGAAGATCACGCTGAGGAGGGCGAGCACGAGCGTCACCGAGAGCTGCGATGTGACCGCGTAGATCCCCCAGGTGGGCACGCCGTGCCACGTGTCGCCCGTGAGCGGCAGCGGGATGAAGCCGACCATGTTCATCGTGAAGATGAAGAGGAAGAGCGAGGCGACGTACGGGAACCAGCGCCCGATCGCCTTGGACGGCAGTCCCTGTTCCGCGATCTGTGTTTGGGCGAGCTCGTAGATCGCCTCCCCCACGGTCTGCCGCTTCCCGGGCAGAAGGGCGAGCCGGCTGCGCATCGTGAAGATCCCCAGCAGGATCGTGAGCAGCGCCGAGATCGCGAGGTAGACGACGGCCTTGTTGATCGACATGTCGATCGGTCCGAGGTGGATCGAGACCCACTGCTTGAGCTCGAACTCGTTCGCGGGGTTGAAGGTGCTGGCGAGGAAGCTGCTCATCCGCCGAGCCTCTCCCCGCCGAAGTACTCGACGAGCGACACGCCGAGCGAGAGCGAGTACGCGAGCGCATAGACCGCGAGCGCCGCGAGGCCGACGTGCCTGTCGCCCAGCGTGACGGCGGCCAGCACCACGATCACGCCGATCCCGCGAAAGGAGTGCGCGAGCGCGACGAGGCCGGAGGTGCCGAGGTGGTCGGCGCCTGTGGGCAGACGCGCGAGCCAGAGCGCGAGCACCTCGCCGGCCGCCCACAGGACTGCTGCGAGCGCCCAGCCGGCGAGCGGGAAGCCCGCCACGAGGAAGACGGGCAGTGCAAGCGCGACGACTCCCGCTCCTGCGAGCGCGGGAATGCGGCGCCCCGGAACGGGGCGCGGCGTGGACAGGAGTCCGGGCATCACGTGAAGTAGCCCTTGAACCTGCGATAGACCGCGTAAACGCCCGCGGGAAGCCCGATCACGACGCCGGCGAGGGCTCCGTACCCCGCGTTACCGGCCGCCCAGCCGACGAGCGCACCCGCGCCGCCGCAGGCGCCTACGGTGCCGGCCAGCACTGCGCCCGCCTCCGCGGGCTGGAAGGACGGGCGTGGGTTCCCCTGCATTCGGCGCGAGAATAGCAGTGTCGGAAGGGCTGCGAACCGGTACTTTGTGACACCCGAATCCCGCATGGAGACTCGAACTCGCCTTCTGCTCGTTCATGGTTCCGTCGTCAACGCGGAGCTGACCTGGAGCGCCCAGAGAGCGCTCGCCGAGCGGTTCGAGATCGTGGCGCCGAACCGGCGCGGCTTCCCGCCCGGCCGGGACGTCGAGCACGTCGACTTCGATGACGAAGCGGTCTGGCTGGAGCCGTTTCTCGAGCCCGACGCTGGAAGCGTCGGCGCCGGTGGCGCGCACCTGGTCGGCCACTCCTACGGCGGCGTGATCGCGCTCCTCGCCGCGGCGCGGCGGCCCGAGCTGGTCGGTTCGCTCACGGTGATCGAGCCGCCGGCGTTCGGCGTCGCCCGCGGCAACCCGGCCGCCGACGAGTTCATGCGACGGATCGAGGAGCACTGGACGCGCGGACCACGCGATCCCGGCGAGTTCCTGCGCGGCTTCCTCGCGCTCGTCGGCTCCTCCATCCCACCGGGGAACTTCACGCCCGACCTCCTCCAGGGAGCGCGCACGCTGATGGTCGAGCGCTCGCCGGCCGAAGCCGTGATCCCGTTCGACGAGCTGGCGCGCGCGCCGTTCCCGAAGCTCGTCGTCTCGGGCGGCCACAGCGCCGCCTTCGAGGCGGTCTGCGACGTGCTCGAGCAGCGGCTCGGCGCGGAGCGGGCCGTCCTCCCCGGAGCAGGCCACTCGGTGCAGCGGCTCGGTGCACCGTTCAACGAGCTCCTGGCCAGCTTCGTGGAACGCGCCGAGCACGGCTGAACCAGCCACGTCCGGTGTCTGACAGGGGACACGTCTCAACTGGCCAGTGGCTTCGTACCGTGCCGTCTAGGTCGGCTCGAGGCGGTCTCGCAGCTCCTCGGCGGCGATCACGCCTGGCACGAGCAGGAAGGAGAGCACGATAAGCGCGCCTCCGATCCCGGTCGCGGCGAGCAGCGCCCGTGGTCCGAACGCATCGGCAAGGGGGCCGACGACGGCCAGCGCGACCGGCATCAGGCTGGTCGAGACGAGCCAGTCGATGCTGTTGACGCGGCCGAGCAGCTCGCCCTCGACGCGCTCGTGGATCAGCGTCATCCAGACCACGAGGCCGACCGTGGAGAGCGCTCCCATCACGAAGCTGGCGACCATGGCCGTGGCCGCGCTCGTTGCGAAGCCGAACAGGCCGACTGCAGCGACCTTCCCTGCGAGGACGAGGAAGAGGACGACGACCGGCCGGCGCGGGCTCCCGCGCGCGCCAGTTGCGAGCGCCGCGACCACAGCGCCGACTCCGCCCGCGGCGTAGACCGCGCCCAACGTTCCGGCGCCGCCGTCGAGGTCGTCGCGTACGAGGACCGGGACGAGCGCCTGCACGCAGCCCCAGGTCGCCAGCGTGCCGATCGCGTCCGCCCCCATCCCGGCCCAGAGCCAGGGCACACGCCGCACCGCGGCGAGGCCTTCCCCCACTTCGCGCAGCACCGCACGCACACTCGTCTCTGCGGCCACGAGTGCGGTGCGCGGCACGCCCATGCGCGCGAGGATCGTCGCGGAGACCGCGAAGGTGCCGGCATCCAGGGCGAGCGCGGCCCCCGCCCCCAGCCCGCCGACGAGGAGCCCACCGAGCGCAGGCCCGGCGAGCCGGAGCGCAAGCGGCCGGTTGACCTGGTTGAGCGAGTTCGCCTGCGCGAGGACGTCGCGGTCGACGAGCTCCGGGACGATCGCCCCGTAGGCCGGCCCGAACACCGCCTCGGACGCCCCGTAGCCCGCCACGAGGACGAGGAGCTTCCAGATCGAGAGCACGCCGCCCAGGGAGAGGACGGCAATCGACCCGACGAAAATCCCCGACACGACGTTCGCGCCGAGCAGGACGCGGCGGCGCGGCAACCGGTCCGAGAGCACGCCGCCGAAGAGGAGCATCGCGATGTGCGGCAGCGTGAAGGCGAGCCAGACGACTGCGAGCGCGGTCGCGCCGTTCGAGAGGGCCAGGGTCTGCCAGCCGATGGCGACGTACCACACGCCGTCTCCCAGCAGCGAGATCGTGCTCGCCGACCAGAGCAGCCGGAAGTCGCGGCTTGCGAAAGGCGCGAGGAAGCGCTTCATCCGTATCGCGCTGGCGTGTTCGCTACAGCACCCGGCGGAGCCGCCGCGCCGGCCGCTTCGACCGGCGGCTCGTGACCGGATGCGAAATGCCGCAGTCCGCCCGAGCTAGCTGCCCCAGGCAGCGAGGCGAACGTCCATCTACGCGAACCTCCTCTCCGCTCAGTCGTTCCGTTCGGGGTACCTCGTTCGAGGCATGGCGAGCCTCGCAGACTCGTTGACTCTCGTCAACAAGCGTGACATGAAACCTCAGGCGATCTTGCGGAGCGGGTCGTCCGGCTTGCGCCGCCGCTGGATCCGGTTGCCGAGCTTCACGATCTCGAGCACATAGACGACGTAGACCGAGAAGAGCAGTGCGGCGAAGCCGATCGACGCCGCGAGCAGCGTCCACCACGGATGCCAGACGCCGTGGGCGCGGAAGGGAACGAAGCGGGTCGCGAATGCCGCGGCGGCGAGCGTGATGCACCAGGCCCAGATCGTCACGGCAGCCCGGCGCTGCGAGAAGCCGCGCCGCAGGAAGCGGTGATGCAGGTGGGCCTGGTCTCCCTCGAACACGCGCTCCCCGTGCTTGAGGCGCCGCACCACGACGAACGTCGTGTCGACGATCGGGACGGCGAGCACGAGCAGCGGGAAGAAGAGGGCCACGGTCGCGGCCGTCTTCAAGAGGCCCTGCACGGACACGGTCGCAAGCACGTACCCGAGCAGCAGCGCCCCGGAGTCGCCCATGAAGATCCGGGCCGGATAGAAGTTGTGGCGGAGGAACCCGACGCACGCCCCGAAGACCACCGCGGAGAGCACGGCGGCGTCGACCTTGCCGAGCGAGAGCGCGATCACGCTGAACGTCAGGCCGGCGATCGCCGCTACTCCCGCCGCGAGCCCGTCCAGCCCGTCGAGGAAGTTGACCATGTTCATGATCGCGACGATCCAGAGGATCGTGACCGGGATCCCCACCGACGACGGCAAGGTGTGGATGCCGACGAACGGGAACGTGAAGCGGTCGACCCAGACGCCGAAGCCTGCGGGAACGGCGGCCGCCGACACCTGCCCGGCGAGCTTCGCGTACCACGGAAGCCCGCGGAAGTCGTCGACGATCCCGACCGTGACCGCGACCGCGGCGCCGAGCAGGAGCCCTCGGTTCTCGTGACTCGCATGGAGGAACGCCAGCGCAGGCACCAGAAGGCCGAGGAAGAGTGCGAGCCCGCCGAGGCGCGGCACCGGGAGTTGGTTGACGCGCCTGCCGCCGGGGACGTCGACGACGCCGAGCCGGCGCGCCATCCCCCCCACTGCCGGCGTCAGGAGCACCACGACGGCGAAGGCGACGAGCGCTCCCCAGAGGACGCCGAGGTGATCCGCAAGCTCGTCGAGGACGCTTAGGTGCGGGCTGTTCGCCGCGAGCACGCCGTCAGGGTACTTCGCCGCGGGGACGGCCCCCGCCCCGCGCGGCCGACCGACTAACGAACGCGGACCCGGACGGTGAAGCGGCGTGCCGGGGTGGTGTGCCCGGACTGCACGTAGACGAGGCGCAGACGGGCGGCTCCGGCGCCGAGCGCACGGAAGCGCCAGACCTCCTTGCCCGCGGCGCCGACGCGCTTCGTCTTCGGGGCGACGTAGCGGTGTGAGAGGAGGCGCACCACTTGCTTGTCCGGCCGCGCGGCGAGCCGCCATTGGAAGCCGGTGCTCGCATTTGAGGGCAGGACCACGGCGATCGTCGTCTGCGGCTTGACCGAGTACGAATGCCCGTTGGCGGCGGGCCCGAGCGTCAGCGTCGCAAGGAGCACGAACAGAAGGGCCATCGCCTAAGCGTAGGCAGTTGGGGACATCTGTAAAGGCCCGGCGTTCACCGTTCGCACCGGACGACGATCCGGCCCTCGACTGCGGGCAGGGGCAGGCCGCGCGCCTCCGCCTCGACCGCGTCGCGCTCTGCGCGGCTGAGCCGGCGCCACAATCGAATGGAGACGTCCGCCTGCGCTCGCCGCCACGTCCCGACGATCTCCCCGGCGACGAGCACAGCGCCCGGCCAGACGCGCGACGTCCACAGCTCGGCGCGCTGCGCGGCGTCGGGGACGAGCAGCTCGCGGCCCGCTCCCCAGTAGAGGAAGTACGTGTCGCCGCTCGGCAGGAGGCGTGCCGCGGCAGGCGGTCCCGGCGGTTCGCGTAATGCGGGCTCGTCTCGGGAGAGAATCCAGGCGTCGCCGATGGGCGTGCGAACCGGGACGAGCGAGTTGCTCAGCCCGTCGAACGCCGCTCGGGCCCGGGTAGGACCGATCCCGGCCCATCTCCCGAATGCATCCGGCGTCGCCGGGCCCAAAACGTGGAGGTAGCGCCACGCCAGCTCGCGGCGCGCTTCGAGCGGATCGACCTCGGGCCGCGGCACGGTCCAGATGGTCGGGGCTCGCGCGCCTTCCCAGCGGATCAGGACTGTGCCGGTCGTCGTCGCGTACTTGAGCCCGTTGCCGACTCCGAGCGCCCGTTGCGCCTCGTTGTCCTTCAGCCGCCGCCCGCCGAGGAATGCGTGCAGGCGCGCGGCCATGTCCTCGGCTCGCTCGCGCCGACGGCCCTCCTCGGGGTGCCGGCCGAGCGTGAAGATCGCGTGGTCCCGCGCCGGGACGAGGTAGGTGCTGAGCCGCGGCCCCCAGACGTGGACGAGCGAGGGGTCCTCCCATGTCGACGGCCGGGTCCCCTCCACTCGCGCGTGGATCGAGAGGAGCGCCGACCGCGGCACGCTGTCCGTCAGGCCCGCCCAGGCGGCTTGACGGAGGGAGCGCTTACCCGGCGGCAGGCGCTGGTCCAGCGCGCCGACGCGGCGCCGGAAGCCGAGGATCTCGTCGCGGCTGAGCTCGAGCGGCTGCGGCACTAGGGCGCCAGACGATACGGAAGTAGGATCGCCGCATGAGCGAGTTCGGGCCGCCTGAGCAGCTCTCCTGACGCGTGAAGGTCGACGCCAAGGCGGCGCGCCGCTTTCTCGTCGCTCGACATTTCCTCGCTCCTGCGCGATCTCTCGAAGGCGGGCCGGACGCGGTGCTCGAGGTCGTGCGCAGGCTCGGTTCGATCCAGTTCGACCCGATCGCGGTCGCGGGCCGGAACCACGACCTGATGCTGCATGCCCGCGTCGCGGGCTACGAGCCGGGATGGTGCGACACGCTCTACGAGCGGCGGGAGATCTTCGAGACGACGAACAAGGCACTGTCCTTCATCCCCGCGAGCGAGTTCCCCTGGTACCGCGTGAACGGCGGCCGCAAGGGGCGGAGGTTCCACGCCGCGGCGCTCGCGGAGAACGCCGCGGTCGCCGAGCAGGTGCTCGAGCGCATCCGGACGGAGGGGCCGCTCTCCTCGGCCGACTTCGAGCGCGAGAGCGGCGCGACGAAGGACTGGTTCGGGATGCCGGAGAACGCGGTGCGCTCGGTCCTGGAAGCCCACACCGTCGCCGGCGCGATCGGGCTCGCCCGGCGCGACGGCAACGTCCGCTACTACGACGTCATCGAGCGGCTGCTCCCGGCCGCTCTGCTCACGCAGGAGGTGCCCGAGCGCGAGCAGCTCCGGCACAAGCTGCTCTCCCGTCACCGCGCCCACGGCCTGCTCGCCGCGGGTGGCGCCGGGGGCACGTTCGCCCGCATCGCCGCGCCCGAGATACGCAGGGGGCTGCACAGGGAGCTGGTCGAGCTCGGAGCCCTCGTTCCCGTGGAGGTCGAAGGCATGCGCGGCAGGCGCTTCGTCCTCGCCGAAGAGCTCGCACTGCTGGAGTCCGCGCCGCAGCCGCCGCCCTCCGTCGCGTTCATCGCGCCGTTCGACTCGCTGCTCTGGGACACCGCCCTTCTCGCCAAGCTGTTCGGCTTCGAGTACGTCTGGGAGGGCTTCTTCAAGCCGGAGAAGCGGCGGTGGGGCTACTACGTGCTCCCCATCCTCTTCGGCGACCGCTTGGTCGGCCGCATCGAGCCTCGGATCGACCGGGAGCGAGGCCGGGTGGAGGTGCTGGGCCTCTGGTGGGAGGACGGCTTCGCGCCACGCCGCGCCGACGGGTTCGTCGAGGCGATGCGCGACGCGCTGCGCGCGTACGTGCGCTTCGCAGCCGCCGACCGGATCGAGTGGGCTTCCAACTTGGCCGCCGAGCGGCGACTATTCCCGGCATGACGACGCAAGCCGACAAGGTCGACGCCTTTCGCCGGCTGCACGCGGAGGGCTGCTTCGTCATGCCGAACCCTTGGGACGTCGGGAGCGCGGTCGCCCTCGAGCGCATGGGCTTCGCGGCGCTCGCGACGACGAGTGCCGGGCACGCGTGGACACTCGGGCGTCCCGACAACGGAGTCCAACTCGACGAGGCGCTCGAGCATCTGCGCCAGCTGGCGAGCGCCGTCGAGCTCCCGCTGAACGCGGACTTCGAGGGCGGCTTCGCCGACGATCCGGACGAGGTGGCGGCGAACGTGACGCTCGCCGTGGCGACCGGAATCGCCGGCCTGTCGATCGAGGACTCCACGGGCGACGCCGACGAGCCGCTTTACCCCTTCGACCTGGCCGTCGAGCGGGTGCACGCGGCGCGGCGCGCGATCGACGAGAGTGGCACGGGCGTTCTCCTCACCGGACGCTCCGAGGGGTTCGTCGTCGGTCGCCCCGACCTGGAGGAGACGATCCGGAGGCTGAAGGCCTACGCCGAGGCGGGAGCGGACTGCCTCTACGCGCCGCGGATCTCGACGACCGACGAGGTGTCGGCGGTCGTCGCGGCGGTGGCGCCGAACCCGGTGAACCTGCTCGCCAACGCGCCGTTCATCACGGTTTCGGAGGCCGCAGCCCTCGGCGTGCGCCGCATCAGCGTTGGGGGCACCCTCGCCCGCACCGCCTGGGCCGGCTTCCTCGCCGCCGCAGAGGAGATCGCGACCCAGGGCACGTTCTCCCGGTTCAGCGGGCTGCCCGACGTCGACGCCCTCCTCGGGAGCGCATAGCTCCCTCGCGGCCGGGTAAAGACGACTCATCGAGCGCGGTTCTCCATACTCTGACCCCGTGAGCGAAGTTCGGACCGGCAGGGACATCGTCCTCGAGGTCGAGAACCTCCGCACCGAGTTCCGGTTGCGATCGGGCACCGTAGGGGCCGTCGACGGCGTCTCGTTCACCGTGGAGGCCGGAGAGTGCGTCGGCCTGGTGGGCGAGTCGGGCTGCGGGAAGTCGACGACGGGGCTCTCGATCATGAAGCTGCTGCCGAACGTCGGCCACGTCGTCGGCGGCTCGATCAAGCTGCTCGGACGCGATCTCGGCCCTCTCAAGGAGCGCGAGATGCAGCACGTGCGCGGCAACGACGTCGCGATGATCTTCCAGGACCCGATGACCTCGCTGAATCCGACGTGGACGGTCGGGCGGCAGATCGCCGAGGCCTACCGGCTCCACAACGACGTCTCGCAGCGAGACGCGCTCGTGCGCGCCCGCGAGGTGCTCGAGCTCGTGCGGCTGCCCCGCCCCGCGGAGCGCCTCAGCGCCTACCCGCATCAGCTCTCCGGCGGGCTGCGCCAGCGCGTGATGATCGCGATGGCCCTCGTCAACTCGCCGAAGCTGCTGATCGCCGACGAGCCCACGACGGCGCTCGACGTGACGATCCAGGCGCAGATCCTCGACCTGATCGACGGCCTGCGCCGCGACTTCGAGATGGCGGTGATCCTGATCACCCACGACCTGGGAGTGATCGCCGCCCGCGCGAACCGCGTGATGGTCATGTACGCGGGGAAGATCGCCGAGGGCTCCGAGACCGAGGAGCTCTTCGGCTCGATGCGGCACCCGTACACGGAGGCGCTGTTCCGCTCGATCCCGCGCTTCGACCAGGACCGCACGCAGGCGCTCTTCTCGATCCCGGGCGTCCCGCCCGACCTGATGACGCCGCCGCCCGGCTGCCGTTTCGCGCCCCGCTGCCGCAACGCGCAGGTGCGCTGCACGCAGGAGGAGCCGTTGCTCGCGCCGGAGACGAGCGGCTCACGGCCGGGCGCCGGCACGGAGCACACCGAGACCCCGACTCTGCCGCACGCGATTCGCGCCGGTGAGCACGTCTACGCCTGCTTCTACCCCGTGGACACCTCTGCCTCCAGCAAGCCGACCCTGCAGGAGCTCGAGGAGGAAGCGAGCGCGGTGGAGCTCGGGCTCGTCGACGTGAGCGCCGGCGACGGCGGCGGGCAGCCGATCTCGCTCGTCGAGCGCCCGCCCTCGAGGATCGACTCGGTGACCGGAGGCGAGGTGCTGCTCCGGCTCGACGACGTCTACAAGGAGTTTCCCGTCACCGCCGGCGCCGTCCTGCAGCGCAAGATCGGAACGGTCAAGGCCGTGTCCGGGGTCTCCTTCGACGTCCACCGCGGAGAGACGTTCGGGCTCGTGGGAGAGTCCGGCTGCGGCAAGACGACGATCGGCTGGCTCGTGACCGCTCTCCACCGGCCGACGTCGGGCGAGATCCGCTTCCAGGACCAGGACATCGGCCAGCTGCGCTGGCGCTCGCTCCGCCGTGCGCGACGGGATCTCCAGCTCATGTTCCAGGATCCCTACGCGTCGCTCGATCCCCGCATGCGAGTCGGCCCCACCATCCGTGAGCCGCTCAACATCCAGAGCGTCGGCTCACGCGCCGACCGGCGGAAACGGGTCGCCGACCTGCTGAGCGAGGTCGGGCTGTCGCCCAAGGCGGCCGGCCTCTACCCGCATGAGTTCTCGGGAGGACAGCGGCAGCGCATCGGGCTCGCCCGCGCGCTCGCGCTCAATCCGAAGCTGATCGTCGCCGACGAGCCGGTCTCCGCCCTGGACGTCTCGATCCAGGCGCAGATCCTGAACCTGATGCGCGGCCTGCAGGCGGCGCACGAGCTCACCTACATCGTGATCTCTCACGACCTCGCCGTCGTTCGCTACCTCGCCGACACGATCGGCGTCATGTACCTCGGCAAGCTCGTCGAGATCGGTCCGGCGACCGACGTCTACGAGCGGCCCGCGCACCCGTATACGCGCGGGCTGATCGACGCAGTGCCCATCCCCGACCCGGTGCTCGAGCGGCAGCGGGAGACGGTCCCCGTGCGCGGCGAGCTGCCGTCGGCGATGGACCCGCCGTCGGGCTGCCGCTTCCGCACGCGCTGCCCCCTTGCGCAGGACATCTGCGCAGAGGTCGAGCCTCCCCTCCGCTCCTTCGGCCACGGCCACCGCGCCGCCTGCCACTTCCCGCTCCAGGAGCCGGAGGAGTCGACGGCCCAAGCGACGGCTACCGCGTAGGCGTAGCTACCGGCGCTGGAGGCGGACCTCGAAGGCGTCGCGCAACGCGTCGCCGACGAAGTTGAACGCGACGACCACGAGGACGATGGCGAGACCGGTCGGGTAGATCTCCCACCAGTAGCCGTCGAACGCGTAGTTGACGCCGTTCGAGAGCATCGAGCCCCAGTCGGTCTGCGGCGAGGGCACGCCGAGGCCGATGAAGCCGAGCGCGGCGAGCAGGAGGATCGCGTCGGCCACCTGGAACGTGGCGTTGACGATGATCGTCCCGATCGTGTTCGGGATGATGTGACGCAGCACGATTCGCGGCCCACCCCCGCCCATGACGCGCACCGCCTGCACGAACTCGCGCACCCGCAGCGAGAGGGTCTCGCCGCGCACGAGCCTCGCCGGGACCAGCCAGGCCGTGAAGCCGATCACGAGGATGAGGATCTTGACGGACGGCGTGAAGATCACGGCGAGGACGATCAGGAGGTAGAGGATCGGCACCGAGAGAAGCACGTCGACGAAGCGCATCAGGACCGCGTCGATCGCGCGCCCGAAGAAGCCGGAGACGGCGCCGACGAGCACGCCGACGATCGTGGCGATGCCCGCCGCGGCGAAGCCGACCTCGAGCGAGATCTGACCTCCGTACATGATCCGGCCGAGCAGGTCGAAGCCGCTCGCGTCGGTTCCGAGCGGATGCGCGCCGCTGGGCGCCGCGTTCTGGATCGAGTTGAGGAGCGCTTTCTGGGTGTCGGTTTGGTTCGTGTGGTAGAAGAGCGGCCCGACCCAGCAGAAGAGGATGGCGAACGCGATGATCGCCAGACCGACCACTGCGAGGCGGTTCTCGACGAAGACCCGGACGAGCTGCATCGTGAGCCCGCCGCCGAGCTGCTGCTGCGCCTCGCCGCCTGCAGGCGCGGGGCCGGGAGCGCCCGCGCCCGGCTCGACGGCCGAGCTCGCGGTCACGTCTGCACCGTCCTAGGCATAGCGCACCCGCGGGTCGACCACGGCGTAGAGGATGTCGGCGATGAGGTTGCCCACCACCGTCGCGATCGCCGCTATGAACGTCGTGCCGAGGAGGAGAGGCACGTCGTTCTGCGTGGCCGCGTTCGTCGTCAGTAGGCCCATGCCCGGATAGTTGAACACGGTCTCGGTGATGATCGCGCCCCCGACGATCGCGGGCAGGGTGAGGCCGAGGAGCGTGATGATCGGGATCAGGGCGTTCCGCAGGGCGTGACGGAAGAGCACCCGCGACGGGCTCGCGCCTTTCGCCCGCGCCGTGCGGATGTAGTCCTCGGTCAGCGTCTCCATCATCGAGGAGCGCATGTAGCGGCTGAACCCGGCGATCGTGATCGCCGACAGGCTGAAGACGGGCAGGATCCAGCCCCGCGGGTCGGCCAGGATCCCCGCCACCGACGACGACTGTGGCGCCTCGAACTCGAACCAGTGCAGGTCGATCGCGAAGTAGAGGATCAGGAGCTGGCCGAGCAGGAACGCCGGCATCGAGTAGCCGACGAAGGAGGCGCCGGTGAGGAGGTAGTCGACCGGCTTGTTGCGGCGGACGACCTGGAGGATGCCGAGTGGTACTGCGACGAGCAGTGCGAACACGGTCGACAGGCCGACGAGCACGAGGGTCTTCGGGATCCGCTCCCGGATCAGCGAGACGACGCTCTGGTTGTTGCGGTACGAGAAGCCGAGGTCGAAGTGGCGGATGATTCCCCACGTGTAGAGCCAGAACTGGTTCCAGATCGGCTCGTCGTAGTGGTGCTCGTGGTTGAACTGCGCGAGAGCGCTCGGAGTCGCCCGCTGGCCGAGGGCCGCGCGGGCGGCTCCGCCCGGGATGATGTGGCCGAGCAGGAAGGTGAGCAGGATCACGCCCAGCACGACCACGATGGCCTGCGCGATCCGGCGGATGAGATAGCCGGTCACTGCTCCCTTCCTGCTCTCTCGTTTCCTTGGTCCCTACTTCGTGAAGTACCAGTCCTCGGGATTGATCGTTTGCAGCGGATTGATCGGCGTGGCTCCGCCGAGCTTGTTGTTGACCTCGAAGACGGTGACGGGATTCGGCTGCCAGACGACCGGGAGCTGCTCCGCGAGGTAGTTCTCGTAGTTCGCGAGGCTCGCGTTGCCCTGGGTCGTCTGCTTGATCAGCGTGTCCGCCTTTTTGTCCGAGTAGGTGCCGGCGTTCGACGAGGCACCCGTCTGGAACAGGTCCTCACCGGACGGGTAGTAGTCCGGCGCGTAGATCCAGCCGCCGCCCCAGTTCTCCATCTGCCAGGTGCACGACGAGCCGGAGCACGGAACCGCGGTTCCGATCACCGTGTCGAACGTCGCCGTCGACAGCTTGACGTTGATGCCCGCCTGCGCCCACGACGACTTCTCCGCCTGCATCAGCTGGTCGATGGAGGCCGTGCCGCTCGCGTACTGGAGGCTGATGTTGAGCGGCGTCCCGGCCGGCACGCCGCACTTGGCGGCGTCGGTGCAGGTCGTCGTGCCGCCCGGCTTCACGTTCCAGCCGTGCGACTTGAGCAGCGAGAGCGCCTTTGCCTTGTCGTAGGAGTACGGGTTGTTCGATTCCGTGCTCGTGGCGAAGTTGTTCGTCGGGCAGACCGGAACCGGCCCGTACGTCGGCACGCCGTAGCCCTTGTCGATCTGCTTGATGTACAGCGGCTGGTTGACGAGCAGCTGGAAGGCCTGGCGGAAATAGAGCTGGCTGAAGATCTTGCCCGCCTGGCCGCCGTTGGCGGTCGACTTGAAGTTGAGCGGGAAGTAGTTGATCCCCCACGGGAAGACCGGGGCGAGGGTGTAGCCCGACAGCCGTGGGTTGTTCGCCCCGGACAGGTCGCACGGGTTGCTACCGGTCTTCGCCGGCGAGGTGATGTCCTGCGTCGGCAGGTAGCCGACGTCGACCTTGTGGGCCGCGAGCGCGTTGAACTCGGCCGTGTCGGACGTGTACGGGAGCTCGACGAACTTCGCGAGGTGCGGCTTGACCGTGCCCGAGTACTTCTTGTTCGGAACGAAGGTCACGTTCCCGCTCGTGTCCATGTGCTGGAGCTTCCACGGGCCGTCGACCACGCTCCAGAGCGGGCTGGAGACGTAGCTCGAGATCTTCTTCGACTGGCCGTCGAGGTACTTGTAGACCGCCGCGCACGACTTCGCCGCGGCCGAGAGCGGGGCGATCGTCGATCCCTTCGAGGTCTTCACCGTCTTGGTCGTGACCGAGGTGAACGACGCAGTGCCGCACGCCTGGCTGCCAGCCTTCTGGCCCTTCGCGCTGATGTCCCACGCCATCGGCATCGGCGTGATCTGCGAGAGCTCGTTGTACGTGTACCAGTTCGAGTTGGCCTTGCCCGTGAGCGTGATCTTGAGCGTGTTTCCGCTCGCCGAGATCGACTTGATGTCGTCGGGGATCGTCCCCGGGACGTAGCCGGCCCAGATGGTCTTCTCGACCTTCATCATGTTGAGCCAGAACACGGCGTCCTGCGGCGTCACCGTCTCGCCGTTCGACCACTTGTACGGCTTGAACTTGACAGTGACCACCGTCCCGCCGCTCGAGTACGTCGGGTTGTCCGCCAGCGACAGCGACGGGTTGAGAGTCGGCTGCGCGCCCTGCCCGAACCAGTAGAGCGGCCGGTACATCAGCTCCTGGAACTGGGTCAGGTTCGCGACGCTGAAGTACGCAAACGCCGCAAACGGGAAGATGTAGTTCGGGGTCGCCTGAGGCGCTTCAGCCCAGTACGCCGTCCCTCCCTTCTGAGCGTTACCGGCGGAAGTCGTGCCGGGGGTGTTGCTCGAGCTCCCGCCGCATGCGGCGAGAGCGAGCACGAGAATCGCCAGTGCGGCGAGGACGCCCAGCCCCCGGATGCCCCGCGTTCCCGAACCAACCGACTGCATCTGTTTCCTCCTCTTTCTCGTTACCGAGCGCTGCCGCCGCGTCCCCTGTCCGCAGGGCGTACGGCAGTCTATTCCCACCGTCGCGCTCACTAGTCGCTTCCTTTACCTGGGGCACACAAGGGAGCGCGAGCGCGCGCTCATTTCGTTCCGTACAGGCGGTCTCCGGCATCGCCGAGACCGGGCACGATGAAGCCGTGCTCGTTCAGGGCGCGGTCGACCGCGGCGCAGACGACGTGCACGTCCGGATGCCGGCGATGGACCTCCTCGATCCCCGGCGGCGCCGCGACGATGCAGACGAGCGTCACCGATTGCGCTCCCGCCTCCTTCACCGCCGCGATTGCGGCGCAGCTCGAGTGGCCGGTCGCGAGCATCGGGTCGAGGACGATCGCATCCCGGTCGGACAGGTCGTCGGGCAGCTTGAGGTAGTACTGGACGGGCTCGAGCGTCTCCTCGTCGCGGTACATCCCGACGAAACCGACGCGCGCGCTCGAGACGAGCGAGAGGACGCCGTCGAGCATCCCGATTCCCGCGCGCAGCACCGGGCAGACCGCGACCTTCTTGCCGGAGATGCGCTGCACCGTCATGCGCTCGAGCGGCGTCTCGACCTCTGCGCCCTCGGTCGGCATGTCCTTCGTGGCCTCGTACGTGAGGAGGAGCGTGATCTCGTTCGCGAGCTTGCGGAAGTGGACGGTCGGCGTCCCCTTGTCGCGGAGGTAACCGAGCTTGTGCTGGACCAGCGGATGATCGACGACGGTGAGACGCGGTTCCGTCAAGCGACGTACGTCGTATAGCCGCGGAAGCCCTCGTAGAGCGGCCGCTTCGCGCAGAGCGCCGCGACCCGTGCGCGGAGCCCGTCCAGATCGGGCGACTCGGTGAGCGCCTCGCAGATGATCTGCCCCACCTCGCGGAAGTCGTCCTCGTCGAAGCCGCGCATCGTCATCGCCGGCG
>Ga0070739_10002602_pt1 | contig 23925 bp, 22 predicted proteins | sample Coa_R1_7_FD_66445 | JGI IMG/M metagenome (GOLD analysis project Ga0070739, IMG submission 66445) | Surface soil microbial communities from Centralia Pennsylvania, which are recovering from an underground coalmine fire - Coalmine... | ecosystem: Environmental > Terrestrial > Soil > Unclassified ... | reverse complement strand
GCGGCGTCCAGCACGTCGAGGTAGTCGCGCATCGTCGCGACGGGCTTGTCGTACGGGAGGCCGAGCATGTCCTCGACGACCCAGTGGTGCGAGACGCCCAGCCCCAGCGAGAGGCGACCGCCGCACACGGCTTGCGTCGCAAGCGCCTGCTGCGCGAGCGCGATGGGGTGGCGGGGCTGGATCGGGACGACCGCGGTGCCGATCTCGATGCGGCTCGTCTGCTCGCCGACGAGCGTGACGGCCGTGAGGGCGTCGAAGTCGTCGGGGATCTGGGGGATCCACACCGACGCGAAGCCGGCCTCCTCGGCCCACCGACCGTCGGCGCGCAACCGCTCCACCTTGGTGGCGTAGCGTCCCCGTTCGGGGCCGATCATGACGCCGACGCGCATCCCGCGGCCTCCCGGTCGGTACCGCGAGAACCCTACTCTTGCCGAGCGATAATGTCACTTCCGCACGGGCGGCGAGCGAGGAGACGGCGATGACCGCGACGGAGCCGGACGTCTACTACGACCCGTACGACTTCGAGATCGACTCGAACCCCTATCCGATCTGGAAGCGCCTGCGCGACGAGCAGCCGCTGTACCACAACGACCGCTACGGCTTCTTCGCGCTCAGCCGCTTCGAGGACGTCGAGCGGGCGTCGCTCGACTGGCGCACCTACAGCTCCGCGCGCGGCACCGTCCTCGAGCTCATCAAGAGCAGCATGGAGATCCCTCCCGGCTCGATCATCTTCGAGGACCCGCCCACCCACGACCTCCATCGCGGGCTGCTGTCGCGCGTGTTCACGCCACGGCGCGTCGCGGAGCTCGAGCCGAAGATCCGCGAGTTCTGCGCGCGCGCACTCGATCCACTCGTCGGTGCGGGCGGGTTCGACTTCATCCGCGACCTCGGCGCGCAGATGCCGATGCGGACCATCGGCATGCTGCTCGGCATCCCCGAGACCGACCAGGAGGCCATCCGCGACCGCATCGACGACGGTCTGCGGCTGACCGAAGGCGAGATGCCCGACTTCGAGGCGCAGTACGGCAGCGGATTCGATCAGGGCAACGTGTTCGCCGAGTACATCGACTGGCGCGCGAAGCACCCGTCCGACGATCTCATGACACAGCTCCTCCAAGCCGAGTACGACGACGTCGACGGGCAGAAGAAGCGGCTGACCCGCGACGAGGTCCTCAACTACGTGAACCTCCTCGCCGGCGCGGGCAACGAGACGACGACCCGCCTCATCGGCTGGACGGGCAAGGTGCTCGCCGACCACCCGGAGCAGCGACGCGAGCTGGTCGACGACCGCAGCCTCGTGCCGAACGCGATCGAGGAGATCCTGCGCTACGAGTCGCCCTCACCGGTCCAGGCCCGCTTCGTGACGAAGGACGTCGAGCACCACGGCCGGACCGTCCCGGCCGGGAGCGTGATGCTCCTGCTGACGGCGTCGGGCAACCGCGACGACCGCAAGTTCCCGGACGGCGACCGCTTCGACATCCACCGCACGATCGACCACCACCTCGCGTTCGGCTACGGCATCCACTTCTGCCTGGGTGCCGCGCTCGCCCGCATGGAGGGGCGCGTCGCGCTCGACGAGGTCCTGCAGCGGTTCCCGACGTGGGAGGTCGACCGCGACAACGCGGTGCAGGCGCGCACGTCGACCGTGCGCGGCTGGGAGCGCCTCCCCGTCCTCACGTCCTGACCACCAGCGCTTCTGTGAAGCCTCAGACACACGACGTGTGGATGACGCTTCACAGAACGGAGGCGGGGTGGGGTCAGATCGCGGGGGCCGCGACCTCGTCGAAGCTCGACGCTCCGCTGTCGGGCACGCGGGGCTGGCGCCACACCTCGACCGGGAACGACACCGTGACGAGCGCGCAGTACAGCCACATCAGCCGGTACGCCTCCTCCGGCATCGCGTCGAGCGCGAACTGGTCGAGGTAGGAGAGGGCCTCCTCGAAGCACGGGAACGCTGCGTCGTAGAACGCCTGCAGCTCCGCCATCGTGCTCGCGATCCGCTTGTCGTAGCGCTCGCGCTCGGTCGGCAGCGCCCAGCCCGCGAACGGCTCGAGCGACGCGAACTGCTCGGGGAACGTCATGGCGTCTTCACCTGCCGCTGGTAGTCCTCGACGTACTCGCGCGCGGTGTGGTGCAGGAGGCGGAGCAGGACCTCCTGGTCGTTGAGCGGGAACGTCTTCACCGGCGTGCGCGCCTCGAGCATCGACTGCGTCGCCTCGAGCGTGTTGCCGTCCTGCAGCGCGTACTCCTTGAACGTGACGACGGCGAGCTCCTGCGCGATCCGCTCGCGCGCGCTCTTCGGCGGCGCGAAGTAGCACGTCCCCTCGAAGATGTGCGTGTTGTACGACGTCGGCCAGTAGTGGTACGTGAGCACCCAGTTCGGCTTCCAGATCAGGAGCATGAAGTTCGGGAAGAACAGGAACGAGTCCATGCCCCACGCCTTGTGCCGCGCGGGGTTCAGGCCGGGAGGTAGCTCGTCGAGGCCGATGTCGGGCGCGTCCCACGGGCCGAACAGACCGCTGCGCAACACGCGCTCGATCGGCTTCACCATGTCGAGGTCCTTCGGTGGCGACATGCCGCCCCACGACGACACCATGCCGTGCGGTCCGTCGATGCCGTACGCGAGCGCCTCGTATCCGTACTCCTGCAGCTTCGACGACTCGTCGGACACGGCCTGTTTCGCGTGCAGCACGGGTGCGTGGTAGAACTCGGTGAAGGCGTCGATGAAGAGCTTCCAGTTCGCGCCGATCTCGGCGCGGTACTTGTGCACCTGCGTCAGCTCGTGGAACGGGTACCCCTCGAGACCCTTGCCGAGCTCACCGAGGTACTCGCGCAGCGGCGTGGTGTTCGCGTCGTCGAGGTTGACGAAGATCCACCCCTCCCACACCTCGCACTGCACCGACGCGAGCGAGTAGTCGGCCTTGTCGAGGTCGAAGAACTCCTGCTCCTGTTGCACGAACGTGCACTGGCCGTCGAGCGCGTAGCGCCAACCGTGGTACTTGCACGTGAACTGGCGGCAGAACCCGCTCGTCTCCTCGCGCGGGTAGTCCTGCCACACGAGCTTGTTGCCGCGGTGACGGCAGATGTTGTGGAACGCGCGGATCTCGTCGTCCATGCCCCGCACGACGACCACGGACGTGCGCGCCGCGTCGAGCTCCTTCGTGAAGTAGCTGCCCTTCCGGGTCAGCTGCTCGACGCGCCCGACGTTCAGCCACGTGCGGCCGAAGATCGCGTCGCGCTCGAGCTCGTAGAACTCGGGCGACGTCGAGTCGGCGTACGACACCGGCGCGGTCCCGAGCTCGGGGTAGTGCGCGGTCCAGCTGCCCTCGTCCGGCTTGGTGAAGTGCGGCATGCGGGTGTCCTCCGCTCGTGTCGACTCGGGACGATAACACGGATCTCGGCGTACGAGAAGCCGGTTTCCGGCTCGTCCGCTAGGGGTCCGGGAGGGTGGGCGCGGGGACGGACGCCAGCTCCGGGTCGAGCTCGAGGCCGAGGCTGTTGAAGACCATGGCCAGGCACGTGTACGTGCCGACGACGTACACGAGCTCGACGAGGCGCCGCTCGTCCAGGTGCTCGGCGAGCCGCGTCCAGGTGTCGTCCGCGATCCGGTAGCCGTCGATCAGCTCGTCGGTCGCGGTCAGGACGTCCCGCTCGATCGCGCTCCACCCGTCGTCCTGCGCGCCACGCGCGATCGCGTCGATCTCGTCGGCGGTGATGCCGACCCGTTCCGCCATGCGGACGTGCTGCACCCACTCGTAGCGCGAGCGCGTCCGCCACGCGACGCGCAACACCGCGAGCTCGCGCAGGCGCGGCTCGAGCGCGGGATCGAACAGCAGGACGCCGTTGTACGCGAGGAACCTGCGAGCGAGACGGGGGTGGTGCATGAGCGTCGTCAGTGCGTTCGGCGCGCGCTGTGCGTCGGGACCGTCGGTGAAGAACCGGTCCGTCACCTGCTTCCCGAAGCCGGCCTCGAACGCGGCGCGGACGTCGTCGTCCCAGCGCTCGCGCGGCAGAGGCGGGATGCGTGGCCGACCGCTGGGGGTCACAGGTACCAGCCGCCGTTCACGTTCAGTGCCTGCCCGGTGATGTACCCGGCCTGTTCCGAGCACAGGAACGCGCACGCGGCCGCGATGTCGTCGGGCGTGCCGGCCCGGCGGACGGGTGTGCGCGCCGCGACCGCGTCGATGCTGGGCAGGTCGCCGCGCTGCTCCGCGCGCCGGGCCATCGGCGTGTCGATGAAGCCGGGCGGGATCGTGTTGACGGTGATGCCGTGGGGCGCGAGCTCGAGCGCGAGCGCTTTCGTGAGCCCGATGACGCCGCCCTTCGACGCGACGTAGTGCGCCATGCGTGTCGTACCGGATTGCGCGCTCGACGACGAGATCGTGACGATCCGTCCCCACTGCGCCGCCAGCATGTCGGGGACCGCGAGCTGGATGCAGTGGAAGGTCCCCGTGAGGTTGACCGCGAGCATCCGCTCCCATGCCTCGACGGTGATGTCGGTGAACGGGCGGAACTCGTCGAAGCCCGCGCTCGTCACGACGATCTCGACCGGGCCGAGCTCGGCCCGCACCTTGCGGAGCGCGTCGTCGACGGCGGCGCGGTCGGTGACGTCGACCTGCGCGCCGACCGCCTGCGCGCCCGTCGCGCCGAGGTCGTCCGCGGCGCGCTGGACACCGTCGCCGTCGAGGTCGAGCAGCGCGACGCGGTGACCGGCGCCCGCGAGGTGGCGCCCGACGGCGAGTCCCATGCCCGAGGCGGCCCCGGTGACGACGGCGACGCGGCCCATGTCTCTCCTCGTCCGCGGTTCGCGAGGGCGGCGAGTATGGACGATCGGTGCGCGCGCGGCAAAGCCGGTCTCCCGTGGCGAGAACCCGGTTGCCGGCTCACGCGTCGTAGTCGACGACCGCCTCGGTGCTCTGCGGGAGCGACTGGCACGTGAGGACCCAGCCGTCCGCGACCTCCTCCGGCGTGAGCGCGTTGTTCACACGCATCCGCACAGACCCCTCGTCGAGGTGGGCCATGCACGTCGCGCAGTTGCCCTGCTCGCACGAGAACGGCGGGGTGAGACCGCCACGACGCGCGGTCTCCAGGATCGTGTCGCCCGCGTGGTAGGCGACCGTCGTGCGCTTCCCGTTCAGCTTGATCACCACCGACTCGGTGGCGGTCGTCGTCGCCTGGTCGGCGGCGGTCGCGAGCTCGTCCGGCGCGACGAACCGCTCGACGAACACCTGGTGGTCGTCGACGCCGAGCGTCGCCAGGCCGGCCTGCACGACGTCCATGTACGCGGCCGGACCGCAGATGTAGAAGTCCGCGTGCGCGAGCTCGCCGGCGAACGCCGCGCACGCCGGCGCGTCGAGGAACCCGCGCTCGGCGTCGTGGTGGTGGTGGACCTCGAGCCGGCCGTCCGACGTCGCGCGCAACCGCTCGAGCTCGCGGGCGAAGATCACGGAGTCCGCGTCGCGGTTGGCGTACACGAGCCGGATCGAGCGCGTGGTCGTCGCGAGGGCGCTCTTCACGAGCGAGATGACGGGCGTGATCCCGCTGCCGCCCGCGAACGCGACGATCGGCGCGTCCGTCTCCCGCAGCACGAAGAGGCCGGTCGGGCGCATGACGTCGATCTCGTCGCCCGGCGACAACGTGTCGTTCATCCAGTTCGACATCCGGCCGCCGGGGACGCGCTTCACCGTCGTGACGAAGCGGTCGTCGGTGTCGGGCGAGCTCGACATCGAGTAGCTGCGCACGACCGCCTCGCCGTCGATCGACGCCCGGAAGGTGCAGAACTGCCCGGCCGCGTACGCGAACGTCTCCGCGAGCTCGGGCGGGATGTCGAGCACGAACGACCGCGTGTCGGCCGTCTCGTCGACGACGTCGACGACGCGCAGCGCGTGGTAGTCGTGGTCGGGCGGCATCGGCGTGTCCCCGGGCGCGGGTGCGGCGTACGCGGTGAGAACCATGTTCTCGCTCTATGCTAGCCGCTTTTCCGCCTGTCGCCGACCGGACCGTCACGTCGACACCCCGGCGCCCGAACGGCCAGACTCTCGGGAACATGACGATCCAGACGACGGCCGGGCCCAGCGCGTACCGCACCATCTCGGTGGCACCGATCGCGGGCGCGCTGGGAGCCGAGATCGGCGGTGTCGACCTCGCGGCCGACCTCGCGGACGAGACGGTCGCCGAGATCCGGCGGGCCTGGCTGGAGCATCTCGTCGTCTTCTTCCGTGACCAGGTCCTCGGACCGGAGGAGCTCCTCGCGTTCGCCCGCCGGATCGGCGAGCCGGTCGAGTACCCGTTCGTGAAGGGGATCGACGGCTACCCGGAGATCATCGCGGTCACGAAGCTCCCGCACGAGACGGTGAACTTCGGCGGCATCTGGCACAGCGACACCGTGTACCTCGAGCGGCCGCCGATGGCGACGCTGCTCGTCGCCCGGGAGGTCCCTCCGTACGGTGGCGACACACTCTTCGCCAACATGTACGCGGCGTACGAGGCGCTGTCGCCGGGCCTCCGCCGCGTGCTCGACAGCCTGCGCGCCGTGAACAGCTCCGCGCTCGCCGACGTGTCGAAGACCCGCGAGGACCGCATCGGCGACAGCGGGTTCGACGAGGAGAAGGAGTTCGTCGCCGAGCACCCCGTGGTGCGGACCCACCCGGAGACGGGTCGGAAGGCGCTGTACGTGAACGTCGCGCACACGGCCCGCTTCACCGACATGACCGAGGAGGAGAGCCGCCCGCTGCTCCGCTACCTCTTCGAGCACTCCGTGCGGCCCGAGCACACCTGCCGGTTCCACTGGGATGTGGGATCGCTCGCGCTGTGGGACAACCGGTGCGCGATGCACAACCCGGTGAACGACTACGACGGCTTCACCCGCCGGATGCACCGCGTCACGCTGGCCGGCGACGTCCCCCGCTGAGGCCGAGAACGTCGTTCGCGGTTGCCGGAAGGCCGCTTTCCAGGTAGCGTCCGCGCGCGTGCACCGCAGCGAGGTCACGTGGCCCACGATCCCCGCGATGGTCCGGGACGCAGGGCGCCGCTTCGGCGACACGGAAGCGATCGTCGACGGCGACCGCCGGGTCGGGTTCGCCGAGCTCTCCTCGATGGTGTCCGCCGCCGCCCGCGCGCTCGTGGCATGCGGCATCGGACCAGGCGAGCGCGTCGCGGTGTGGGCCCCGAACTCGCTCGAGTGGATCGTGGCCGCGCTCGCGGTGACGACCGCGGGCGGCGTCCTCGTCCCGGTGAACACGCGCTTCCGCGGCGCCGAGGCGGGCTACGTGCTCGGGCGCAGCGGCGCGCGCGTGCTGTTCACCGTGCGCGGGTTCCTCGACACCGACTATCCCGCGCTCCTGCGCGAAGCGGGCGTCGACCTGCCCGCGCTCGACCACGTGGTGCTCCTCGCGGGCGAGGCGGACGGCACGTCCGTCTCGTGGGACGAGTTCGTCGCGCGCGGCACCGCGGTCGGCGAGCGCGACGTCGACGCGCGCGTCGCGTCGATCGGACCGGACGACCCGAGCGACGTCGTGTTCACGTCGGGGACGACGGGCAACCCCAAGGGTGTCGTCATGGCCCACGCACAGGCGCTGCGCGCGTACCTCGACTGGTGCGACTGGGCCGGCCTGCGAACCGGCGACCGCTACCTGATCGTCAACCCGTTCTTCCACATCTTCGGGTACAAGGCGGGCTGCCTCGCGTCGCTCATGCGCGGCGCGACCATCTACCCGCTCGCGGTGTTCGACGCCGGCATCGTGCTGGAGATCGTCGAGCGCGAGCGCATCACCGTGCTACCCGGGGCGCCGACCCTCTACCAGTCGCTGCTCGACGCACCCGACCGCGCGCGCCGTGACATCTCGAGCCTCCGGCTGGCCGTGACGGGCGCGGCCGACATCCCCGTCGAGCTCATCAGGCGGGTGCGCGAGGAGCTCCCGTTCGAGCGGATCCTCACCGGCTACGGGCTGACCGAGGCGGGCACGGTGACGGGGAGCAGACCGGACGACGACTTCGAGCACATCGCCACGACGGTCGGGGTGCCGTGGCCCGGCTTCGAGGTGCGCACCGTGACGCAGTCAGGCGCGGACGCGGGCGTCGACGAGCCGGGCGAGGTCGTGGTGCGCGGCGAGACCGTGATGCGCGGCTACCTCGACGACCCCGAGGCGACCGCGGCGGCGATCGACGCGGACGGGTGGCTGCACACCGGCGATCTCGGCACGTTCGACGCGGAGGGGTACCTGCGCATCGTGGGTCGCATCAAGGACATGTTCATCGTCGGCGGGTTCAACGCCTACCCGGCCGAGATCGAGAACCTCCTGTTGCGCCATCCGAGCATCTCGCAGGTGGCCGTGATCGGCGTGCCCGACGAGCGGTTGGGCGAGGTCGGCATGGCGTTCGTCGTACCGGAGCCGGGCGCTCCCGCGGACGCCGCCGAGATCATCCACTGGTCGCGCGCCAACATGGCGAACTACAAGGCGCCGCGCCGTGTCGAGTTCGTCGACGCCCTGCCACTGAACGCGACCGGCAAGGTCGTGAAGGACGAGCTGCGCGCGCGGGTGCTCGCGGCGAAGGGAGACTGATGGCCCGCGTTCCCGTCGCGGACGCACTGTTCACGTGGCCGAGCGACGACCCGCAACTCATCGGGAGCCGGTGCACGTCGTGCGGGATCGTGACGTTCCCGGTGCAGGAGTCGTGCCCGCGGTGCGCGTTCACCGACATGGAGGAGCACCTGCTGCCCCGGCGCGGTCGGTTGTGGGCGTGGACGACGCAGAGCTTCCCGCCGCCGTCGCCGCCGTACGGGGGTCCGACGGGTGACGCGTTCGTGCCGTACGGGATCGGGTACGTCGAGCTGCCGGGCGAGGTGAAGGTCGAGAGCCGCCTGACCGAGGCGGACCCCGCCGTGTTGCGTGACGGGATGGAGATGGAGCTCGCGATCGTGCCGTTCCGCACCGACGACGAGGGCAACGAGGTCGTGACGTTCGCGTTCGCGCCCGTCGGTGGTGCGGCGAGCGGAGGGGGAGCCTGAGATGGCGAACGACGTCGCGATCATCGGGGTCGGGCTGCACCCGTTCGGTCGGTTCCCCGGCGTGACGGGCATCGACATGGGTGCCGTCGCGATCCGCCGCGCGCTCGCGGACGCCGGCGTCGAGTGGCGCGACGTGCAGTTCGCGTTCGGCGGGAGCTACGAGGTGGACAACCCGGACGCCGTCGTCGCGCTCCTGGGCCTGACCGGCATCCCGTTCACCGACGTCTACAACGGCTGCGCGACCGCGGCGAGCGCGCTCACGCTCGCGGCGAACACGATCCGGCTCGGCGAGTACGACCTCGGTGTCGCGGTCGGGATGGACAAGCACCTGCCGGGCGCGTTCAGCGCGGATCCGCGGCTGTACGCGTGCCCGTCGTGGTACGGGGAGCTCGGCCACTTCCTGACGACGAAGTTCTTCGGGATGAAGATCAACAAGTACATGCACGACCACGGGATCTCGCGTGAGACGCTTGCGAGGGTGGCGGCGAAGAACTACCGCAACGGGGCGCGCAATCCGAACGCGTTCCGGCGCAAGGCGTTGAGCGAGGAGGAGATCCTCGCGTCGCCGGTCCTCAACTGGCCGTTGACGCAGTACATGTTCTGCAGCCCGGACGAGGGTGCCGCGGCGGTCGTGCTGTGCCGGGCCGATCAGGCGCACCGCTACACCGACACGCCGATCTACCTGCGCGCGACGACCGTGCGCACGCGGCGGCTCGGCGCGTTCGAGGTGCACAGCCCGTGGTTGCCGATCGAGGAGACACCCGGCCCGACCGTCGACGCGTCCCGCGCCGCGTTCGAGACCGCAGGGATCGGTCCGGACGACGTCGACGTCATCCAGTTGCAGGACACCGACGCCGGCGCGGAGGTGATCCATCTGGCCGAGAACGGCTTCTGCGCGGACGGCGAGCAGGAGGCGCTGGTCGCGCGCGGTGAGCTCGAGATCGACGGCCGTCTGCCGGTCAACACCGACGGCGGGCTCACCGCGAACGGCGAGCCGATCGGTGCGTCCGGGCTGCGCCAGGTGCACGAGGTCGTGCTGCAGCTGCGCGGTCAGGCCGGCGACCGGCAGGTGCCCGGCAACCCGTCCGTCGGCTACACCCAGCTCTACGGCGCACCCGGCACCGCAGGCGTCTCGATCCTTTCGACATGACCACGTCCACCGACCCGGACATCCGCCGGGAGATGATCGAGACGGTGCGCACGTTCGTCGCGCGCGACGTGACGCCCGTCGCGACCGCGATGGAGCAGCGCGACGAGTACCCGGCCGAGATCGTCGCCACGATGAAGGACCTCGGACTGTTCGGGATCACGATCCCGGAGACCTACGGCGGTCTCGGGCTCGACCTCCTCACGTACATCGGGGTGATCGAGGAGCTGTCGTACGGGTGGATGTCGCTGTCGGGCGTCATCAACACCCACACGATGTGCGCGACGTTGATCGCGAACTTCGGGACCGACGAGCAGAAGCAGCGCTGGCTGCCGCAGATGGCGACGGGGGAGCGGCGTGGCGCGCTCTCGCTGTCCGAGCCCGACGCCGGCACCGACACGCGCAACATCTCGTGTCGCGCCGTCCGCGACGGCGACGAGTGGGTCGTCAACGGCACGAAGGCCTGGGTCACCAACGGCGAGCGCGCGGGCATCGTCGCGCTCGCGGCGCGCACGGACGAAGGTGTCTCCGCCTTCGCGGTCGAGAAGGAGCCCGGGCCCCGCTTCGGTGGCCTCTCGGTGTCGAAGAACGTCGGCAAGCTCGGCTACCGCGGCATCGAGACCGTCGAGATGAGCTACGCGGACCACCGGCTCCCGGCCGACGCGCTGATCGGCGCGCCCGGCCGCGGCCTGCCCCAGATCCTGAGCGTGCTCGAGATCGGCCGCATCAACATCGCGGCCCGGGCCGTGGGGGTCGCACGGGCCGCGTTCGACGCCGCGCTCGCCTACGCGCAACAGCGCGAGACGATGGGCAAGCCGATCGCGCAGCACCAGGCGATCCAGATGAAGCTCGCCGACATGGCGACCCGGCTCGAGGCGTCGCGCCTGCTGACGATCTCGGCGGCCGAGCGCAGGCAAACGGGGGAGCGCTGCGACGTCGAGGCCGGGATGGCGAAGCTCTTCGCGAGCGAGACCGCGTTCGAGCTCGCGACCGAGGCGATGCGCATCCACGGCGGCGTCGGGTACACGACGGAGCTGCCGGTCGAGCGCTACTACCGCGACGCGCCGCTGATGATGATCGGCGAGGGCACGAACGAGATCCAGCGGATCGTGATCGCGCGCGGCCTGCTGGCGCGCGCGAGCGAGGGCCGGTAGTTGGATACCCGGGACAGCCCCGAGCAGGCGGAGCTGCGGCGCGCGGCGCGGCAGCTCGCCCGCGGGCTGGGGCCCGCGAACGTCGCCGACCTGGACGACGCCACGCGCGTCAAGCGGTTGGCCGCCGCGGTGCACGACGCGGGGTGGCTGGAGCTGCGCGACGACGCCGGTGACGGGTCGCCGGTGGCGGGCGGGGTGGAGGCGGGCATCGTCGCCGACGCGCTCGGCGCCGCGGTCGCGGACGTCGCGTTCGCGGGCCCGCTTCTCGCGGCGGACCTCGCGCGCCGCGCCGGTGCGGGCAGCGCGTCCCGCGCGGTCGTCGGCTTCGCACCCGACCTGGTCAGCGTCGCGGTCGTCGACCGTCACGAGACGAGCGCGCCGGTGTACGCGCCCGATGCCGGCGATGCCGACGTCGCGCTCGTGCTCGTGCGCGACGGCGACGCGCACCGTCTCGGACGCATTCGTCTCGAGCGCGAGATCGAGCGCGACGGCGCGGATCTCACCCGCGCGGTGCAGGCGATCCCGGTCGGCGCGCCCGTCGTCGACGTGTCCGGTCAGTCGCGCGCGATCACGGGCGACGACGTCGCGTCGTGGACCGCGCTCGGCCTCGCGCTCACTGCCGCGGATCTCGTCGGGATCATGCGCGGCGTCCTGGACGTGACCGTCGAGTACGCGAAGGAACGGCGCCAATACGGCGTCCCCGTCGGGTCGTTCCAAGCCGTGCAGCACCTGTTGGCCGAGGCGCGCTGCCTGATGGAGGGATCGCTGAGCGTCGCGCTGCACGCGTCGTGGGCCGTCGACGACCTCCCGCCCAGCGAGGCGCTCGCGGCCGGACGCGTCGCGAAGACCTACTGTGCACGCGCCGCACGGACCGTGTGCGAGACCGCGGTGCAGGTCCACGGCGGCATCGGGAACACGTGGGAGTGCATCGTGCACGTCTACCTGCGCCGCGCGCTGCTGTCGTCGCGGTGGTTCGGCGACGACGGCGAGCACCTGCGCGCGCTGCAGCGAGACCGTCTCGCGGTAGGAGATGGAGCGGAGCCGTTGCCGGAGGCGGGACGGCGCAGCGGAATCGACCATCAACGAGGAGATGGAGCGGAGCCGTTGCCGGAGGCGGGACGGCGCAGCGGAATCGACCATCAACTCGAGGTCGGCGATGGACTTCCGTGACTCGCCCGAGGAGGCCGAGTTCCGCGCGCGTCTGCGCGCGTGGCTCGTCGACAACAACCCCGGGCTGCCCGCGTCGTCCACCGACGACGAGTACTGGGCCCGCCAGGCCGAGTGGCACACCGCGCTCTATGACGCGGGGTTCTTCGGCCTGAGCTGGCCGACGCGCTACGGCGGCCACGACCTGCCGACCGTCTACGAGGTCATCCTCGACGAGGAGCTCGCCGCGGCGGGCGCGCCGCCCCGCCCGAGCCTCGGGTACCTGGTGCAGGGGATCGGCACGCACGGCAGCGACGAGATCAAGGATCGGTTCCTGCCCGGGCTCATCAGCGGGCGCGACCGGTGGTGCCAGGGCTTCAGCGAGCCCGACGCCGGCTCGGACCTCGCGTCGCTGCGCACGACTGCCACGCGCGAAGGCGACGAGTACGTGGTCCACGGGCACAAGATCTGGACGAGCTACTCCGACGTCGCCGACTGGTGCTTCCTCCTCGCGCGCACGGATCCCGACGTGCCGAAGCACAAGGGCATCACCGCGTTCGCGCTGCCGATGCGGCAGCCCGGCGTCGAGCAGCGGCCGTTGCGGATGATCAACGGGATCACGAAGGAGTTCGGGCAGGTCCTGTTCGACGGCGCGCGCGTCCCGGCCGCGAACATGATCGGCGGGCCCGGAGAGGGCTGGCGCGTCGCGATGACGATCGTCAGCCACGAGCGCGAGCCGGGCGAGCTCGGATACGTCGCGCGGTACGCGAAGACCGTGAAGGAGCTCGAGCACACGGTGCGGGCGGACCCAGGTGCGTACCGCGACGACCAACGCGCGGCGGTCGCGTGGGCGTACGTGCAGGCCGAGATGCTCCGCCTCCACGTCTGCCGGCGGCTGTCCGAGCGTCTCGACGGGGTCGAGCACGGCCCCGGCGGCTCGGTCGACAAGCTGCTCATGACGTGGGTCGAGCAGACCGTCGGCGCCGCGGCGCTCGACGTGTCGGGCGCGCGGGCCGCGCTCGACGGTGAGGACGTCGCGCTGAAGACGTACCTCTACAGCCGCGCGCAGAGCGTGATGGGCGGCACGTCCCAGATCCAGAAGAACATCGTCGCGACGCGCATCCTCGGCCTGCCGACGACGTGACAACGAGGAGCAACGGTGGACTACGACCTTCCCGACGTCGTGCGCGTCGAGGCCGACGGCCCGGTCCGCGTCGTCACGCTGTCGCGTCCGGACCAGCTCAACGCGGTCAACGACGACGTGCACCTCGCGCTCGCGCGCGTGTGGCCGCAACTCAGCGCGGACGTCGACGCGCGCGCGGCAGTCATCACCGGCGAAGGGCGCGCGTTCTCGGCCGGTGGCGACTTCGACCTCCTCGACCGGATGGCGAAGGACCGCGCGCTGCGCGAACGCACGATCGCCGAGGGTCGCGAGCTCGTGCTCGAGATGATCCGGTGCCGGGTGCCCGTCGTCGCCGCGGTGAACGGGCCCGCGGTCGGGCTCGGGTGCAGCGTGATCGCGCTGTCGGACGTCGTCTACATGGCGGAGTCCGCGTACCTGTCCGATCCGCACGTGACGGTCGGGCTCGTCGCCGCCGACGGCGGACCGCTCACGTGGCCGCTGCACACGAGCCTGCTGATCGCCAAGGAGTACGCGTTCACGGGCGAGCGGATCACCGCGACGCGCGCGGCCGAGATCGGGCTCGCCAACCACGTGTGTCCCGACGGCGAGGTGCTGCCCGCCGCGCTCGCGGCCGCGCACAAGATCGCCGGGCTGCCGCGGCAGGCCGTCGAGGCGACCAAGCGCGTCCTCAACCTGCACCTCGAACGCGCCGTGCTCGCGACGATCGACTTCGCCATGGCGTCGGAGACGCAGTCGTTCGACACCGACGACCTCCGGGCCAACGTCGACCGCTTCCTCGGCCGTTGAGGGACGCGTGATCCGCGAGGAGCTGCGCGACCGCGTCACGTGGTTGACGTTCGACCGGCCCGAACGGCTGAACGCGTTCACGGCCGACGACTACGTCTCGTTGCGCGAGCGGGTCGAGCGTATCGCGGGTGACGACGGCGTCCGGGCCGTCGTGCTCACGGGCCACGGGCGCGCGTTCTCGGCGGGTGCGGACCGGTCGCTCGTCGACGGGACCGCGTCGGAACGCGAGCGCGAGCTCGCCGCGATCGAGTTCCCCGCGCTGCTCGGCGCGCTCGAGGCGTGCTCGAAGCCGATCCTCGCGGCGGTGAACGGGCTCGCGGTCGGGTTCGGCGCGACCGTGCTGCTGTACTGCGACCTGGTGCTGATGGCGGAGTCCGCCCGCCTGCGCCTGCCGTTCACGTCGCTCGGCATCGTCCCCGAGGCGGGCAGCTCCGCGCTGCTCCCCGCGCGGGCGCGCGGGAGCGATGCCGTGTGGGCGATGCTGTCGAGCGAGTGGATCGACGCGCCCGGCGCGCTCGCGATGGGATTCGCCTGGCGCGTCGTGCCCGACGACGACCTCGGCGACGCGACGCAGCAGGCCGCGGCCGCGATCGCGGCCCACGACCCGGCCGCGGTCGCGGCGACGAAGCGGTTGCTGACCGCCGGGCGCGCCGAGATCGCGCGCGCCGCGATCGAGCGTGAGTACGCCGCGATGCAGGCGTTGACCGGGAAGCTCAGCCCGCCGGCGTGAACTCCAGGTGGAGCTCCGTCACGCCGCGCAGCACGAATGTCGGCACGTAGTCGTAGTGCCGTGCGCCGGCGGGACCGTGCGCGCGCTCGGAGATGCGGATGTCGGCCATCCGGTCGAGGAGCCGCTCCAGCCCCACGCGTGCCTCCGCGCGCGCGAGCGGCGCGCCCGGGCACGTGTGGATGCCGTGCCCGAACGACAGGTGCGTCCGCGCGTTCGCCCGATCGACGTCGAAGTCGTCCGGCCGCTCGTAGCGGCGCGGGTCACGGTTCGCGGCGCCGTTCAGCACCATGACCGTCGTGCCCGCAGGCAGGTCGACCCCGCCGACGTTCGTCGGGACCCGTGACAGCCGGAAGTCGCCCTTCACCGGGCTCTCGTAGCGCAGGCACTCCTCGACGAAGTTCGGGATGCGGTCGCGCTCGTCGCGCAGCAGCTGCTGCAGGTCGGGACGCTCGGCGACGAGCTGCAGCGCGGTGCCGAACAGCCGAACCGTCGTCTCCTGACCGGCCGCGAAGAGGTTCGTCGCGATGCGCACGACGTCGATCACCTCGGGCATCGACCCGTCCGGGAACGTCGCGGTCGCGAGCCCGGTCATGACGTCGTCGCGCGGCTCGCGCCGGCGCTCCTCGATGTAGGTCGTGAACCGGTCATAGAGGAACTCGAGCGGGTTGTGGACCATGCCCTGCTCGTGGCCGCTCCGGCCGATGACGTTGCCGGGGTGCTTGGCGGCGAGCCGCTCGCGGAACGCGCCGTGGTCGGCCTCGGGCACACCGAGCAGGTCGGCGACGACGAGCATCGCGAACGGCTGGCCGAACTCGCTGATGAGCTCGCACTCGCCGCGCGCGAGGAACTCGTCGATCTGGCGGTCGGCGAGCCGCCACATGAACGCCTCGTTCTCCTTCAGCCGCTTCGGCGTGATCAGGCGCATCAGCAGCGCGCGGTGCGCCGTGTGCTTCGGCGGGTCCATCGTCGTGATCTGGTCGTTGAAGGGCAGCGCGTCGCGGTGCGCCTCGATGAGCGCGCTCACGTCGTCACCCTCGAGCGGGACCGGGAAGCCCGGGAAGGGTCCCGTCACCGCGTTGCACGACGAGAACACGTCGGTGTCGTGGTAGACGGCGATCGCCTCGTCGTACCCCGTCACCATCACGACGTCGTGGTGCGACTCGCGCTGCACCGGGCACCTGGTGCGGAGATGCTCGAAGTAGGGATACGGGTCGGCGACGACCGACTGGTCGGTGAAGAAGTCGATCGCGTCGAAGTCGCCCGAGGCGTCGCTCACAGCACGGCTCCTGACACCTTGTGCTCCAGGATCTCGTCGTAGGTGAGGCCCAGCTCCAGCAGCACCTCGTCGGTGTGCTCGCCGTGCTCGGGTGCGCCGCGCACGGACGCCGGCGTCTCGTCGAACTGCACGGGATTCGCAGGCAGCGCGAACTCGGCGCCGCTCGCCGTCGTGATGCGCTCGAGGTAGCCGTTCGCGATCGCCTGGGGGTCGTCGTGGACCTCGAGCGGCGTCTGCAGCGGTGCCCACACACCTTCGAGGTCGCGGAAGCGCTCGCACCACTCGGCGTACGTCCGCGTACGGAAGATCTCGCGCAGCAGCTGGATGCACTCGCGCCGGTTCTCGTAGCGCGCGGCGGCATCCTTGAACCGCGGGTCGTCGACGAGGTCGGGGCGGTCCAGGTGCGCGCACAGGTCGGGCCAGAAGCGGTCGGCCTGCAGCAGCATCAGCGCGATGAAGCGCCCGTCCTTCGTCGGGTACGTGCCGACGAGCGGGTTGGGGATCGAGTCGCGGTCGAACGACGGGAGCTCCACGCCCTCGTAGAGCTTCGCGGCCGTCACGTCGGGGCCGAGGTTCCACAACCCCATCGCGAGCAACGAGACGTCCACGACCGACGGCGTGCCCGTCCGCTCGCGGCGGACCAGCGCGGCCGCGATGCCGCCCGCGATGGTGAGACCGCCGAGCACGTCGCCGAACGCGGGACGTTGGTCGCCGGGCCACTCCGACGCGGGGCTCTTGAACGCCATCGCGAGGCCCGCGCGCGCCCAGTACGACGCGCCGTCGAACCCGCCCCGGTCGGCCTCGTCACCACGCGGGCCCTGGCCCGACCCGCGGACGTAGACGATGTTCGGGTTGCGGGCCCGGATGTCGTCGACGTCGATGCGGAGCCGCTTGCGGACGCTGGGCAGGTAGCTCGTCACGAAGACGTCGGCGGTCTCGCACAGCCGGTACAGGAGCTCGCGTCCGCCGTCGGTCGACAGGTCGAGGCCGACCGACCGCTTTCCCCGGTTGGGCACCTCGAACATGAAGTTCACGCCGCCGGCGCCGGGGACGAGCCCGGACGACACGAGGCCGCGCTGGGGGTCGCCGGTCGCCGGGTGCTCGATCTTGATCACGTCGGCGCCCCACTCGGCGAGCACCGAGCCCGAGATCGGCACGAACGTCCACGCCGCGACCTCCACGACGCGGATTCCTGCGAGCACGTCCTGCATCGGTCCTCCTGATTACCAGCTTTGCATGCTATGAGAGCGTCGTTTCCGCCGCAATCGCCGCCGCAATCGCCGCCGAGCGCCGCCGCGTTGGGACGGTTTGTCGGCCATACGACGCGAAAGTGTCCCAACGGCGGGGTGGTCGAGCGGCGACGATCATGCACCGGGACGAGGAGGCTGGCATGCGGATCGGGTTGACCGGCGGCGGTTCGTCGCTCGAGCGGATCGTCGAGCAGGCCGAGCGGGCGGAGGCGGACGGGTTCCGGGCGCTGTGGTTCGCGAGTGCGATCGCGGGTGATCCGCTCGTCGCGATGGCGTGCGCGGGACGGGCGACGTCGTCGATCGAGCTCGGGACCGCCGTCCTGCAGACGTACACCTGCCATCCGCTGCTGCAGGCGAACCGCGTTGCGTCGGTCGTGTCCGCGATGGGACGCGCCGGGTTCACGCTCGGGATCGGGCCGTCGCACGAGTCGGTGGTCCGCGGCGTCTACGGGATGTCGTACGACCATCCCGGTCGCAGCACGGAGGAGTACGTGCGGATCGTCACCGCGCTGTTGCGCGGCGAGGCGATCGACTTCGACGGCGACGACTGGACGGTCCACAGCGACGGTCGGATGGCGCGCGTCGCGCACACGGTCCCGGTGCTCGTGTCCGCGCTCGCGCCGCGCCTGTTGCGCGTCGCGGGCGAGGTCGCGGACGGGACCGTGCTCTGGATGGCGCCCGCGCGCGCCATCGAGACGCACGTCGCGCCCCGCATCACCGCGGCGGCGAGGGACGCAGGACGGCCGGCGCCGCGGATCGTCGCGGGCCTCCCGGTCGCGGTGCACGACGACGAAGGGGAGGCGCGCGCAGTGGCGGCGTCGATGTTCGCGGGATACGGGACGTTGCCGAACTACCGGCGCATCCTCGAGATCGGTGGCGCGGACGGGCCGGCCGACGCCGTCATCGTCGGCGACGAGGCCGCGGTCCGTGCGCAGCTGCAAGGGCTCCTCGACGCGGGTGCCACCGACATCTGGGCCGCGGTGTTCCCCGTCGGCGACGACGGGCGCGCGTCGCGACACCGCACCACGGATCTGCTGCGCGAGCTCACGAGCTGACGGCCCGGCCGACGGTCAGAGCTCGATCAGCGTGGGGACGTGGCGCTGCGCGAGCAGCCGGTGGCCGACGTCGATCACGACGCGGTCCGACGACCCGAGCAGCCCGTCGAGCGCGAGCGTCCGCTTCAGGTACCGGTGGAACGGGTGGTCGGTTGTGAACCCGATCCCCGCCAGCACCTGCTGGCAGTGCGCGGCGACGGTTCTCGCGGTGCGCCCCGCGATCGCCTTCGCGAGCGCGGCCGTCTCGGGGCCGGGCTCGTCCGCGGCCGCGACGAGCGCGGCATCGAGGGACTCGACCGCGACGAGCGCCTCGGCCAACCGGTGGCGCACCGCCTGGAAGCGCGCGACGGGCCGGCCGAACTGCACGCGTTCGATCGCGTGCGCGCGAGCGAGCCCGAGCATCGTCCGCGCCGCGCCGAGGATCTGGTGCGCGACGGCCCGCCGGCCGAGCGCGACGGCCGCATCCCACGCGCAGTCGTCGAGCGGCGTGACGTCCGCGCCGTCGACGTCGACGCGTACGAGGTGCAGCCCGGCGCACGGGTCGACGCCGTGCACCGGCGTCATCTCCGTCGCGCTCGGTGCGACGGTGGCGATCCCGGCCTCGCACGCGACGAGCAGGCGGCGCGCCGTCGTGATCCGGTCGGTCGCCAGCCCGCGCCCGTCCACCGGCCGGTTCCAGGAGCCGAACGGCGGGAGCAGCACCGCGAGGTCGGGGCGTGGTGGCACCCCGAGCGCGCAGGCGACGACGTCGTCGAGCGCGGTCGCCGTCGCGTTCGCCGCACCGAGCACGTCGAAGACGATCGCGATCGCGTCGCGCGGCTCGGCCTCGAGCATCTCCAGCCAGCCGAGCTCCGCGAGCGCGCCGTCCACGCTCGCGTTGCCGTCCGCGCACGCACGGTCGACGGCGTCGCGCACGGTCACCGCAAGGAGCGATCGTTCGGCGGCGTCCATCACTCGTCGCTCCCGAGGTCGAGCAGGCGACGGGCGATGATGTTGCGTTGCACCTCGGCGGTGCCCCCGTAGATGGTCGCCGCGCGCGAGTACAGGTACTCGTTGCGCCACATCTCGCCGACGGAGCCGTCGTCGGTCTCGATCACGCCGGGGAGCAGGCGACGCGCGGCGTCGAACGTCACCTGCTCGCCCGTCGCGACGAGGACCTTGTCGATCGACGTCTCGGCGCCGAGCGTCTCGCCTGCTGCGAGGCGGTACTGCGTGACCCGGGAACGGGCGCGCAGCGCGTGCAGGTGGACGAACGCGTCGCCGACGATCTCGGCGGTCCGGTCGTCGTCGGACGGCGCGCTCTCGACGAGGAGCTGCAGCCGTCGGTAGAGGTACGCGATGCGTTGCCAGAAGCACGACGACCGCTCGTACGGCAGGATGCTCATCGCGACGGCCCACCCGCCGTTCAGCTCGCCCAGCATGCGGTCGGCGGGGACCGTGACGTCGTCGAAGAACACCTCGGCGAACTCGCGCTCGCCGTTGATCATCTCGATCGGCGACACCGTGATCCCGGGCGTGTCCATGTCGACGAAGAACGCGGTGATGCCCCGGTGGCGGGCCTCAATCGTGCCGGTACGGGTGAGCAGGACGCACCGGTCGGAGTACTGGGCGAGGCTGGTCCACACCTTCTGCCCGTTGACGACCCAGGTCCGCGCGGTCGCGGGGTCTCCACGGGGCGTCGCCCGGCAGCTCAGCGACGCGAGGTCGCTGCCCGTTCCGGGCTCGGAGAAGCCCTGGCACCACAGCTCCGCGCCCGAGAGCAGGCGCGGCACGACGTCCGCCGCGAGGTCGGGCGGCGCGAAGTCGATCAGCGTCGGCGCGAGCACCTCGATGAGCGAGAACAGACCCGGGTCCGCGAGCCCACGACCCGCGAGCGCGGCGCCGAGCTCGGTGCGCATCATCGGGGACCCGCCGAGACCACCGACGCGCTCGGGCCAGCCGTACCGCATCCAACCTGCGTCGAAGAGGATCGCCTTCACCCGTTGCATCTGCGCGACGTGGTCGTCGAGCTCGCCGGGCGGCGTGTAGCGGGGCGCGAGCTCGTCGTGGTGCGCGTCGAGCCAGGCGTGGAGCTCGGATCGGTACTCGGCGAGGTCGCAAGCCGCGCTCATGCGGAAACCGCGCTCATCCGGAACCGCGCTCATCTGGAAACGGGGCACACGCTGGCGGAGAGAAGCATTCTCATCTACCGTAACCGTCCCCCCGTACACGACCAAGGGTGGTCATGCCGTGACGATCTGGCACGAGGACCGTCTGCTCGTCGACGGCGAGCTCGTCGGGGCCGAGCACGGCGCGACGTACGAGACGATCGCGCCCGCGACCGAGGAGGTGCTCGGCACCGCGGCCGACGCGTCGGTCGGCGACGCGCGACGGGCGATCGCTGCGGCGCGGCGCGCGTTCGACACCACCGACTGGTCGCGTGATCACGCGCTCCGGGTCCGGTGCCTGCGCCAGCTCGAGCAGGCGCTGCGCGACGAGGTCGAGCACGTGCGCGAGATCCTCGTCCAGGAGGTGGGCGCGCCCGTGTCGAGCACGGGTGGCCCGCAGCTCGAGGCGCCGATCGACGTCGTCGGGTGGTACGCCGACCTGCTCGAGGGCTACGAGTTCGTCGAGGACCTCGGCGACCGCGACACCTTCGCGGGCCGGCACCACCGTTGGATCGAGAAGGAGGCGGCCGGCGTCGTCGCCGCGATCACCGCGTACAACTACCCGATCCAGCTCGCGCTCGCGAAGCTCGCCCCCGCGCTCGCCGCAGGTTGCACGGTCGTGCTGAAGGGCGCACCCGACACGCCGTGGGCGACGCTCGCGCTCGGCCGTCTCGTGGCGGACGCGACCGACATCCCGCCCGGCGTGGTGAACGTGCTCGCATCGTCGGACAACGCGGTCGGCGCCGAGCTGACGACCGATCCCGACGTCGACGTGATCTCGTTCACCGGCTCCACCGCGGTGGGCCGCCAGATCATGAGCGCCGCCAGCGCGACGGTGAAGCGCGTCTTCCTCGAGCTGGGCGGCAAGTCCGCGTTCGTGCTCCTCGACGACGGTGATCCCGCGATGGCCGGCTTGTTCTGCGCGTACGCGGCGACGTCGCACGCCGGCCAAGGCTGCGCGATCACCTCGCGGCTCGTCGTGCCGCGCGACAAGCTGGACGAGGTCGTCGACGTCGCGCGCACCACGCTCGAGAGCATCCCCTACGGCGACCCCGCCGACCCCGCGAACATGATGGGCCCGCTCATCAGCGCCCGGCAGCGGGAGAAGGTCGCCGGCTACGTCGACCGCGCCGTCGCCGAGGGTGCGAAGGCCGTCACCGGTGGGCGGGTGCCCGAGCACCTCCCCAAGGGCTTCTTCTACGAGCCGACCCTGCTGGTCGGGGCCGGCGAGGACTCCGCGGTCGCGCAGGAGGAGCTGTTCGGTCCGGTGCTCGTCGTGCTCCCGCACGACGGCGACGACGACGCCGTGCGCGTGGCGAACAACTCGATCTACGGGCTGTCCGGCTCCGTCCTCAGCGGCGACCGCGAGCGCGCGCTCGGCGTCGCCCGCCGGATCCGCGCGGGGACGATGAGCGTGAACGGCGGCGTGTATTACGGGCCCGACGCCCCGTTCGGCGGCTACCGGCAGTCCGGGATCGGGCGCGAGATGGGTGCGGCCGGGCTCGACGAGTTCCTCGAGCGCAAGACGTTCGCCGAGCCCGCCGCGACGACCTGACGTGGCGGAACGCCGCTTCCGCGTCGTCCAGTGGGCGACGGGCAACATCGGGACGCGCGCGCTGCGCGAGGTGATCCGTCACCCGTCGCTCGAGCTCGTCGGCGTGCTCGTGTACGACCCTGCGAAGGTCGGTGTCGACGCGGGGACGCTGTGCGGCGAGGAGCCCGTCGGCGTGGCGGCGACCGACGATCCGTCGGCGATCGTCGCGTTGCACGCCGACTGCGTGCTCCACATGCCGCGACACTTCGTCCTCGACGACGTCGTCGCGCTCCTCGAGTCGGGGTCGAACGTCGTCACGACGCGCGGCGAGCTCCTGGCCGGCGGGCACCGCCTCGGCGAGGCGGCGCGTGCGCGTGTGCTCGACGCGTGCGCGTGTGGCAACACGTCCGTGTACGCGACCGGCAGCAGTCCCGGCTTCATCACCGACGCGCTCCCGTTCGCGCTGCTGTCGTTGCAGCGCCGGGTCGACTCGATCGAGATCGCCGAGTTCGCCGACCTGTCCCGTCGCGACTCGCCCCACATGGTGTTCCGGCAGATGGGCTTCGGTCAGCCTCCGGAGGCGTTCGACCCGCGGCGCGCGTCCGCCCTCCTCGCGGAGTTCGGCCCCGCGCTCGACGACCTGGCCGCCGCGGCCGGCCGGCCCGTCGACGACTGGGCGTCCGACGGCGAGGTCGCGGTCACGCGCGCGGCGACGACGATCGCCGCGGGTGAGATCCCGGCCGGCGCGGTCGGCGCGCAACGCACCGCGATGGTCGGGCGCAGCCGGGGCGACGAGGTCGTGCGGTTCACCGTCAACTGGTACTGCACGACCGACGTCGACCCCGCGTGGGATCTCCGCGGGACGGGGTGGCGCGTGCAGATCCACGGCGACGCGCCGCTCGACGTCACGCTCGCGTTCCCGATCCCGCTCGACGAGCTCGGGTCGTTCACGCCCGCGTACACCGCGAACCGTCCGGTGAACGCGATCCCGTACGTCTGTGCGGCGGCGCCCGGCATCCTCGCGACGGCGGGCCTGCCGGCGATCACACCGGCAGGCCCGCTCGACACGTCGCGCTGACTCGGACCGTCGCTACAGCGTCGGCACCGGCTTCGAGCTCGGGATGCTCGTCGGCAGCGGGTCCCAGCACAGGAACGGCTTCCCGGGCGTGCTCCAGATCGGGACGAACTTGCCGTTCTCGACCTTCAGGTAGCCGATGCACTGGCGTGGGTAGTGCAAGTCGGTGTGCTGCTTGGTCCAGTCGACCGGCAGCATCATGCCGTCGGCGTTCCAGTCGGTCAGCGTGTTGAGGTAGTCGACGACCTTCTGGCGCGTGAAGGTCGGTCCGGCGCCCTTCAGCCCGGTGACGAACAGCTGCGCGAGTCCCCAGCCGATCGCCGTGTACTCAGTCGTCTGGTAGTTCGACTTCTTCATCCAGTCGAGGTACTGGTTGAGGGCCGGGAACTTCGGGTTCGTCTCGAGCGGCGCCTCCTGCACGATGACGATCGAGCCGTTGAAGAAGCCGGCGTTCTTCGACATGAAGTCGTGGTC
>Ga0070739_10002601_pt1 | contig 23935 bp, 19 predicted proteins | sample Coa_R1_7_FD_66445 | JGI IMG/M metagenome (GOLD analysis project Ga0070739, IMG submission 66445) | Surface soil microbial communities from Centralia Pennsylvania, which are recovering from an underground coalmine fire - Coalmine... | ecosystem: Environmental > Terrestrial > Soil > Unclassified ... | reverse complement strand
GAATGGCACAAGCTTCGCGGCCGGGTGCGTCTCGGGGAGATGGCGATTTACCGCCGCTGCTATTCGGAACCATCGCCGAAGTCCCTGCCGGCGTACATTTCGGCCGCCAGCTCGCGATAATTCTGGAGCGCGCGCTCCCTGCGCAGTTTCATGGTGGGGGTCAACTCGCCGCGCTCGACGGAGAATTCGCCGTCGAGGATCTTGAATTTCCGGATCTGTTCGAAGGCGGGCAGCTCCCGATTCGTTGCCCTGACGGCCTGCTCCACCGCGCTGCGGGCCTCCTCAGGCGAGCCGTTCACGGTGAGCAGGGCGCTCAGGTAGGGCAGCCGGTCGCCGATCAGCAGGACGTGGCTGATGAGGGGCTCGCGCTTCAGCAGAGCCTCGATGCGCGCCGGGTAGACCTTCCTGCCGTTGGAGGCGACGATCACTTCTTTCTTGCGCCCGGTGATGTAGTAGTAGCCTTCATCGTCCTTCTCGGCGATGTCGCCAGTGGCGAGCCAGCCGTCGCGCAGCACCGCGGCGGTGGCCTGCGGATCCTGGAAATATCCGGAGAAGAGGCACGGCGTACGAAGCAGCAATTCGCCGTCCTCGGCGATGCGCGCCTCCACGCCCGGCAGGAGCTTGCCGATGCTGCCCGGCTTGGGCCGGTCAGCGGGATTGAGCGCCACCACGCCGCCCTCGGTGAGCCCGTAGCCTTCCGAAAGCGGCATCCCGATCGCGGCGTAAAACTCGGCGAGGTCTTTTCCCAGCGGGGCCGCTCCCGAAGCCGCGACGCGTAATCGGCCGCCGAGGCGCGCGCGGATTTTCCGGAACATCGCGCGATCAAAGAATTTCAGCGACACGCGCATCCACGCGGGCGCCGCGCGGCCCTGTAGGCGCAGGCGGCTGGCTTCGGAGCCGATCCCGAGCCCGGTGTAAAACAGCTTACGCACGACCGCCGGGCGCTTGCGAATCTCGACGCAGATCGAGGAATAGATACGCTCCCAGACGCGCGGCGGCGCGAGAAAGAACGTGGGCCGCACCGCGCGCATTTCCTGTGGCAGGCGATTCAGGCTTTCCGAAAAATAGACGCACGCGCCCTGGCGGATGGGCAGCAGTTCCACGACGACGCGCTGCGCGATGTGCGCCGAGGGCAGAAAGGCGATGGTGCAATCGTCGGGCGAAAGGGGCAGAACGCTGGGGCCCATGTCGATGTTCGAGACCAGCGCCTGCTGTGTCGCCAGGCCCATTTTGGGCTCGCCCGTCGCGCCGGAGGTCATGTAAAGAACCGCGGGATCGGAGCTTGTGAACTCCTCGCGGATGCGGTCGAAGACGCCGGGATCGGATTCCAACGCGCGCTGTCCTTCTTCGCGCAGTTGCTCGAGCGTGGACGCCCCGTCCACGGCGGGCCCGGTGAGCAGCACCCAGCGAATCTGCCCGCCGGCCTCGCGGAGCGCGTTCAGCGACTTTTCGTTCTCCACGAACACCACGCGCGCGCCGCAGGTCCGCAGCGTGCGGATCTGGTCGGCTACCGGCAGGCTGGTGTACAGCGCGGCGGCGATCGCGCCGCAGGACAGCACCGCCAGATCGGCGAGATAAAATTCGGCGCGCGTCTCGGAATGCAGAGCCACAATCTCGCCCTTGCCGACCCCCCTGCGCCGGAGGCCCACCGCGATCTGGCGAACGGTGTCGCGATATTCGCTCCAGGTCCATGACCGGTACTTGCCCGAGCCGATGGGCTGGCAGAGCGCAGTCCGCTCCGGGTACTGAGTCGCAGTGGATTCCAGCACGGACCACACGGTCCGCTCGCTCGCGGGTTTGCTCACCGGCATAATGCTAACACGGCGCCGCGGAGGCGCAGGCGCGCGCGCCACGGGGCGCGGAAAGTGCGAAAACGCCATTTGAAATGACGGGAATTTAACGATCACCGGATCGCAACTACGGTGAATTTCCGTGCTTATTTTCTCAGGAGGTGAAAGAAATGAAGCGAGTGATCGTAAGTTTGGTAAAGGGTGCGATGCTGTGGGGCGCGGCCTCGACGACCGTGGCCGCCGATGAACACGAAGGGCGCGTGGCGCGGCGCCAGGAGCGGCAACAGAAGCGCATCGCCGGAGGCGTGGCGAACGGATCGCTCACGGCCGGCGAGACGCAGCATATCGAACGGCAAGAATCCAACCTGCACAAAGAAGTTCGCGCCGACCGCCGGGCCAACGGCGGCAACTTAACGAACAAAGAGAAGGCGCAAATCAACCACCAGCAGAACCGGCTGAGCAAAGAAATCTACGTCGATAAGCACAACGACGCAATCAGCGTGCCGTAACGAGCCCGGCGCGGGTTACTTCCACGCCGCGTACACCGGCTTCGACACCAGGAACGCGGCGTTCACTCCCGCGCGGGGCCGGAATTTTTGCACACGGCCGTTATCCACCTCGGCTACATAGAAGTTGCCTTCCTGATCCACGCTGAAGCCGTGGACGCCCCAGAACCCGCCTGGAAAATCGCCCCACACGCCCCATGAATAGAGGAAGTGGCCTTCCAGGTCGTACTTGATCATGCGGGAAGTTCCGCGGTCGAAGGCCCACAGGGTGCGGTCGGCGCCAATGTACAGCAAGTGGATGTCGGAGGGTTCGCCGCCCGGGCTCCACTCATAGAGGTACTTGCCGTTCTCGTCGAACACCTGGATGCGGTGATTGCCGCGATCGTTCACGAAAACGTGGCGCGTTTTGGGGTCCACCGCGATGCCGTGAACGTTGTTCATGTAACCAGGCCGCTTTTCGTTCGGAGGCGTGCCCTTCTGGCCCCAATCCATGAGGAATTTTCCGTCTTTATCAAACTTCGCCACGCGCGTGCCGTTGTAGCCGTCGGCGACGAACATGGTGCTGTCGGGCAGCCACGCGATGTAGGTGGGGCGGCTGAAGTGCGTGCCGTCGGCGCCCTTCTGCCGGGGCGTGCCGATGGTCTGCACCAGTTGCTTGCCGTCGTGCGAGAACTTGTAGATCGCCTGCATGTGATCGTCGACCACCCAGACGTGCTTTTCCGGATCGTAGGGATTGATCGCCACGAAATGGGGCCGCTGGAGAATCTTGTCCCACTGCGTCCAGCGCTCCACGATATTGCCGTTCGCGTCGGCCACCACGATGCAGTTCTCCCACTTCGCGTCCACGCCCACGGTTCCGTTCCATCCGTCGGTGGGCGCGCCGGGATCCTGGCCCGAAGCTCCGCCGCCGGGCAGCGAGGCCGTGGTGGCATCGCGCCAGGGCAGACGGCCGATGGGAAACGCGATGCTCGGCCCGAACTCGGGCAGCAGTTTCGTGCGCGGGCGTTCGAGCTTAGGCAGTTCGCCGCGCATCAAAAGGAACACGCGGTTGGGGCTCTCCGCGTAGACGCTTTCGCCAGCCCCATAGGTCCACTTTTCATTGCCAGCAACGGTGGAGATGTCCTGGGGCCAGCCTTTGACGACATCGTAGGCGCCGAAGGCATCCTGTCCGCCCACCGAGCCGGGTATTGCCGCGAATCCTGCGCCCGGCTTGCCCTCGGCCCGCACCGTGCCGGGCCTCCGTTCGATCCCCAGGAAAACACCAAGCGCCAGCGCCGCCAGCAGCGCGGCCATGCGAGTAAGCGGCTGTTTCATGTCCGATCTCCTCTGACATGATCGGTGAGCCGATGCCTCTTGTCAATGCTCGCGGGAAGCGCGAAAGAAACGCCCACTAGCGCGGCGCGGGAGCTGCGTGAAAAGCCTTGCCACAGTCCTTGAGAAACTGCGCAAATCGCCAACACGCCGCGCACCCGGCCGCTGCCCTCAAGCCGGTGTCGTCGATGCAGCCCACGAACGGGCTCACGAAATCAGCTCCGGCGTTCGCGGCCACCAGCGCCTGCGCCGCCGGGAAACACAGCGTCACGTTGACGCGGATGCCTTCGCGGCTCAGGACCGAGCAGATCCTGGATGCCGTCGCGCGTCATGCGAATCTGCTCTTCCCTTGCAACGCTTTCGCGCGCGATCAGGGCCGGATTGGGGCCAGTCCGTCCAGCTCCAGCGCACCCGGTTTTCAGCTCTTCTAAATTTGCAGTGTCGAGGAAGAATTGCATGGCAGGAACTCCTTCAAAGCGCGGGCCGCCTTCCTCCGCGGCTCGGACGCAGCCGGGAAGACCCACGGCGCCTGCACCCAGCTTTCCTCTCAGGTCAGCATCGCGGGGGCTCCTCCTCTATAATGAAATGAGTTGTTTTCCCGCCCACCCGGGAACATGTACGCGAATCCATTTATCACTGCCTTTCTGGCCTCTGGCGGATTGTCGTCGCGCCTTCAAAATCTGTTGTTTGACGACACGTTCCAGGGGATCCATCGCCTGGTTTTCTTCGACTGGGCCATGATGATTCCGTATTTCTCCGTCCTGATCGTTCTTTCTTTCTACGGTTTGCACCGGTACGCGATGATCCGCGGCTACTGGAAGCATCGCAAGCAGTTCACGGAAACGCCGCCCAAACGATTCGAGCAACTGCCGCCGGTGACGATCCAGCTTCCGCTGTATAACGAGCAGTACGTGGTGGAGCGCCTGCTGGAAGAGACAGTGAAGATCGATTATCCGCGGGAGCTGCTCCAGATCCAGGTGCTGGACGACTCCACCGATGAGACGGCTCCGTTCACGCGCCGCCTGGTGGAAGAGTACCGCGAGGCGGGGTTCCCCATCGAGTACATCCATCGCGACAATCGCGAGGGCTATAAGGCCGGGGCGTTGCAAAACGGGCTTCGGACGGCGACCGGGGAGATCGTGGCGATCTTCGACGCCGACTTCGTTCCGCCGCGCGATTTTTTGCAGCGCACCATTCACTTCTTTGCCGAAGAAAACGTCGGCATGGTGCAGACCCGTTGGGGCTACCTGAACCGGCATTACAACGTGCTGACCGAAGTGCAGGCCATGCTGCTGGACGGCCACTTCGTGCTGGAGCACGTGGCGCGCGCCGGCGGCGGCCTGTTCTTCAACTTCAACGGAACCGCGGGCATGCTGCGGAAATCAATGATCGACGACGCCGGCGGCTGGCAGCACGACACGCTGACCGAAGATTCGGATTTGAGCTATCGCGCGCAGTTGAAGGGCTGGAAGTTCGTGTACGTTCCGTCGGTGGTGTGCCTGTCGGAGCTGCCGGTGGAGACCTACGGATTCCAGGTGCAGCAATCGCGCTGGGCCAAGGGCCTGACGCAGGTGGCCAAGAAGCTGTTGGCGCGGATTCTCAAGTCCGATCTGCCCTTCCGCGTCAAGGCCGAGGCCTTTTTCCACCTGACGCCCAACATTTCCTATCCGCTGATGATCGCGGTGAGCGTGCTGATGCTGCCGGTGATGATCGTGCGGTTCTATCAGGGCTGGCTGGAGATGGTGCTGATCGACCTGCCGCTGATCGCCGCGTCCTTCTGGTCCATCTCGGCGTTCTACATGGTGGCGCACCGGGTGCTGTTTCCCAAGACCTGGAAGCGCGGATTCCTGTTTCTACCGGCGTTAATGGCCGCCGGCGTCGCGCTGACCATCATCAATTCGCGCGCGGTGATCGAGGCGCTAGTCGGCTACCAGACGGAGTTCGCGCGGACTGCGAAATACGCCATCGGCGATCAGCAGCCGGTGCGGCTCAAGGAGACCAGGTACCGGCGCCGCAGCGGTTGGCTTCCTTATGCGGAGATCGCCAGCGGCGCTTTCTTCTCCTGGATGGTGGTGTACGCCATCAATTCCTTCAACTACCTGGCCGTGCCGTTCTTGCTCCTGTTCGTCGGCGGATATTTCTGGGCGGGCTTCACGACGCTGTGGCAGGAGTATCAGGGCAAGCTGGCGTTCAACCGCCAGCGCGAACTCGCGGCGGAGCGCGCCGAAGCGTAAAGAGGAAGCGCCCGGGGAGAGCCGCATACGCCGCGGCCGCCCCGGAGCGCCTCCCCGAAAGTCTCGAAGAAACCGCCTACTTTTCCTGGTTCGAGGTCCCCGCGAACACGCTGCGGCCGTCGGGCAGTTTCACCGAACGGGCGTTGCAGGTATTCGAGGCATCCTTGGCGAGCCAGCCCTCAATGGTGACCTCATCGCCTTGCTTCAGGTCGTTCTTGGTCCAGCCATTGCGGGTCAGCGTGTTCGGCGGGCCGCCTTCGCACTGCCACTTCGTGACGCCCCCCTTCGCATCCTTCACATCGATGTACATCCAGATGTGAGGATTCATCCAATCCACCTTGGTAACGTTTCCCTTCAGTGTTACCGGCTTGTTGTTATCGAACTCGGCGGAGAAAGAGTGGTGCGCGAGCGCCGGAATCGCCGGCACGATCATCGCCCCCACCAGAACAGCTAACTTAAATCGCATACCCAGCCTCCTCGATAGATTGTATACGAGCTTACGGCGTAATGTCCTGGACTCCGGCGGGGCTGACCCGCAGCACCCGGACCGTCCCGGAGCCGTCCGGAATGGAAACATTGGCCGCCACACGCGCGGCTCCCACCAGGCGGAACGGATCGTCGCGGAAGCCGCTCTCATATAGCTCATCGTCGACGCCCTGAACCGCGATTGCGGCTCCGGGGTGCGCCGCGGCCTCGGCCGCCACCGCATCCACTAACTGGTGCATGCGCGCAGCTCGCGATTGGAACCAGCGCGTCTGCGCGTTGACCCCGGCCGCGCAGCCGAGCACATACAGCCCCGCAATGGCCGCCGCTGCTCCACGCCACACCCATCCCGCGCGCCACGCCGACTTGATCGCCCAGCCGCCGAGCCACGCCAGACCGATCGCCGGCAGCGTCAGATAGTACGAGGTCAGATGATTCGCCAGCGGCAGGACGGGCGCGAGCAGAATCGCGAACCAGCCCCAGCAGAACAGCGCCAAGCGCTCGCCGCGCAGGATCTCGCGCACAGAGAAGGCCGCCAGGGCGGCTCCGATGATCAGCCCGGCCCCCAATTCGATTCCCCGAACCACCGCCGCATGGGCGCCCAGCGCGGAACTGCCGGGTTGGAACATCCAGCCCAGATAAGCAGCCAGCGTCCCGGGGAGCCGCCGGTCGAAGGACAGCGCATACACCGGCCCCGGCGCCTTCGGAATGAACAGGATTTGCACGGCCGCGAACAGCGCCGCCGGAACGAACAGCAACCCCGTTCCGCGCAAAAGCTTGCGATGATCCTTGCGATCCGTGCATAGCATGTGCAGCGCAGCGATCAGGGGGTAGGCAACGATCAGTTCCAGAGCGCCGAAACCGGCCAGGTAGGCGATCCATTCGGCGGCCCGCCAGCCGCGGAGCCGCGAGTAAAATGCGCCCAGCAGGCACACCGCGCACAGCGTCTGATTGTAGGCCGAAGCCCACGCGACCGCCGGCACGGCGTTGGTATTGACGGCCCACAGCAGCGCCGCGATCAGCCCCGCGGCCTTCGATCCAGCCAGCTCTTTGCCGACCAGTAACGCCAGGGTCACCGCGGCGATCCAAGTAGCCAGAATCCAGATCCGGTAGGGCAGCGCGTGCAGCCCGAACCATTCGGAGAACACCAGGAAAAAGACACGCTCGCTCAGCACCCGCACCGTGCCCTGCGCGAAGGGAGTGAACAGCACGTGCAGCAGGCTGTCGCCCCTCCGGAGCAGCAGGGGTAGCCCGAGCCAGGCGAAATCATCGTTGACGAACCACGTAAAAGGCACGCGCCAGTAGAGCAGTAATCCGAACAGAGGCGCGGCGGCGTACCAACCGGCCCGGCGAGCCCAATTCATCAGGATTCATGGTAACGGACTGCTCACCACGAGGTGACGAGCCCGGCCTAGACCCACTCTCCCGCGCGCATCAACGGAACCGCGCCGCCGCTCGCGGAAATCCCGTCGACGTCCATCCGATTCGATCCGATCATCCAGTCCACGTGAATCAGGCTGGTGTTTGCGCCGCGCCCAGCCAATTCTTCAGGCTTCAAGGCGTCTCCATTCTGGATGCACGTGCTGTATGCCTGCCCAAGCGCGATGTGGCATGCCGCGTTCTCATCGAACAACGTGTTCAGGAACAGCAGACCGCTGGAAGCGATCGGCGACGAGTGCGGCACGAGAGCGACTTCCCCGAGCCGCCGGGCTCCCTCATCCGTGTCGATCATCTTCTGTAAAACCTCCTGGCCGCGCGAGGCATGCGCCTCCACGATCCGGCCCCCTTCGAAGCGCACTGAAATGTTCTCAATGAGCGTACCTTGATAGGAGAGCGGCTTGGTGCTGGTCACCCGTCCTTCCACCCGGTCCTTGTGTGGAGTTGTGAACACTTCTTCCGTGGGCAGGTTGGGGATGCAATAGAGTCCGTTTTGTGCGGTGGTGCCACCGCCGAGCCACAAATGATCGTCGGCGAGCCCCACGCGAAGGTCCGTCCCCGGCCCGCGAAAATGCAACGCAGCATAGCGCCTTTCGTTCAGGTAACGGGCGCGGGCCTGGAGCATCTCATCGTGTTTCTTCCAGGCTGCCACTGGATCAGGCTGATCGACGCGCGAAGCCGCGAAAATCGCGTTCCAAAGCCGGGCGATCGCTTCGTCTCGCGGCCGATCGGGGAAGACGGCGGCCGCCCACGCCGGAGTCGCGCTGGCGACGATCGTCCAATTGATTTCATGGCGGGCGATCAACTCCAGGGCCGGCCGGTACGCTTGGGAGGTCGCGCGGTTTACGCGGCTGACTTTCCCGGGATCCTCCCGCGAGAGCAGAGACGGATCGTTGCCCGTAATCGCCAGGCGAGCCGCGCCGCGCCGGAACGCCTCGGCCATACCGTCATAGAGCCACGACGGCGCGCTGTCGAAGCTGGCCTCGCTTCCATGGCGGAAACGAATCAGCGTGGCCTCCTCATCGGTGAACAACGTGGTCACCAGCGCGGCTCCCGCTCTGTACGCCTGCTCCGTAATCCGGCGAGCCAGGGGCACCGCATCCAGCGTTGCCGTCATCACCAGTTCCTGGCCCGGTGCGAGGCCCAGGCCGGAGCGGACCGCCACCTCCGCTAAACGGTCGAGATTCCGCTCGAATTCAGATGTGTCGCGATGTTGCTGTTCCAGGACTCCGGGCACGCTCATGGCTACATTATGACGCCTCGCAAAAAAGGGCAACTCGCTTGCTTGTAATTCCGGCAGTACGTCACCTCAACGCGGCTTTTTGGGTGAAATGCAGCGGGCAGGGAGGCAGGTGTCGTCTTTTCGCGCAAATCAAGCCGTTCAGAATCTTCAGACCTCAATCCATACTCGCTCCCTTGCCGCGACTTACCGCATTCGTGCCGGTTTTTCGAGGAATGGGCGAACGCGTGCTAGGCAGATCCCGGCGGACGACTGCCGCCCGTTTACAAATCGCCAACCTGAGCGGCTGATGAAAACCACTCGCTGGTAGTGTGCCTGCGCGCCAGGTTCGCAAATGACCAACAGGGAGATTTCAGAATGAAGTTCCGCGCCACGAAACTCATTGCTGCGCTCACTCGAGCGGCTTTCTTTGGGACAATCGGAATCACGTCTTTCAGCCTCGTATCAGGGCAGAGCCAGACGGCGCTGAGCCAGGCTGCTGCGGCCGCGAAAGGCAAGACCGCCGGCGAGTTCTTCAAGAACGTCACATCGAGCACGCTCAAGAACCTTACACCCAGCGATTTCCTGGGCGCGATGGGGGTCATGACGGCCGCGGTCGGCTACGACTGCTCCAACTGCCACCCCGGCGCGGGCTCGGACGCGATGGACTGGGTCACCGACAAGCTGCCTCAGAAGAAGACTGCGCGACGGATGGTGGAGATGGTTGCCGCGATCAATAAGCAGAACTTCGGCGGCGCGCAGATGGTAACCTGCTGGACCTGCCACCACGGCCTCGATTTGCCCACCACCACCATCGCGCTCGATAAGCTTTACGGAGAACCCAACGATGAGAAGCGGGACATCGTTACGCCCGCGGCGGGCGAGCCGCCCGCCGCAAAGATTCTCGATGACTACATCGAAGCGCTGGGCGGAGCCCAAAAGCTGAGCGGCCTGAAAAGCTTCGTCGCCACCGGCCACAGTGAAGGCTATGCGGGCTTGGGCGGAAACGCGGCGTTCCAGATCTTCGCCCAGGCGCCCGACCGGCGGGGAATGTGGATCCATTTCCCGGATCATCCGGATCGCGGAATCAGCGCCTGGACCTATGACGGCAAGACTGGCTGGATTAGCTCGCCCCGAGGATTTCTCGGAAAGTACGAACTCACCGGCAACGACCTAGCGGGTGCGCGGCTCGATGCCGTTCTCGCTTTTCCCGCCCAGATCAAGAGCGCCTTCCCCAACTGGCGCGTCGGTCCCGAGGACACGCTGAATGGCCGCGACGTTTATGTGGTGCAGGGCAGCGCGCCCGGCGGCCTGCTCGGGACTTTTTACTTCGATAAACAGACTCATTTACTCGGGCGCTATGTCCGGTTGACGCCCTCTCCGGTGGGCCGCATTTCAGTTCAGCAGGATTTCGACGATTACCGCGAAGTCGACGGAGTCAAATTTCCGTTCAAATATTCATTTTTGTGGCTCGATGGCCGCTTCACGGCATCCATCCACGACGTAAAGACGAATGTGGCGGTAGACCCCGCCAAGCTTGGCAAGCCGTAAAGGAGATGCTGCAAGATGGCCAGAATCCTAGGCGGAATCGCCACTTCCCACTCGCCGACCATCGGCTTCGCGTTGGACCGCCACAAGCAGGATGACCCGGTCTGGGCGCCGATCTTCGAAGCGTACCAGCCCGTCCGGAAGTGGCTTACGGAAAAGAAGCCGGACGTCCTGTTTCTGATTTACAACGACCACGTCACGTCCTTTTTCTTCGATCACTACTCGCATTTTGCGCTGGGGATCGGCGACTCTTACTCGGTCGCGGACGAAGGGGGCGGCCCGCGCGCGCTTCCCCCGGTGCCGGGGCACGCCGCGCTCGCGCAACACATCGGGATGGCGTTGGCCGCGGACGAATTCGATATGTCCTTCTTCCAGCGCCGGCCGCTGGACCACGGCTGCTTCTCGCCGTTATCGATGCTGTGGCCCCATGAACCAGTGTGGCCTGGAGCGATGATTCCGTTGCAGGTCGGGGTGCTGCTGTTCCCGATCCCTACGGCGCGGCGGTGCTATCGGCTCGGCCAGTCGCTGCGCCGCGCGATTGAAAGCTATCCCGACGATCTCTCCGTGGTGATCGTCGCTACCGGCGGGCTCTCCCATCAAGTGCATGGAGAACGAGCCGGTTTCAACAACACGGCCTGGGATATGCAATTCCTGGAGCTGATCGAAAAGGACCCCGTCAAACTGACGGATCTGACTCATGCCGATTACGCCCGGCTGGGAGGACTGGAAGGCGCGGAGGTCATCATGTGGCTGATCATGCGGGGCGCGCTTTCGGCAAACGTCAAAAAAGTTCACCAGACCTACTATCTGCCGAGCATGACCGGACTCGCCACGGCGATTTTCGAAAACGAAGCCGCCGCGGCGCCGGAGAACGAAGCCGTAGCCAACGCGCTTCGCGAATACCGCCGGCACATTGCTCATCAGTTGAACGGAATCGAGCAGCTCGAGGGCACGTACCCGTTCACCTTGCAAACCAGCGTGAGGGCCTATCGTCTGAATCAGTTTCTCCACGCGCTGACTGATCCCGAGCACCGCCGCCGTTTCCTGGAGGAACCCGAAGCGGCCTTCGAAGCAGCCGGTTTGACGCCGCTGGAGCGCGATATGGTCCGCCGCCGGGACTGGCGGGCCATGATTCATTACGGCGTGATTTTCTTCATGCTCGAAAAACTCGGCGCCGTAGTGGGGGTTTCGAACTTGCATATCTACGCCGCCATGCGCGGCCAGACGCTGGAAGAATTTCAGAAGACCCGCAATGCGCCCGGTGCTCTCTATTCGGTGGCGGGAAACGAAGGCAGCGGACTTTTTTGGGACAAACCGGCTGCGGGAGCCGCCGCGCTCAAACGATGAGAAAGGGAGACTTTATGGCAATGCATCTGCCGACACGTCTGCATCACAACGCCTACGTTACTCGCGATATGGAGGCCACGCGCCATTTCTACGAGGACCTGATCGGCATGCCGCTGGTCGCCACCTGGTGTGAAGCCGACGAGCTTTTCGGAAAGGAGCGCGTCTATTGCCATTGCTTTTTCGGCCTGGCCGATGGAAGCGCGCTGGCGTTCTTCCAATTCGCGAACCAGGAGGACCAGGACTTATTCGGGCCCTCCCTGCCGGCCTCGCCCTTCCATCACATCGCCTTGAACGTTGACGCCGAGACCCAGGCGCTCGTCGAGGAACGCCTCCGGAAGGCCGGCTTCCGGGAGCCTCAGTTCTACGTTCTCGAACACGGGTATTGCCGCTCCATCTATGCGACGGACCCCAACGGCATGATTCTGGAGCTGACGGTGGATAATCCGCAGGCCGCTGAGGGCGCCGCGCAACGCCGGGCTACGGCTCACGCCGATCTCCAGCGGTGGTTCTCAGGCGATCATCGTTCGAACAACACTTTCCGCTCGGCCGTCCATCCGCGGGCGTGAACCCGGCGGCCTAGCGGCGGGATCGTATTATGCGTGGTCCGAAGATCAACACGGCTCCATAGCATAGAAGCGAAACCGCCAGGGCCTCCAGCGCGCCGGAACGAAAATCTTGGAAAAACAGCTTTACGGTGACGAGCGCGATTGCGCCATAGCCGGTCCATACCAGCTCCGCTCGGCCGAACCGCGATCCCGCTCCGCCCGCCGCTACTGCCATCGAGCAGAGCGCCGCGGTCCGGATAGGTGGAAGCCATGGGCCTGCGGATACGTGAATCCACTTCCCAAGCCACACCGCCAGAAACGCCGCGCCTGCGAAGGCGGCCATCGCTGCGAGCGCCAGCCGTGGCCATTTTCGCGGCGCATCCCTGCCGCACGCAATGTACGCCGCTAGAGCCGCGATCCCTATAGTCAAAAACAACCCGGAGGGAGCCGCGGGGAGGGTTGTATCGATCAGAGCTTTCTTGGCGTAGTTCAGAAATCCTGAAGCCACGGCCGCCGCCAACAAGTACACCGCCCCGTGTGCGGCGAGCATTGAGCCCGCGGCTCGCGAGCGGATGGAAACCATCGCGAGCCCCAGCCCCGCCATGAAAATCGTCCCGGCAGCCGGGAAAAGCACAGGAGAGCCGGCGGCGAGCGCTAACGCTAGCCCGGCCGCGGCATAAACCTGGCGGTTCCGTGCGGATGCCAGCGGGTCGAACCGCTTCAGTGCCGCCGCATACAGCACGGAGGCCAACCCCAAACCGCAGATTCCCAAAGCAAGAGGTTGATGGAGGAGGCCGATTGCCGCAAACACCGCTAAACCAAACACGACCGCCATTTGTAGAGTGTCGAAGATTCGGATCGTTTGCAATCGCCCGGCCGTACGAAATCCTACGCCTCCCGCGTAGATCGCCGCGAGCACGAAGCACAGCCACGCGGCTTGTGCTCGCGGCACGGCCCGATACGCCTCCGCTTGCTGAGGGAGCGTGGAAACGTACACCATGAGCGTCACGCCCAGGTCCGCGATCACCGCCACCAGCGTACGAATGCCCGTCCATTGCCCGCGTGCGCTCGCGAGTTCCACCAGCGCGGAGATGGACAGGAGAGCCGCAACGAACGGCGTCACATCCCCGGTTGTGATCATCAATACGAGCGCCGTAGAGGCAGCGGGCAGCGATGTTACCCAAAGCGCCGCTTTCATCTCGCGGCTCCAGGCCAGGACCAAGCCGAGAAGAATGAATCCGAGCATGAGCGCCACAGCCCCGGCAGGCGCCAGCACACGGAAACGCACGGTGGTCTCCCACAGCATCGTGAAGAACATCAGACCGGCAGCGACCGAATAGATCGTACGGGCGAATTCGCGAGGGGCTCCTCTGCCCGCCATCCCCAGCCACACGGCGGCGTAGACCGCGCTCCCACCGACAGCGGCGAGTCCGGGCAATCTTCCCGATTCCGCCGCGGCGCGGAGCAGGTAGGCTCCCGCGATTCCCAGCACGGCTTTGCCGAGAACCGGGATTACGCCAAGCGACAGCGGGGAGGGCGCAGCCAGAGCCGGTTCGATCGACGGCTGCGGAAGGGGAGCCCGGGGACCTTCCTCGGAGGGACGGTTTTCGAGCGCGCGAACCCGGCGTTCCAGATCTTTGACCTCCTCAGCCAGGAGTTCCAGCGCCGAAAGCGTTTCGTCAGGAGTTCTCTGCATAGAGCCTCCTTTCCGTTACCGGCCAGCGCGGTTTCGAAATGATTTAGGGTGTTTGTGCGGTGGGAAGTCCCGGCACCGATCCTTTCTCGATCAGCTGCGCATCCAGCCACGGCGGCAGCAGCTTCGCCAAGGCCCATAAAATGGCGAACGGCAGCAGAAGAAGAAAAATCGCCGTTAACGATCCTTCGCGCGTCGCAAATCCCATCTTGTACGTCGTATATCCCAGAAAACTCTTTGAAAAGAGCTGCCCGCCGATCACTACATTCCACCGCATGGCGAAAATTCCGATCAGCGTCAGCGCTCCCGCCGCGGCGTATATCCGTTTGCGCCAAACCTCTCCGAATTTCGCCACCTGAACCAGGAACAGAATCGCAATCGGGGTCACTGTGCCCAGCAGGATCTGAATCAGCACCTGCGACGTCCAAAGCCGTGTGTGCACCATAAAATTCAGGCTGCGGAACGACTCGTCGGCTTCATAAATCCTTTGGATCAGATCCAGCATTTCCAGGCTGAAGTCGATAAGGAACGCATACAACAGGTACCGGGCCACCGTGTCGAGGCAGCGCATATCGATTCGCTTGCTCCGCATGCGCGCCGTCGCCATATACAGCAGCATCACCGCGGCGATCCCGGACACCATGGCCGAAAACAGAAATACCACCGGCATCAGCGGCGAGGACCACCACGGATTCGCCTTGACAGACCCGAAAATAAAACCCACGTACCCGTGCAGGAGAAAGGCCGAAGGAATCCCGATGACCGTGATGATCCTGCCGGCCCGCTCATCGATCCGCAGGGAACGCTCGCTGATACTGGTGGATCCCAGAGTCAGCGCGCGATAGATCCATCGTTTCCAGCCGGCCGTTTCCTGCGCCATGCGCACGATGTCGCGGCGATAATCCAGCCAGATCTCGACCACCAGCACTACCATCAGATACCAGAGGTAGACGAAGCCGAACATCGCCATGGCCGAGGAACGATGCGGCGTCAGATACATCTCAATGGAGCGCTCGGGATGCCCCAGATGCAATTGCAGCGGCAGCGGAGCCACCAGCAGGAACGCGAGCGCAGTCAGCAAAGCCAGCCGGTAGGTCGGTTTCACCGCCTCGACTTTGAACACCCGCTCCAGCGACGCCAGAATAAATGCGCCGGCCACCAGGCCCGTGAGGAACGGATACAGCACAATCAGAACGCTCCATTGCAGTTCGACTTCGTTGGGGTACATGAACCCTTGAATCGGAATCTGGCCCATGCGCCTCCTTACCTGACCGAACCGTCCAGGCCGTTGTAGAAGAGCTTCGCACCCGTAGCCATGTGCGGTTTTAGAATCTGCACGCTGTGCGTCTTCAGAAATTCGTGAATCGGGTCCCTGGGATTTTTCAAATCCGCAAGCTGGCGAGCCCCAGTAGGGCACGCCTCACAGCACGCCGTCGTCAGCCCCTTGTTGATCCGGTGATAGCACAGCGTGCACTTTTGCGCAGTGTGCCGGGTGGGATGAATGAACCGGCATCCATAGGGACAGGCCTGAACACAATAGCGGCAGCCCAGGCAATATTTTTCATCCACCAGAACCACTCCGTCCGGAGTGATAAACGTCGCGCCCACCGGGCACACCTGCGTGCACGGCGAGTCTGCGCAGTGATTGCACATTTTGGGAACGAAGAAATCTTTGCCCCCCTTATCGGCGACCGCCGGAAATCCGTGCTTGCCCCCATCCGGGGATTCCACCGTTGGGCTCTCAATGTGAAAATCATCCACGTGATAATGCTCGACCCAGGTTCGGAAATAGCCTTCGGGCACATCGTTTTCCTGGGCGCAGGCGCGCACGCAATTGCCGCAGCCGATGCATCTCGGGATATCGATGAGCATGGCCCACCAGTGGCCGGCCATGTTGTAATTGGGAGACGCCTCAGGAGCGCCCGCCCGCAGATGATCCCACGCCACGGCGGCCGCGCCGGTCAGCAACAGGAAATGACGCCGCGTCACGTTCACTGCTAGCCTCCGAAGTCCAGTGGATGATGCGGATTGTGGCACGTGCTGCAAACTACGCCCCCGGAATGCTCCGCCGCCGCGACTTGCGGAAACCATTTCGGCTTGGCCGCGCTCGCCTCGTGGCACTGCGCGCACAGCACGCCCGCATCCGGCTTGATGGGAAGAATGGAACCGGGATCGTCGGCGTGTTTGGCCTGCGGGCCGTGGCACGCCTCGCACGCCACCCCCTCGTGTTTTCCCTTGCTCTTTGTCTCGAGGATTTCGGTGTGGCAGGTCTCGCAGCTCTGATGCCCCGCATGCACCAGGGGTAGCGCCGCGATCTCGGCGATGGCATCGCCCCTGTAGTGCCCGTACTCGCCGAAGCTCTTCGGAACCAGAAACGCCCGGATTCCGAAAAAGATCAGCACCGCCGCCAGGAAAACACCCGCCAGACGGAGCAAATGGTCGGCGTCTCGCATACCCGCAGCATCGAGGGGCAATTTTGAGACCAGCCGCCTACACGAGTTACGAGCCGCATAATCAATCGAAATCGCGGGCGCTTAAGGCCCAGGTTGCGCCAAAACACGCATTAGCACATGTGTTTCGCCCGCGAGTCGCCTGGCGCAGCCTGACGATACCCTAATGGGATAGACCGCCGCTTCCCACTCCGCCGGCCGGTGGCGCGCAGCCGGCCCAGGAGCTCGCGCGCCAGAAGGAATCCTTAGCAGGGCCGGAACGATGCCGCCCCTCCTCCCAGGGCGCATGAGCACGCACACGCCGCCCGCCGCGGCCATGAAGCAGGCGCGTATCGGAATCTACTTCTTACGCGGGCGTTTCGGCACGAAGGCCAGAAACCGCCGCGGATTGTTCACCATGATTCGGTGCAACACGTCATCGCTCGCGCCGGCTGCTTTCAACTTGGGAAGAAACACTGTCAGCGTCTTGCCGTACCCGCTGGACGCGTCGGCCGAAAACATCAGGTGATCGGCAAACCCGGCCTCGATCAACGCCATTACCATCGGCACCTGCTGCGAATCGTTGTTGCCACCCTGCCGGTCGAAGCCTACAAACGCGCCCCGGCGGCAGATGGCTTTGTGAACGTACACGTTCGGGTCCACCAGGTTCCCCAAATGCCCGATCACGACGCGATCTGGTTTCACGCCGGCGTCCTCCAGAATGTCCAGTTGCTCCAAGGCGGATTTTCCCGGAATGCCGGTGTGCGTGAAAATCGGAAGGTTGGTCGCGACGTGCGCCTTGCCCACCGCACGGAACACTTTGCGCTCATCCGCGGTGATTTCGTCCCATGACCCGATTTCGCCGAAGGCGCCCAGGGTATCGTCATCTGCCTGTTTGATGAGCGCCTTCACAATCTGTTCTTCGCTCATGGTCGAGATTTCTTTGGGATAAAAGGGCTGCGAATAGAACCCGCCGCCGGCCACGATCGGCATGCCCGATTTCATCGAGACCTGCCGGAGAAAGTTGATGTCGCGTCCCATGTCCGCATGTCCGCCGTCGACGATGCACGCGACCCCCTCGGCCTTCGGCTTTGCGACCTCGGCTGCCATCAGATCGGGATTGCGCATGATATCGGGTCCGCGGGGAGGTCCGCCGCCGCGTCCCGGGGCGGGCGGTAAACCATTTGCGGCTCGTGCGGCCGCAGTGGCAGCGGCGAATTTCTCGCTGAAATCCGGGGCAAGCTGCAGGTGCTCATGGAAAAGCGTCGCCCCGCCCGCCAGATCCCCCGGAGCGTAATCTTTAAGGACCGTCCGGATAATCGCGCCCTTCGGAAACAAAGGCTCTTGCGCAAACGATCGAGCCCCTGCCACTGCGGCCGTGGCGCCCAGCCTTTGAAGAACTTGCCGCCGCGTCAGGCCTCGCGTCATGATCTGAGACATGAAAGCATTGTAATCGCAGCACGCAGTGGTTCGGGGCGAGCGCCCAGGGCCATGGCGCGGCCTTCGCGGCGAAGCTGCATATCATTTGAGGAGCGCGCAGTCAGGCGGCCGCCGGGGACGCGGCCGCCCGCTTAGATTAAAACTCGAATCGAGCCACCAACTGCCCCGTTCGCGGCGTGGCGCCCGCGCCGTTGAGCCAGTTGACGTAGCCGAAGCCGGCGGACAAAGTTCCCCCAGGGTTGCCGTGCGCGGTCACGGAACTGATGGTCGTGCTTCCGCCGTCGGCGGGCAGAGAGTAGAACAACCGGTTGAAGATGTTGTAAAACTCGGCGCGGACCTGGATCTTGTACCGTCCTTCCTTGCCCACCGAAAAGATTCGTCCGAAGCCCATGCTTTCCTGCGGCTGTCGCTGCCAGCGGAAGTCGTTGTAGTAGGCCGCGGAGGTTCCGAAAGTCCCGAATGGCGGTTCGACCCAGGCGTTGGGATTCAGCGCCAACTGCGTCGTCGGATCAAAGTGCGAATTCGGATCCACCAGGAACAGCGGTTGGCCCGGCACGCGATTCAGGAACGTGTTGCCGCCGCCCCACACCGCTGGATTGTTCGTGGGTCCCCGCTGCATGTACGTCAGGAGATTGTTTGCCGAGGGCGGGCTTTGCAGGATTTGGCCGCTCTGGTAACGCAGGACGCCGCTGTAGGCCCAATCGCGCAACACCCACGACAACGCCTTCATTCCCTTGCCGTCCGCCTGAAGCTTGGGCGTCGTGTAACTGAACGAAATCACGATCATCTGCGGGAAGCTGAACCCGGAGATCTGCTTGTTCTGATCGCGGTTGAACACGTCGTTGATCAGCGGCGGCGATGGCGTCAGATAGGCGGTATTGGCGTTGGTGCCGTTAGTCAGCTCCTTCTGCCACGTATACGCTACCTGCGCGCTCAGACCATGCGAGAAGCGCTTCGTGCCTTTGATCTGAAGCGAGTCATACCAGGTGTTTCCGTCCGGAGGCCCCAGGAAAGGCGGGATGCCGGTCCACTGCGGATAGGGCCGGATCGCCTGGCCCAGAGTCTGGGTCGAAGGGAAACCCGGATACACGCTGTTCGGATTCGCAAAATTCGGGAAACGCTGGAGCACCAGAGGCGAACTGATCGGCGTGACCAGAAGCTTCGCGTCGTTCGGATTTTGTATGTTGATGCCGTACTGCGAGGCCAACTGCTGCGGCGTGTAGGTGTTGTAGTTCAGCCCTGAGAGCAGCGGCCCGACCCACCACGCTCCGCGGTTGCCTACGTACGCCGCGTCCACCACCAGGTCGCGGGCGAGCTCGCGCTGGAAACCCACGCTCCATTGGAAAATCCGCGGCAGCCGGCCGGCATTGTTCGCGATCGAGATGAACGGCGCGGCCGGCGGAACAATACCCGATGCCGTGGGCGCAGGCGAATGCGGCGAGGCCAGGAACGACTCCGGCCACGTGAGCACGGGGTTGCCGAGAACATTGCCCGGAGCGTACAAGTCTCCGTACTTGAGCACCGACGCTGGAGTCCCGTAAGCCGACGTACCCAGGTTGAGGAAGTCCGCCGCGCTGTGGTTCACGCCGGCGTCGTCGGATTGCGAGCCGTAGGAGATCGCAAACCCGGCCCGGAACACCGTCTTGGGCGTGATCTGATAGGCCACGCCCAGATGCGGTCCGATTGAATACGGATACGCGCTGGCGAAGTGGCATTTACAGGTGGCCTCATACTCCGGCGCGCCCAGGCGGCCACCGAGCAACGTGTTGGGGAGATTGAAAGCGGCGCTCTGCATGCGCCCGTATTGTTCCCGCCACAGGTTGGCGTAATCCCACCGCAGCCCGTAATCGAACGTCAGCTTGCGGGTGATCTTCCAACTGTCCTGAAGGTACAGGCCGTAGGAGTGATAGCCCAGCCGCAGATCGGCGATGCGCCCGATCTGCGTGCTTCCCGAAAGCCCCAGGAAATAACTGGCGTACGCGAATCCGCTGCTCGCCGTATTCGCGAAGGCCTGCCCAAACTGCCAGGGATCGGCGGTTTCCACCTGGCCGAACGTAAACTCGCCCTGCGCGCGCCCGGTGGTGACCGTTGGCAGTCCCTCAAACAGCGCCGTCGCGCCCAGCTTGAAGGTGTGGTTTCCCTTTACCCAGGTCGCATTCGAGTTGAACGTCGGCTTGATATCGAGCTGCGAAGGAGCGTTGAAGAAAAAGCTCGTATTCACAGGCGCCCCCATCCATCCGCCTCCGATCGTGCTATACATGCCCGCCAGGTAGATGAAATTCTTGGCCGGGAAAGGCGTCCCTTGCGGAAAAAGCCCGCTGGCGGCCTGATCATAATACGGACCGTTCTGCGGGTACGAGAAGTGCAGCAAACCCGCGCCAAAATGCAGAAGCAGGGTGGGAGTCAGCGTCTCATCGAGGTTCACCCGCGTGGTCTGCGCCAGCCAGTCTTCGGCTTGCTTCGTGCTGTAGGGTTGCGGAAACCCGTTGTTCTGCGGCGAATCCGTATAGGTCACTGAATAGTACGCCGAGAGCTTTATCTTGCTGCTAATGTTGTGATCCAGCTTGATCGAAGGAATCGAGGTGTGTCGGAAGTTCGAATACGCCGGCGCGGTGTAGTTGAACAGCCCCGCGGTGTTGGGCTGGGGAATCATGTTCTGCACGATCAGCGCCGTCGGATCGATGCGCGTGATCGGAATCTGATTGTTCGGGAAGGGGGTCCTGACCGGCTGCCCGTTCACCACCATCTGCGTGGCCGGATCGAACACCTCGTTGAAGCACACCGGCTGGTTCAGCGGATCGGGCCCTCCGCACCGGGACGTATTCAAGGCCGCGCTGAAGTCCCCCTGGCGCTGCGCCGCGGTAGGAACGATCGTGATGGTATTCGCCACGTTGGTGCTCTGCCGGAACTGTTCGAAGTTGAAAAAGAAAAACGTCCGGTCGTGGCCGTCGTAGAGCTTCGGGATCTTCACCGGGCCGCCGAACGTGAACCCGTAATCGTTCTGACGGATCGGATTCCGGATATGCTGGCCCGCTTTGGACGCATTGATCCGGCCGGCGTCCGTGAACGGCGTGCCCGCGTTCAATACTTCATTGACGAAATAGTCGTACGCGCTGCCATGCCACTGGTTCGTGCCCGACTTCATCGTGTAATTGAAGTAACCGCCGCCGGCCTGCCCGTACTCCGCCGCAAAGCTGCTGGTTTGGATCGCCACTTCCTGAATGGCCTCGGCGCCCGCCTGGTTCACCTGGGTGCGCTGTTTGTAGAATCCGTTGGTGGCATCCTGCCCTTCGATGTTGATGGATTGCGAACTGGAAGGCATGCCGTTAATGCGCATCACGTTATCGGTGGTGAACCGCGCGCCCGGCAGCAACTCTACCGATGCCAGGGGATTCCGAATATTGCCCAGGCCCGTGGGATTCCCATAGGCAGCGGGGACGCCGTTTAGGGTCAGAATGGGAAGGTCGTTTAGCGTCTGCGTGGCGATGTTGTAGCTCACCTCGCCGCCCTCGGTTTTCAAAAGCGGGGCGGCTTCGGTGATCGTCACACTTTCGGTGGTCGCTCCGACCTCCAGCGTCGCGTCTACACGCAGCGTGCCCGCGACCTCCACCACCAGTCCGGTTCGGACGAACTTCTTGAAGCCCATGACCGTGACCGTAAGTTCGTAAGTCCCAACCGGCAACTGGCCAATCGTGTAGTTGCCCGTGGCCGAACTCACCGTGGGGTAGACCGAGCCCGTGGCGACGTTCCTCGCCTCTATGGCCGCGCCGGCAATCACCGCCCCGGCCGGGTCGGAAATTGCACCGGTGATCGTGCCGCGATCGCTCTGAGCGAATGCAGACACCGCAACTAAAAGACTGACGCCGATCAACAGGGAGCGCATCAGGCGACCTCCAGATCAAACAAAAAAAGAAGCCGCTGCTTTAAGATAATGACGCTATTGGTTCACCCTGCACCCCAATTGAACGAACTGAGGAGAGTGTATACCAGCTAAGGATAGTCGTCAAGGGAAATCGGCATGCAAGGGAGAAATTCGGACCCGAATGCCGGACGACCGCCGAAAGATGTTCCCATCTTCGAACGGGTGGCCATGCGCGCTACTTCATCTCGACGGCGCGCGCGAGAGTCTCCGTCTTGAGCCCTGTGTTGTACGCGACATCCAGCACTACCGTCTCCATATAGGGCTTCCCGTCGATGCGAGTGCTGATACGCCGCGGCGTGCGGACTCCGCTCGTCTCTTTGAAGTCGCGGAAGTATTCAACCACCTCGCCCGCTTCTCCCCGCGCAGTGATGCGGTGGTACTGAAGAGCCACCGGATCGCCGCTGCTGGCGTGAATCCAAAGCCTCACCACGCCGGCGCGTTTATCGCGGATCTCGATGCCGTCCGCCGCCTGCCCGTGGACCTCGCGGCTTTCGACGAACGCCACCGTACGCTCAAGATTCCGGTCGCTCCGCAGGAGGCCTTCTATCTGCCGAAAAATATCTTGCTCCGCGGCCTTGGTCTGCCAGTCCGGCAAACTCCTGTCGAATCCCCAAGGCGACTTGACCCAGCCGGCCGATCCATCGAAAAACGCGCTGACTTCCGTCTGCCCGACCGAATTGGTGTACCGCAAGGTGCGGGGGAACACAATCTGAACCGTCTGGCGCGCCTCTGAGCCGTCGGCGGACTGCGTAAGATCCAGAGTTCGTGTGATGTCCCGAAGAGCCGCCAGTTTCTTCTCTCCCCCCGCTGCCGCCCGGGCCCGCTCCAGAATCTGGACCGCCTTCGCCCTGCTCTCCGGAGTGTATTGTGCCGGCCGTGCGATCTCTGGCGCTTTAGCCCCATTCTGCTCCTGAGCCTGGATCGATCCCGCAAGCAGCACCGCGAGGCATAGGCGTGGGGTTCCGATCAGCATTAGAGTGCCTCAAAAATAGAGCGCCCAAGGATGGCATGGAGCCGCCGATGATCCGCCGACTCCGAGTTTGATTGCTGAGTTGGGCTGCTTACGGCACAATGAAGGAATTGCCGCGGCTGTCGGCCGGCGTCGCCGACCACAAGCCGACCGCGACGTGCGCGGGATCACCGGCGCCGAGCATTGAAGTGGTGGCCCCGCAGGCCGATGCCAGCTTCAGCGTGAAGGTACCGGCCGGTCCGAATTCGTTGCTGACGTTTCCGTGGACCACGGCCCCGCCGCCCGGCATCGTTCCGGTCCAATGGGTGCTCACGCAAGTTGAAGTCCCGGCCGGCCGATACGCCGTTAGCGACCAAATCACGGAGTACGCGCTTCCCGGGGCCCCCACGGTCAGCGCCGCAGCGCCATCCAACGGTAGTGACCCGCCGCATCCGAGGGACCCATTACAGTCCCGGCAGCCGCTCACAATCATCGTTCCCGGAAAAGTTCCCCCGAACGCTCCCAGGTTAATGTTCCAATCCTGGCCGAAATTGTCGCAGGCCGGAAAGGCCCAGCTGCCAATAGCCGTGAGCAACAGCAACCCCACGGCCATCAGGACAAACTTATGGAAACGTAACCCTCGTAACAACATGGTGCTCCTCCTCTGCGTTGTTTACTGAATTTCGCTATTGTTTTTAACGCGCGAACCGCTTCAGTTCGACGTCGAGTTTAGCATGGCACTTCCCGGCCAGTCAATCATTATGCGGATAAACTAACTCAGATATATTTTGAGAAACCGGAAGATTTAAAAGCTCTTTGTAAGTGTAAATCAGATTTATCTGGAGAAATGCACGACAAACAGAGCCTCCGGTAAGACATTTGTAAACCACACGACAATCCTGGGTGTGCGGAAGCCTCAAGATTTGAACCGCGTGGGGATAGCCCGTGTCAATCGCTGAGTCTAAATTGGCTGCCGACTCCAGCGGTCGGTTTTAGGGAGGATAGACATCTGAGGTGTTCTGTCAAGCCTGTACAGCGGAAATTTTCTTAAAGCCCGCAACACGTTTCCACTGGATTTCCAG
>Ga0070739_10002600_pt1 | contig 23936 bp, 19 predicted proteins | sample Coa_R1_7_FD_66445 | JGI IMG/M metagenome (GOLD analysis project Ga0070739, IMG submission 66445) | Surface soil microbial communities from Centralia Pennsylvania, which are recovering from an underground coalmine fire - Coalmine... | ecosystem: Environmental > Terrestrial > Soil > Unclassified ... | reverse complement strand
CCGGCCGCGGCGGCCATGGTGGGCACGGTGACCGCGGCGGCGCCGGCGAGCATGAGCGCGCCGACGGCGGCTGAGGCCAGCAGGGCTCTTCGTTGCTTCATCGCTTCTCCTCGTTGGGGGCTGGGCCGGGGAGGCACCGCGATGGAGGCTCATTCACTTAACCGATTAAGTCAAGCGTGTGAAAGCTGCCTACGATCGAGCGAGAAAGCGGTTACCGCGACCGAACCGCGGCGCGTGTCGTGGTTGGAGGCGAGCGGAACCGTCGAATGGCAGGTCAGCGTTCGAGTCGGCGGCGGAGACGAAGCCGATGGGAGCGACGGTGGATGGGGCGAGATGTGTGGGGTGAGTGAGGGGCGGAGGCGTAACTTTCGGCAGGGGGTGGGCTTGGGTGGGGTCTAAGGATTGGCGCAATCCTGGGTGGTTGGGGGGAATTGGAGCGGGCTGGCTCAGTGGGGTGAGAGCAGACTGTCGGGCACGCGAAGTTCTTCGCGCGCATAGAGTTCTGCGATGGCGCGCGGGTCGTCGCCGGCGCACGTGGCCGCGATCGTGTCGAGCAGTTCGTCGTAGTCGGGCCCTGTTTCGCCGCGATACGAGGCGGCCATCCGGCCCCACTCGTCCCAGGGCAGCGTCTCCACCTTGTTCAGCGAAGCCAGATCCCTCATCGCGTTGCCGCGGATCTCGGCGGGGCCCCAGTTCGGCGTGCCGCCGACCCCGAAGGTCGCCGCGTCGATCTCGCCGCGTCGGTAGGCGGCCCAAGCCTCGCCGCCGGTCAGGAACTCGCCCTCGGCCAGGTCCTCAGGGCGCTTGAGGATTTCCTTGTGCAGGATCTCCGAGTCGATCCAGACCCAGCGGCGCTCGGCCTCGTGCCAGTACTCGGTGATCCAGTGGTCGAGCCCCTTGCCCGGCTCGAAGTACGTGGCGAATCCGCAGCGCGCTCGGGCGGCGATCCCCCGGTATCGCAGCAGCGCGCAGGTGAGCGTGGCGAAGTGGCGGCAGGTGCCGACCAGGCGGCGCTCCGGCGGACGCGCGGTCGTCAGCGGTTCCGGGGAGAGCGCCAGCAGAGCCCTGATCAGTTCGGCCGCGGGACGCAGGTTCTTCTCCTCGAAGCGCGCGGACGGCAAGGCGAGCTTTAGGTGTTCGGCTTCCCAGGGCTGGATGACCAGGCCCGAGGCGAGGCCGCTGATCGCGAGGGGGTCATGCGGCAGGTCGTCGAACTGCGCCGACGGGATCTCGGCGAGGTCGGTCAGCGGCCCGGGTGTCGTGTAGGTCGTGTAGTCAATCGCGGCCGCAGCATCGACCGCGCGAACGCCGGTGTCAGTCATGTTCCCGAGCCTAGGCGCCACCTCTGACAGCCGGAGCCGGCGCGTCGAGCGAGAAGGCGCGACGGCAGTGCTCCAGGAACTCCAGCAACGCAGGGCTTCGCGTCGACCATACGAGCGAGAGCAGCGCCGAGACCTCGGCATCCTCGATGGCCAGCGCCTTGAGCCGGTCACTGAAAGCACCGGCCATGGACTGCGCGAGGATCGCCACACCGAGACCGCGCGCGGCGAGGTCGACGATGGTGCCGGGTGCCGTCGCCTGCATCGCAATGTACGGACGCACGCCGTTGCTCGCGCATGCTTGATCGAACGCTGCGCGCAGTCCTGTTCCATCCGGCATGCAGACGACCGGGTGCGCGGCCAGGTCGCGCAGCGCGACCGAGGCGTGCTGCGCAAGCATGTGGTCGGGCGGGACAGCGGCGATCAGGCGGTCGCTGACGATGACCAGCGACTCAAGACCCTGCGGTTGCTGCTCGATGGTGCCGACGAAGGCCAGATCCAGCCCGCCGCCGCGTACCCGCTCGATCAGCCGGTCCGAGTTGTCCTCGATCAGCGTGATCTCAATGCCGGGATGGGCTTGGTGAAACGAATCCAGGGCTTCGAAGAGTCCTGTGATCGTGCACGCGGTGACCATTCCGACGACCAGGCTACCGCGTAACAGCCCGTTGACCTCGTCGACGGACTGGCGCAAGGCGTCGGCGGCGGCGAGGGCGGCTCGTGCGTGATCGAGCGCCGCCGCACCCGCCTCGGTGAGCGTGGCCGCACGGCCCGAGCGGTCGATCAACTCGGCGCCCAGTTCCCGTTCGAGCTGTCGGATCTGGGCGCTGACCCCGGACTGGCTGATGTGCACGCGCTCGGCCGCACGGGTGAAGTTGGCCTCCTCGGCGACCGCGACGAAGTACTCAAGCTGACGAAGTTCCATAAGCGGTGATTCTAGCTATGAGAAGAACTATCTGTTGGACTTCTGATGCGTGCGGGGAGAACCTGGAAGGGAAGCGAAGAGAGCCGAGAAGACGGAGGGAAAACTGATGAGTGAGCACGAGAAGGCGTGGCAACCGGAGGATCTCACCCGTCTGTTCGTCGAGCGGGCCAACGCCGGGGACGCGGCCGGTATTGCGGCGCTCTACGAGGAGCAGGCCGTCATGGCTTACCCGCCTGGCAGCACCACGGTCGGCCGTGCGGCGATCCGCGAGCTGTGGGAAAGGGTGCTGGCGAACCGGCCGCACTTCGAGCCGGAAGCGCCGCTGCCGACCCTGGTCAGCGGGGAGATCGCGCTGACCTCCACCCCGCCGAGGGACGGGGCGGGCGCTCGCGCGCAGGTGGTGCGGCGGCAGCCGGACGGCAGTTGGCTGCGGCTGCTGGACCAGCCGGAGTTCGTGACGCCGAAGTAGGCGGTTGCGGTGACCTCCGCAAGAAACGTGGGAGCGTCCGCGTGCCGGGATGCGGCACGGCACGCGGACGCTGATGGAGAGGTCTGACGAACGCGGCGAGCGAGGTGGTGGATCTCTTTGAGCCACCACCTCAGCCCGCTGACTAAGCGATCGTCAGGCGCAGTGGCTCCAACCGCTGGTCCACGACGAGCTGCCGTACGAGCCGCCCCACTCCACGCAGGAGCTCGGTGCGTATTCCGTCACCGGCCCCGCGTAGTAGGTGAAGGAACCGGGGTTGCTCGCCGAGCTGCCGCCCTGAACGGCGAGCGTCGCGTTCATCGAGACCGCGCCGCCGGGGCTGTTGGCTAGGGTCGTGACGCAGTTGTCGCCGGAGGAGCCGTTGTAGAGCAGGTAGACCGTCGCGCCGATAAGCAGGTGCGAGTCGATCACGGTGTAGCCGCTGCCGCAGACCTGGGTCGGCGTGTACGGGTTCGAAGTACCCGGACCGGTCGACGTGCCCGAGCCGCAATGACTCCAGCTGCTGGTCCACGAGGTGCTGCCGTACGAGCCGCCCCACTGCACGCACTGATTCGGCGCGTGCTCGATCACCGGACCCGAGTAGTACGTGAACGAACCCGGATTGCTCGCCGAACTGCCGCCCTGAACGGCGAGCGTCGCGTTCATCGAGACCGCGCCGCTGACGTTGTGGGCGAGGGTGGTGACGCAGTTGTCGCCGTTCGCGTCGTTGTAGAGCAGGTAGGTCGTGGCGCTGCCCAGGTTGTGCGAGTCGATCACGCCGTAGCCGCTGCCGCAGACCTGGGTCGGGGTGTAGATGTTGTTGCCGGCCGGGGCCGGAGCGCCCGAGCCGCCGCCGCAGTGGCTCCAGCCGCTGGTCCACGACGAGCTGCCGTACGAGCCGCCCCACTCCACGCAGGAGCTCGGCGCGTTTTCGGTTACCGGCCCCGCGTAATATGTGAATGTCCCTGGATTACTCGCTGAACTCCCGCCTTGGACTGCCAAGGTCGCGTTCATGGAGTGCGCACTGGTCGGCGTGGTGGCGAGGGTGACCACGCAGTTGTTGCCGTTGGAGCCGTTGTAGAGCAGGTAGATGGTCGCGCCGGTCAGGCCGTGCGAGTCGATCACGCCATAGCCGCTGCCGCAGACCGAACTCGGGCTGTACGGGTTGCCGGAGTTGACCGGCGGCGGGTTGTTGCCGGTGCCGCTGGCGACCGGGGTCACGTAGGCGGAGAGCGTGTAATGGGTGGCGCTGACGTACGTGCCGGGAGTGGTCTCGCCCGCAGGAATGGTGATCTGCACGACCGATGAGCTGGTCGCGAAGGCCGCCTCGCCGTGACCGCCGACGCCGTCCCAGTCGCCATTGGCGGTGACCAGCGAACCGTCGGAGTTGACCGCGGTGATGATCGAGACGTGGTGGGCTGATCCGCCGCCCTCGTAGCTCCACACGACGGCGTCGCCGGGCCTGGGCGAGTAAGAGGACGAAGTGTGCAGCGTGCCGTTGTTCTCGCCGTAGACGTAGAAGCTGCCCGCGCCGGCGGTCAGGCCGCCGGTGTAGAAGCCCGAGTTGCGCCAGACCCAGCGGGCGAAGTCGGCGCACCAGTATTCGGGCCCGTAGGTGTTGCCGCCGTCGCTGCCGGTGCAGCTGCCGTCGAACTCGGACCCGCCGAGGCTGTTGTAGGTCGGGGTGTTCGCGCAGGTGCCGGCGCTCTTGCCGATATTGGCCGCGGCCAGCGAGGCGGCGTCGCCGCCGGCGGCCGCCGCGGCGCTTTGCGCGCCGGTCACGGCGGTCAGGCCGAGCAGCACGGCCACCGCGGTGGCGCCCGCCATCCGGCGTATGAGCTCTCTGAGTTTCATCGTTTCCTCTCGTTGTCCGACCTGTGGGTCGGCGCTGAGCGGACGGCAGCCCGCCCCCGCGACGGGCCGTACGCGCAGTACCGGTCGTGACCCGGGAAAGGGGGTGCGGTGGGTGAGGGAGAAGCCTGATTCGGCTCAGCCGGCGGCGCCGACGACCTGCGCCGCGGCCTTGATCTCCTGGGAGATGCCGTTCTTGACGGCGTCGAGTTGCTGCTGTTGGGCGTTGATCATGCTGGTCTGCAGGGCGCAGTCGACCGCGTACCAGACGCCGACCAGGTTCGTCTGCTGCTTGCAGGCGACGTCGGCGCTCGCGGTCTGGATCTCCGCGGCGGTCGGGGCGCTGGTGGCCCACCGGTGGTCGTTGCCGGCGTCGTACGGTGTCGCGTAGTCGTAGCCCTTGGCCGCCATGCAGGCGGACCACTGCTTGAACACGGCGACCACCTGCGGCTCCTGCTGCGAGCGGGCCAGGCTGTCGGCATCCACGGCTTGGGCGATCGGCGCGTCGTTGACTGTTCCGCCGTGTGCGGTCAACTGGCGCCTGGCCTGGCCGAGGCAGCCTCCGGACGGGATTTGCACGCCGTTGTACGAACCCGCGGTCCCGGCGGTCGCGGTCTCGCCCTGAGCTGGTGACACGCCTCCGGTGAGCACCCTGATCCCGGCGGCGTCCAGCGTGTTCGCACTCGCCCGCAGTGCCGACACGTCGGTCGTGGGCGGGTGGTATCCGAGTGCTGCGACCTGTGCCGCGCTGACGATGCCGTACCGCCGCGGCGCATTCGTCTCCGTGGTCTGATCTGCCTTCGCGGCCTTCGGCATCGGGCTGTAGTCGAATCCGAACGATCGCATACAGCGTCCGGCCAGGATCGCGGTCGCGTTGTCCATCTCGGCGCGCTGCTGCCCGGTGATCAGATAGGCGTCGATCGGGAACGCGAGCGAGGTGCTGTCGGTGATCGTCGGGATCGACGTGACGTGGATCGGAGCGAGCGGCAAGCCCGCGTCCTGGGCCGATTGCGCGCCGCCGGCCGGCGCGGAGGAGGAGCAGGAGGCGACGGCTGCCGCGGTGAGCGCGGCCATGGCAGTAAGCAGCAGCACGCTGCGGCTAAGCCGCCGAAAGCATGGGCGAAACATGGGTCCTCGACTAAGCTGGTCGGGCCTTATGGCGAAGGGCACGGGTGCTGCGCCCAATCCCAGTGGGCGCAGCACCCGCGCTCAGCAGCTCGGCTTGGCGCGGTCGCCGATCAGACGACCGGCGGGCACCGCCGGATTACCAACCCTGAGACGCGTTGTTGTTCTTGAGTCCCGAGACCAGGTTTCCGGCCGTGAAGGCGCTGAAGCCCTGCTTGAGACCCTGCTGGTTGGAGTTGTAGTACACGTAGCCGGTCAGCACGGTGTCCCAGTTCTGCACGGACGCCGCGTTGTTCTTCACGGCGACGCCGGCGCCGTTGCTGCCGCCCGCGGTACCGCTCGTCCACGCCTTGAAGACCCAGCCGGCGTAGTTGTCGGTGTACGGGTCGTTGAAGCGGGCGCCCGCCTCGTAGGAGTTGAAGTACAGGCACAGGTCGCCGCCGGCGCCCGCGTCGTTGGAGGTGCAGTTGCCGTCGCCCTCGGCCGCGGAGGCGGCCGGGATGGCGGTGGCGAGGCCGACGACCACGAAGGCGCCGGTGGCCACGGTGGCGGCCAGCTTCCTGCGGATGCTCACGATGTGTCTCCCTCGTTCACGAAACGGTGCCGGGCCCCGGATTTCGAGCCCGAAGCTCCCCGCACCCCTGATTCAGAGCCTTGATGACGGCGTGCACGCCGCTGTGAAGAATGGTTCGAATTCCGTTCGGTAGTCAAGGAAGTAACGCAGCGTGGGCGATATCAGGTCGCTGCCGTCCGCGATATATCCGCCGGAGCCGCCGCGCTATCTGCGCGCAAATCGTGCATTTCCCTGTGACCCAGATCACAGGAATCAGGCCTTTTCCATCACGCAGCGTGACAGGGTGCTGCGGTCACTGCGACGAAGCGGGTTGACAGGCGGCAGGCGCGCGGATCAGGATCGCTGTGGCGGCGGCCGGCACCGGGGCGGTTGGGCGGCCGCGCGGGGACCTTCGCTCCAAGCCGATCGACTCGCAGGGATGGACCATGTCCGCAGACACGGCGGCGCACACGGCGGAATTCGAAAACACGGAGCGGGGTGAATATCTGGAAACGGCCCGGCTTTTACCGCCGGAGTCGCGCGGGAAATCGCAGGAAACGAAAGAGCCGGCGCCACGGCGGCAGCGCGCGCTGCTGTGGGTCGCCGTGGCCGCGGCGCTGCTGTCCACCGGCGGGCTGGTCGCCTCCACTCTGGTGAAGTCGCCCGCGCAGCAGGCCGCCGAGGCCGCGGCGCCGCCCGCCTCGGTGCTCACCGCGACCGTGGAGGACCGGGTGCTGGCCAACACCGTGGTCACCCGCGGCAGCGTCGCCGCCTCGGCCCAGTACCAGGTCACGCCGACTGGAACCACTCAGGGCTCGAACACGCCGGTGGTCACCGCGGTGCGCACCAACGTCGGCGCGCGCGTGCAACCGGGAGCAGTGCTGCTCGAGGTTTCCGGGCGCCCGTTGATCGTGTTGCAGGGCGCCGTTCCGGCTTATCGCGACCTGAAGCCGAACGACGACGGCAACGACGTCGCACAGTTGCAAAACGCCCTCAAGCAGCTCGGGCACTACCACGGCGGCGATCCGGCCGGGCACTTCGGACCGGCCACGAAGGCCGCGGTCACCGCGCTATATCAGGGCCTTGGCTACGATGTGCCGACCACCGGAGGCCCCGGCGACGACGGCGACCGGTCGGCGCTTCAGTCGGCCCAGGACGCCGTGGACAGCGCGCAGCGTGCGGTCGACGACATGAAGCGCCAGATCGCCGCTGGGGGCTCGGGCACCGGAAGTCAGGGTTCGGCGAAGCAGACCGGCCCGACGGGATCTGGCACGCCCTCGGCCACGTCCGGTTCCGGCTCCGGCGGTCCCGGTTCCGGCGGCTCGGGCTCCGAACCGCTTCAAGTGCAGTTGCAGTACCTTGAGAAGGCCCTCCAGCAGGCCGAGCAGGCGCAGGCGGATCTGGTCGCGCGGACCGGCCCGATGCTGCCGGCCGCCGAGGCCGCGTTCCTGCCGGGCTTTCCCGCGCAGGTGGTGGCCTTCTCTGCGAAGGTCGGCGACCAGGTCAAGGCGCCGCTGATCACCCTCGCCTCCGGACAGCTCGCGGTCACCGCACAGCTGACCACCGATCAGGGCGGGCTGCTCAAGCCGGGGATGAAGGTGCAGATCACCGCCGAGACCCTGGGGCTTCAGGCGACCGGCGTGGTCGGCACCGTCGGTCAGGTCACGACCGGCACCGGAGGTTCCGACCCGGGCTCGTCGACCGGCTCGGACGGCAGCGGGTCGGGGCAGGCACAGAGCGGCGCGCCGTACATCCCCGTGACAGTGACGCCGGACAGCCCGCTGGACTCCCGGTGGGAAGGCCAGGATGTGCGGCTGACGGTGACGTCCGCGGCCACACCCGGTCCGGTGCTGGTCGTGCCGCTCTCCGCGGTGACAGCCGGCGCCGACGGGAAGACGACCGTATCCGTCTTGCAGCCCGACGGGCACAGCACCTCGCGCGTCGAGGTCGACGCGGGCATATCAGGCGACGGATTCGTCGCGGTCACGCCGGTCGCCGCGGGCTCGCTCAAAGCCGGCCAGCGCGTGGTGGTCGGCGCGCGGAGCGGAGCGGGGCTCTCATGATCGCAGTGAGTCGCGAGCTTCCGGCTGGGCCGGATACGGACGCTGACAACGACGCGGACCAATCGGCAGCGCCCGTCATCGACTTCGCGGCCGTGGGGATGACCTACCCCGGTCCGCCTCCGGTCGTGGCGCTAAGACCGACGAACCTGACCATCCAGCGCGGCGACTTCGTCACCGTGGTCGGCCCTTCCGGCTCCGGGAAGTCGACGTTCCTCAACGTGGTCGGCCTGCTCGATCGGCCGACTACCGGCCGCTACCGGCTGGACGGCATCGACGTCGGGACACTGCGCGAGGCAGACCGTACCGCGCTGCGCGGCCGGCGGATCGGCTTCGTCTTCCAGGCCTTTCATCTGCTCCCGCATCGCAGCGCGGTGGACAATGTCACGCTCGCGCAGATTTACAACGGCGCCCCACGCAAGGCGCGTCGCGAGGCGTCATACGCGGCCCTCGCCCAGGTCGGCCTCGCGCACCGAGCCGACGCGGTTCCTGCTCACCTTTCCGGCGGGGAGCGGCAACGCGTCGCCGTTGCACGCGCGCTGGTCAATCGTCCCTCGCTGCTGCTGTGCGACGAACCGACCGGGAATCTGGACTCTGCGACGGCGGCCTCGGTCCTGGCATTGATCGAGGACTTACACGCCGCCGGGCTGACCATCCTGGTGATCACGCACGATCCGGCGGTCGCGGCCAGAGGCTCGCGCACCGTGGCGATCCGGGACGGGGTGCTGACCGAACATGCCTAGTCTCGGCGCGATTCGCAGCCGCGCGCGCAGCCGCAGCCGTCCCCTCCCCCGCCCCACCGAGCGCTCCGCTCTCCTGCTGCGCGATCTGCTTGCCGAGGCGCTGGCCGGACTGCTGCAACGGCCCGGCCGCTCGGCGCTGACCATGCTTGGCACGGTGCTCGGCATCGGCGCGTTCGTCGCGATCCTCGGCCTGACCGCGACCGCCGGCGGCCAGATCGACAAGCGCTTCTCCGTGCTCAGCGCGACCGAGGTCACCGTCCAGGACGTCGGCAGCGCGCAGAACGCGCGGTCCGGCACGGGTATCGCGGACCCGATCTCCTTTCCCCCGGACGCCGATCACCGGATCGAGACACTGAACGGCGTCGTCTCGGCCGGCGTCTACTGGCCGCTGCCGCTACGGCAACCGACCGTGTCCGCCGCACCGGATCTGGTGTCCCCGGGTTCCGCGAGCGGTTCGGGCCTGACCTTGTACGCGGCCAGTCCCGGCGCGCTCGCCGCGATTGACCCGGTGTACAGCCAGGGCCTCGGTTTCAACGCCTTCCACGCGGCGCGCAAGGAGCACGTCGCAGTGCTCGGATCCGCCGCCGCATCCCGGCTCGGCATCACCCGCCTCGACGCCGAGCCGGCCGTGTTCATCAACGGCACGCCGTACACCGTGGTCGGCATCATCTCGGACCTGCGGCGCGTGCCCGAGCTGTTGCTGTCGGTCGTCATCCCGGACACCACCGCGCTGAGCGCTTACGGTCAGCCCACCGACCAGCGCGCGAGCATGCTCATCGAGACCAGGCTCGGGGCGGCGCAACTCATCGCCGGACAGGCGGCGCTCGCGCTGCGCCCCGACGCGCCGAATCTGTTCAAGATCACCGCTCCGCCGGACCCGACCACCCTGCGCGACGGCGTCACGGGAGACTTCAACGCCCTCTTCCTCCTGCTGGCCGGGATCACGCTTGTCATCGGCGCCGTCGGAATCGCGAACACCACCCTGGTCGCCGTGCTGGAGCGCACCGGCGAGATCGGGCTTCGCCGGGCGCTCGGGGCGCGGCCGCGGCACATCGCGGCGCAATTCCTCACCGAATCCGCCGCGCTGGGCACCCTCGGCGGGCTTATCGGCACCAGCCTCGGCACGGCGGTGGTGATCGGTACCGCGCTCGCCCGGCAGTGGACCGCGGTGCTGGCGCCGTGGACCGTGCTGCCGGCGCCGCTCATCGGAACCATGGTCGGACTGCTCGCCGGGCTGTATCCGGCGTTGCGCGCCGCGTACGTCGAACCGGCCGAGGCGTTGCGCCGGTAGCTCCGTGACCAGCCACTTCAATCTGGTTCGAGCGGCGGGCGGGCAAAGCGGCGGCCGCGATTGCACGGAATTGATTGACCGACGCCCGCCGCGCTGTCGCCGGCCCGCCGCGCCGGGTTAGAACTTTCCGGGCGGCGGGCACGGGGCGCGCCGCCCGCGACCGAGAGCGCGGGCCACCGCGGTCCGCGGGAAGGTTGGGGCTGAAGGACATGGAGTTCGGGATTCTCGGGCCGCTGCTCGTGCGGGACGACTCGGGGTCGCGGTTCGTGCACGCGGGCAAGCAGCGGATCCTGCTCGCCTCGCTGCTGCTGCGGCCCGAACAGACCGTCCCGCTGGAGACGCTCGCCGACGCGATCTGGGACGGGCAGCCGCCAGTGAGCTACGTGGCGACGATGCGCAACTACGTCATGCGGTTGCGGCGGTCGCTCGGCACGGCCGGATACCGGGTCAAGACCAGCCTCGGCGGTTACCGGATCGCGTTGGAGCGGGAGGAGTTCGACGTGCTGCGGTTCGCCGGACTGCGCGCGGAGGGTGCGGCGGCGTACCGCGCCGGAGCGTACGAGCGTGCAGTCGGACTGCTCGGCGACGCACTCGCGGTTTGGCGGGGGCCGGTACTCGCGGACGTGCCCTCCGAACTGCTGCGCGGACAGGAGGCGCCGCGGCTGGACCGGATGCGGTCCGAGGCGGAGGCCATGAAGGCCGAGGCCGAACGCAGGCTCGGGGGCGCTAAAGACGGCGGCAGCCGCGCCGGTGCCGAGTACAGCGCCGACGCGGGACTGCCGGCGGGTCCGGGCCGTGGTCGCACGCTCGTTCAAGAGCAGGGGCTTGAGCTGAGCGTGCCGACCCGGCAGATCCACCTTCGGCCCTTGACGTATGCGGGCCCGCGCGGGCTCTCCTGGCAGCGGCCACTGGAAGTTCCTTTGGAGGCGATGCCTCGGCCCGCATGATGTGGCAGTGGGTAATGGACTGATACCAACCACCCGACTCGCCTGATCACGACCTGAACCGGTCCAGCACACGACGGCGGGAGGCCATGCCTTCGCGCCGTCCGGCTCATGAAAGACTGGACGTTCGTCAGGGCGTCAGACGTGCACGCCCTCGACACCGCCAGCCGAGTCGGGGAAGGTCACAACACACGATGGGTCGCACGCCACGCCTGCTCAATCCGGACGACGGCCCGCTTCAGGCATTCGCGCACGATCTGCGGATGCTGCGCGAGAAGGCCGGGAACCCGACATACCGGGCTCTGGCCAAGACCGCCGGATTCAGCGCGAGCACGCTGGGCGAGGCGGCCGGCGGAGTGCGGCGGCCGAGCCTGGACGTGACGCTCGCGTTCGTCGGGGCGTGCGGCGGTGACGTCGAGGCTTGGCAGGAGCGCTGGTACCAGCTGGACCGGCAGCTCACGGCCGAGCAGTTGGAGCAGGCCGGGCAGGTATCGCGGACTGACGCGCCTGACGATTCCGCCGCAGCAGCTTCTACAACGGCCGCGGCGAGTCCGGCTGAATCCTCGACGACAGCGACAGAACCGAGCGCAGCCGTCGACGCGCTAGTCGAGCCACCTTCGACCGGCGACTGCGGTATTGAGACCGGCAGTCAGGGTGCCTCGCTCCCGCCTCAGCCCCCTGAGGCAATGCCGCCCTTCTCCCCTGCTCCCGCTCCGGGACCGATCCGCCGCACCCGGCGCGCCGTCGTAGCGGTCGCGGCACTCGCCGCGACATCCATGATCGCCTTCGTCGGCGTGCGCTGGAATGCCGGTCACGCCGACGCGTCCACGAGTCACGGTACGGCGGCCGGCAAAGCGGCTCCGAGCGCCTCCCCCTCGTCGCACTGCGTCATCGCCGGGCCCAAGGGGCTGTTCGCCGGCGACACTCGCGGCTCGGGAGCGCGAATACGCGCTGGCGCGAGTATGGCGGACAACGTGGTGCGCACGATCCAGCCCTTCTGCCAGCTCCAGTTCGACGGCTACTGCCTCGGCGACGTGGTAGCCGACCCGATGGGCGGCACTCCCGACATGCGATGGTTCGAGGTCAGCGGCGGCGGTGTGGTGTCCTCGGCGGTCATCCACGGCAATCCCCCGGCCGGGTTGAAGCCGAGTGCGTGCCCTGACAGTGTGCCCAATCCCACCTCGATCGCCTTGTCCGTCGCCGCCTCCGCGGACAGCCCTGGTGCGTTCGAGTTACACGCGACCGGCGTGCACGTGTGGATCGTGGGCTTCGCTACCGTGCCGGACGACCGCTCCGGCGGCCCGGTGCCCGCGTCGGCCAAGTGGCAGCAGATCGGCATGGTCGGCTCCACCGCGACCGGGTTCACCCTGGCCTGGTCCGCGCGCCCGTCCGGCACGGCAGGTCCCGGCGTCGAGCAGTCGGCGGCGGCCACCGCGGCCGATCGAGTGCCGATCGTCGCAGTGGCCTGCTACGGAGGCCAGGGCGCGACGGACGTGATGGACCCGGAATCGGTCAGCATCACCGACCCGAGCCAAGCCACGCCATTGACACTGACCCCGGCTCAGCGCGCCGCGGCGGCCGACGCGGCCTGCAGTTATCCGCGGCCCTGAACAGGCACGCGGCAGCCCGCGCCGGGCCGAAAAATCTTCCCGATCCGCCGGCAACCTTTCCACGGGGTCGGGCGACTGTGGGGTGGACCTGGCAAGTTTGCAGTCGTCCCGGCACTTCGGCCGCACCCGAGCGGCCGGGACAGGGGCGGGCGGTGCCCAGCCCGAATTCGCAAGTTCCGGTTCCCGGCCCGGCGCTCCGGTTCAGCGCCGCCGCCCGGCGAGGTCGCCGCCGGGCTCGCGGGTGTGACGGCCCGCGTGGAGCCCGCCGCTCCGCTCCGAAGGATCGGCGGGCTCCAACTTGTCAGCCCCGGGCCCGCAGCGCACCGGCTTGCCAGACGGCCGGCGGCACGGCTCGGCGGCCCGCTTACTGGCCGAGGAAGCGCAGGATCCCGTCCGCGATCGCCTGAGCCATGCGCGCCCGGCCCGCCGCCGACTCCTCGAGGGCCAGGTCCGAAGCGTTGCGCATGTTGCCGCACTCGACCAGGATCTTCGGCACCGTGGACAGGTTCAGGCCGGCGATGTCGTCGCGCGGCTCGTAGCCGTCCGCGCCGACGTAGTTGGACGGGATCAGGCCGGACTCCTGGTCAAAGGTGCTGTGCAGGTCCACGGCGAGCCGGTGCGAGGCGGCGTCCACGCCCGCGCCGCCGACCGAGTTCTCCGCCTCCAGCAACTGGTAACCCCGGCCACTGGCCGGACCGCCGTCGGCGTGAATGGAGATCGCCGCGGCGGCGTGGGCATTGTTGCCGATCGCGGCGCGGACGTTGACGCAGGGGCCGACGCCGGTGTCGCTGTTCCTGGTCAGGATCACGCGCAGACCGTGCTGCTCCAGGTCGGCCTTGACCAGGAGCGAGACCTGGAAGTTGAACTCGTGCTCAGAGTACCCGTCGGCGCCGTTGGTGCCGGTCGTGTCGCAGGCCTTCTCCTGGCCGAAGCCCTGCGGGACCAGCTGGTTGATCTCGGCGGCGTGCGTCTCGTTGCCGCCGTCGTGGCCGGGATCGATGACGACCACCTTGCCGGTCGCGCCGACGGTGTTCGCCCGCATGACCGCGGGCGGTGACGAGGACGCGGACGCGCTCGCGCTCGGCGAGGGGGAGGCCGAGGCCGACACGCTCGCGCTGGCGGAGGAGTCGCTGGGGCTGGCGCCGACCGATACCGCGGCGAGCACGGACGGCGTCGCGTGCGCATTTCCCCCGCAGCCCGCGCACGCCCAAGCCGTCATGCCCGCCAGCAGTACCGTGGCGGCGGCCTGGGCGCGCCGTCGCTTCGTTCGCGTCGTCACGCGGCAACCCTAGCGAGTCGATCGCGCGGGTATCCACCGTGTTGGGCGATTACGCTGCGTTGATCACGGACGCTTAGGCGATCATGAACTGATCGGGGCGCAGGGCGCGGTTCACGATCCGCACGTCGCCGATCCAGCCGTTGAACACCTGGTTGATCGTCCCGGCGTACTCGTATCCGCCGAGCAGCCAGGAGTGGCCGAGCGTCGTGAGGCCGACCGCCGGGGTCGAGGGGTTGCGCACGACCTCGCAGCCGTCGACGTACATCTTGGTCAGCCGGCCGTCGTTGACCACCGCGACGTGCCACCACGCGCCGAGCGGCAACTCATGCCCCCAGTTGGTCGACGAGTCGGTCCGGTTCAGCGGGTAAACGCACCACTGCAGCTCGCGGTCGCCGGAGAGGCTGAGCGTGGCGACCGGCTCCTGCGGGTCGGTCGCGCCGCCGCTCTTTCCCGCCTCGCCGCTCATGCCCCAGCGGCTGAGGATCGCCGTCCACGCGCTCTGCGACGAATCCCAGTTCGCGGGCAGCTTGAAGAACGCCTCGAAGGTGTAGCCGCGGGCGAAGGTGTCGGCGTTGAGCGGAGCGCCGGTGACGGTCTGGAGGTACGCGCCGCGCAGCGGGTCGCCCTGCCCGCCGAAGTACAGGCTGGCGTGACCGGGCTGGTCCGGGTGGTGGTCGGCGGACCAGGTCAGGGAGCTGGCAGGCGAACCCGGCACGGTCGTCTTGGTCAGGTCGTTGCCCGCGCCCGTCAGGTCCTTGATGACGACGGAGTCACCGAGCGCCGAGCCTGGTGCGCCGGTCGCGCCGTCGAAGCGCCAGTAGGCGACCGTGCCGCGGATCAGCAGGTCGCGGGCCGGGCGCGCGGGCCGCGGCGTGGTCGGGGCGAAGCCGGCGAAGCGCTGCGCGAAGTCGATCGGGACGGAGAAGCGGTCCACCGAGGTGGTCAGCTCCATCTCCTGCGCGGCCAGTTCGTTGAACTCCCGCTGCTCGGCCAGCTCGCGGATCCACGGGGAGAAGGTGGCCACGTCGATGATGTCGCGGTCCAGGTCGAAGGTGTAGGTGCGGATCATCGCCGCGCCGCCGTAGTAGCGGTTCTGATAGTTCGTGATGTGCACGTGCACGTCGTTGCCCGCCTTGTTGGTGAGCGTCGTCGCGCCGGACGGCCAGTAGTGCCCGTTGAGGGTGAGGAAGATCTGGTCGTGCGTGTTGATCAGGCGGTCCCACAGTGTCTGGCCGTAGGCGGACAGCGAGGCCACGCCGTTGTCGTCGGCTCCGGCGATCTCGTGCGTGGTGAGGATGACTGGCAGGCTCGGGTGGGCGGCCAGGACGGACTGGGCCCAGGCGAATCCGGTGTCTGACAGCCGCCAGTCGAGCGCGAGCACCATCCAGTCCCGGCCCCCGGCGCGGAAGACGTGGTAGGAGTTGTAGCCGTCCGGGCTCGCGCCGCGGTACGTCGGCGATCCGGCGAAGCGCTTCGGGCCGAAGGTGTCGAGGTACGGGGTGTCCCCGCGCTGGTCGGTCGTCGAGGAGCCGACGTCGTGGTTACCGGCCAGCACGCTGTACGCGGCTCGCTTGCGGTCAAGCAGGCCGAAGACGCCGCCGACCGCCGCGAATTCGTCGGTCAGACCGTTCTGGGTCAGGTCGCCGAGGTGCGCGAGGAAGACGATGTTCTCCTCGTCGCCGGAGTCCAGGACATAGCGCAGTGACGCCTCCAGCGGCGCCGGGTGAATGCGGTCCTGGTCGAAGAGGTACTGCGTGTCGGGCATCACGACCACGGTGAAACGAGGGCTGTCCGGGTCCGGACGCCAGCTTCCGCCGTTCTTCGAGACGGTCGTGACGTCGTAAGGGTCCTGCGACGACGAGGCCGTGGCGGCGATTGCCGCCGGAGCGGCGCCGATGCCCAGGGAGGCGACGCCCGCGCCGGCGCCGATGAGACCGGTCACGCGCAGGAACGAGCGGCGGCTGGCTGCGGCGGGAGCGCTGGAATCGAAGTCCACAGTGCATGGACAGTCGTGGCCGGCCGCGCACTCGTCGGCGTCGTGGTGCGGATCGGGCGAGAGGGCGTCGGGCATGGTGCGTCTCCTGGTGCGCGAGGGGTTCGGGCGCACGCTAGGGAGTGGATATGCACCACCGCACAACCGGTCGGCGGCTGCGAGGCGAACTCTCCCCGAACAAACCTGGCAACGATGTCATGCCTCCGGCGCGGCACCACGCGCTGATCAAACGCGTGGCGCCGCGCCGGAGGACGCAGTTCGGCTACCTCAGGTCGCGGCCGGTAGATCGACCAATCGCCCAAGCGCGGCGCGGTGCCGAGACGCGGTGCCAAGCGCGATGGAGTCCGACTTGGCGCGCTTGAGATAGAGGTGCGCCGGGTGCTCCCAGGTGAAGCCGATGCCGCCGTGGAACTGCACGCATTCCTCGGCCGCACGCACCGCGACGCCGGAGCAGTACGCCTGCGCCAGCGCGACGGCCACCGGCGCGTCCGGGTCGTCGTCCGCGACGCACGCGGCCGCGTAGCGAGCAACGGCCCGCGCCTGCGCCACCGAGGCCCACAGATCGGCGGCACGATGCTTGAGCGCTTGGTAGGAGCCGATGGGCCGGGCGAACTGATAGCGCGTCTTGAGATAGGAGACCGACAGCTCGAGGCAGGCTTCTGCGATGCCTAGCTGTTCGGACGCGAGCACGGCGGCTCCCGTGCTCAGGGCGCGGGAAAGGGCCGTCACGGCCGCGTCGTCGGATGCGAGCTGCCGACCGGTGGCTTCGGTGAACGTCAGGTCGGCGAGCGGCCGGGTCAGATCGAGTGACGTCGCGGCGTCCAGCGTCACGCCTGCGGCGTCGGCATCGACCACGAAGAGCGCCGGGCCGGCGGAAGCCGTGGCCGGGACGATGAAGAGGTCTGCGACGCGCGCGTCTGCCACACTCGTCACCGCCCCGGAAAGCCGCCCGGCGTCGTCAGCGCGCACGGTGTTCGAGAAGGGCGCGTCCGAGAGGAGCGCCTTCGAAAAGGCCGCGTCCGGAGCGCTGGAGAACGGCACCGCGAGGACCGCCGCCGTGCGTCCGGCGGCAAGCCGCTCAAGCAGGTCGCCGATCTCCGCGGCCTGCGCTGATTCCTGCAGCGCGAGTACAGCGGCGGTGGCGATAACCGAGCTGGTGAGGAACGGTACCGGCGTGACCGCGCGGCCGACCTCCTCAGCCACGACCGCCGCCTCCCGCCAGGACGCCCCGGCGCCGCCCGCCTTCTCCGGGATCGCGAGGCCCGCGCAGCCGAGATCGGCCGCGAGCGACTTCCACACCGAGGTGTCATAAGGCTGATCCGTCTCGCAGCGCGCCAGGACCGCGTTCCACGGGCTGCGATCGGCCAGCAGCGCGCGCACGGAGGCGCGCAGATCGTCTTCGACCTCTGAGTACAGCAGGCTGGGCGCGGCCACAGCCTCTGCCGCGGCTGACGCGGTGGCACTTGAATCAACGGCGCTTAATTCAACGGTGCCCGATTCGGGAACGGCGGCGCTGCTCACTGGGCCAGGTCCTTCCACGCGACGTCCTTGTCGACCCGGATCTCCGGGGGAAGACCGAGCACGCGCTCGGCGATGATGTTGCGCAGGATCTCCGAGGTGCCGCCCTCGATCGAGTTGCCCTTGGCGCGCAGGTAGCGGTATCCGGCGCCACGGCCAGCGAAGTCGACCGTGGTCGGCCGGTCGGTCGTCCACCGCTCGGTGGTCCAGTCGTCGTAGCGCAGGCCCTCCTCGCCCAGCAGGTCGGCCTCGAAGCCTGAGATCTCCTGGTTGAGGCGGGCGAACGCGAGCTTGGCGGCCGAGCCCTCGGGACCCGGCTGCCCCTCGGCCAACTGCTGGCGCAGCCGGGTCGCGGTCAGCCGCGCGGCTTCCGCCTGCACCCAGAGGTCGAGCAGCGTGTCGTGCGCCGCGGCCGTGCGCAGTTCCGGGCGCTCCCGCCAGGCCTTGGCGACGACGCCGATCACCCCGCCCTCTCGCGGCTGCGCGCCGCCGCCGATGGCGACCCGCTCGTTCATCAGCGTGGTCTGCGCGACGGCCCAGCCCGCGCCGACCGGGCCGAGCCGAAGCGAGTCGGGGATGCGCACGCCGGTCAGGAAGACCTCGTTGAACTCGGCCTCGCCGGTGATTTGTCGCAGTGGTCGTACTTCGACGCCGGGGTCGGTCATGTCGCAGACGAAGTATGTCAGGCCCTTGTGTTTCGGCACGGCTGGATCGGTGCGCGCGATCAGGATGGCCCAGCGCGCCTCGTGCGCCATCGAGGTCCACACCTTCTGGCCGGTCACGATCCAGTCGGAGCCCTCGTCGCCGGGGTTCTCGCGCACCGCCTTGGTGGCCAGGCCCGCGAGATCGGAGCCGGCGCCGGGCTCGCTGAACAGCTGGCACCACACCTCCTCGCCGGTCCACAGCGGGCGCAGGAAGCGGCGGCGCTGCTCGTCGGTGCCGTGCGCGAGGATCGTCGGCGCCGCCATGCCGAGCCCGATGCCGATGCGGTGCGGGTCGTTGTCCGGCGCTCCGGCCGCGGCCAGCGCCTCATCCACGATCCGCTGCTGTTCGCGTGGCGCGTCGAGCCCGCCGAGCCCGACCGGGAAGTGCACCCAGGCCAGTCCGGCGTCGAACTGGGCGCGCAGGAAGTCCAGCCGGGGCGTACTCGCCGGATCGTGCTCTTCCAGCAGGGTCTTGATTCGCTGCTGCAGCGACATCAGCAGCCTCCTTTCTCACGCGGCGAGGGTGTCCAGGCCGCGCCGAACCAGCGCGGGCACCAGATCGCCCATTCCTTCGAAGCCTGATCCGACGGTCTGGCCGCTCAGATAGCGGTAGTAGATGCCCTCCGCGATCACGGCGAGCTTGAAGTAGCCGAACGCGATGTACCAGGGCAACGGGGTCACGTCGAGGCCGCTGCGGGCGGCGTACCGCTCGATCAGCTCGTCCTGCGCCGGGAAGCCCGCGGCGCTGTCGACCGCTGAAGTCAGCGCCTTTCCGGCGCCCAGCGTTTCCAGTTCGGTCCAGTACACGCAGAGCAGGCCCAGGTCAGCGAGCGGGTCGCCGAGCGTGGCCATCTCCCAGTCAAGCACCGCGGCGATCCGGTCCTCGTCGTCCACGATCGCGTTGTCGAGCCGGTAGTCGCCGTGCACGATCGCAGCACGCTGCGACTGCGGGATCGCGTCGCCGAGCGCTTCGTGCAGTGCGTCGATGCCAGGAACCTCGCGGCTGCGCGAGGCCGCCAACTGCTTGCCCCAGCGTGCGACCTGCCGATCCAGATAGCCCTCCGGCCGGCCGAAGTCGCCGAGCCCGACCTTGGCCGGATCGACCGCGTGCAGGTCCGCGAGCACGTCCATCAGCGCCCAGGACATCGCCCGGGCGCGCTCCGCGGTCAGCGTGGCCGTCTGCGACTTTTCCCGATAGACCGTGCCCTCGACGAACTCCATCACGTAGAAGGGCGCACCGATCACCTCGGCGTCCTCGCACAGCAGGTGCACCTTGGGCACCGGCACGCCGGTCGGCGCCAGCGCGGACAGGACCCGGAACTCGCGGGTCATGTCGTGCGCGGTGGCCAGCACGTGCCCGAGCGGCGGACGGCGCAGCACCCACGAGGCCGGGGCGCCGTTTCGCCGACCGCGCAGGATGTAGGTGAGGTTCGACTTGCCGCCCGCGATCAGCTGCGCGCCCAGCGCTCCGTCACCGAGGTCCGCGTCGAGGTCCGCCTCGTGTTCGGCCAGGTAGGCGCGCAGCGGCGCCAGCGCCAGGCCGGGCGGATCCGCGCCGTCGGGCGCCTCTTCGCGGCCGGGCGGCGCGGCGGGGTTGCTCATCTCGGGTACCTCGCTCGGGGGGCTTGCACGGAGTACGGCTCGGTGGAACAGTACCGACTAGTCGGTACGTCGGCTACCCCCAGCAACGACGCTGTCGGAAGGCGCCACGATGATCTTCAGCACGATGCAGGAATACCCGCTGACCATCACCGCGATCCTGCGGCACGGCTCGCGGATCTACGGCGGCAGCGAATGCGTCACCTGGGAGGGCACGAAAGCGCGGCGCGCGACCTACGCCGAGATCGCCCGCAATGCCGAGCGGCTGGCCGCGGCGCTCGCTCGGCTCGGCATCGGCGCGGGCGACCGGGTCGGCACCTTCTGCTGGAACACGCAGGAGCACCTCGAGGCCTACTTTGCGGTGCCTTGCATGGGCGCGGTGCTGCACACACTCAACATACGGCTGCCCGGTGACCAACTGGCGCACATCATCCAGCACGCCGGCGACCGGGTGATCATCGTGGACGGCAGCCTGGCGCCGCTGCTGGCCGCGATCGCGCCGGGGTTGACCGGGGTCGAGGCGTACATCGTGGTCGGCGAGGCGGACCTGGACCGGTTCGCGGGCCTGCCGGCCGGAGTCAAGGTGCTGCGGTACGCGGACGTGCTCGCCGCCGAGCAGCCCGGCTATCAGTGGCCTGAGCTCGACGAGCGGTCCGCGGCGGCGATGTGCTACACCAGCGGGACCACTGGCGACCCGAAGGGCGTGGTCTACTCGCACCGCTCGACCTTCCTGCACGCGCTGGCCGGGCAGGCGGCCTGCATGGCGGGCACCACCGAGTCCGACCGGATCCTGACGATCGTGCCGATGTTCCACGTGAACGCCTGGGGCATTCCGTACGGCGCCTTCTTCAACGGCACCACGCTGCACATGCCTGGGCCGCATATGGGCCCTGACGGCCTGGTCAACTTCATCGAGGCCGAGCGTTCCACCGTCGCCTCCGCCGTCCCCACCATCTGGAACTGGATCCTGAACTACGGCGAGGCGAGGCCGATCGACCTCTCCTCGCTGCGCATGGCCACCTCAGGCGGTTCCGCCGCGCCGCGCGCCCTGCTCGAAGCCTTCGAGGAGCGCTACGGCCTGCGCATCATCCAGGGCTGGGGCATGACCGAGACCAGCCCGGTGGCCGGAATGGCGCATCCGCCGGCCGGGGTCGAGCCCGGTACGCCGGAAGACGTCGAGTGGCGGCTCAAGTCCGGCCGGGTCGCGCCCGGCGTGGAGATGCGGGTCGTCGACGTGGACAGCGGCGCCGAACTGCCCTGGGACGGCGAGTCGGTCGGCGAGATCGAGGTGCGCGGACCGTGGATCACCGGCTCGTACTACCGGGACCCCGCGCCGGAGAAATTCCACGACGGCTGGCTGCGCACCGGTGACCTCGGCACGATCGACGACCGCGGCTTCTTCCAGATCACCGACCGCGTCAAGGATCTGATCAAGTCCGGCGGCGAGTGGATCTCCTCGGTGGAGCTTGAGAACCAGCTGCTCGCGCACCCGGCCGTGCTGGAGGCGGCCGTGGTCGCGATCCCGGACCCGAAGTGGGACGAGCGGCCGCTGGCCTGCGTCGTGCGCAAGCCGGGACCGGACGGCGAGGCGGCGACGCCCGAGGCGCTGGCCGCTTTCCTCGCCGGGAAGGTGGCCAGGTGGCAGGTGCCGGACTACTGGAGCTTCGTGGACGAGGTGCCGAAGACCACGGTCGGCAAGTTCGACAAGAAGGTGCTGCGCGCGCGGCACCGGGAGGGCGCGCTCGAGGTGCGGAAGCTCGACGCCATCCCGCGCGGTGAAATCGAAACGACAGCCGACACCGACACGACAGCCGACACCGAAACCACCACCGACGCTGCCGCCGGCGCATAAGCCAGGCAGCCTCGACGAGGAGCATGTGCGATGGACTTCGAGCCGAGCCCTCTGGGCAAGGAGTACCAGGAGCGCCTGCGGGCGTTCATGGACAGCCACGTCTACCCCGCCGAACCGGTGTACGCCGCGCAGCGCCGCGCGCTCATCGAAGCAGGGGACGTACACCGCGTGCCGCAGGTCGTCGAGGACCTGAAGGTCGCGGCGCGCGAACGCGGGCTGTGGAACCTCTTCCTTCCCGACTCCGCCGATCCGCGGCACGGCCTCTCGGTCACCGACTACGCCCCGCTGGCCGAGCTGACCGGACGCTCGATCGAGCTCGCCCCCGAAGCGCTCAACTGCGCGGCCCCGGACACCGGCAACATGGAGGTCCTGCACCTTTTCGGCACACCCGAGCAGAAGGAGCGCTGGCTCGCCCCGCTGCTGCGCGGCGAGATCCGCAGCGGCTTCGGCATGACCGAGCCGGAGGTGGCCAGCTCGGACGCCTCGAACATCAGGACCCGGATCGAACGCGACGGCGACGAGTACGTCATCACCGGACGCAAGTGGTGGACCTCCGGGGCGATGGATCCGCGTTGCAAGATCCTGATCGTCATGGGCAAGACCGATCCGGACGGGCCGGCCTACCGCCAGCAGTCGATGGTGCTCGTTCCGCTGGACGCCCCAGGTGTGAAGGTCGTCCGCTCGCTGCCGGTCTTCGGCTATCAGGACCAGCACGGCCACGCCGAGATCGTGTTCGACGGCGTGCGGGTCCCGGCCTCGAACCTGATCGGCGAGGAGGGCGGCGGCTTCGCGATCGCGCAGGCGCGGCTCGGCCCCGGCCGCATCCACCACTGCATGCGCGCGCTCGGCATGGCGGAGCGGGCGCTGGAGCTGATGTGCGAGCGCGCGGTCGGCCGGGTCGCCTTCGGAAAGCCGGTGGCCGCGCAGGGCGTCGTGCAGCAATGGATCGCCGAGTCGCGGATGGCGATCGAGCAGGCCAGGCTGCTGACGCTCAAGACCGCGTGGCTGATCGACCGCTACGGGACCAAGAGCGCGCGTACCGAGATCGCCGCGATCAAGGTGGTCGCGCCGCGGGTGGCGTTGGACGTCGTCGACAAGGCAATCCAGGTGCACGGTGGCGCCGGCGTCAGCGATGACACCCCGCTGGCCGCGATGTGGGCCGGGCTGCGCACCCTGCGCATCGCCGACGGACCCGACGAGGTACACATCCGGTCCGTCGCGCGTACCGAACTGAAGCCGTACTTGAATCGACAGAATCCGCCCGGCCAGGGTGGCAACACGTGACGGCCCGTTCGGCGCATGTCGATACCCTTGCTGACATGCCACGGACACCGATCAAGGAGCCGCCCGCCCCCGCACCGGAACTGGCCCGGCTCCCGGTCCAGGAGCGCTTGATCGCGGCCTCGTTGCGCCTGTTCGCCGCGCAGGGCGTCGAGGGGACGTCGGTACAGGAGATCGTGGCCGCGGCGGGTGTGACCAAGGGCGCGATGTACCACTACTTCGCGTCCAAGGACGACCTGCTCTACGAGATCTACCACCGGCTGCTCGGCCGGCAGACCGAGCGGCTCAACGCGATCGCGGACGGGCCCGGCACGGCGGCGGAGCGAGTCAGGGCAGCCGCGGCCGACGTGGTGGAGAGCACGCTGGACTCGATCGAGGAGGCGATCGTCTCCTTCCGCTCGGTGCACATGCTGCCGAACCCGCAGCGCGCGCAGGTGCGGGCCGAGCGGCGGCGCTACCACGAGCGGTTCCGCGCGCTGGTCGAGGAGGGCCAGCGGGACGGGGCCTTCCGCAAGGACGTGCCCGCCGACCTGGCCGTGCACTTCTTCTTCGGCTCGGTCAACCAGCTGGGCACCTGGTACCACCGCGACGGCGGGCTCACCCGGCAACAGATCGCCGAGCACTACGCCGATCTCTTCCTCGCCTCGCTGCGCGTCGAGTAGTCCAGCACATCCCGTTCGCGTCGTTCAGCGTCCCTCTCCCACCACCGGACGAATACGGCATCCGCCCCATCTAGCCATACCGTCCGGTCGGTACTACGCTCACGCCGCCGCACAGCGTCGTGCGGTGGTGAGTCCTTCGGCTCAGGAGGTCCAGAGCAATGTCC
>Ga0070739_10002599_pt1 | contig 23941 bp, 14 predicted proteins | sample Coa_R1_7_FD_66445 | JGI IMG/M metagenome (GOLD analysis project Ga0070739, IMG submission 66445) | Surface soil microbial communities from Centralia Pennsylvania, which are recovering from an underground coalmine fire - Coalmine... | ecosystem: Environmental > Terrestrial > Soil > Unclassified ... | reverse complement strand
GCTGGCTGCGGCCCGTAGTTGACAAGATCCCCGAGGACCCAAAGTTCGTCGTAGTCTTCGGGTAGCGCCTTGAGCGCTTCGAAATTCCCATGAATGTCCGAAATGACGAGGATCTTTGGAATCCCTGCCTTTTGGCCAGCGCCGTCCCCATTGCCCATTTTCTCGCTCAGCCCTTCGGCCATGCGGCTTTCCTCTCCCTAACGAATCACCGGCTTTCTTCCCGCCGAAACAGAATTTTTCACCTCAAGCGCTGACTCCGGGAGATGTCCCGTCCGCAGCAACGTAACAAGGTCCCTTCGTACATCCGGCTCCATAGGCATCGCGTCCACTTTCTCCACTGTGGTCTCCACAGAATAGGCAGTTTGACGGAGACTTACATGGCCGTCCTGCCATACTGCGTAGCACGCCAGGCCACTCCGATTGTTCGGCTGGCCGAGGCTTCCGGGATTGACCACAAGACAGTGGCCGAATTTCTTCAGGAAAGGCGTGTGCGTATGGCCGACCAAAAGGATGTCGGCCGGAAGCCGCTCACACTCTTCCCGCCACCGTGGCGAGTCCCCGGGCGCGTATCCAAACAAGGGATCGGAGGGCACTGCGTGGCAGAGCCAGAACCGCGTCTGGTCAACCTGCAGCTCGAGTTGCAGCGGTAACCCGCCTAAATACTCGTGGTCCGCGGGTCTTAGGTGATTTTCCGTAAATCGTCCCGTAGCTTCCGCCAGTTCGCGAAAGCGCCCGTGGCAGCGAGGATCTTCTCCGCAAGCGACGGCGTGGTCGTGATTGCCGCGCACTGCCCGCGAGGCCTGGTCGCGCACGAACTCTACCACCTCCCTCGGATTCGGCCCGTAGTTCACGAGGTCTCCAAGGACCCAGAGTTGGTCGTAATCGGAGGGAATGACCCCCAGCGCCTCTGCATTCCCATGCAGATCGGAAGTGATTACGATTTTCATCGTTGTCTTCTCTTGCCCCTAGCGCTGCGCGGGAGCCAACGGCAACCGTAGCTGCCCGTGCGCCACCAGAAACTCAAAAATCTCCTGCGCCCGCGCGAAGCCCCGGAAGTCCGCTTGCCTCTCCGCGTCCCGCTTGAAATCCACTTCCACAAAGCGGTTCTCGTGAATGAAGAACGCGTACTGGATCGCCTGGCTCACTTCCTGCGGAGCGTCGCGGTTCTTGTCAATATGCAAATTCAGCAAGTCGATTTTCGGAACCGATGCCTGGCCCGCCGCGACTCGCGTCTGCAGCAGTTCCGCTAGCTGCTGCGTTCCCGCCCAGTCCTTCGACAGCACCATGGCTACGTCGAGGTCGTACTCGATGTCTCCCCCGCCGGTGCAGTGGTGCATCGAAGGGCGCGGCCGGTCGAGCAATTCGTCGAGCTCCGCATCTCCTGCCGGTTCATCGTCGAGCCGACACCCTTCTTTGTCGATCGCGGAAATCACCACCACCGGGCAATCCAATTCCAGGCTCAGGTCCGCGAGCCCCGTTGAAATCTCATCCACGCGGGCCCGAGGGTCGGCTACCGGAGTCTGCAATGGCACCTTCTGCAGGTAGTCGAGAAAGATCGCCACCCGGTCCGTCCGGAAATCGTGCATTACGTTGTATGCGGTTGCCCGAATTCGCTCCACCGTGTCCTGCCGCGACCCCTCCAACAAAAACAGGGAGCGCCCATACCTTTGTACTCCCGCCAGCCCTTTCGCCAAACGGTCGAGTGTTGCGCTATCGCCGTCCACTTTGCCAGTCAACATCTCGGCCGGGTTTACCCCCGACTCCTTGCCAATCAACCGAGCGCTCAAAACACGTCGCGTCTGTTCCCAGGAATAGAAGAGAACTGGAATCTGATGGTTGGCAGCCAGTTGAGAAGCGAGGTGCAACGCAAAATTCGTTTTCCCCCGTCGCGGAGCACCCGCCAGCCCATAATAGAATCCTCTGCGCAATCCGGAGAGCGCCTGTCCCAAACGCGCAAAGGGCACCAGAGAATATCCCAAAACAGTTTTCGCCTCGCGACTCTCCGTGTTCTGTTCGGTCATCGCTTCGCGCACCGATTCATTGAGCGGTACCAGCCGTTTTCGCACCCGCGACTGCTGGAGTTTCATCAGTCTTTGAATGCAATCCTCGGCAAATCCGAACGTACGGCCCGGTCCCGCGTCAACGCTCCGCGCAAAAGCCTCCATCTCTCGCGCCAGCGTACCGATCAGCTGCCGGCCCGCTCTCTCTCGCAGAAAATCAACATAGGAACTGAGGCGTTCGGCTGGCTGGGGCGCAATGCGGGACATTGCCTCCAGGTATTGCAATACTTGCGGCGACAGTTGGCCTCGCTCCTGCAGCTTGCTTCGCAACATCAGCAAGTCAACTCCTTGTATTCCTTCGTCTCTCATCTCCATCAACAGTGACGTCACTAGCCTTGCTGCCGGAGAGCGGAAGAGCGAAGAATCGAAACCCTCATCCAAAGCCCGCAAGAACAGGGAGCGGTCGCTGATCACGCTTGCAAGCACGGCCATTTCGAGCCGGTTCTCGTCCTGGCTCCCAGTCTTTGCTTGGTTATCCGCGACCATCGTATTCATCTGGCTCGCACCTCGTATTCCGGACAGCAGTTCTGTTCAAAAACCTCGTTGCGCTGCCAGTCAGCTTTCGCATCATGCAGATCTCGCCACGCGTTTTCTTTGTCGGGATTCCTGCCGGTTGGACATGACTCCGTGACAAGAATCCTTGTCAGGAGTCATCATCTGTCCCGGCAATTGGCAGGACAGCGGTTGAGGCCGAACTCCTTGGCCTTCATCCACCATAGTATTCCGCGCGGAGCGAAAGTCAACTGTGCGCGCCAATCAGGCAACTGGCCGACTGTGCAGCCAGTCAGGACAGCCGGTACAGGAGCAGGAGAATCAGCAGGAATCCCAGAGAATAGGCAACGTAAGCGTTCAACCGCCCATGGTGCATTCGAGCCAGCAGTCGTGCGAACCAACTCACGGCGTCTCCCACTGGGTGGAAGACCAGCCGGTCCACCAGGTGCGTTTCCTCCCTTTTCCTGTGAATCGCGGTGCGGAAATGGACCGCTACCGTTTCCCTCGTGTCTTCCACAATATTCGGGCGGAACACTGCCTGAAAGACCACGCGTACAGGATTGGAAAATCCTGTCGCGGTATAGGTCATCTGTGGCAGCAGGCGAGGAATTCCCCCTGCCCACAATTCTTTTCGCGCAACCTTGCGCTTCCGGGTTCCCCGGCGTACTGCTATCCACGCAACGGTCAAAAAAAGGGCCAGGGCAATCAGGCTATACGCCGGTGACGCCGCGAATACGACGGGGTTCCGCTCGGATCCACGCACGAGCAGCACCAGGCCTCTGCCGGGCATCCAGCGGCGACCGCTTTGTGCTCCCAGGTTATGAAAGTCTTCTAAAAACGCAGGCGGCAGCTCTTGGTTCGCCGCCGTCGCGGTGAAGAAGGGAGGCACTAGCGACTCCACTGCGCTTGCCCCGGCAAGTGGCTCCACCGCCCGGTTCAACACGGGAATAATGTACGTAGGCAGCACCCCCAGCAGAAGACAAGCGATCGCCAAATAGGCCAACCCAAACCGTGCTTGGCCCCCCGATGCGCTCGTGTGCGGCTGCCACTGGCCGCGCCGGATGCCCAGAAAACTCATCGCATAGACTTTGACAAAACAGGTCACTGCGAGGGCTGCCGTGAGCGCAAGGGCCGCTCCGCACAGTGCGAACAAGATTCTTTCCCCAGGCGACGCGAGGACTGCGCTGCGTAACAGCGATTGCAGCGTGAGCCACTCGCTCACAAAACCGTTGAACGGCGGGACCGCAGCAATGGAAAGACAACCCACAAGAAAGATCACCGAGAGAACCGGCAGAAGACGCGCGAGCCCTCCGAGGCGGTCCATATCCCGCGTCCCAGCCGTGGCTTCGATGTCTCCGGCTCCCTGGAAAAGTAAAGTCTTGTAAACCGAGTGATTCACCATGTGGTACAGCGCCGCGACCATCGCGATCGCTGCGGGCACAAGGGCCCCCGAAGCACGGAAGACCAAAGATGCCCCCACTCCCGCTACAATAATTCCGGAATTCTCGATGGAGCTGTGGGCGAGCATGGTTTTCAGGTCGCTTTCCGTTGTGGCATAGAGAATGCCAACCAGTGCGGTCGCACTCCCGACAATCAGCGCCACCATCCCCATGGCCGGGCTCTGCGCCGGAACCAGGTCACCATTCAGCCGCAGAATTCCATACAACCCAAGGTTTAGCGTTACCCCTGCCAGTACGGGAACAAAGATTGAAGGCGCTGCTGTGTAACTTCGCGGCAACCAGAAGTTCACCGGAACGAGTCCTGCTTTCACTCCGAATCCAAAAAATCCCAGGAGAAAGACACCCCAGGCAGCCTTGCTGGAAAGTTGCTTCGAAGCGGCAGCCAAAGCCTCGAACGACCAGCCCGTCGCGCCGTGTCCGACGATCAGAAATGCTAGTACGACGGCTAGAAAGCCTGCTTCTCCCATGGCCAGCAGGATGTATCCGGCCCGCGTGTCACTCCTGTGGCTCTGCTCGTAGTTCACAAGCAAATAGCAGAGAATCGACATGCACTCCCAGGCGATGAGAAAGGTCAGCGTGTCACCCGCCAAGAGAAGCACCACCACCGAGATCATCAACCCGAAGTGGAGCACCCCGTAGTTTCGCAAGGGATAGTGGCCGTACAGGCGCCATTGTGCAAGATTTCCGGCATAGAGCGAAGCCGGCAGGTACACCAGGCCGGCAGTGAACACAAATATTGACGAAAGCATGTCAAGCCGCAGCGTCAGCGTCCCCACCCCGGCAATCTTCCACAAGCTGACCTCAACGCCCTGCCCCGAAAACAGTGCCGCGCCCGCCGCCAACATCATGAGAACGGAGCACACGCAGCTGAAGGCCACAAGTGCGCGGCGGGAATGGCTGCCGCGTAAGGCCTTGCTGAGCACAAGCCCCGACAGGGACAGCAGGAAAAATAGCGCCAGCGCTCCGTTGGTCCAATCTCTTGCGCTCATGCAGTCCTTTCCGTCGGGTACGATTCTCGCGGCGCCACCGGTTTTCTTCCCATAGCAACCAGCAGACCGTGCAGGATGGCAAGAGGGGGAGGCGGTTCACCCGGGACCTCCAGGTCCACCGGCAACACCGAAGCAACTCCTCCGGCGGACACGAAGGTTCGCCCGAACACACCCCCGGTAATCGCGCATGTTCCCACGGCGATCACTTTCTTGGGCGCCGGCATCGCTTCGTAGGTCTTGACCAAAGGCCCGCGCATATTTTCGCTCACCGGGCCGACGACCAGAAGTACATCGGCGGCGCGTGGCGTTGCCGTCAAAAACAGTCCAAGGCGGTGCATGTTGTAAAAAGGATTGTTCAGCTGCTTTACTTCTCGAAGACAGGCTCCGCAGTCCGCGGCATCCACGACCATGATGTGCGTTGAGCGACGGTACGCCACGGGCAGCGGCTCAAACCCATCTCCCCTGCTTCCGGCTGTTGTCCATTCGTAATCTTCGCCCCAGGCAACCGGCTGCTGAAGTCCAAAGCGACAACGCTGGCAGTGGACGCACTTTCCCAAGACCACAGCTGCGGTCTTGCCATCTGCCACGATGGCGCCCGTGGGGCAGACCGCAGTCGCGGTCGCTGCCTCGCCCGCGGAGGCAAATTCCGTCGCGAGGGGCCGGCCAGGGGATACGCCCGTCGCGGTTTCAGGCACGCGCGGGTAGCCAGTGGTTCGAATGCCATTCCGCAATCCGTGCCAGAACCAAAAGCTCATGCGAATCTCCAGGTTTTACCGGTCACATTCGGTTGCCGAAAGTCCGAACGTGGCCAAAATGATTGGAAAATCCTGAAATGCAAAATCCTCCACCGCCACGTGGAAACCCAGCCAGTTGTTGAAGGACGGAGTAATTAAACGGTAGCGCTCGATTCGCCCGGAATCGCCGAGCCGCACCCAATGCAGTGCCGCTCCAATTGGTGCTTCCACCCAGCCCAACGCCACCCCCGATCCGCCGGCGCGCAGGGGTCCGCAGACCGCTCCTGGTTCGAGGTGCTCTAGCGCCTGGCCGATTAGACCCGCCGACTGGTAGGCCTCCTCGAAAAGCACGCGAAGACGGGCATAGCCATCCCCTTCCTTTTCGCGTGGCACCGCGAAATCGTAGTTCTCATAGCCACCGTACGCGCAGTCACGCCGCAAGTCATGGCCCTGCCCCGATGCGCGCCCGACGGGACCCAGCAGATTCAAGTCCCGAGCCTTTTCCGGAGTCACGACGCCGGCATCCTCGACACGGTCGAGAAAACTGCTCGTGAAGTACAAGCGCTCTTCGAGCCGATGGAGGCTCCTCGCAGCCTTACTCACCGACTTCTGCAATTCTTTTAGGCCCGCTCCATCGAAATCGCGCGTCAAGCCTCCCGGCGTGTTCAATCCAAAGAAGTACCTGTGTCCCGTGAGGCCGCAGGAAGCCCGCAGAAGTTCCTCTTCGATGATCCCAGCTTGCGAAGCCGCCACCTCGAGGGCCGTCGATCCGCAGATGTCCGCAATCGTCCCTGCGTGATGTCGCAACCGCTCGAGTTCGGCCAGCGCCACCCGCAGTCTCTGTCCCCGTTCCGGCACCTCTAGGTTCCACGCCCGCTCAACCGCCATCGAGAATCCCATCGAATGCGCAAACGCCGACGTGGCCGCGAACCGCTCCGCGAGCAGAAGCCCCTCCATGACGCCCCGCTCTTCGGCAATTTTCTCCACGGCGCGGAACTTGTAGAACAACCGGGGCGCGGCCCGGACGACATCTTCACCCACGGTCTCCAGAAGGAAATGAAGCGACTCTCCCGTTCCACCTTCGTACACGGGCCCGACAGGCATGGCGAACGATCCGGGATCCTTCACCACGAGCAGCGGCTGCCAGTCCGGATTGGGACGGTGTCTCAACTGCGCTTGTTGTGCGTCCACTGCTTTACGGTGCGGCTTGCGATGAGGTGCCACGCCCTCCGGCCAGAGCTGGTCGTGAAGAATAAAGTCTCCCAAACGCGGGTGGCCCTCAAAGGACAAGCCGAATAAATCCTCTACTTCACGCTCATGCCAATCGGCTGCGTGAACCTCCGCGCTTATGCTCGGGACGGAATGTGCGTTCCCAGGAATTTCCAAGAGAACTTCGACCCAACCTGAACCGGGCGCGAGAAAAACGTAAGAAAGCCGCCAGTGAGCCTCAAGTTCTTCAACGATCAAACCGCCCCAAGAGCACCCGGCCTCCCAGAAAAGGAACTTGCCGAGAGCCGGAAGCCGACTCGCTTCCCGCAAGGTGATAGAGAGCGCAATCCCGCCTTCCCCTCGCGCCAGCGACACGCTCAATGCGAAACGCTCTTCGAGGCCGACTGCCAAGAGGCCCAGATCCACACGCTCCGCGGAAGCCTCTGCAGAAGTTGTTACGGACATATCTCAACGGCCTCCCAATTGCTGCGCCGCCAGCGACAGCAGTGAATGCAAAGCGCCCGGTATGTACACACCCAGGACAACAACGGGCAGCGCGGCCGCTAGTACGCTCACCCGGCAGGTTAGAGGCGGCCTCGCCTTCGGGACCATGGGTTTCGGGTCCGGGACGCCAAAAACCATGCGATTCACGTGCATCATGATTCCGATAAACGCGATGACGATCAGTGCGCCAAGGATGCCCACCGCCACCGGATGGCCCGCGCGGAGTCCGGAGCCAAGAATGGCAAATTCGCTTAGAAAAATCGGAAACGGCGGCGCTCCGGCAATCGCCAGCGCGCATAACAGCAATGCCGCACCCGAAAAAGGAGAAACCCGGATCAGCCCTCGAACGGATTTGATCTCACGAGTCGTCAGGGTGACCAATATCGTTCCTGCTACATAGAAGCACAGCGACTTGGTAATGGAGTGATTCAACATTTGCGAAACTGCTCCGAAATCCGAACTCTGCGTCGCAAATCCAGCCGCTGTCAAAACGATGCCCATGTGTTCCACCGTCGAATACGCAAACATTCGCTTGTACTCCCGAACCTGCAGCAGGAGAAATGCCGCAATGGCTACGGAGATCAGTCCCATGACAATCATCCAACGACCCATGCGTGCCGTGGGTGACGCCAACACGATGGAAAGAAATCGCAAAACCGCATAAAGCGGCACGGAAGTCTTCACTCCGGAAAGCACCGCACACACAGGCGAAGGCGCTTGGCTGTGCGCGTCCGGCAACCATGTGTGCATGGGCGCAAACCCGATCTTCGAGCCAAACCCGACAAACACCAGCAAAAAGGAGAGCCTCAAGAGCTCGGGAGACATCGTCCTACTGTGTGCGAGCAGCGACGTCCACGTCTCCGGTGCGCTCGCGCCCGTCGAATGGTAACCCCAGTAGAGGACCAGAAAGCCGAGCAACGAGATCGGAGCACCCATCATGGTGAGGACGGAATATTTCCAGGCTGCCTCCAACGCCCTCGAGGTCGTTTCAAAGCCGACCAGCAGGATCGCGAACAAAGTGATGAGCTCAACGCCTACCCAAACCAGATTCGGATCCGCCAATGCAGGCACAACAATCAGTGCAAAGGCGAGCAGGTTGTAGTTGCAATAAAACCACCAGAGGCGGTCGACATGTTCCTCATCGTGGCGCATGTAATCCCCCGCAAAGACGGCCGCCAATGCGCACACAAAGCTCACCAGAAGAACCATCAGCGCCGACAACCCATCTGCCTCGAGCCAGCCTGGGATTCCGGTGACGTGCGCCCTCGCAACGACCTCACCGGCAACAACAATGGCAAGAACAAAATCCGCACACAGGCAAACGACACTGATAACCCAAGCCGCCTTTCGAAACATCGGTATCCAGCAGAGTAAGGCAGCCAAAAGAGGCAGAACGACCACCGCTGTCAGCGCCATGGTGTAGGCTCCTCCTTCAGTCCGGTCAGGGCACCCGCTTCTGTCGTTCCAATCGTCAGCTTGATGTTTCGAGTGAGCAGCCCGATGATCACTGCGATCAAGATCACGTTAAAGGCGACCGCCAGTTCTGCGATCAGAGGGAGTTCGGCCGCGATGGCGATACCCGCAAGAAACACTCCGTTCTCCATGGCCAGAATGCCAATCAGTTGGGGAATCGCTTCCCTCCTCGCCATCAGCGAGTAGGCTCCGATGAGCACGCACGCCAATCCAATTGGAAGATTGACGGCAATCACTGGGTCGCTGCTCTCTGCGGCCACGGGCCCGACCAGCAATTCCGCCGCGATGGCCAGGAACAGCGAGATCAACAACGATGCGGGAATATTCACCGCTTGCTCGATCTCCCGCCGTACGTACAAATCGCGCGCCAGCGTGCGCCGCAATACCCAGGGAATCGCAATGACCTTCGCGCACACCGTGATCACGCCAAGCGCCCAAAGGTGAACAGAGCGCTCGCCGGAAGCCAAAAGAAACGAGGAAGCGGAAAGCAGCAGCGACTGCGTCACGAAGAAGCGCACTACCCCGCGCACCTGCCGCGTCCCCACCATGGCGAAAGCGCAGATCAGAATCAGCCCGGCGCTCAGAGTGTTAAGCGCCCCCGCTACCGACATGGAAATAGCGTGCATGGTTCTCCGGTTCCTACCAGCCAACGAAAATGCTCACAATCATCGCGCTTACCGAGGCGATAAAAGCCGCTCCAAGGAACTCGCTGATCCGGAAGAGCCGCAGTTTCGACAAAGAGGATTCAATGACAACCAGCAACACCGCGAGACACAGAATCTTGACCAGAATAAGCGGGATCGCTGTCAGTACCGCACGGAGATCCCGGCCGTGAGCAAGTCCCCAGGGAGCCAGGAGAACGTTCAGGAAAATGCAAGCCAGCACAAGAAACTTCATCTGCCCGCCCCACTTCATAAGTGCCGCGCCGCGACCCGAAAACTCCAGTCCCTTGGATTCGTCGATCATCGCCAGTTCGAAATGCCCGGAGGGATTGTCCACGGGAATCCGGCCCCCTTCGGCAAGAATCAACATCAGGAACGCAACGAGCAGCAATACATGCGCGGGCGAAAAGAAAACTCCGGCATTCTCGATCCACCTTTGCTGCACGATGTAGGGAATCGTGGACTGCGCAACGAAAGACACGGTGAAGAAAACGATCATGAACACTGGCTCGGCCAGGAATCCGACCATCCGTGTCCGGCTGGCGCCCATCGGGCCGTAGGGGTTCCCTGTGTCCACCGCCGCCAGAGACGCGAAGAAACCTCCGAGCCCCAGGAAAAACCCGCCGGCCAGCATGTCCCCCATGAACGCAAACGCCAGCGGATAATCCGTCAGCACCGGAATCAATACCGTCACGAATATAGGGCTGACAAAGACAAGATACGGGGTGACCCGAAAGATCCAGGTGGCCTCGGAAGATACGACTTCGTCCTTGTGAAACAGCTTCCAGAGGTCGCGGTACGGCTGAAAAATGCTGGGTCCTCGTTTGCTTTGCACCATCTCCTTCAAACGGGAGAGTACTCCCGCATAGAGGGGCGCGAAAACCAGCACGAACAGAATCTGGATCAGATTGAACGCGACTGTCTGCTTCATCCGGCCCTTCCTCCGCCCCGCTTCCGGGAACCATCCCGCGTCATCGCGGCATTGAGGAGGGAATGCAGGCCGGCTCTCCGGGCAAGAGACATTCGCGGTCCGCAGGCAACAGATGAGATCGAAGAGAGGAGATAAACGAATGGCCCCGTCCCTTGCGGCTGGCTACAGTTTGTCTTCGCTCCTCCCATGCACACACTCACGCGTCACATCCCTTGCGCATTGATTGGGAGGAGTTATCAGCCACTCGGCGAGTGGCGTTTTATTCCGAAATAAACCGGGAAGGCAAACTCCTTTGCCACGGTCATTGAATCACAAAGAAATCTCCCGGGCAAGGCACTTCGACAAGTACCGCAATTAGACCCGCCTGCCCTTCCGGGCTAAACCCTGCGCCTGATCCGTCCGCTCCATCCTCTGCCTCACCGCCAGTGCATCAAAAACTCGGCAGATGTAAATAAATGCCTAGAATCGGTTGCAAAACCGGATACATAGAGATGGATAGCGCCCTAGTTGTGGTCTCTGGTTGGCGGTAACGAATCGTTTCAAAAGACCTCGTCCGAGGCAGGAAGCGGCGCATCAAGGATTCCAAAACTCAAAAAAGCCCGGCCTAGGTTCCGTTCCTAGCACCAAGCTGATGGAAATGAACGTATATAAGGGAGCCTTGTCCTCATACGGAACGCCCCTACAGTCAAGGGTCAGGGCCGGGAGGGGTGACTCCGGATCGGCCTGCCCTGGCTTTCCTCGCATTGGATAATGCACTTTCCTCGCGGCGCACCAGTTTGTCCATCTCCACGAGCCGCTGGTAGACGGCGAGCTGTTCTTTGGCCTTCGTGGGCCGGCCGTTCCGGCTGTAAAGCAGGTAAAGATGATAGTGAGCCTGGGTATCGTCGGGCCTCAATTGCAGGACGTGCTCGAAGTACTCCATGGCTCTAGCCGATTGCTTCAACTGCTCGCAGGCGCGTCCCAGATCGAAGAGCGCATCGACGTTGTCCGGATCCAGAACAACGGCCTGTTCCAGAGGTTCCAGCGCGTCCGCCGGGCGCCCCTCCTCCAAAGAAAGAAACCCGAGTGCCGCGAGGGAACGCACGTGTTTCGAATCCATTTTCAGCTGGGCCTCGAAATGACTTCGCGCCTCGTCCAGCTTGCCTTGAACCCGATAGCAATAACCGATCAGGTACTCGATATCCGGCATTTTCGGATCGAGCCTTGCCGCCCTCTCAAACGCGGAAGTGGCGGCGGCATAGTTTTCAGCGCGAAACTCCGCGTTTCCGAGGCTGAGCTCATAGAGCGCCACCGAGGGATCGAGTTCCGCGGCGCGCTGGTAACTTTTCGCCGCGAGCTCCCAGTTTCCAATGGCAAACTCCTCGCGCCCCAGCACGAAGTGGTACTCGGCACGATCGGGCGCGCGCGCGGTGGCGTGCTGAAATTCAAGAATCGCATTTGCGTGGTCGAGGCGTTCCGAGGCGATGAGTCCCAGCCGGAAATGCGGTTCCGGGATCTCCGGTTTGAGATCCGCGGCTTCCGCCAGGGCCTGAGCCGCCTCATCCAGGCGCTTCAGGTTGTGATAGGCGACCCCGAGGTTGTAAAGAACTTCGGGGGTTTTGGGCCGGAGTTCGTTCACGCGGGAAAACAACTCCGCGGCGCGCCCGTACTGCCCTTCCCGCGCGAGCGCGAGACCGAGGTTGAAGAGCAAGGCTGCGTTTTCAGGATTGTCCTTCCGCAAGGCGTCGGCGGCGGCAAGCGCCTCGGTGGTGCGGCCGGCCCTCAGCGCCGCGCGCACAAAGAGGAATTGAATGGCGGGGTCGCCGCCTTGCAACCTCGAAGCCGTTTCAAACTCGACGGCGGCGGCGGAAAAGTCGGAAAGTTGCGCAAGGGCCGTTCCGAGATTGTAGTGGGCCCGCGCGTCTTTTGGGTCGAGCTTTGACGCCGACTCCAGTTCCGTCCTGGCTTCGGAAAATCTCCCTTGCTGAAGGAACAGATTGCCGAGATTGCCGTGGGCGGGCGCAAACTTGGGAGACAAGCGAATGGCTTCACGATACTGAGCTTCTGCTTCCTTGCTCCGCTTCGTCTGTTCGTAAATAAGCCCCAGGAGGTTGTGCGGCACGGGCGAGGCGGGGGCGAGCTGCGCAGCCCTCCTGGCTGCGTTTTCGGCCTTCGTGAATTCTCCCGACTGCACATCTTTGCCGGCCTCCTGCAGCGCCTGTTCTGCCGCACTTGCAGGAGAGGTCGGTCTTCGGCTCTTCCCCTGCGGCCAAGCCGCGGCGCAAATTAGCGCGAACGCGCAGGAAACGATGCCGACTCGTCGAATCTGGGTCACTTGCCCAACTCGCTGGTAATGCCCCGGCCTTCCGTGATGGTGAATACTCCGTCCACATGCGGCACCGCGACTTCCTCCCGCTCGCCGTCTGGCCAGCGTATCTCCAGTTTCTCGATTTTCGTCGCGGAGCCGATTCCGAAGTGCAGTCTCATGTCATTGTTCGAGATATAGCTGCCCCCGCTGATGACGTCATTGCGTTGCGTAACGCCATTCGCGGTGAGAAACACTTTTGCACCGATGGCATCGCGGGGTCCCTTGGGCCCCCCCGCCAGGTTAAAATCCACCCAGTGGTTGCCGTTGTTGACCGCGTTGCGCAGGAGCACCGGGGGACCATCGATGGTGTTTAGAACGACGTCGATCTTTCCGTCGTTGAAAAGATCGCCGAAAGCCGCGCCTCGCGCGGAAACAACAACCGAGAGTCCGCTGTTCGTGGCTGCAGGGACAACTTGAAAGTGCTTGCCGTCCACATTGTGAAACAAGAGGGGCCGCTGAGCGTAAGTCATACCCCAGTCGTTTTCATCCACGCCCGGATACACGTGCCCATTCGCCGCAAAAAGGTCCTTCCAGCCGTCATTGTCGTAGTCCAGAAAGCCCGTGCCCCAGCCAAGGAAAGGTATAGTCACGTTCGCGACTCCCGCGAGAAAGCTCACGTCGGAGAAATCGGCGTTGCCCTCGTTGCGGTAGAGCGCGTAGTAGTCGTCCGAAAAAGTCGTGACATAAAGGGACAGGTGTCCGCTGTTTTCATAGTCTCCGATGGCAAGTCCCATTGCGGCTTGTTCCCGCCCGTCGTCCTTGACCGCGAACCCCGAAGGGTAACTGTCGTCTTCGAACGTGCCGTCCCCTTTGTTAAGAAAAAGGTAGTTCGGGACGGAGTCATTTGCCACGACAAGGTCCAGTTTGCCGTCGTCATTCACGTCAGCGAAAGCGACCCCGAAGCCGTAGTATCCGTTTTGATTGGCGACACCGGCCTTCTCGCTGACTTCCTTGAACGTTCCGTCTCCGTTGTTATGAAACAAGTGGTTGCGCTCACCCGGCAGTCCTCGCGGGCCGCACATTACCGGCTTACCGCGATACTGGCAGAAGCTGTATTGCGTCTCGGCAGACCCCGGAATGGGGGGGTGATCGAGATCAAACTTCACGTAACCTGTGACGTAGAGATCGAGTCTTCCGTCACCGTCGTAATCGCCGAAGGTCGCGCCGGTGGACCATCCTCCCAGCGCCACTCCGGCCTTCTCCGCGATGTCGGTGAAGGTCCCGTCATGATTGTTGCGATACAAGCGGTTTTTGCCGTAGTTGGTGACGTAAAGGTCCGGCCAGCCGTCATTGTCGAAATCCCCCACCGCCACGCCGAATCCCCACCGCTCGTTTGCTACGCCGGCTTTGTCTGTGACGTCCGTAAACGTTCCGTCATGATTGTTGTGATAGAGGGCCGCGCGCGGCGGCCTTGCCTTTCCCCGAAGAGCGTCGAAGGTCGAGCCATTCACCAGGAAGATGTCCGGCCAGCCGTCGTTGTCGTAATCGAAGATCGCGACGCCCGAACCGGGCGCTTCGAGAATGAATCTTTTCTCGGGGGTTCCCGAGACATGCCGAAACCCGCCCAAGCCCGCCTGTTTCGTGTCGTCCACGAAGATGACCAACGCGCCATCCACAAAGCCGCCTGCCGTAATCGGTCGCTGCCTTTCATCCTTGACCGGCGCAAAAATTCCCCCGGTCGAGGCTCCCCCCGATTGCGGCCGGGCCTGCGGGTTTGGGAGTTCCTGAGTCTGTTCCTGCGATTGGCTCTTCTGCCGGGCGCCGCCGGGCATGACCAGGGCGAAAGCAAGACTCAGGCTACAAACGAGCACTCTCCGGGGAGCTTCAAGCCGCGAGGTTGCAAGCGTTGCCTTGACGTGGTTTCGCATGGCCTCAAGGTTTGGGCGATTCCGCCCCCGCTCCCGGCGTGCTTCTCCGCACTCGGTTCAGACGATCCACCTCGGCAAACTCTTTGGCGGCTTCCGCTTTGCGGCCCGCGCGCTGCAGACTCAGCGCGAGCTGATAATGCACCTCCGGGCTGTCCGGCGATTCCTGTGCCGCATGCTCCAGATAGGAGATCCCTTCGCCGAGGTGCCCCATTTTCGCGAGCAAGCGGCCGAGCGCGAGATTCGTTTCAAAATTCTCCGGATTCAGCGAGGCGGCTTTCTGCAACTGCTCTAGCGCCTTGTCATTGCGTCCGGCCTTGCTCAGTAATTCTCCGAGTCCGAGATAGCCTCTCGCGTCGTTGGGGTTGATCCTTAGCAGTTCTTCGTACTGTTGCATCGCCGCGTCCTGGGCGCCGGAAACCTCGTATACGGTTCCCAGAAGAAACCGCGCTTCGGGCTCGGAGGGGCGAAGCTTGACGGCGGCCTCAAGAGCCGCAGCCGCTCCCGCCGTGTCGCTTTGAGCGTAGCGGGCGCGGCCCAAATAAAACTGTGCATCAAAAGATTGAGGCGCAAGCTGCACCGCCCGATCGAAAGCCGCGATGGCTTCATCGTAACGGCCCCGCGACGAAAGGGTGATCCCCAGGAGAGTTTGCGCATCGGGGGACTGTTCGTTCAAGGCAACCGCGCGCTTCGCTTCTCTCTCTGCCTCATCGGAATGGTGTGAATTCTCCAGCGCAAGCGCGTGGAGGTACGCCACAAGGTAAGAATTCGGCTGCGCCTCCGTAAGCGGGTTCAGAACGTCCGCTGCCTCCTGCCACTTTTCCAGGCGAATCAAGGCCGTTCCCAAATCCTGCCGCGCCGGGAGAAAGTCCGGATTGCTTTCTAGCGCCCGCCGAAAGCCGGCAGCAGCCGCCTCGGGATAACCCATATCCGCGGAAAGCAATCCCTGTTCGTACTCGATCCGCGCGTCGCCCCCAGGCAACATATCTTTCAAAATTCGAATCTGCACGCCGGCCGCTACATAGTCCTTTTCGGCACGCAAGGCGCGAACCAGCTCAAAACGAAGGTCCGTCTGGTCGGGATTCAACTCGAGCGACCTTTGCAGGTGTTCAATGGCTTCCCGCCTGTCGCCGTGCGCCGCCAGCAGCGCCCGCCCGAGCAGCTCATGTGCCGCGAAATTGCGCTCTTCCAAGGTCAAAGTCTTGCGGGACTCATCCGCGCTCGCCTGGAAGTTCCGCGTAAGAAGCAGCCCGTAGGCAAGATTGACGTGAAACTGCGGGTTGCTAGGGCCCGCGGCAACCGCGCTCCGCAGATCTTCGAGCCCGGCGGCATCTTGGCGAAGTTGAAGCCGGAGCAATCCGCGCGAGGAGAGCGTTGCCGCGTCTCCCGGAGTCGCGGCCAGTTTCGCGGTCAGTTCGCCCTCTGCCTTCTCCAGGGACTTCGCCCGAGGCGTGAACCGCTCCACATGCGAAGCTTCGGCGGGAAGCTGGGCCCGTGCCGAACTGCACGGGCCGATTGCGCCCAGGGACAGCCCCAACACGACAAGAAGAAACTTTGCCGAATATTGCATCGGCCATCCATTGTAACAAGCAGGGAAGATCACGGTCTTCCTAAGTGAGTGCGGCTCGGCCAGAAGCGGTACTCCTAATCGAGCCGCATTCCCGTTGCGAGTTCGCCGCCAGCGAAGCCATGAACGGAACGTCCAACAGGCCGCTCAGTTCTGCCAGGTGACGTTCGCGAATCCTGTGCCGCTCGTCGGAACCGTGTACGTGTGATTTGCGCCGCCTTCCCAGGTCACCGTTCCGTCGGCGGCAATCTTGATGAATTTGAATTGGATCGTTACTCCAGCCGGCATCGAAGCATTGATGAACCAGTTGGGATAGTTCGGGTCGAGCATGGGGCCCACTGCTCCATCCCATGCCGTGCTCCAATTCCCAAGCTCCACGGTATTGCCGGTCAGAAAGATGTAATCGCCTACATTGGTAGGCGTGGCGTTGTTGACGGTGAAGGTCACCGGAATGAGCTTGCCGGTCAGGACCGTGAATTGGATCGTGTTGGCGGCCGCGCCGGAGCCGTTCTTGACTTGCACGCTGTAAACGCCCCCGCTGACGTTTGGAACAGTGAATTTCACCGAGGAATCGGACCACGATTGAATTGCGGCGCCCGTGGTGCCGAACAGCACGGTGCCGGTTGCTGTTCCGAAACCCTTTCCGGCAATTGTTACGGACATCCCAGGCTGGCCGACAGTCGGACCTATGGAGCCTGCTTCCGGCGCCTCCGGCGAACCCGCCTGCTGCCACACCGCCACGGTGTGCGCTGGGAGCGTAAATGACGTAACTGGATTGTTGCCACTCGATCCCGCGGTCACGGTGATTCCGAATCCGCCGAGGAGCCCCCCAAGATAGTCGGAATAATTTCCGGGCTGCAGGGCCGTGTCCAGGCCCGTGATGCTGTAGCTCGCTGTGTCGCTCTTGTTGATCGCCGTCAGCACCACGTCATTGAAAAATCTGCGCTCGAAAATATACACGTCGCTGCTGATCCAGCGCTGTTGCGAAGTGCCGTACGCGAGCGCATCGTTGGTCTGTCGCAATCCCGCCAGGCTCCCAATTAGTTTGTATGCCGTGGTTGCCGTGCCGAACGAAGCCATCATCGGCCGGTTGTAGGGGTCTCCGCCGCCGTTCGTATCGTTGTGAAGGTATTGTTCATCCCCGTAGTAGATCGTGGGGATGCCCCGGCACGTGAGCAGAAACGCCAGCGCCTCGTGGAGCCGGTTCGTGTTGTTGTTGACGCTCAACAGCCGCGGTATGTCGTGGCTGTCCACGAAGTTCACCAGGTCGTTCTGCCAGGTAAAAGTCGTATCCTCCGTGTTCAAGGTATTGTCGATTTCCGTAAAGGAATTGCCGCTCGCAAAAACGTCGCGAATGGCCGTATTCAACGGGAAATCCAGCAAAGAAATGCCGCTCCTGTTGGCGAACTTATACGAGTCGTGATAAAGCGGATCGCTTGTCGATCCCTGAAACCACTCCCCGAACAGAAAGCTGGGCGCATTGTTAAATGCCGAATTCGCCATGCTGTACTCCCACCCCCAGGTGACATGCTTCACGGCGTCGATGCGGAACGCGTCCACGCCGTGCTGCGCCAATTGCTTCATGGCCGCCTTGAGGTAAGCATCGATAGTCGTATTTTCCTGGTTTAGGTCCGCGAGGTTGAACAAGGTGTAGTACTGCAATTGGTAGCGATCGTTGAAATCGCTGATGTTCGGGTTGTGATGGAAATCGCCGTTGGGGTCGTTGTTATACGCGGCGACGAATGTTCCGTTGTCATACAGCGACCCGAACTCTCCGGCCGAATTGTTGTTTGTGTGGTTGGGGGCGAAGTCCACGATGATCTTGATTCCACTCTGGTGCGCGGCGGAGACCAAATTGTCGAATGCCGTCCAGGTGTTGCTGGCGTCGCCGAAATGCTCCTCAATTCGCTTCATGTCCCGCGCGGCATATCCGTGATAGGGCGCCGTCGGATTTCCGTTCCCGTCGGGGATGTTTAGGTTCAGATTGTCCACGGGCGGCGAGATCCACAGCGCGGTGACTCCCATACCCTTCAGGTAGGCCATCTTTTGCTGGATGCCGGAGAGGTCGCCGCCCCAGTAGAGTTGCCAGTTGGTCTTGGTCGGATCGAAAAGCCCCGAACTCTGCGAAGGATTATTGTTCGACGTGTCGCCGTCGAAGAATCGATCCGTCACGATCTGGTAGATGACCTGCTTTTTGAAATCCTGCCCCTTCAAGGATCCCAGAGAAACGATCCAAATGAAGGAAAATACGAGCATACGAACCACGAATTTGCGGTACACAAGCATCTCCTGTTGCGAGTTTCGGGCTGGCTGCCGGCAAGAGTGGCATCCCTTGCCGGTAAAGTTCTCCGTTCTGCGGGCCTGATGGTCTTTTGGGGGAAACGCCAGGAGCGTAGCCCAGGCCGGGAAATTGGCCGAAAGCATGGATTAGGTCGATTTTGATCTCGTGCAAAGCGGTTTCTCATGCCGCTTTGCACGAGAGGCTGAACTTGAACTAAAAGATGATGCGACCGCGATACTGAACGATGCGCGGGGGCAGCCAGGTATTCTGAAACACGCCAAAGTTCCCGCCGTTGATATCGGCGTTGGGAATGAGCGCGTTCGCCTGATTGAAGATGTTGAACGCCTCAAGACCAAGCTGCAGCTTGATCCTTTCCGTAAGGCTAACGTTCTTGAAAACGGACATGTCCGTACGGAAATAACCGGGTCCCGTGAAGTGATTCCGGCCGGAATCGCCGTAGCAGAACTGGTTTCCCGCCAGGTTGGTGTAACAGACGCTGCCGGGATTCGCCGGGTTCGATCCGTCGGTGAAGGAAGCGAGGTTGAGCACGCCGTTCACGAACGCCGGGCCGACGATGTTTGCCGGGCGGCCATTCGAGACGACCGTGAAATGCGAGCCGGTCGTTCCGTTAAAGATCACGTTCCACTGCCAGCCACCGATGATTTTGTCGGTCAGCTCGCCGGCGCTGCTTCCAAATCGTTTGCCTCGGCCGAACGGCAAATCCCACAAAACGCTGCCGACGAAGGTGTGGCGGTGGTCCAGCGAGGAATCGGAGCGGTCCGCGTTGAGATCGAGCGCGTTGATGGGCCCGCCAACGTTGCCGCGCTGGTCCCCGGGATTGCCAAACAGGCCTGAATTGTTGTCGCGGTTGTGGCTGTAGGTGTAAGCAACCGTGCCGACAAAGCCCATGGAATAGCGTTTTTCGAGCTTTGCCTGCAGCGAGTCATAGGCCGCATTCGCCCGCCCTTCGAATGCCCGCACGTCGCTGAAATGGCACGTCGGGTCCGTGCAGCCGAAACTGCCGGCGGTGGTCGAGACGCTGCCGAGGCCATTCCCGTTGGCGCCTAGTTGCCTCTCGGCCAAAAGGTGGTGACTGCGCGTCCCCGCGTAGCCGATATCGAAGAGGTAGTTGTTCGCGAACTGGTACTCAAGGCTCAGATTCGCTTCGTACACGCTCTCATTCTTGAGATTGCGTGGAATCGAATACAGAGTCGTTCCTGTTGTGAGAACCGGTGGGTCGGTTACCGTCGCGACCGGTGGTCCAGTCTCGAAATTGTTCACCTGGCCGGGGCACGGGCAAAAGATCTGGTTGACGTTCGGCGGATTCAGGACCAGGGGATAATCCCCTCCGAATCCCTCCAGAGCATAGAAGGTCCCAACTCCTCCGCGCAGCGCGAACTGGTGCTTGCTTCCAAATGCGTATGCGAAGCCTACGCGCGGTCCAAAATTGTTGTGGCGCGTGTTTGCAAGGCTGTTGCCTCCGCCCTTGGCTCGATTCAAAGCGAGTGTGGAAGGGTCAAAGTTTCCGATCCTGCCCGTGTCCTCGCCGTAGAGGGGAAACACGTCCCAGCGAAGCCCCATGTTCAGGGTCAGGTCCTTGGTTGCCTTCCAGTCGTCCTGAATGAAGAGCGAGTATTCCGTGGACTTCAGGACGAACGGATTATCGCCGCCGGGCAGCGTGCCACTGTTCGAAAAGTCCGAATTGACGCTCAGCAAGGCATCCGCCTGGTTGATTCCGGTGTGCCCCGTGCAGACATTGGTCGCGCCGCCGCAACCCAGTCCGCCGTTCGCCCAGGCGAACGCTCCTTTCAAATCGCCGAAGCCGCCGGAATCGAGCTGATCGATGATGCGCGGCCGAATTTCGACGCCGCCCTTCCACGTATGCCTCCCTTCGATGTAGGTCACGGAATCGGCTACGTAGAAGCTCTTGGATTTCTCCAGGAAGATGCCGCCGTCACCAGTGAACTCGAGCGTGCCCGGGCCGCAGCATCCGAAACCGATCAGGGCGCCGCCCGTCGTGGAAGGCGTTCCCTTATTGCAGTTCGGGATGCCAATGTCGTTGCACCAGGTGGGGCTGACGCCGCAGGCACCCTCCACCCCGCAGTTGAAGATGCCCAATTCCACGGTGGTGTATCCGAAGCGGGCTTCGTTGAGGAGCGACGGCTTGAAAACGTGGGTGTCCGTCACGACCACTTGCCGCGTATTTCCAAGTTCATTTCCCGCTCCGAATCCCGCGGTGGGAAGAACCGGAAAAAAGTTGGCGCGTTTGCGGAGCTGGTTGTCGCGCGTATAGCGGCCCGTTAAGGTGTTCTTGTTGGTGATCAGGTAATCGCCTTTGACGTCGAAAGAATCGATCGTCTCCTCGTTGCGCCGCACTCCGACGTAGTTCGGGCTCCCGAACTGCGTCGGATCTTTGACGTTCGGGATATTCGGCAGCGGGAATTCGTTAAAGTATTTCTGCGCCACGGGGCTGAAATCCGGGCGGCTCGTCAAATTGGGGATGACATTGCCGGGGAAAGGGTTCCCCGTTTGCGGATCGACAATCTGCTGGCTGAACGCCGAGAAATCTCCGTTCCGCGCCCCCTGTGTCGGCACGGCCGTTTCAAACTGCGTCGGAATCAGATTGCGTTGCCCCAGATAGTCACCGAAGAAAAAAAGCTTGTTCTTGATGATCGGCCCGCCAAGAGTCGCGCCGAACTCATTGATGTGTGTAACCGTTTTCGGCAGCAGGAACGCCGCTTCCTGAGGCGTGTCGCCTCCCTTGATGGCGATGGCGCGGGCCGCGCCGATGCCCGGATTGACGGCATTGAGGGCCGTGTTCTGGCCGTAGTAGGAAACGGTCCCGTGGAAATCGTTGGTGCCCGACTTGTAGGTGGTATTGATCTGCGCCCCGCCCCGGCCTGATTCCGCCTTGGCCATACTGGTTTCCACACGAAATTCCTGAATCGCGTCCGGATTGGGAAAGACGCCAATCGAACCGTAGATGGGCTCGTTGTTGTCGACTCCATCCAAAGTAAAGTTGTTGTTTCCGGGGCGCAGCCCATTCGCGCTTATCGCCGCGCCGCCCGAACGGCTGAAGCGCGCCGCGGGGGTGTCGCCCCGGGCGTCTGTTACCCCATTACCGCCGGCGTTTGGGTCGCCCTGATTGAAATAGGATGAGTCGGTCAGCTGCGCGGTAATGTCCCGATTCACTCCGGGAGTGAGCAGGGCGAGGTTTGTAAAGTTCCGGTCGCGCAGGGGAAGTTCCGTAACCTGCCGGCCTGCAATGACCTCACCCTGCGAGCTGGTTTCTGTTTCGAGGAGCGGAGTCTCAGAGGTGACCGTGACCTCTTCGGTGGCCGCTCCGACCTGCAATTGAAGGTTGACTTCCCGCACGTCACCGATGCGAAGCTCCACTGCGGGGCTGGCTGCGGTTTTGAAGCCTGCCTTGGAAGCTTCCACCCGGTAGGTTCCAACCTGCAGCACGGACGGCACGACATAGCGGCCGTCTTCGTTGGTTGAAGTTTGAAAGGTTGCGCCGGTGTTTACATTCGTGACTTTCACCTTTGCACCGGCAACGACTGCGTTGGTTTGGTCTGTTATGCGACCCGTAACAGACGCGCGGTCATTCTGAGCGGACAAATTCATTGAAGTGAACAGGAGCATGCACACCAAGCCCATGGAGCGTAGGGCAGATTTCATAGTCTGGTCCCCTCTACTCGACTCACGTCCAAATATTTTGCGCGCCGAAAAAGCGCTGCACCCCAAAGCCTTGGGACATCTCTAGCAAAACAAAAGCGTGCCCGTGAAGTCTCTCGACGGTCTGAAACTGTTGCAGCCGCTAAGTGTTGTAGTTGCTTCTGCTTGGAGAACTTGGTAACGTCATGTTGCACCCTTGTTTCAGGGCCTAACATGCCCGATCGGACTAGAGTTCAGGAGCAGGTCGACCGCCTCCGTAACAGCCAGACTCTGCACGGAGCGGATTCTCTCTGCCGACTTCTCCAATATCTTGCCGACCACGCCGTCGACCATCCCGGCGTGCCCCTTAAGGAATATCAGATTGCCACGGAGCTTTACGGTAGACCCGCGGACTTCGATCCCCAGGCCGATTCCATGGTGCGGGTGCGAGTGGGTCGCCTTCGCCAGAAACTCGCAGAATATTACGAGTCGGAAGGCGCCAATGATCCTGTCGTTCTTGACATTCCAAAGGGCTCTTATCTGCTCCAGATCCACCCTCGTTTTGAACGCTCCGCCTCAGTAGGGAATACGCTTCTTCCCGCTCCCGGGACACCAAGGGCATCCCCGACCGTCTCCCGCAGTACTTTCCTCAGCATTGTCATCGTTCTTTCGGCGCTGCTGATACTCTCGGTCATTTCCATCTTCCTCATCACCACGGATTCGCTCCTTGCCGTGCGCCGCGCCCCGAAGACGATCATAACTTCCGCACCCGGCCCTCCGCGCGACCTCTCCATCTTCTGGAATGGTTTCAGGAAGGGATCCGAACCCCCTTGGGTGATCTTCAGTAATGCGAAGTTCGTTGGCAGGCCCGACCTTGGTTTGCGCTACTACAACCCTAAGCGGGATCCGGACGCCGTGATTTTCGACCACTACACCGGAGTCGGGGAGGTTCTCGGCGTTCACGATTTGGATATGGTCTTCAAGCAATTGGGAGAGGAGCTTCGCGTCAAGCGTGGAAGTCTTTTCACTTTGGACGAGGCAAAAAGCAACGACCTGATTTTCATCGGCTCTCCTTCCGAGAACCTGACGCTGCTCGATATTCCGGTCTCCCGTGAATTTCAGTTTCGCAGCGTGCCCTCCGGCCCGCGAAAGGGCAACACGGAAATCCTGAACGTCCATTCCCAGCCTGGAGAAGCGCACGAATACCTCGCCAGCCCTTCCAACGTGCCGATCACCGAGGACTACGCAGTGATCACGCTGGCGCCGGGGCTCGACCACGAACACTCCGTGCTAATCCTTGCCGGCACCACGACGTTCGGCACTCAGGCGGCGGTCGAATACGTTTCGAGCGAAGAATCCTTGCGGGTGCTGCTCTCGAGCCTTGCGGTCTCCTCGCCCGCACAATTGCGGCCTTTTGAAGCTCTTATCCACGTTAAGGTCGCTGGCGGAGTCCCCATCGAAAGTCAGCTCGTCTCCGTGCGGAAGGCCCACTCCTGACGCAAAGCGCACGGCTTGCTGGCTGTTTCAACCCTAGCGGCGAACTGTAACCGTGAGTTCCTTGTCCTTGAACCAACCAAACAGGTGCTACCGCGACGAGCCGATGCGTGGTTCCGCCCGAGTTCGTGAGCAATCCTGGCGCTCTCATCTCGACCGGTTTTCCGGTTACGGTGCCAACCCCGACGACATTATGACAGTCAAGGAGTTACTGGG
>Ga0070739_10002596_pt1 | contig 23949 bp, 21 predicted proteins | sample Coa_R1_7_FD_66445 | JGI IMG/M metagenome (GOLD analysis project Ga0070739, IMG submission 66445) | Surface soil microbial communities from Centralia Pennsylvania, which are recovering from an underground coalmine fire - Coalmine... | ecosystem: Environmental > Terrestrial > Soil > Unclassified ... | reverse complement strand
GCGCGCTGAACCATCCGCTCCGTATTAAACGGGGGCGGCTCCTATCGCTGGATGACGTGAAGAACAATGACCTGATCTTCGTGGGCTCGCCCAGTGAGAATCTCACCCTCCGCGACGTGCCCAGCACAACCGAGTTCCAGTTCCGCACGGTTGCCGACGGGCCGCGCAAAGGCGACGTGAGCATCGTCAATGTTCATCCACAGGCGGGAGAGCCACAGGCATGGCTGGGAAGCCAGGTGCCCCTGACCGAGGACTACGCGGTGGTGGCGCTGGTGGCTGGGCTGAATCCCGCCTATCACGTGCTCATTCTGGCGGGCACCACGACACTGGGTACGCAGGCCGCGGTGGAATACGTCTGCCGCGAGTCGAGTGTCCGCGGGCTGCTGAACCGGGCCGGCAGCACTCCAACCGGCGTGCGCCCATTCGAAGCGGTGCTGCACGTGGACGTCAAAGAGGGCGTTCCGGTGCAGAGCCACATCGTCGCGCTGCGCGTCGCGCGCCCGTAGCTAACGGCCCGCTGCCAGCTCTTTGACCAGTTCGTACAGGAACGTCTGGCCCTCGTAGAACGATCTCACCAGCAGGCGCTCGTCCCGGCCGTGCGCGCGGTAGTCGTCGCGCTCGATGAACATGCCGCGTACGCCGTAGGTCGGAATGCCGGCGGCGCGCAGCATGCGGCCATCCGTGGCCCCGGTGCTCATGACCGGTAGAACGACGGCGCCCGGCCACATGATATCCGAGAGGCGCGTCATGGCCCGCATAATGTCCGGCCGCAGCGGAGACGCCGCCGAGTTTTCCTCCTTCTGCCGAACGGTGACCTTCACCTGATCGTCTGCAATGGCGCCCCGAATGGCGCCGAGGACGTCGTCGAGAGAATCCTCCGGCAGCACGCGGCAGTTCACGTTCGCGGCAGCAAGCTGGGGCAGGGCATTGAAGGCGTGCCCGCCCTCGATCGTGGTCGCGACACAGGTGGTGCGCAGCATGGAGTTCCAGGCGGTGGAAGCGGCGGCGATGCGTTTCATGGCGTCAGCATCGTTCTGCGCCACTTTGGCCAGGTCGGCAGCCTCGGCGGTTTTATCGATCTTCGCCATGCCGACGAAATAGGCCCGTGTGACTTCATTGGTCTTCAGCGGAAAACCGAGCTGGCTGATGCGCACCAGGGCGTTGGCCAGGTGGTAGATGGCGTTGTCGGGAGTCGGCTGCGAACTGTGGCCGCCCTTGTTGCGCACCTCCAGGCGGAGATCCAGATACCACTTCTCAGCGGCCTGAAGGTCGTTCGAAACCGGTTTGCCGTGCAGCAGTTCGCCATTGCCGCCTTCGTTCAGCGCGAAATCTGCGTCGATCAGGTCGCGGTGATTGGCCAGCAGCCAGCGAACGCCATTGTATGGACCTCCGCCCTCTTCGTCGGCGGTCAGGGCCACGATGATGTCCCGCTGAGAACGATACCCTTCACGCTTGTAGCGGATCAGGTTCGCGATCCAAACCGCCGCCTGGGCTTTATCGTCCGACGTGCCGCGGCCATAGAAGTAGCCGTCCTTTTCGGTGAGCACGAATGGGTCGGTGCTCCAGTCGTCGCGCTTCGCTTCCACCACATCGAGGTGCGCCAGAAGCAGGATGGGGCGCGCGCCGCCGGTCCCGCGATAGCGCACCACAAGGTTGGCCTTTCGCGGTATGACGCCGCCGATGAAAATGTCGCTCTCGGAAAACCCGGCGTCGCGCAGCCGCCTGGCGACGGCGTCCACGACGGGCGTCGTCGCGCCGGTGGTGTATCCGGAGTTGATCTCGACCATCTCCCTGTAAATGTCGTGCGCCAGGCGCTGGTCGGCTTCGGGCGGCAGATTCGAAGCGGCGAGGCAAAGGAACGGAAGCGCGAACAGCGCGAGAGGTACGGCGAGTCTCATCGGTGTTTCAGCATAACCCGCGGTTCTGGTTTTTGATACGATACTACGGCTCAGAGCCGAAATGGCATGACCTGACAGGAGTTGTCGCGATGATCCTGATACGCAATGTGTTCCAGCTGAAATTCGGAAAAGCGCGAGAAGCCGTTGCGCTGTTTAAGGAAGGTCTGGCGATCCAGAAGCGGGCCGGCGCGAACTTCTCCCCGCGCATCCTGACGGACGTGACGGGCCCCTTCTACACCGTGGTGCTGGAGCTGACTGTACCCAGCCTGGCCGCCTTCGAAACGGATGCGCCGCGCTATATGGGGGATAAGGACTTTCAGGCAAATTATCAGAAGCTTGTCCCGCTGATCGAATCGGGACACCGCGAGGTCTTTACCATCCTCGAGTAGTCCGGCCCGGAGCCGTTCGGTCAGCCGCGGAGAACCTGGAAACCACTCTGTGTGCTGCCGGCGTATGGCCGCGTCCAGACCACGCGCGCCCTGCCCACGAAGAACCGGTGCCGGAACTCGAACTCCCGGCCCGGCGTGACGTCGGGGCTGCTGTGCATGGCGCGAAACCCGTTATTGCTGACATCGAGCAGGCGGGCCATCAGTTCGCCCGAGAGCCCGTCGGCGTAGAGCCGGACATCGCCCTCGCAGATGGTGCGCGGTTCGCTGCGATGCTCAAACGATTGAAGCATGTCCGAATGCCAGCTGTTCGATTGTGCACCGCGGACGGCCGGATTTCCATGGTACGGAATAGCCAGTGCAATCGGGTGTTCTGCTGAGAAGCCGCGCAAAGTGGCGAGCGAGGGGGCGGTGCAGAGGTCGCGAGATAGAATTGGTGAAATGAACGAACAGGAACGGATGGCGCGGCCGCTGGCCGAGGCGGACCCGGAAGTGTACGAGGCCATCCAGCATGAGCTGGATAGGCAGAACACGCGGCTGGAACTGATCGCCAGCGAGAACTTCACTTCCGAGGCGGTCCTGGAGGCGACAGGGAGCATTTTCACCAACAAGTACGCCGAAGGTTATCCCGGGAAGCGCTATTACGGCGGCTGTGAGTTCACCGACGTCGTTGAAAACCTCGCCCGTGAGCGTGCGAAAAAGCTGTTCCACGCCGAGCATGCCAACGTGCAGCCGCATTCCGGCTCACAGGCAAATCAGGCCGCATACGCCGCCGTTTTGCAGCCCGGGGACACAATCCTCGGCATGAACCTGGCCCATGGCGGACATCTGACGCATGGCCACCCGCTGAACTTCTCGGGCAAGACGTACAAAGTTGTGCCGTACGGGGTCCGGCGCGAGGATGAGCGCATCGACTACGACGAGCTGGCGCGCCTTGCCGACGAGCACAAGCCGAAGATGATCATCGCCGGCGCGAGCGCATATCCCCGTATCATCGATTTCAAGCGCTTTCGCGAGATCGCCGACGCCGCCGGAGCGATCTTCCTGGTGGACATGGCGCATTTTTCGGGACTCGTGGCCGCGGGCATCTATCCGAACCCATGTGAATTCGCGGACATCGTGACCTCGACGACGCACAAAACGCTGCGCGGTCCGCGCGCGGGTCTGATTCTTTCCAAAGCGCAGTATGCAGCGGCGATCGACAAGGTAGTTTTTCCGGGCATGCAGGGCGGCCCTCTGGTGCACGTGGTGGCAGCGAAAGCGGTTTGCCTGCTTGAGGCGATGCAGCCCGGATTCGTCGAGTATCAACGGAGCGTGGTGGCCAACGCTCAGGCGCTGGCCGAGAGCCTGCAGGAGAGGGGGGTGCGCATCGTCTCCGGCGGCACGGACACGCATCTGCTTCTCGCCGACGTTTTCGCCCGCGGGGTGCGAGGCAGGGAGGCGGAAACGGCTCTGGACCGCGCCTTCATCACGGTCAACAAAAACGCGATTCCGTTCGATGTCAATCCCCCTCTGAATCCCAGCGGGGTGAGGCTGGGCAGCCCGGCGGTGACTACCCGCGGGTTCGGCGCGAAGGAGATGCGCCAGGTCGGGGCACTCATCGCCGACGTGCTGGAGAACATCGCCTCGGACGAAGTAATCGCTTCCGTTCGCCGCCGCGTGGGTGCGCTCACCGAGGCGTTCCCTCTTTACGCGTGGAAGATGGAGCGCGCCGGCGCGCGCTGAATGCCGCTGCACATCGCCATAGACGTCCGGCGGATCGCAGATTTCGGAATTGGGACTTACATCCGGAACCTGGTTCGGCGCCTCGGCGAGATCGATGCAGAAAATCGGTATACTCTGATCGTCCGCGACGCGGCGCCTGCCGACTTCGGCCGGCTCCCGGATAATTTCAGGACGACCGCCTGGAATCGTCAGCCTGGCCCCTTTGCCGGCGTGAGCTTCCCTTTGTTTTTGCGCGGTTTGGGCGCGGACCTGATCCATGTGCCGCTGAGCGCAGTGCCGCTGCTCATGCCGCGCCCCTACGTGGTGACCATTCACGACATGGGCAGCCTGATTTTTCAGCGAGTCTCGGGCGCCAGAAACAATCTCAGATTCTATTCATTTCGACGCGGGTTGACTCGGGCGGACCGGGTGATAGCCGTTTCCAACTCCACGCGCCGCGATGTGGAGACGGTAATGGGCGTGCCGGCGGAGCGAATCCGGACCATATACAGCGCCCCGGACCCGGCATTCCAGCGCGCCGGTCCGGCCATAGCCTGCATCAGCGATGAAGGTTACAGCTATGCTCCGGGCCTGCAGCGCACGCTCGACCGGTATCAGATTGACTACCCCTTTCTGCTGTACGCCGGCACCATCCGTCCACAGAAGAACATTCCGCGCCTGGTAGAGGCGTTCGCGGTCTTGCGAGGCGAAATGCAGAATCATCCCGTATTTCGCGAGCTGCGGCTGATTATCATCGGTGACGAGATTTCGCGCTATCCCAGTGTGCGCCAGGCGGTGATTAACACGCGCATGGAGCACGTGGTGCGCTTTCTCGGATTCGTGCCCATCGAGACGCTGTGCTCGTTTTACCAGGCGGCGAGAGTTTTTGTTTTTCCCTCGCTTTACGAGGGATTCGGGCTGCCGCCCCTGGAGGCGATGGCCTGCGGAACCCCGGTGGTGTGCTCGAATCTGAGCGCGCTGCCGGAATCGGTAGGCGACGCGGCAATCATTGTCAATCCGGAAAACGTATTCGATATCGCCCGCGGCATCCGCGATCTCCTGCTCGACCGCGATTTGCGCAGCACCCTGATCCGCCGCGGCTTCGAGCAACTGCGCCGCTTCAGCTGGGACCGCACCGCGCGTGAAGTGCTGGCGACGTATCGCGAAGTGTGCGCGGCGCGAGCGCGAACGCGGTAGATGACGCTCAATCGGCCGGCGTCCGCGCGCGAAGTTGAACATGCCGGCGTAACTCCTCGGCAGTAAACAGGTCGAGGACCGTGAGATGAAACCCGCTCAGTACGATATCGAGCAGATCCGGCGTCACCCGGCGGCGGCCGCACAGGACGTTGTGGATGTGAGGCTGAGATATGCCCAGTTTTCGGGCCAATCCACGCTCCGTAAACTGGCCATCCTGTACTTTGCCGCGCACCAGAGAGACGATTCTGCTCTCCAGCCCGTGAAAATCGTGTCGCATCTATATTTCAGTGTGAAATAGGGCGTCGTTAGTTTCAAAATTTCTCGCGACCTGCTCTGCCGAAGTGAGATTCTCCGCCGAAAATTAACGCCGGACCGAAAACGTCTACTTTCAGGGGCTTACGGTACTAAGAGTACCAGGGGAATGCCGAGCGAGGCGTAAGGGATCCAGGCAGAGGTCTTGACGGATTTCCTGCGGAGGTTAATTTCGAAGCATATATACATCATTCACCGGGGCGCCGAGAGGGCTCCCGGAAAGGAATTGTAACGATGCAGTGGAGCAGATCCGATGCTTTGGCGCTGGCCGCGCCATCCTGTACATTTTGCCGCGGTCTGGGCATGAAGACCGGCCGGATAAAAGCCAGCCCGTGTAAATGCGTATTGCGTGAGATATTCCGCGTCTGCTATGCGCGATTCCGCTACTGCGTGGAAAAGGACAAGACAGTTGGCCGTGTTACGCTGGACGCAAACCAGGGGCGGTTGCGAAAAAACATCTGGAGCCGCAAGGACGAGGAATACTGTGCGGATTTCTGTCTGATCGCCAAACGCACGCTCAGCGAGTTTGAACACCGGATCTTCCGCTATCACTTCCTGCTGGGCGCCGACTGGCGGCTGTGCTGCCGCAGGCTGGATGTTGACCGCGGCAATTTCTTCCATTCCGTATATCGGATCGAGCAGAAGCTGGGCCGGGTATTCCGTGAACTGGCGCCCTACGGATTGTACCCGCTGGATGAATACTTTGGCGGCACCCGGCAGGCGCCCCATCCAGCCCCGCTCGATCCGGCCGACTGGCGGGCGATTCCCATTCGGCCTCCTCTGAGGCAACCTCGGCAGCGAAAGGATGCGCCGCTGCACGAGTTGCTGGAAGTGGCCTGATCGCCCGCGCCGGGGCATGCGCGAGGAGTCATTTCCGGCGCATCGCCCCGGTCTCGTTTTGAAGCGAAGGGCAGGCGGTAATGTGAACTGAAGGAGCGCCGATGCACTTCCGCACGATTGGTTCTTTACAGGTAAGCGCCGTGGGGCTGGGTTGTAACAATTTCGGGTGGCGTATCGATGAGAAGGCCAGCGCGGAGGTAGTGCACGCCGCCCTCAGCGCGGGAGTCACCTTCTTCGACACCGCCGATATCTACGGCTCCGGTCAGAGCGAGGAATTTCTGGGACGCGCGCTCGGGTCGCGCCGCAGCGAGGCAGTGATCGGCACGAAATTCGGCATGCGGATGGATGAGCAGCGGCAGGGCGCGAAGCCGGAGTATGTCAGGAGGGCCTGTGAGGACAGCCTTCGTCGCCTTGGCGCCGACTACATCGATCTTTATCAGTTGCACCAGCCGGACCCGCAGACCCCAATCGCGGACACGCTGGGAGCCCTGGACGACATGGTGCGCGAGGGGAAGGTTCGGGAGATCGGCTGCTCGAACTTCAACGCCGAACAACTGCGGGCAGCGGAATTGGCGGCAGTCGGGCGCGCCCGATTCGTCAGTGTGCAAAACGAATACAGCATGATCCGTCGCGAGGCGGAGCGCGAAGTGCTGCCCGAATGCGAGCGGCTCGGCCTTGCGTTTCTGCCGTATTTTCCGCTCGCCAGTGGATTACTGACCGGGAAGTACCGGCCGGGCGCTCCACTGCCGGCGGGAAGCCGCGGCGAGGCCGGCTGGGGGCCCAAGGTGTTCACCGAACAGAACCTTGCCGTTTCCGAGTCCCTGCGCGGCTTTGCCGAACGGCGCGGCCATACGCTGCTGGACCTGGCGTTTTCCTGGCTGCTCGCGCACCGGGCTGTCGCTTCCGTGATCGCGGGCGCAACATCGCCTAAGCAGGTCACGGCAAATGCCGCGGCGGGCGAATGGCCACTGTCCGCGGAAGAACTGCGGGAAGTCGATGAAATCCTTTCAGGCGTCGCCTGAACAGAGTTCTGTGACGTCGCGCGAAATTAATTCAGGCGGATGCCGCGGCGGCCTGCCTCAGCTGTCATGTGAACTGTGTCGAGAAAGCGCACCTGCCTGCAGGCGAGATTCAGGACCAGCGAGTGAGTGCGGTGACCGGCGCCGAAAAAGCGGACTCCGCTCAGCAGCGCGCCGCTGGTGACTCCGGTGGCGACGAATACGATCTGGCGGCCAGGGGCCAGGTCCTCGGCGCGGTAAATGCGGGTGACGTCGCGCACGCCCATAGCGGACACGCGTTCGTGTAACTGAGGGGTGTTGACGACGAGGCGGCCCAGCATTTCACCGCCGAGGCAGCGCAGGGCCGCCGCGGTCAGCACTCCTTCCGGCGCTCCGCCGCTGCCCATCACGGCGTGAACGCCGGCGCCGCGTACGGCGGCGGCAATCCCGGCGGAGAGATCGCCATCGGAAATGAGGCGGATGCGGGCGCCTGCTTTGCGAATAGCCGAGATCAGCTGGGCATGGCGGGGGCGGTCGAGGACGAGGACCACCAGATCGTGTACGCCACGGTCGAGGCAACGGGCAATGGCGCGGAGGTTGTTCTCCGGCGGAGCATCGAGATCGAGCGCGCCGCGGCAGGCTGGACCGGCGATGATCTTCTCCATGTAGCAGTCGGGCGCGTGCAGCAGGCCGCCGTGCTCGGAGGCGGCGAGCACGGCGATGGCGTTGGCGGCGCCGGTGGCGCAGAGGTTTGTGCCCTCCAGCGGATCCACGGCGATATCGATGTCAGGATGGCCTCGTTCGGCGATGCCGACCAGTTCACCGATGCGCAGCATGGGGGCGTCGTCGCGCTCGCCTTCACCGATGACGATGCGGCCGGCGATTGGGACGTCGTCGAAGGCGCGGCGCATGGCTTCGACCGCGGCATGGTCGGAGGCGTGGGCGTCGCCCTGGCCCATGGTGTGCGCCGCGGCGACGGCCGCCGCTTCCACCACACGAACCATTTCAAGAGAGAGCCGCTGCTCGATGTCGGCGTCGGCCGCCGTGGCCGCGGCCGTGCTCCGCTCCACAACGTTGAGCATGCTCAGCAGTTCTCCATGCCGCAGGCGTGCACCGTCTCGCGGCGGCATCCGTTCGGACCGCCGAAGTGGAACTGCGCTTCTTCGGTTGAACCTTTCAAAGCGACGGTGGATGAATTGCCGCCTGCAATGGTCTGGGCCACCTCATCGAAGTAACCAGTCCCAACGAAGGTCTGGTGTTTGATCGCGCCGTAGCCTGCGGAGGCGAGGGCGAACTCGCGCTCCTGCAGCCTGGAGTAGGCTGACATGCCAATGGCCGCGTATTCACGGGCCAGCTCGAACATGCTCAGATTCAAAGCATGAAAGCCGGCGAGCGTGACGAACTGGAACTTATAGCCCATGGCGCCGAGCTCGTCCTGGAAACGGGCAATAGCGGCTTCGTCCAGCTTGCGCTTCCAGTGGAATGAGGGCGAGCAGTTATAGGCCAGTAGCTTGCCCGGATAGCGCGCGTGGATGGCGTCGGCGAAGATGCGCGCCTCGGCCAGGTTCGGCTCGGAGGTCTCGCACCAGATCATGTCGGCGTGAGGCGCATAGGCGAGGCCGCGGGCGATGGCGGCGTCGAGGCCCCCCCGAAAATGGAAGTACCCCTCGGCGGTGCGTCCGCCGGCGAGGAACGGCGCGTCGCGACCGTCGATATCGCTGAGGAGCAGGCCCGCGCTGTTTGCGTCGGTGCGGGCGATAAGCAGCGTGGGAACGCCCATCACATCGGCGGCCAGGCGCGCGGCGACCAGCTTCTGGATGAACTCGCTCACCGGAACCACCACTTTGCCGCCCATGTGTCCGCACTTCTTGGCGGACGCGAGCTGGTCCTCGAAATGGACGGCAGCCGCGCCCGCCTCGATCATCGCCTTCATCAGTTCGAAGGCGTTGAGTGGGCCACCGAAGCCGGCCTCCGCGTCGGCGACGATGGGCGCCATCCAGTAAATGCCATTGCGGCCCATTGCGTGGTGGATCTGATCGGCGCGCAGGAGCGCGTTATTGATGGCGCGGACCACCTGGGGAACGCTGTTGACCGGATAGAGGCTCTGGTCGGGGTACATCTGGCCGGCGAGATTGGCATCGCCGGCGACCTGCCAGCCACTGAGATAAATGGCTTTGAGTCCGGCATGCACCTGCTCGACGGCCTGATTGCCGGTGAGGGCGCCGAGAGCGGGAACATACGGTTCGGTGTGAAGCAGGTGACGCAGGCGTTCAGCGCCCATGCGCGCAAGCGTGTACTCGATGCGCACGCTGCCGCGCAGACGGGCGACGTCGTCGGGGGTATAGGGTCTGAAAATCTCGGACATGTCTCTCTTTGGAGTAGACAACGAACGGCGGCGAAGGAAAACTGTGGGCGGTCATATCGGACCAGTGGGTCGAATCGGACCGGGGCCACCGCGGGGCGGGAACGATGAACTACGCTGAAATCATGCCTCAGACGCAGGAAGCCACCACCCGGATTGTGGGCGGCATGACGCCCGAGTACGCGTCGATATTGACCGATCAGGCGGTCGACTTTCTCGGCTCGCTGGCGCGCCGTTTCGAGCCGCGCCGCCAGGAATTACTCGCCCTTCGCCGGACGCGGCAGGCGTCGATCGACGCTGGAACGATGCCGGACTTCTTGCCCGAGACTGAGAGCATCCGCCGGGCGGACTGGAAGGTCGCGCCGATTCCGCGGGACCTGATGGACCGTCGCGTGGAGATCACCGGGCCGGTGGACCGGAAGATGATCATCAACGCCCTGAACTCCGGCGCGAGTGTGTTCATGGCGGACTTCGAGGATTCGAACTCTCCGACGTGGCGGAACAACATCGAAGGCCAAATCAATTTGCGCGACGCGGTGAACGGCACCATTGCGTACACCAGTCCGGAGGGGAAGCAGTACGGCCTGAATCCGCGCGTCGCGGTGCTGATGGTGCGTCCGCGCGGATGGCATCTGGTGGAGAAGCATTTCCTTGTGGATGGCAGGCCGATATCGGGCTCGTTGTTCGACTTCGGTCTGTTCTTTTTTCACAACGTGCATGCATTGCTGCGCAAGGGCAGCGGTCCGTATTTCTATCTGCCGAAGATGGAGAGCCACCTGGAGGCGCGCCTGTGGAACGACGTATTCGAGTATGCGCAGCGGCATCTGGGCATTCCGCAGGGGACCATTCGGGCGACGGTGCTGATCGAGACGATTCTGGGCGCGTTCGAGATGGACGAGATCCTGTACGAACTGCGGGAGCACTCGGCCGGGCTGAACTGCGGGCGCTGGGATTATATTTTCAGCTTCATCAAGAAGTTTCGAAATCAGCCCAATTTCGTGCTGCCCGATCGCGCACAGGTCACAATGGAGCGGCACTTCCTGGCTTCGTACGTAAAACTGCTGATCGAGACATGTCATTCGCGGGGCATTCACGCCATGGGCGGGATGGCGGCGCAGATTCCCATCAAGAACGATCCGGAAGCTAACGAGGCGGCGCTGGCGAAGGTGCGCGCGGACAAAATGCGTGAGGTCCGCGCCGGGCACGACGGCACGTGGGTGGCGCATCCCGGGCTCGTTCCTGTGGCGAAGGAAGTGTTCGACGAGAACATGAAGACGCCGAACCAGATCGGCCGCCGGCCGGAAGCGCGCGTGACCGCAAGGGATCTGCTGGAGGTACCCGGCGGGGAGATTACCGAACACGGGCTGCGATGGAACATCGACGTGGGGGTGCAGTATCTGGAGTCGTGGCTTCGGGGGCAGGGATGCGTGCCCATTTACAACCTGATGGAGGATGCGGCCACGGCGGAGATCTGCCGCACGCAGGTATGGCAGTGGGTGAAACATGGGGCGCGGCTGAATGACGGGCGGCTAGTAACTGCGGAGATGGTGCGCGGGGCTACGCAGGACGTAGTATCGAGCCTGCGGCGAAAGCTGCCGGACGCCTCACTTGATCTGGCGGCTCGAATTTTCGAGCAGATGATGACCGGTTCGGAGTTTCCGGAGTTTCTGACGATTGGAGCGTACGAGTACATCGACTGAAATTGCCTGTGCCCCGGCAGTCAGCGCGTTGCTTCATCTCGAAGATGGCGGTCCATCGGGGACCTGCAGTTAAAATCCGGCGCAGGCGGTGAAGCCGGCGCGAGTCTGGCAGACGGGCTTGCGACGTGTGATGCCGATGTCCATGCCGCGGAAAAGTTCAAAGCCGGGAGCTCCGGGCCAGCGGGCACGCTCGCGTTTCAGCTCCAGCATGAGAGCGGCGCATGATTTGGCCAGCGGGTCCTTTTCGACGAGCGCCAGGATGGTAGGCGTATTCTCAACCGCGCGGCGGAACCGGTACCAATATGACAGCGGGATGCGGTTGGCCACGCGCGGGGTGATGCGCGCCAGGTCGAGAGCGACTACCCCGAACCCGCCGGCGTGGAGGATCGCGTCTGCTGCTTTAAACGCATGCTCGGCGTTGCCGCCGCAGCGGATCCAGATCAGTTGGGGGAGGGCAACGCCGCATGCGGCGGCGGTTTGCGGGTCGAAATTGTCGTGCGTATCGATGTAGCTGCAGATTTCGCCGCGAGTGGTGGAAGCTGCGAGAAGCGCGAGCAGCAGCGTGGTGCGCCCGGAGGATTCGGGGCCGATGAGTTCCGAAATCGCGCCTCGGGGAAAACCGCCGGTCAGGGAGTCAACCGATTCGAGGCCGCAGGGCAGCGTCTCGCGGGCGGTTGCCGCCGATGCCGCGGACACATCGAGCATAGTGGCCAGAGCGGAGAGTGGGTTCATGCACTTTCGCCTTGTATTCGCCATCTTGATGATGACTCAGCGCGAGGCAAAAGTCAATCGGTGTTGTTGATCAGGCCGTCCTGGGCTGTGAAACCCAGCCCGTCAATGCGAACGAAGAAATGGCGAGGAGTGGAACGGCTACGATGAGCAAGATCCGCAAGCGCGACAGCAGCCGTTGCTCGGCGGAAATGTCCCTGCCGATGGAGAGGTAATAAGGCCGACCGTCGCTGGCACGCATGATGCCGGCGCGCAGAAGCATCGAATCTTTTCGGTGATATACAGGCAACGTTCCCTGAAGTTCGGCGCGCACCTGGCCGGGTTTGGGGACGCCGATATCGCGATATCGGTCCGAGATCTCGAGCGCCCTGCCATCTGAGTCGGCCAGAAAATATACGTGCTGCAGGTTATTCGCAATGCGGGCTTCTTCCGGATCGTAGGGATCGTAGAACCAGTCGGGACCGTATTTCTGGATCCGCAAATATCCCTTCACCGCCGCCCACCGGGCATCGAGCACCTGCTTCTGCTGCTCGATTGCGAATCTGGCGACCAGTCCGTACATGCCTGCGAACACGGCGGACAGCACGACCGCGAATACGGCAGCGCTAACAATCCTGCGCTTCATGGCACGATGTTGCGCCCGCGTCCGGCTGATGTCAACAGAAGGTCCTTTAATGAATTGGCCGCAGTCCGTGTAACCGCACCCCTGGCAGAGAAGCCGCGCCCGGCTGAACTTGTCCTCGAATTTCTGCCGGGCGGAGCGATAAGGGAACTGTGAGCCGGTTCGTGGATACCGCCGTAGAGATCCTGGAAGCCGCGGAAAACGTTCTGAAAGCCGGTGAGACTCCCTCCGAAGTCAGCATCCTGATCGGCCCTGAAGGCGCAATCCGCATCGTCTCCGATTCCGACTGGCCACTCGAATCGCTTCGGCGCGAGCACGGCGCGCGCATGGCTTACCGGGTGAGCCCGAATGCCGACCGCGTCAGCGTTGACGGCCGCGACGGCGCCCGAACCTGCCATCTCGAAACCTCCGCGCCCGCTCGCGCCGCCCGCTTTCTGCTTAACGCCGCCCCGTGCTGGCAAGCCTGCACGCACCCGCTGCTGGCGGCCTGATCAGATCGGAAACCGGATTCCCTGCGCTAGTGGCAGTTCCTCGGAGTAGTTGATGGTCACCGTCTGGCGCCTCATATAAGCTTTCCACGAATCGCTGCCCGATTCGCGGCCGCCGCCGGTGTCTTTTTCGCCCCCGAAGGCGCCGCCGATTTCCGCGCCGCTGGTGCCGATGTTTACGTTGGCGATGCCGCAGTCGCTGCCCAGCGGACTCAGGAACCGCTCGGCGGAGATCATGCTGGTGGTGAACACCGCCGACGACAGGCCCTGCCGGACATCGTTGTGCAAGTGAATTGCCTCGTCGAGGTCGTCAAACTCCATCAGGTACAGGATGGGCGCGAATACCTCCTCCCTGACAATCGACATGCCCGGACGGGCGCGCACCAGCGCCGGCTCAACGTAACAGCCGCCGAGCTCCCGGCCGCCGAAGATGACCTCGCCGCCCTCTGCACGGATACGCTCCAGCGATCGCATCATGTGCTCCACCGCGCCGCGATCCACCAGCGGGCCCATAAGCGTGGCCTCTTCCATGGGATTGCCGACCCGCACCTGGCCGTAAGCCGCGATCAGCTTCTCGGTCATGGCCGCCGCGATTCCGCGCTGCAGAAACAGCCGTCGAATGGTGGTGCAGCGCTGGCCCGCGGTGCCGACGGCGCCGAACAGCACGGCCCGAAGCGTCAGGTCAAGGTTGGCGTCGTTCATTACGATGACGCCGTTGTTGCCGCCCAGCTCGAGCAGCGAGCGTCCCAGCCGCCGCCCGACGCTCTCCGCCACTTTGTGGCCCATGGCCGTAGAACCGGTCGCGCTGATCAGTGGGATACGCCGGTCATCCAGCATACGCTGCCCGACTTCCCGCGTGTCGCCAATGACCAGCGAAAACACGCCCTGCCAGCCGTGGCGCTGGAGCACGCGATTGCAGATGTTCTGCACCGCCACCGCCGTCAGCGGCGTCTTGTGCGACGGCTTCCAGATGACCGTATCGCCGCAAACGGCCGCGATCAGCGCGTTCCATGACCACACTGCAACCGGGAAATTGAAGGCGCTGATAACGCCCACCGGCCCGAGCGGATGCCACTGCTCGTACATGCGATGCAGCGGCCGCTCGCTGGGCATGGTCAACCCATAGAGCTGGCGAGAGAGGCCAACCGCGAAATCGGCGACGTCGATCATCTCCTGCACTTCGCCGCGGCCTTCAGCGAGGACCTTGCCCATCTCCAGCGTGACCAGCGCGCCGAGATCCTCTTTGGCGCGGCGCAGCTCGTCGCCGAGCTCGCGCACGATGAGCCCGCGCTGTGGTGCGGGCAGCATACGCCAGCTGTCGAACACGCGCGCCGAGTTCTCAACGACGCGTTCGTAGTCCGCCGCCGATGCCATGCGCACGCGGGCAAGCGGTTCGCCATCGTGCGGGTTATACGAAACGAGTTCGGCGCCTCCTGGCATCGCGATCCAGTCGTCGACGCATGCACCGGAATTGACTTCCGCGATTCCCAGCCGTCCGAGGATGTCGCCGGTAAGCGCAGCCTCGTTGGCAGCAATTGTACTGGCCATGATTTCCCAGTTTGCCACGCGCGCGCAGTGTTGCCGCGCTTCTTCGCGAGCGCGCCGAGCGTCACGGTGAATTCGCGACGCGTCGGCGGGATGACACAACTGCTCCACTTCCCTGTAGACAATCTACTCCCAACCATGTAGAATGTCTCCAGTGAAGGAACGGTATCAGAACCGCATCGAGCTGCTGCAGGGTACGCTCGACATGCTTATCCTAAAAACCCTGCAATGGGGACCGCAGCACGGATACGGCATTGGCAACGCCATCCGCGCCAGCTCCAACGATCTGCTGCGCGTTGAAACCGGCTCGCTCTATCCCGCCCTGCATCGACTCGAAAAGCAGGGCTGGGTGAAATCGGAATGGAAGCTCACCGAAGCCAACCAGCGGGCCAAGTTCTATCGTCTGACGGCCGCAGGAAAGAAACAGCTCCTGTCCGAGCATCAGAGGTGGACGCAGCTGTCGGGCGCCATCGCGGGGATTATGAACGTGTCACCCGAGGAGGCTTGATCATGTGGTTCCGCCGCCGCCGCGACCAGGATCTCGACGATGAGATTCGCGCGCATCTCAGCATGGCCGCGCGGGATCGCGTGGAGCGCGGCGAATCGCCGGAGGACGCTCGTTTGGCGGCGCGCGCAGAACTCGGCAACGAAGTGCTGATCAAAGAAGTCACTCGCGAGACGTGGGGATGGGCCTCACTGGACCGGCTGACGCAGGATATCCGCTCCGCGGTCCGCATGCTGCGGAAGACTCCTGGATTCACCATCACCGTCGTCCTCACGCTCGCTCTGGGCATCGGCGGCAACACGGCCATATACAGCGTGCTGCACGCGGCCCTGCTGCCGCTGGCGATCCAGGCGCCGGATCGCGTGGTGATGGTCTGGACCGAAAATGTTGAGCGTAACTGGCACAATTTCCCCGCCTCAAATCCCGATTTCGAGGAATGGAAGGCCAGCGGTGTATTCCAGAGCGCGGGAGGATTCGACGATGGCGGCGTGAATCTGCGCATCGGCAATCGCACCGACCGCATCGATGCGGTGAACGTTACCGATGGCGTTCTGGATTCGCTTGGCGTTCCCTGTCAGATCGGCCGCTGGTTCCGGCGCGAGGACATGCTGCCTGGGCGCAACCGTGTCGTGATCCTGAGCGACAGGCTGTGGCGCGCCCAGTTCGGCGCTGACCCGGGAATCGTCGGCCGGGCGGTGACCATCGACGGAGCTCCGCACCTGGTGATCGGTGTTCTTCCCAAAGGCTTCCCGCGGTTCGAGAAGGAGCAGTTGTACAAGCCGCTGGTCTTCACCGCCAAACAGCTCACCGGCCGAGGCGAGCGCTTCTTCGGCGTTCTGGCGCGGCTCCGTGACGGCGTAAGTTTCGAAATGGCGCAGCAGCGGATGTCCGCCCTCGCGCAGCGCCAGGCGCGCGAGCATCCGCAGGAGGACGCCGGCGACACGGTGCGCCTGCAGCTGGTACGGGATGCCCTTGTGGAGGACGCGCGCACGCTGCTGGTGCTGCTGTCCGCAGCGGTCGGGCTGCTGCTCCTCATCGGCTGCGCCAATATAGCCAACCTGCTGCTGGCGCGGGGAACGTCGCGCACCCGCGAGTTGGCCATTCGCACCGCTCTCGGCGCCGGCCGCTGGAGACTGTGCCGACAGCTGCTGACCGAGAATGTCGTGCTGGGGATCGTTGGCGGCTTTGCCGCCGTGCTGCCCGCGTTGTGGAGTATCCGCGTTGTTGCGTCGTTTCAGCTGGACGAACTTCCGAACTCCGACCGGATCACCCTCAACCCGCAGGTGCTCGCGTTCAACTTTTGTGTGGCTGTGGCGACCGGGCTCGTATTCGGCATCATCCCCGCCTGGCAGGTGCGCCGGGCCGATGTCAACAGCACACTAAAGTCCGCGTCGCGATCCTATGCGGGCTGTGCGCCGCGACGGTTGCGCTCGGCGTTCGTGGTGACCGAGGTCGCTTTTACGGTGATCCTGCTGGCCAGCGCCGGTCTGATGGCTCGCAGCTTTCTGCGCCTCCGCTCCGACAACCCGGGCTATGAAGCGGCAAACGTACTGACCGCGCGCACGGCCCTGTCGGACGGCAAGTACGTGACGCCGGAGAGCCAGGCAACATTCTTTGACGCCGTGCTGCGGCGTGTTCGACAGCTTCCCGGCGTCAGCGTTGCGGGCGCGATCGATGACCTCCCGACGTCGGATAACATTCACGGTGCAGGCCTGTTCTTTCCGGGACGCCCCGATCCGCGGAGCGAGGACGTCCCTGTGGTGATCGTGGACAGCGTCAGCTCGGGGTATTTCCGCGCCATGCACATTCCCCTGCTCCGCGGCCGCTACCTCACCGAGCAGGACCGCGACGCCGCCCCTCCTGTGGCGGTCATCGACCGCTTTGCCGCCCGGCGCTACTGGCCAGGCCAGGACGCAGTTGGCCAGCAGATCAAACTCGGCCGGAGTGCGAAGCCGCTGCAGGTGGTGGGTGTAGTTGGCGATGTCACCCAGAACGTGCTGGTGCGGCTCGTTAAGGGCCAGATGGGTCAGATCTATGTGCCATTCCTCCAGCAGCCCAAACCAGCGATGACGTTCACTATCCGGACGGGCAGTGATCCCGCCGCCTTCGCGCCGGCTCTGCGCGATGTGATGCGCGGCGTCGACGGCGATCAGCCGGTTTTCGCGGTCCAGACGATGGAGCAGGCGCGCGCTTCGGGCCGCAGGACGCAGCAACTGGCGACCGCCCTGCTGGGCGGATTCTCTGTCATCGCCCTGCTGCTGGCGACGCTTGGGATTTATGGTGTTATCGCATACAGCGTGGGCCAGCGCATGCGCGAGTTCGGCATCCGAATCGCGCTCGGCGCTCAGGCCAGTGGACTCCTCCGCCTTGTGCTGCGCCAGGGGGTGTTGCTGGCCGGGATCGGCGCGGCGATCGGCCTCGCCGGCGCACTGGCCCTGGGTCGGCTGATGTCCAGTCTTCTGTACGGCATCAGCGCTACCGACCCGCTTACGTTTGCCGGCGTGACCGTTCTCCTGACGGCCGCCGCTCTGCTGGCGAGCTATTTCCCCGCTCGCCGGGCGATGCGCCTCGACCCGATCCAGACGCTCCGTGATGAATGATCCTTCACGCCGCCGCAGGAGAAATCCGGGCGCCCACTGCTTCTGAATAGCGGTAAGCTTTCCACAAACACCATATGTGACGCTGAAGTGAAACGTCATTTGCCTGGCAGCGGTCCGTATTGGTGATGCCGGAGATGCAGGCTTACCCTGTGGTAACAACGAGCGGCCGCAAAGGGCGTGTTTTTCGAAAAGCTCGATTTCTGGACCGCAGCGACACCAATCGGATCGAGTTCGACGACGGCGCCGAGCTGCGGGTCCCGCCAGCCGCGCTGGTGGTTCAGCCGGATGGCTCCTTTTTGTTGGACGACGCCGAACAAGGATCGCCCTCTCGGCAGGAACCGCAACCGGAACCCAGGGACGAACCGCGAGCCGCCGGCGCCGATCTCACGCCGGCGATTCCCAATCAAACTGAAGAACAGGTGATGCAAACGATGGCCGATAACAACTCGCAGCCGATCACTTTCAGCGACCCGCTGTTCACCGAGAAGGTCCACGTCGAAAACGTGCCGGTTAATCGACTTGTCGATGGGCCGGTTCAAGTGCGCCAGGAGGGCGACGTCACCATCATCCCCGTGGTGGAGGAAGTGATCACCGTTCAGAAGCGGCTGTTGCTGAAGGAGGAGATCCGCATAACCCGGAGCCGCACCGAAGTACGGGAGCCCCGGCGTCTGGTGCTGGGCGACAGCAGCCTTCGCACGCTCGGCGCGGATGGCCGCGAGATCGAGGTACACGAGTAGCCGGATATGCTGCCGCAGGCTTACTGGCGCCAGATCGAGGGCGCCATTCTTGACGAAAAGGTGAGAGTTGGAGAGCTGTTACGCGCCGAGCGCGAGGGGCTGTTTGCCGCCGAGCCAATCAATGCCAGCGATTTCGGCGGGGCGCCCAGCCTGACCGTCCGGCTGATGCGAGCAACGCCGGAACCGGTGCTCGATCGCTACCTCGAGGCCAGCTTCCTGAATCATCCCGGCCTGCTGCGCTGTTTCGGGGCGGGAACCGTGGAGTTCTCCGGAACGCAGTTCGTCTACGCCATTCTGGAGCGTGCCGAAACCACGCTGGCCGATGTGCAGAGCGAGCGTCCGCTTACGGTCGATGAAGCCCGCGAGCTCGGGCGGCAGCTGATTGAGGCGCTCTCTTATCTGCATCAGCAGGATCTGATTTACTGCAATCTCGACCCCAGCACGGTGGTTCGATCCGGTGAGCGATGGAAGCTGTCCGAGTATTCGCAGCTTCGCCTCGCGGGCCGCGGCTACAGCGGCGAAACGCGGCGAATGCTCGCTGTCTCGGCGGGAACGCCGCCGGAAGCGTGGGACGGCATCGTATCGCCCGCGTGGGACGTGTGGGGCCTGGCGTGGCTGCTGGCCGGCGCGGTATCCGAACGGAAGCCGAATCCACGCGAGGGCCGGGGCTCGGCGCGCCGGCCGTTGCCCGAACCGTTTGCGACGATCATCTCCGAGTGCCTGAATGCCGTGCCCAGCGAGCGCTGCCGGCTCACACGCATTGCTGAACTGCTCGGCCCGGCGGCGTCGGAGACGGCCGTCCCTTCGACGACCGCAGCCGCGCGGCGGGAGGACGAGGACGACGATGTTCAACCCCCGCGCCGCTGGCTTCGCGCCCTGACGCCGAAACAAGCGCTGAGGACGGCGATCGCATTTGTGGCCGGATTTCTCGTTGTCGCGCTGCTCACCTATCATCCCAACCGGTCTTCCGGCGCGGCGACAATTGCGAATCCTCAGCCATCCGTGTCCCCGGCGCCGCCGCCCCCCGGTTCACATCCGAACGGCGAAGCGGATCGCGCCCTCGACTCCAACACGCCCAATGGGCTGCTGGTCCGCTGGGCCAACGCGATTCGCACCCGCAACGTGGACCAGCAGGTCGCCTGCTACGCACCCACCGTGTTTGCCTTCTACGGAAGCGGCCCCGTGACTCCGGCGAGCATCCGCGAAAGGCGCAGCCGAGCGATGAGCCGTTTCAGCACCGTGCGCCGGCTGGACATATCCGATGTCGATATTCAGATGAAAGGTCCAGGAACGGCTGTCGCGACGTTCACGGAGCGCTGGGATTTCGCGGGCCGCGATCCGTCATCGGGCAAGGTGCAGGAGCGCCTCGGCCTGCGAAAAATCGACGGCAAATGGCGCATCACCAGCGAAAGCAATGTGAAGACGTTCTACAAGAACGGGCCGAATCCGCAGTCCTGAGCGCCCGCCCTATAATAGAGAGGCAACCCTCTCTCCGGCAGGCCATCCGTTGGAAGAATCCATTGTCATTCATGGGGCACGTGTCCACAACCTGAAGAACGTGTCTCTGGCCATCCCGCACGACCGGCTCACGGTGGTGACCGGTGTCTCGGGTTCCGGGAAGTCGTCGCTCGTCTTCAACACTATCTACGCCGAAGGCCAGCGCCGTTATGTGGAATCGCTTTCCGCCTACGCCCGGCAGTTCCTCGAGCGCATGGAGAAGCCGGAAGTCGACGAGATCACCGGCATCGCGCCGCCCATCGCCATCCGCCAGAAGAACACGACGCGCAATCCCCGGTCCACGGTGGCAACTTCCACCGAACTACAGGACTTCATGCGCCTGCTGTGGGCCCGCGCCGGACACAGCTTCTGTCCCAAAGGGCATGGCCGCGTGCAGCGCGACAGCGTCGATCAGGTGGCCGCGCGCATGCTCACCGAGCCGGAAGGCTCGCGCTGGTATATCCTGTTTCCGGTTCGCGGCGGGCGCAGCACAGAGGCGCTGCGCGATCATCTCTTCGACCTGCGGAAGAAAGGCTTCAACAGGCTGCTGCAGAACGGCCGCACATTCGAGTTTTCGACTCCGGAATCGCTGCTGGATATCGACTTCTCGCAGCCGCTGTTCGCGCTGGTGGATCGCATCGCCATTGCTCCGGACCTGCATCAGCGACTGGTGGACAGCGTGGAAATCGCGTACCGAGAAGCCGGCGAGGTGATTTTCCAGCCCGCGGCGGAGGGCGCCCCTTCTCTACTCTTCTCCGAAAAATTCGCCTGCAAGGTCTGCGGGGTCGAGCTGATGAGTCCCGAGCCCGCGCTGTTCAGCTTCAACTCGCCCATGGGCGCCTGTCCCCGCTGCCAGGGTTTCGGCAACACCATCGATTACGACATGGATCTGGTGATCCCCGACAAGACCATCTCCATTGATGAGGGCGCCGTCGATCCGTGGACCAAGCCGCAGTACACCTGGTATCGCGAAGAGTTCTTCGACAAGGCCGCGCGAAAGGCCAAGGTTCGCCTGAAGGTTCCCTTCTGTGAGCTCACGGAGAGCGAGCGGGAATTCCTGTACGAGCACGTGCGCGTGTTCTTTTCCGAAGTGGAGACGAAGAAGTACAAGGTGCACGTGCGTGTGTTTCTGAGCCGCTATCGTGGATACGCCGAATGCACAGACTGCCACGGGTCGCGTCTGCGCCGGGATGCACTCAATGTGCGCATCGGCGGCAGGACTGTCGCCGAGGTCTCGCGTCTGAACATTGCCGCGGCTTACGAGTTCTTCAGGACTTTACAGCTCGGCCCGGAGGAGGCGGCTATCGCGGACAAGATCCTGGCGGAGATCCGGCAGCGGCTGCGCTTCCTCAACGATGTCGGGCTGAACTATTTGACCCTCGACCGGTTATCCTCAACGCTGTCCGGGGGCGAGGCCCAGCGAATTCAGCTGGCCACGTGCCTCGGCTCGCGCCTGGTGGGCGCGACATACGTGCTCGACGAGCCCTCGATCGGGCTGCACAGCCGCGACACCGGCCGGCTGATCCGTATCCTCGAGGAGCTGCGCGACCTGGGCAACACCATCATCGTCGTTGAGCACGATGCCGATGTGATGCGCGCGGCGGACCACATCGTCGACCTCGGGCCCGGAGCCGGCGAACTGGGCGGCCGCGTGGTGTGGCAGGGTCCGGCAACGAACCTGCTGGCCGACGGCGATGGCTCGCTGACCGCGCGCTACCTGCGCGGCGAGATGAAGACGGCGCGCGCCCGCCCGCGCCGTAAGCCCAACCGCAAACGCGAATTGCGCTTCTTTGGCGCCAACGCCCACAACCTGAGAAACCTCGATGTCGCCATTCCGCTGAACATGATGGTGGCCATCACCGGAGTCTCGGGCTCGGGTAAATCGACGCTGGTGCACGAGGTGATCTACAAGTCGCTCGAGCGGCAGCTTCGGCAGGGTCGTCCGGAGATGACCGAAGATTTTGAAACGGTGGTGGAGAAACTCACCTGCCGGCGTGTGGAAAACGCTGACCTGCTGAGCGAAGTCGTGCTGGTGGATCAATCTCCAATCGGCCGCACGCCGCGCTCTAACCCGGTCACGTATATCAAGGCGTTTGACATCATTCGCGAGTTGTTTGCTTCGACACCCGATTCCGACCGCCGCGGCTACACCGCCGGCCACTTCTCGTTCAACATCCCCGGCGGCCGCTGCGAGAACTGCCAGGGTGATGGGACGGTCACAGTGGAGATGCAGTTCCTGGCGGATGTCGAGCTGGTGTGCGAAGAGTGCAAAGGCACGCGTTACAAAAGCAGCGTGCTGGACATTCGCTATAAAGGGCTGAACATTCACGAAGTCCTGCAGCTCACCGTGCGCGAGGGGCTGTCGTTCTTCTCCGACGTGCCAAAGCTGGTGAACCGGCTCAAGGTGCTGAACGACGTCGGACTGGGGTATCTTCGGCTGGGCCAGTCGGCGACGACGCTGTCCGGCGGCGAGGCGCAGCGCGTTAAGCTGGCCGCGCACCTGTGCCAGTCCACCTGCGAAGGTACGCTCTTTATCTTCGACGAGCCCACGACGGGCCTGCATTTCGACGATATCGCGAAGCTGCTCGACGCCTTTCAGCGCCTGATCCAGAACGGCGGCAGCGTGCTCATCATCGAGCACAACCCGGACGTGATCCGCAGCGCCGACTGGCTGATCGACCTTGGGCCGGAAGGCGGCGATGCCGGGGGCCGCATCGTCGTCCAGGGCACGCCGGAGCAGGTACGAGATTGCCCGCAGTCGCATACGGGGCATTTTCTAAAGGAAATACTGGCCACGTAAACACGGAATCTGCTCAGGGACAGGCTCGATTGTAGCGGGATTTGAAGAGCTGGGAGGTCCTGTTTACCGCAGGCTCAGCCCGCCATCCACCGCGATCACCTGTCCGGTAATGAAATCGCTCGCTCGCAGGAAAAACAGCACCGCGTCGGCGATCTCGTCCGGTGTTCCGCCCCGGCCGGCAGGGGTGTTGCGGATCATCGCCGCGCCGCGCTCGTCCAAATCGTCGAACGGGATCACGCCGGGCGCGACGGAATTTACCGTGATTTGGGGGGCCCACGCTTTGGCCAGCGCCCTGGTGAGCATGATGACCCCGGCCTTGGAAGCGCAGTAGTGCGCATGCTCGGCCCACGGCCGCAGGCCTCCCAGCGAGCTCAGATTCACAATCCGTCCGCTCCCGGCCCGCTTCATCATGCGCGCCGCGGCCTGGCAACAGAAGAACGTGGCTTTCAGATTGATGTCGTGGATGAAGTCCCAGTCCGGCTCCTCGATCTGCAGCGGGTCGAAGCGGGTGAACCGCGCGGCATTGTTCACGAGGCCAAACAGTCCGCCGACCCGGGTCTCCAGTTCGCGAAACATGCGCCGGACCTGGGCCACCTCACCGAGATCGGCCTGGAACAGCTCCGCGCCGCCGCACTCGTCCGCCGTCTTCTCCGCTTCCGCCCGCGAGGTGTTGTAGTGAATGCCGACTCGGTAGCCCTCGCGCGCAAGGCGCAATGCGATGCCACGTCCGATGCGCTTCGCGGCTCCGGTAATCAGGACCATCTGCTGTCCGTTCATTCTGGTGACATTATGAGGGATGGTTCCTGACAGACTCTGCCGAACCGCTCAAAACCAGGATGTCCGGCCGGGTAATCCTGACATTTGCGCGCGCGAGTGCACGAATGATTGCTGCCGCCATATTCAGTCGCTCGCATTCTATTCCCACGAGTGCTTCGAGCGCGGCCCCGGTGGCGATATCATCGTCCACATGTACACAAGACGCGACCTCGTCCGCTTCGCGCTGGCCACACCCATCGTCTCGGCCCTCGC
>Ga0070739_10002595_pt1 | contig 23952 bp, 21 predicted proteins | sample Coa_R1_7_FD_66445 | JGI IMG/M metagenome (GOLD analysis project Ga0070739, IMG submission 66445) | Surface soil microbial communities from Centralia Pennsylvania, which are recovering from an underground coalmine fire - Coalmine... | ecosystem: Environmental > Terrestrial > Soil > Unclassified ... | reverse complement strand
TGCTGGGGTCCACAAAGAGTCCAATCACTGTCAAAAACTCGCTTTGGAATCTCTCTCTTCGATTGGAAAGGTGCCTGCCACCGCGAAACATCTCTGTCCCGCCGCTTCCGAGTCTACCCAGTCCGTGTCGAGGAGGTCAACCCTCCCCAGCTACCACTGAGATCTCGGCGACGCGAGAGCGTTTGCTCTCCCGCGGCTCCAGAGTTTACATAACTCTGGCCACTCCGGTCAACCCCTGTGGCGGACCCGATGCGGGAGGCAGCGTCTCGGCTGCGCTCCGTAGTGTGCCAAATCGCACTCGAGTCGGTCAATACCCTTGTGACACGCGGGACGCGGCCCTATCATCAGACAGTTTAGGGAGGATGGTATGACCTCGACCGACATGCGTCAGGCGCCACACCTGGATGCCGGTTTGACGCCGGAGGACCTGCGGACCATGTACTACTACATGTCACTCACGCGGGCGCTCGAGGAACGCGTCCGCTCGCTGTACCTTCAGGGCAAGCTGGTCGGGGGCGTCTACACCAGCCGGGGCCAGGAGGGAACCGCTGTCGCTTCTGCGTATGCCATGCAGCCGCAGGATGTCTGTGCCCCGCTCATCCGAGACCTTGGTGCCACCATGACGAGAGGCGTCCCTCCTCGCGCCGTGCTGGCCCAGTGGCTGGGACGCGTTGGCGGACCGACAGGGGGGCGCGATACAAATCTCCACTTCGGAGACATGGGACGCGGCATCCTCGCCCCGATTAGCATGCTCGGCGCAACGATCCCGCTTTGCGCCGGCGTTGCGCTTGCCGCCAGGCAGTGCGGCCGAGACTCCGTCGCACTCGCTTACGTAGGAGACGGCGGCAGCAACACCGGAGATTTCCACGAAGGTATGAACTTCGCCGCTGCACTGCGGCTCCCGCTGGTCGTCATCGTCGAGAACAATGGGTACGCCTATTCGACGCCGGTGTCCCAGCACGTCGCGATCGAGTCCTTCGCCGACCGCGCCGTCGCGTATGGAGTCCCCGGATGGTCGATGGACGGGAACGACGTGATCGAGGTCTATCGTCTGACGCGTGATGCCCTGGAGCGGGCCCGCCGTGGCGACGGCCCCACTCTCCTGGAAGCCCGCACCTTTCGCATGCGTGGTCACGCCGAGCATGACGATGCCTCCTATGTTCCGAAGGAGTTGGTTGCCGCGTGGGCCCAGCGTGACCCCATCCACCGCCTCGCACACTACCTGGATGAGCACGGGCTCTGGACCCCGGATGACCAGCGCACGATGGAAGACCGGATCAAGCGAGATATCGACGAGAGTCTTGAATGGGCGGTTGCCTCTCCGATGCCCGATGGCGTGACTCAGACAGCCGATATCTATGCCGAGTAAGTGCTAGGACACGATCACCAGGTCGCGGGTGGCCTCGTTGAGCCGGCGGTGACCGTCGTCCGTGACTAGGACGATGTCCTCGATGCGCACGCCGAACCGGCCGGGGAGATAGACCCCCGGCTCCACGCTGAACGTCATGCCAGGTCGCAATTCGAGCTCGTTGCCTTCGACGATGTACGGTTCTTCGTGCACGTCGAGTCCGATACCGTGGCCGGTACGATGGACGAACGCGGTGCCGTACCCCGCCTGGCGAATCACATGGCGAGCGGCGGCATCCACTGACTGGGCAGCGACGTGGGGCCGAACGGCGGCAACACCCGCCTGCTCGGCCCGACGGACTGTCTCATAGACATCTCGGAAATCGTCGGGCGCCGGACCAACATGCACCGTCCGAGTGGTGTCCGACTGATACCCGTCCAGCTCCCCGCCGAAGTCGAGGACGATGCTGTCGCCGGGCTCGATGACACGATCACCGGTCATATGGTGCGGCGAAGCGCTGTTCGGTCCGGAGGCCACGATCTGCCAATTCGGAGACAAACCCTTCGCCGCCAGGAGTTCCGACAGCTGCTGGGCTACCTCTTTCTCGGTACGTCCCGCGAACGCTGCTTGGACGATCGATGCATACACCTCGTCGGTCCGTGCCCCGGCTTCCGCCATGAGCGTCCATTCCGCGTCAGATTTGACCATCCGGAGCTGTCGGAGGATATCCCCCGCGGGGACAAATTGGACGTGTGGAAGCACGCCTAGTAGACGCAGCAGAACGACTGCCCATGCCTGGTTCGAGATGGCGATCCGGGACAGCGGCCCCACATTGGACAGTGTCTGCGCTAGTACGTCGTAGGGATTCTCGGTTTCGCCGTACGGCACGATGCGCAGCGCCCGCGACTCCGTGAGACGGGGAACCTCGAGGCGCGGCGCCAGAATAAACGCTTGCAAGCCGGGTGGAACTGCCAAGATCGTCGGGCGCTCCGTGGGATGGGCCGCGTATCCGATCAGGTATCGAAGATCCGAGGACGGCGTCGCCAGCAGGACGTCGGCACCTGCCGCGACCAGAGCGTGCCGCGCTGCGTCAAGCCGTGCTGCCATTACCTCTGGCGGCAGCATCAGCTATCGCTCCTGCGTCCGAACGGATACCGTCATGGACCGACTCGCTGCAAAGGATCCGGCAAGCCGGGTATGGGCCAGAATGCATCTCCGTTGGGAAACGGCTGCGGCGACGTGCACGGCCCGCATGACCTCACATCAAGATGCGCGGCAGCGGCGAGCGAACGGATCTTCTTTCTCTGGTCGCGGAATCGGCGAAGGTCGCGCAGCGTCCGGCGGTAGCGCGCCGTCATGGTGGGAGACAGATGGTGGTGCCCGAACAGGTCATAGAGATACGTCACGACGATGACGTAATCTCGGGTCTCACGATATGGCGGGACCCCGCCGTACGCGATTACCGCTCCCGGTCCCGCGTTGTACGCAGCGAGCGCCAGATCGAGCCGGCCGAACTCGCGGAGGAAGCCGGCCAGCATCCGGCAGCCGGTCCGAATATTGTGCGCGGGGTCGAAGGGTCCGTGCAGCACCTGCATGAGACCGCGCGCATCGGAAGCCTGATTCCAGGCCGTCGGATCACCATTGGATTCCATGGTGATGACGGCGGCAACGAGCACCGGATCCAGATGATAATGCCGGGAGATCGGCACCACGAGGAAGGCCCACCGGCGCACCGATGCCGGGATACCGTTACCCCAGCGGAGGCGAGCGCTTTCCTCCAATTGAGCCGGGGACGGAAGGTATGCCGTGGCCGGCGGCGGGGCTTCCGTCGGCACGGGCTGCGGGACGGCCGTTGCGCCGGCGGGTACAGATGTCCGCGCCGCGCCGGCGACGGCAGCCGTGGCGACCGGACTACTTTCAACCTGGACTACAGGGAGGGGAGACGGCGTGACGGTCGGAGGAGCCTCTGTCGCGGGAAAGGTCGGCGCGGGCAGAGTCGGAGTAGCATCATCCGCTCGCACGGGTGCCTGTAGCGCGGGCATCATGCCAGCCATGGCAATCAGGACGACTGCCCCCCAGACGCGACGCATCGAGCCTCCTTTCGGGTCCAAGACACAAACTACCAGCTATTCCAATGCCATCTCAACGGCGGTCCAACTCACGACGACAGGGTAATGAGATCAGCGTGTACGCCGTCATTGATCGTCAGCACGCCATAGGTGTGCGCAGGAGCGAAACGTCGCCGCGTCGGCGACCCGGGATTGAATAACAGCTTGCCCGACTCGCGCCGGATCATCGGTTGGTGGCTATGCCCGAAGAGGACGATATCAGCTCGCGCCCCGCGGGCCGCCTCCAGCGCCGTGCGACCTCCCTGGTCTCCATGCAGCAGAGCGACCCGGTAGGGGCCGATGGTGAGTTCGGCGCGCGTTGGGAAGCGCTCTCGAACCTGCCTATCGTCCATGTTGCCGCACACAGCGGCGAGCGGGCCGAGCGTCGCGAGATAGTCCGCCACCGCGACAGCCGTGAAGTCACCGAGGTGGACGATGAGGTCGCACCCCTTCATAGCCTCGACAAGCAGTGGGGGAAGCTCTTCACCGGATGACAGATGCGTGTCGGAGACGATGAGGAGCTTCATCCGAGAATGTAGATCACGGAGATGGCATTGATCACGCCGTGCACGAGGGCAGACGCGTAGATGCTCTTGCCGTACTCGAAGACGTATGCCAGGACAACGCCCATGAAGATCAGGATGGGGGCGGACTGGGGCTCGCCGTGAGCGAGGCCGAAGAGTGCGCCGCTGACGAGCGCGGCGAAGAAGATCGCCAGATCAAGAGGAATCACGCGTCGGAAGAGATGGCGTAAGCCCTGGTACACGATGCCGCGAAAGAGGGTTTCCTCCGTGAGCGGCGCTTCGATCGCTGCCCAGGCGAGCACGAGGAGTTTCTTCGCCAGACTGTAGTGGTGGTTTTTGCCCAGTTCCTGGACGGCGTTTCCTTGCAGATGAAATGAGGGGAAGAACGTGTCAAAAGCCCACTGCAGGGCGGCGATGCCGGCAAAGGTCACGACCAGGGCGACGGCCGCCAACAAGACAATGCGTGCCCCGGAGTCGCGGTAGCCGAGTGAGCGCAGGCCGGCGTGGTACGGAGCCGCAATAAAGAGCAGGACGCACAGGATGACGGCAGCGACCAGGATCTGGTAGGCGCCGAGATCCCAGACCAGATCGTGGTGCTGCAGCGAGACGTGATTCACGCCGAACAGGACCGAGACACCTGATATGTAGATCGCGAAGGCCAGGACGAAGGAGCCGATGGCGCTCGCGATTCCCCAGGGAACCTCGGAGTCGGCCGGCGCCTCAGCCGCCGGTGCCGGCTGCTGCACGGGCAATCTGCCTCGTCCGAATCATCTCGGTCACGATCTCTATGTCCGGGTACAACACGCGGTCCTCCGCCACGTGGGGTACCTTGCTGCGAATAAGCGCGTGGACCGCCTCCAGCGCCGGACTGGTTCGTAATGGCCGCCGGAAGTCGATGCCTTCCGCCGCCGCCAGGAGTTCGATTGCCAGAACCGACTCCACATTCCGCAGAATCTGCTCCGCCTTCAGTGCAGACGTGACGCCCATGCTGACGTGGTCTTCCTGGTTGGCGGACGTGGGCACTGAATCCACGCTGGCCGGATGAGCGAGCACCCGATTCTCGGAGATCAGGGCCGCGGCCGTGTACTGCGAAACCATGAACCCCGACTCGACGCCGCCATGCATCGTGAGGAACGGTGGGAGCTCGCTGAACGACGGATCGAGCATGACCTCGATCCGTCGCTCTGAGATGTCGGCCAGCTCGGCGAGACCGATGGCAAGGTAATCCATGGCCATCGCCAGTGGCTCGCCGTGAAAGTTTCCGCCGGAGATGATCGAGCCATCCTCGGGAAACACCAGTGGATTGTCGGTCACCGAGTTGATCTCAACCTCCATGACGTCCCGGCAGTGGGACAACGTGGCCCGCGAGGCGCCGTGCACCTGGGGCATGCAGCGCAACGAGTACGGGTCCTGAACCTTGTGCCTCATGTCGTGCTGGTGGGAGCGGACGATCTCGCTTCCCGACAGCAATGCTCTGAGATGCGCCGCCGCGGCGACCTGCCCGGGATGGGGACGGATTTCTTGAACGCGGGCGTCGAAAGGCCGCGCGCTCCCGCGCACCGCATCAACCGTCATGGCTCCGGCGATGTCCGCAACCTCCATCACATTGCAGCCATCCTCGCACAACAGACAGCCCATCGCCGTCATCAGCTGCGTGCCGTTGATCAGGGCGAGGCCCTCCTTGGCGGTCAGTTCCACCGGACGGAGTCCACGCCGCCGCAGCGCCACCTGGCCCGTCACCAGTTCCCCATCGACCCACGCGTGCCCCTGTCCGATCAGGACCAGTGCCAGGTGAGCGAGAGGAGCAAGATCACCGCTGGCTCCCACGGAGCCTTTCCTCGGGACAAAGGGAACGACGCCGGCATTGAGCATGTCAATGAGAGCTTGTACCGTTTCGAGCCGGATGCCGGAATAACCTCGTGCCAGGGCCGAGATGCGCAGCAAGGTCATGGCGCGAGTCACGTCAGCATCGAGTGGGGCGCCAACGCCGACCGAGTGGCTCATGATCAGGTTGCGTTGCAGCCGCTCGAGATCGTCGGGCGGTATCACACGATCCGCCAGCCGACCGAAGCCGGTCGTCACTCCGTAGACGATCTCTCGCGACGCCACCACGCGGTCGATGACCTCACGCGACCGCCCAATCGCCGCGACCGCGTTCGAGCCCAACTCCACTCGTCTTCCCTCTCGGGCGGCCGCCACGACCTCGGTGATTGATAGCGGCTGGCAATCTATGGTGAGCGGCAGCTGATCGGCGTCGCGCATACGAGCGTCCAATCCTAGCACTTGGTTTAGTTGATACGATTGGGCAAAGCCGAAAGGGAAGGGCATGAGGAAGCCTCTCATTGGCCTGACGAGTTTCACATCGTGGACGATGCCCAACACTGCCACGGGAACTGCGTCGGCTCGATCGACCGTCAATCAGGCCTACGTCGGGGCCATCGTCGCGGCGGGAGGAGCTCCGGTGATTCTTCCGATCGGTCTCGACCTGGACGGCTTGCACCAAATCTATCGGCTTCTCGATGGCTTGCTGCTGCCGGGTGGTGTCGACGTCGCCCCCCGACATTACGGACAGGAGCCGCATCCACAGCTTGGCGAAGTGGATGAAGGTCGCGACGATCTGGAGCTCGCGGTGCTGGCGTGGGCCCTCGCGGACGATCTGCCCATTCTGGGCATTTGCCGGGGCATTCAGGTGCTGGCCGTCGCTGCCGGCGGTACTCTCTACCAGGACATTCCGAGCCAATTGCCGGGAGCGAGCCGTCACGAGGTGCGGGAGTTCGGCGCTCACTACATGGCCCATGAAATCGACATTTCGCCGACGTCCCGCCTGGCGGCCATCCTGGGGGTGACGCGCACTGGAGTGAACACCTTCCATCATCAGTCGGTGTGCGCGGCTCCTCCGGGCTTCATCGTTTCTGCCCTCAGCGCGGACGGAGTTGTCGAAGCGATAGAGGCACCGGCACGCCGCTTCACGATCGGCGTGCAGTGCCATCCTGAGGGACTCTGGAATACGACGGTCCCCGAGTTCGCCCGTCTCTTTGCCGCCTTCGTGGAGGCAGCCGCGAACCGTTCTCTAGCGCAGGCCGGGTAGCCGTTGCTCAGCGTCTGACAGTTACCCTCGTCCAGGGACTGAGGGCAGCATGACCGAAACTGTCGGTGACGAGGACCCGCACACTGTAGCGCCCCGGGCGCCGGAAGGTGTAGGTCGTGGTACCGACCGTGGGCTTGAGCTTCGTGCTGCCGATCTGCCACTGGAAGACGGCGCCGTGCGCGCCGTTCGCCGTGTGAACCACGGCGCCCAGCGAGACTGCACGTCCCGCGAGGTACGTTCGGTGCGTCACATGGACCGTCGGCGTGTCGGAGAACCACTGGAAGACTCGGCCCAGGAGTTGCGCTCGCGTCGTGTATCCGGTGTTGTCGTTTACCCCTTCCCATCCGAATGAGAAGAGGACGGAACGCCCGAGATATCCCGGCGATGGGTGCTGGAAGGTCGGCTCGGCGCTGTTGGTGATACCCACGTCCAGCGGGCCGAAGCGCTGCGGCACGGCTAGGGCCCACTGCCCGTAGCTGGTCTGGTTCGGCACGTTCGCGCCGCGAAGGGCGTGAAGAGCCGAGACGCCAACCGTGCACTGACAGAGCAACTTGTCGTCGACGGCGAGGTTGTCGTGCGCGCCGTTGCCTTTGGTGCTGATATCGATCGGCTTGAGGCCGACGAACGGGCCCACCCTGGAGAACGCGCCGTCGCCGTGATCGGGAAGGATACTGGGCTGCGGCGGAGATACTCCGCCTTTGCCTGAGGGGTCATTGGTGTTGGTGTCGAAAGTACTGAGACTCTCGGCCTCGGCACCCAGGTCACCGGCCACGAAGTACGGATCGGTGAGCGCGGCGCCCATGCCGGTAATGAATACTTTGCCACCGCCGCGCAGGTACGTGTCGAGTTCCGTCACGTCGGTACCGGTGAGAGGTGACTCCAGCGCCTCGTAGTTACTGTTCTGGCTGGCCCAGGCGTTCAGGTTATTCCCGGTGAAGTAGATCACGGCCGAGGCGCGCTTCATCTCTGTGGCTGAAGGTGACCCGAGCGTCCCCTCGTTCCAGTACGTATAGGGCCGGTGAATCGCATCCAGCGCCTTCTCGTAATACGACGCGACGTTCGCGGGACGGATCGCAGCTCCTCCCAGCGGCTGGAACTGGCTTGCCGTGTCGTCGACGAGCAAGACACTACCGGCACTGACCGCCTGATCGACCACGTGGACGAAGTAGGGAGCGTGGATCGTCTGGGTCCCGTTGCTGAAGACGATATCCCCATCGGCGTTCCCCGTCACTGAACCGCCGGCCACCGAGAGAGAGATTGGGACGGAGGCGGTGCCGTTGACGGGGAGGGTGACACTAGTCGGCGCGGAGACAGTCACGCCGCCGGAACTGTCGAGCGGCTTCACGGTGACCTGCCAGGTCCCGGCCCCGTTGCCGGCGTCGGCGATCGCCACGGTTGACTGTCGGGACACGGCGCCGTACGCGGAATTGACCTCCCCGAAGCTGACCGACCCCGGCGTCAGGAAGGCCGTGGACTGGATGGCCGCCGCAACGTCCAGAAGCCCGGCGCCGTCCTGAAGCACCGCAGGCATCGAAGTCGTGTTGGGCTCGAGGGTAACGGTCCGGCTCGCCGTGTCCATCAACATGGACTTGATCCAGCTTCCGTGCGTCGCCACCATCGGCGGCGTGAGGTGCGTGAATCTCTGCAGCAGGAGAGCGATAGCCCCGGTCACGTGAGGAGCCGAGAAGCTAGTTCCATCGGCACTCGTCCAACCGGAGGGGTCGTACATGATGTTGTTCTTTACTTCTGACTCCGTCGCCGAGTAGATATCCTGGCCAGGTGCCACCAGGTCGGGCTCGATCTGATAGTCGAATCCGCCGGCGGACGAGAAGTCGGTCACGATGTTCGGGGTATCGGCGAAGGAGTGAAGAGTCGGATCGATCGACAGCGTCGCGTCCGGATGCGACTGGACCCACGCCAGCAGAGCCGTTCCGTCCGCCTTGCTGACGGAGAGAGCAGGTATGTGCGCCGTCCCCTCGATCATGACCAGCGGGGCTACCTCATTGACGTTGTCCATGACGATGGCCCCGACCGCGCCGAGGGCCGCGACATGATTGAGCTTGTCCTCGAAAGTGGTCTGCCCTCGCTCGATCAGAGCGATCTTACCGTGAAGGTCTACTCCCGAGAGATCATCGGCGTTCGACGCGTTCCCGGTATCACCCGGTTCGCGCGCCATTCCGACGTATGAGACGGGCGACGGTCCGACGGCAGTCGTGACGGGATTGGTCCCCTGGGTTCCCCGGATTTCCTGAAGGCTAGCCGGGGGCGTCGTGGGCCCGCCGACCAGGACCGCCGGCTGCAAGCCCCGGGTATTGGTCGTGGCTCCGACCGCGATCGCTCCAGGAGCCGTGGCGGGGGTCGTCACCGAGTTAGGAAGCAGCCCGTTGTTGCCCTCCGACGCGTTGCCCGCCGAAATCGAGACGGGGACGCCCGCCGCGATCGCCGCGTGGACCATCAACTGGTCGGGATCCAGCCGTGAAACGGACTGCCACGGGTAGCCGAGACTCATATTGATGACATCGGCACCGTCTTGCACCGCGGCCTCGATGGCCGGCAGGAGGGTGTCCTGCCCTGCACCGGAGTTGTCGGACGATGACGTCTGGGGGAAGACGTTGTAATTCATGACATACGCCGCCGGGGCGATGCCGCTGGCCGTCGTGCCGATCGGGGTCTTGGTGCCGTAGTCACAGGCTTCGATGGAGGCGCCGAACGTGCCGTGTCCCTCGACATCCTGGGGCGAATACGTCTTGTTCGGATCAGGGCCGAATGCCCTGGCGACGATCACCTTGTTATTGGTGAACGCCAGCTGGCCACGCCGGCCTATGGGAGGAGCGGACATCCCCTGGTCGCTGAAACACGGACTCTTGATATCGATGCCGGAGTCGATCTGAGCGATCATCATGCCGCGACCCGCGTTCGGGCCGCCTCCGTTGATCGCCGCCCAGGCCTGCGGGATATGGACCAGAGGAAAGCTCTGGTCGTCGAGCAGCTGAGGGCGGTGCTGAGGGACAACGGCGGTCACGTTGAGGGCGGAGCGCAGAGCCGGGAGCTGAGAGACAGGCACCGCCGCCTCGAATCCGTTGACCAGTAAATGGAAGCGGTAGCCGAGGCTCAGATTGATCCCGTGCCGGCGTAGATAGGCGATCTCCTCGTTCTGGAAGCTCGACAGCTGTTGGGCGTAACGGCGTGCTGCCGCGAGATTCGGGTCCAGACGGAGGTGGCCGTGGGTAAAGCCGTCGCGGACCAGGAATGCCCGATCCTGGGCGACCGGATCCCCTTTGAGGAGGATGGTGACGTACGCAACTTTGGGGCTACCCGTCGCTGCACGGGTCGGTGAGGGAAGCACAAAAAAAGCGCCGATAAGCGCTACCGCTACGAGAAGCCGAGACACGCAAGCTCCAATTTCCAGATCGCTCCGCGCGGCGTTACAGAGCGTCCCGCGCGTGGTATCGAAGTATACCCAGGGATTCTGAATGGAGCAACGGGGAGAAGACCCAGGATCGCGGAGGCAGCGTTGCGCGGGAACCTACGGGGTGTGGCTCGCTAGCGCGTCGCGCCTCGATCGTTGAACCACTCCCACCAGCGTCGGAATCCCTGCCACTGGCGTTCCTGAATGATGTTTTGTGCCGCCGCGCGATTCCAGGGGTCGAAGTAGGTGCACGTGTGAGCGGTTGAGCTGCGGTACTCGGCGAATACCTGGCAAATGCTGTTCGACCAGAACGGGCAGTGCTTACAGGTTTTGTTCTGCCATGGGAACATGACCTGGTGGGTCGGTTCCTCTTCGGTCTTGTAATAGCCGGCGTCGTATGCCGCCTTTAGTTTGTCTATCCAGGCATCCATCGCCTTCTCCCGATGTTGGTCCTTCCCCGTCTGGGAAGAAGGGCTGTGTGTTATGCGGGGGGCAGTGCACGATACGTGCCATCGCGCCGCGACGGCCGCGGAAAGGCGGGAGCAGCCGATGCAACGTGGAGGATGGACGTGCCGCGCATTGAGTGGCGGGTGGGCGTTTCCGGCACCGGTTTCCGGTCCATCCTTCCGCCGGAATAGAATGTTGCCGCCTGACTCTGGGCGGGAGGCGCATGGACGGGATTGTCGTGGTTGCATACGGTGGGAATGCCATCCTTCCGTCCGGCTCCCGCGGGACGCTCGAGGAGCAGTGGGTCAACGTGCGGCGGATGAGCGAGCAGGTGTGCGACCTGGCTGTATCGGGCCGGCGGCTCGTGATCGTGCACGGGAACGGCCCGCAGGTGGGGGATTTACTCTTACGATCCGAGCTGACGGCCAGTCAGTTGCCCCCTGTCACGCTGGATGTGGCTGGGGCCATGTCTCAAGGACAGCTCGGATACATGCTGCAACTGGAGATCGGCAATGGGGTGCGACGCAAAGGGAGTTCCTTATCGGTGGCGTCCGTGGTCACCCAGTCCGTCGTCTCGGGCGACGATCCCGCCTTCCGAGTCCCTACCAAACCCATCGGTCGCTTCTACTCGCCGGCGGAAGCGGAGAAGCTCCGAGGCGAGCGGGGCTGGACCATGGTCGAAGATGCGGGCCGCGGCTACCGGCGGGTGGTGCCTTCACCCGTCCCGACCGACATCGTGGAGTGGCCGGTCATCAGAAGGTTAGTTGACGCCGGTGTTCTGGTCGTTGCGTGCGGCGGGGGCGGGGTGCCCGTGGTCCGTGAGGACACGAGAGTGCGCGGTGTGGAAGCGGTCATCGACAAGGACCTCGCGGCCCAGCTCCTGGCCACACTTCTGGAGGCCGACACGCTTATTCTCCTCACAGAGGTCGATGCAGTGGCAATCAACTTTGGAACCCCAGACCAGGAGATCCTTGGAACCGTGACGCTCGACCAGATGAAGAAACACATCGCGGATGGCCAGTTTCCGCCGGGTAGCATGGGTCCCAAAGTGCATGCTGCCATTCGATTCATCGAAGCGGGCGGCCACAGGGCTGTCATCACGTCGGCACGACACCTCTCCAGCGCCATCGCCGGGCACCGCGGCACCCAAGTCCTGGCGCCCGTGCCCGAAGCCGCCTCGGCGGAGGCGCCGGCATGACGGTCCTGAGCTCAGTCGAGATTCAGGACATCCTGCCCCACCGCTACCCGTTTCTTCTCGTGGACCGCATGCTGGAAGTGGAGGCGGGGAAGAGGGCGGTCGGTATCAAGTGTGTCACGATCGACGAACCGTTTTTTGCCGGCCATTTCCCGGGCCGGCCCGTCATGCCCGGCGTGCTCATCGCCGAGGCGATCGCGCAGGTTGGGGCGGTTGCGGTGTTGATGACTCCAGACTTCGAGGGGATGGTCCCGTTCCTCGCGGGACTGGATGGCTTCCGGTTCCGGCGCCAGGTCGTGCCGGGTGACGTGCTGCGGCTGGAAGTCGAGCTCAGCCGGCTGCGGCGTACCGCCGGCCGCGGACACGGTACGGCGACCGTCGATGGCGACGTGGCCGCCGAGGGGGACATCCTCTTTGTCGTTGCGCCGGCATCGCCGGGCTGAGCATGGTCAGCGTCCCTCGGCGTGCTGATGTCCGTCGCTCCATCCACCGCGCGCTGTATGTCGGCATCGGAGCCGCCGGCTACGTGGCTCGCCGTGTGCGTCCGCCGCATCCTCGCCCGGTGCGCTCCGTCCTTATCGTGCGTGTTGACCTGTTGGGTGACGTCCTGTTCTCCCGCCAGGCCGCTCAGGCCGTGCGCGCCGGATATCCCGATGCCCATGTCACCCTGCTCACGCTCCCGTACACGGAACCGCTTGCTGCGGGCTTCGATGAGGTGGACGAGATCATCGCCATCGATACCAATCGCATTCGGACGTTTCGCGGTCTGATCTCACCCGCCACCTGGCGGACCTATCACGACGCCTACCGGCAGATTCGCCGCCGGCGCTTTGATCTTGCTATAAGTCTCGCCGGGCGAACCGGCAGTCTCCTCGCCGCGCTTAGCGGCGCTCCTCGCGTTATTGGATACCAACGAGAAGCCTTTCCGGCAACACTCACGGAACCGGTCCCGGGTGGCCGGTACGGTGTCAGACGCCACGAAGTGGAGTACGTTCGCGGTCTGGCCGGGGCGGCAGGGGGGGTACCTCCGGACCGCATCCTGCGTCCGGTGATACCGGCGGATGCGGTAGCGCGAGCCGCGCGGCTGCTGGCGTCTGCGGGGATTCGCGATGACGCTCGCGTCGTCGTCATTCACGCGGGAGCGGTGAACGGGTCTGCCAAGCGCTGGCCGGCCCGCTCCTGGGCGGCCTTTGCCGATGCGCTGACCGCGCGTGGGTACGCGCCGGTCCTCGTCGGCTCGGCCTCCGATAAAGCGATCGCGGATGAGGTGCGCCGGCACAGTCGCACCAACGTCGTGAGTCTTGCCGGCGGCACGGATATCCTCGATCTACTCGCACTTCTGTCCCGCGCCGACCTGGTGGCGAGTGGAGACAGCGGGCCGCTTCATCTTGCCGTGGCGCTGGCGCGGCCGGTCGTGGCTGTGTACGGTCCGACCGACCCGGCTGTCCACGGTCCGTACTATCCCGACGCACCTGCCAGTCTGCATCGCGCCGACCTTCCGTGCAGCCCGTGCTACTCCATGGCCGCAACCGCCGAGTGTCCGCTGGGAGATCCGATCTGCATGCGGCTGGTCGCGGTGGACACGATGGTGCAGAGCGCGCTTCAGATTCTGGAGGGAAATCCTCGTCAGGCCGGTACGCTTCGATAATCGCCCGCGATCTGGGTGATCTCGATCGCGTTGCCAAAGGGGTCGTGGATCATGAACCGCGGGCGGTGAGGGATGGGATCAGTCTCGTGGCAGGCAACGCCCGCTGACTCCAGATGGCGACGGGTGCTCCTCAGATCCTCAACTTGAAGGCAGAAGTGCGAACCGGGGTGAGGACCGCGGTCGCTGGCGAAGACGTGCAACTCGGTATCGCCCACGGCGAACCACGTGACGTCGAGGTTTGCGAACGTCGGCGGTTTCGGTAACTCCCTCAGCCCCAGGATGCCGGCGTAGAAATCCACGGCCTGGCTTTCAGCATCGCGGCCGGGCGGTCGCGGGACGCTCACGTGCTGCGTACGCAAAACCTGCACGGCGCTTACGTCCCGAAGACCAGCTTTTGATGACGCAAAAGGATGCTCTGCAAGATGCCGAAGGCGGCGAGCGTCGTGATGAGCGAACTGCCGCCGTAGCTCACGAGCGGCAAGGGAATCCCGGTGACCGGCATGAGCCCAATGTTCATACCGACGTTGACGAAGATCTGGAACATAAGCATCGAGAGGATTCCCGCGGCCAGCAACCGCCCAAAGCTGTCGCCGGCCATAAACGACACGCGCGCGATCCGCATCAGGAGAAAGACGAAGACTGCCAGGAGCACGATGATGCCGAGGAAGCCGATCTGCTCCGCGATCACCGAGAAGATAAAGTCTTTGTCTTCCACGCGCAGCAATCCCAATTCGCTCTGGGTTTCCGGTCTAAACCAGTGCCCGCTCACCCCGCCGGAACCCACCGTTATGAGGGCGTGGATCACGTTATAGCCGGCGCCGAGAGGGTCCTTCTGAGGGTTCAGGAAGATCATCAGGCGGTTCTGCGCGTAGGCAAAGTGCTTGACGGTCCCCATAACACGCCAGGCCACCGGCAGGAGGAGGGCGGAGACGGCGCCAATGCCGATCAGATGGCGGCCGGGTACTCCCGCCATGAGGGCCATGCCGAGCCAGATCGCCGCGAACACCGAGCTGGTTCCCAGGTCCGGCTGCATGAGAACCAATGCGGCCGGGATCACCATCAGTGCGAGTGATTGCAGCGTCGTACTGAACTGATCCACCTGGCCCTCCCGGCTCGACCAAAATCGTGCCAGGGCGATGACGAGGAAGAGCTTGGCCGGCTCGGAGGGCTGTAGTGGAAGGATCCCAAGGCTGATCCAGCGCTGCGCCCCGTACGCCGCGTGACCCAGGACAAAGAGGATGCCGAGCAGGGCGATGCCGAATAGATACAGCGGCACGGCCAATGAGCGGAGGAGGCGGTAGTCGAAGTTCGTGAGGGCGAACAGCAGGAAGAGGCCTAACATCGCATAGAGAGCCTGGTGCATCGGGACACCGACAGTGACACCCGATGTCGGCCAGTGAGCGATGCTGTACAGCACGAAGACGCTGAAGGCGATCAACGCCACGGGAATGCCCACGAGCTGGAGATCGAAATTGCGCCACTGCTTCATTAGCCGGCGGAGCTCCCATTCAAGAAGTGGTAAACGTCACTCGTCCACGGGAGCTTCGGTTTCTGGACCGCGATCGGCCGCAAATGGAAGTAGTCTTCGAAGATCTTGTGGGCAATCGGCGCCGATATGGTTGCCCCCTCTGTATCGGCATTGGGCGCGAGCACGATCACGGCGATTTGCGGATTGTTGTACGGCGCGTACCCCGTCCACCACGCGTCCGCGCCGCCGGGGGCCTCGGCGGTGCCGGTCTTTCCGGCAGCATCAATACGCGGGTCACTCACCAGATAGCTGGTGCCATTCCAATTCGGCAGGTCAACGGAGGCGTGCATCCCCTGCTGGATGAGCGACACGGTGGTGGGTGAGAGGAAGTTGCGCCGGACCGAGAACGGCACGAATGGCTGAATGACCCGGTCGCGCCGGGACACCCCAAGCCGCGGCGCGACCCTGCCGGCGATGTGATCGACGATCTGAGGGCGATAGAGCGTTCCCCCGTTCGCAATGGTGGCCGCGACGTTCACCATCTGAAGAGGGGTGACGAGATTCAAACCCTGTCCGATTGCCATGTTGTAGGTATCGCCGAGCGACCACACAGGGTGACCGGCTGCTTTGTACACGCCAATCGGCTGGTGGTTGTACCACGCCGCCGACGGAATGAGTCCGGGCATTTCGCCCGGTAGCTCGATGCCGGTCGTCTGGCCGAGACCAAACAGACGAGCCCAATGGGCCAGGCGGTCCGCGCCGACACTGGGCATGTTCGGGTTGATGTTCGGGTTGCCGCCGGCCACCGTGTAGAAGTAGATGTCGCTGGATTTTGCCAGCGCGGTGACGACGTTGACCGGACCGAGACCCGGCGGTGGGACCCAGCCGAAGAATTTCTGACCGAAAAGGTCGATCAAGCCGGTGTCGTCAATCACGCGGCCCGCATTGGCCACCCCCGTCTGCAGGGCAGCCGCCGCCGTGACGATCTTATAAATCGATCCCGGCGGGTATTCTCCTGCGATGGCGTGGTCGTACAGCGGCCCGGCCGAGTCGTTGAGGTACTGCGTGTACTTGCTGACGCTGATTCCCTTACTGAAAAGGTTGTTGTCATAACTGGGAAGAGACACCAGGGCGAGGATTCTCCCGGTGTGCACCTGCTCCACAATCGCGACGCCACGGCGCAGCCCCAGCTGACTCAGCCCGGTTTCGAGATCGGCGGCGACCTGGCGCTGCAGCCGGCTGTCGATCGTCAGATACACGCTGTCGCCCGGAACGAATCGGCCGGGGGAGAGGATACGAATCGGCCGCTCGCCGGCGTCGACCTCGACTTCCTCCGTTCCGTTGACACCGTGCAGATAGGGATCCATAGCGGCTTCGATCCCCTGCTGTCCGATGACATCGTTCGACGTCGCGCTCTCCATCGGGTAGAGGCGCTTGTACTGCGCGTACTCGCCGGAGGTTATGGGCGCCGTGTAACCGAGTACCTGCGCCAGAGAGTCCTGCGGGTCGTTCAGGTACTGACGGATCGCGGTCGGATCGGCCTGCACGCCCGGGAGTTGGGCATGGAGTTGCTTGATGATCATGGCGGTGGGAGCGCCGATGTCACGCTTGACGACGAACGGCTCATACGGCTGCCACTCGTTGGCGCGGACGAGCGCGCCGATCTGCTTCGCCGTCGGTTTGCCGTGGAGGAGGATCGAGAGCTGCCGGTAGATGGTGCCGGCCCGGCTCGCCGGAATACCGTGCGGGACGATCTCGGCGTTCCAGCTCGGGACATTTAGAACAAGAGGTCGGCCGGCGCGATCATAGATGATGCCGCGCAGTGCCTGGACCGGCTCGAGGCGCATCTTGCTTGTGTCGCCGAGCTGCTTGTAGTAGCTGCCCATGACGACCTGCACGTACCACAGCCGGCCGGCCAGGACAGTGAACGCCAGGATGATGCTGGCACGCAGCAGGAGGAACTTGGTCTTCTTTTTCACCAGCTCGCCCTCGGAACAGGGTAGATACGCTGCTCGAGCCGGTGCGTGAGCGGATACACCACGATGTTCGCGGCTCCGTTGAGGAGCGCCGCCGGGATGGCCACCTGGCGAAACACGGTGGCCAGATTGACGCTCTGGTGCGTACTCACCAGGATGAACACCACGACAGCGTAGTACAGGAGCGTCGCCAGGAAAACGGTGACCGGCGGTAGGAGAGCGTGCGTCCGCATGAACGTGGTCTCACCCATACTGATGAGCGCGGCGACGACGACCAGAGCAACGGTGCTGGTGCCGAGCGGGTACCCGGAAAAAATGTCGAGGAGCAGGCCGCCGATAAAAGCCCAGATGACACCCTCGTCCAGACCGCGCAGGATGCCCCAGTCAACCACCACCAGCAAGACAATGTTGGCGAGCGCGCCGGCAACCTCCAGATGCGTCACGAGGCCGGCCTGCAAGATGGCCAGACACGGCAATAGCCAGAGAGCGGTAATGATGCTGGGGGACAGAGATCGCGTGTTCAATGACCACTCGGCGGCTGCGCCGCGGCAGCCGGATTCCAATTGCGGACAACCTGGACGACTTCGAGATGAGCAATATCGGCGGCCGGCTTGATGTCCGCGTCCTGCCAGATCTGATACGGCACACGGTGGACGGACACGACCTGTCCCAGCAGGATGTTGCGGGGATACAGATTGAGCTGGCCGGATGTCACGACGAGATCATTGACATGAAGGGTGTCGCGGGTGAGCACATAGCGCAACTGCGGAAGCGCATCATAGCGGCCCTCGACAAGCGCTCCCATCCCTCCCGCACCGGTCGTCAGATCGTACGCCCCGACCGAGAGGCTGGGGTTCTCCAGCAGGGTCACGACCGCGTTATTTTGCCGCACCTGCTCGATGGTTCCGACGAACCAGCCGTTCGGATCAAGCACCGTCATCTGATCGCGCAGGCCATCCTGCGCTCCTTTATCAATCACGATGTCGTTGCCGATCCCCGTTGGATCGGTCCAGATCACGCGCGCCGGAAGCAGATCCAGGTGTGGGCTGCTGTCGGCAAAGCGCAGCATGGTTTTGTACAGAGCGTTGTCGTGCGCCCGTGCCTTGAGGCTGATAACGATCTTCAAGAGCGACGCGTAGCGCTGACGCAAAGCCGCGTTTTCACGGCGCAGCTCTCCCGCCTGGAAGACACCGGACAATGTATCGCCGACATCTTGAGCGATGCCGCTTATCAGAGACGTGAACGGTGCGGCCGCCGTTGTGGCCACGTTGTCCACGGGCGTCAGCCAGTGACTTGCCAAGAGGACGACGAATGCAGCGGCCACAAAGAATAAGGCAAAGCGCCTTCCGCCCCGGGTCTCAACCATGCCGCGCCTCAGCTCGCCTTAGCTCGTCCGTCCTGTGGGGTAACAAAGACCTTGCGCAGAGTGTCAAGATCCTCGAGACAGCGACCGGTTCCCCGGACGACACAGGTGAGAGGGTCATCCGCCACGGTGACCGGCATCTTCGTCTCTTCCGCGATTCTCCGATCCAACCCACGCAGCAATGCTCCGCCACCTGCGAGCGTGATCCCCTGATCCATGATGTCGGCGATCAGCTCGGGCGGGGTCTCCTCGATCGTGGTCGTGACTGCCTCCGTGATGAGCGCCACTGGCGGCTCGATCGCTTCCCGGATCTCCTTGCTCGAGACCTCAACCGACTTCGGCAGCCCTGTCACCACGTCGCGTCCCCGCAAGATGACGGTCGTGTCCTCGACGTCCGGATGGGCCGACGCGGCTGTCAGCTTGGTTTGCTCGGCAGTCCGCTCGCCGATCAAAAGTCCGTGTTCACGCCGGGCGAATTGCAGGATCATTTCGTCAATCTCGTCTCCTGCCACCCGCACCGACTTGCTGATAACGATGCCTCCGAGCGATACCACGGCAACCTCCGTCGTCCCGCCGCCGATGTCGACGATCATGCTGCCGCTCGGCTCGGTGATCGGCAGGTCGGAGCCGATGGCCGCAGCCATGGGCTCCTCAATGAGGTATGCCTCGCGCGCACCCGCGTTGACCGCGGCGTCGGCAACCGCTCGACGCTCGACTTCCGTCACACCCGACGGAATGCCCACCACGACCCGTGGGCGGGAAGGCAGAGCGACCTCTTCGTGGACGCGGTTGATGAAGTACCGCAGCATGCTCTCGACGATCTCAAAATCGGCGATGACACCGTCCTTGAGGGGCCGAATCGCCACGATATTGGCGGGCGTCCTCCCGACCATGCGCTTGGCCTCGGCACCGATCGCAAGAACGCGCCGGCTTCGTTTGTCGATGGCGACGACGGACGGCTCGGAAATCACCACGCCGCGTCCGCGGACGAACACAAGGGTATTGGCAGTTCCCAGGTCGATCCCGAGGTCCTTGGAAAACATACCGAACAGCGACGACAGCGGGCTACGCATGGGTACCTTTCGGCCGAGTAATCGGCACGGTGGGGGACAGAATCGCGACAGTATAGCACGCTGATTTTGGCGATTCCGCGCCATTTTTCGCGCGGCGGCCGTTTCACCGCCGTTCCGCCGTCGAGCCTCATCGCCCGGTAGCCCTTGCGTCCCTTGCCACGCGCGGCGACGGCATGCGACACTAAGTCGCCGTTAGGCATAAAGGAGGTGGTGCAGTATGGATGATAGTCACAGTTACTCGAGCGGGATTCGCTGCACGGAGGTGACTGCGAACTGACTCACCTCCGCTGAGGAGTCTGTCAGCCAGTAACGGGGAAGCGCCCAGAGGGCGCTTCCCTCTTTTTTGTGCATATGGAATCGCCTGCACCGCTTGATCTTGCCCGAATCCGCGCCTCCCTTGCCGCCTCGGCCACTGCTGTCACGATACACTTTGAGCCGGAAATCGACTCGACCAACCGCCTGGCACGAGAGATCGTCCATCCGGACCCTGCCGCCGTTCTGACGGATTACCAGACGGAAGGCAAGGGGCGGCGGGGGCGTCGCTGGTCCGCGCCGCCGCGTAGTAGCGTCCTGTGTTCTGTTGTCCTGCCTCTTGCCGGCACGATGCGCCCGACCGATGGTCCCATGATCGGTGCGCTGGCCGTTGCCGCGACTGTCGAGGACGTTGCCGGACTGGCCGCCACTATTAAGTGGCCCAATGATGTGCTTATCGGGGGACGGAAGGTCGCGGGGATCCTGGCCGAATTTCACGCTGCTCCCAGCTTGCGGATCATTCTGGGAATGGGTGTGAACGTCAACGTGCCGGCGAGCGACTTGCCGACGCCGGATGCCACCAGTCTGTTGCACGAACTGGGGCTCCCCGTGCCGCGAGAGGACGTCGCCGTGACGCTGCTGCACCACATAGTCGCGTGGCACCGCCGTCTGGCGGATGATGGTGATGCCGCGTTCCGTTCCTGGCGCGACCGCCTGGACATTACCGGACGGCTGGTCGAAGTCAGGACTGATACGGGATCGTGGGAGGGAGTCGCCGAAGGGGTAGCGCGCGACGGCGGCCTGCTCGTGCGGCGCGGCCGCGTTGTCCAGACTGTCTACGCTGCCGATGTTTCTCTACGACACCCTTTACAAGTGCCTGGACCGTCGCTACAATAATGCACTCAAACGCCCTTGCGGGCGTTTGCTGTGTTTCCGCGCGTTGCGCGCGATTTCAGGAGGAGATCCGTGAACAACCGTCACAAGCCGACTGTCATCTCGGCGGAATTCAGGGCTGAGCTGGAACGAGAGCTGGAGCACCTGCGAGTGGACGTGCGGCCCCAGATTGCGGAGCGATTGCACGCAGCACGAGAAGGCGGCGACTCATCCGACAATACGGTGTTCGAGGCTGCGAAGGAGGATCTGGCCCGTCTGAATGCGCGCATCGCGGAGATCGAACAGACCTTGCGCGAAGCGGCGATTTTCAACTCAAACGGGAACGGCCATCACGCGCTCGTCGAAATTGGCTCGGTGGTAACCATCGCTCGCGACGACGGACGCGTGAGCACCTACACGATCGTCAGCTCGCTCGAGGCGTCACCAACGAACGGTAAGGTGTCCGACGAGTCGCCGATCGGCCAGGCCCTCTGCGGGAAGAAGGCCGGAGACATTGTGTCGGTCCAGGCGCCCGGTCGGACCGTTTCGTACAGGATTACGGCAATTCAGTAAGAATAGAGCGTGACAGAGCGAGACGAGCTCCGCGAGTCACGTGAGCAGAAGTTAGAGCAGTTACTGGCTCTCGGTCTGCCGGCCCTTCCCAATCGCTTTGGCCCGACACGGCACTCGGCCGAGATCAAGGATCAGTACGAGGCTCTCGAAGGCAGCGTGGTTCGGGTTGCCGGACGGGTTATGGCGCGGCGGCTCATGGGGAAGGCGGCTTTCGCCCATATCCTCGATGCCGGCGGCCAGATTCAGCTGTACTTCAAGCTCGACGTGCTCGGCCCGGAGCAATTTGAGTACTTCAAGCTGCTCGACCTCGGTGACCTGATCGGGGCAGAAGGCACCGTCTTCAAGACGCGGACCGGCGAGGTATCGATCCAGGTACAAAACCTGGTTCTGCTCGCCAAGGCTCTCCTGCCCTTGCCCGAGAAGTTCCACGGGCTGTCCGACATCGAGACGAGGTATCGGCAGCGCTATCTCGACCTCATCGCCAATGACGAGACCCGAGAGATCTTCCGGATCCGGACGGCTGCGGTCCGGGGCATTCGCCGCTACCTGGATTGCCTCGGCTTTGTCGAGGTCGAAACGCCGATCCTGCAGCCGGTCTACGGCGGCGCCGCCGCGACTCCGTTCACGACCCATTACAACGCTTTCGACACCACCGTCTACCTGCGCATCGCCGATGAGCTGTATTTGAAGCGGCTGATTGTCGGTGGTATGGAACGGGTCTACGAGATCAGCAAGGATTTCCGAAACGAAGGCGTATCGTGGAAACACAGCAACGAGTTTACGATGCTGGAGTTCTATCAGGCGTATGCCGATTACAACGACATCATGGCGGAGGTCGAGGACATGCTGAGCACCGTGGCCCAGAGTGTCCTGGGCACAACGCGCGTTTCGTTCCGCGGACACGAGGTCGATCTCTCTCCGCCCTGGCAACGCGTCTCTATCGCGGACGCCCTGCGCCGTTGGGCCGACCTGGACATTGAGAGCATTGAGGATCTGGGGGCGTTGCAGGAGGAAGCCGCTCGGCGCGGAGTCCAGGTGGCGCCGGACACGAAGCGCGGCGTGGTCATCGAGGAGCTTGTGGGCGCGCTCGTCGAGCCCCATCTGATCGAGCCCACCTTCCTCATCGATTTTCCCGTCGACTTCCCCGGCAGTCTCCTGGCCAAGCGCAAGGCGGGCCGGCCGGATATTGCCGAGCGATTTGAGCCGTACATCGCGGGCATGGAACTGGGAAATGGGTTCACCGAGCTGAACGAGCCGAAGGATCAGCTCCGCCGCATGCAGGAGCTGAATCACGAGGCCGGCGAGAATCACGCCGAGGTAGACTGGGACTACATCCGCGCTCTCGAGCACGGCATGCCGCCCACCGGGGGGGTGGGTATCGGCATCGACCGCTTTGCGATGGTGCTGGCCGGCGTGGATAGTATCCGCGAGACGGTTCTGTTTCCGCCGATGCGGCCGAGGGAGACACCGCGTGCTGAGTCGTGAGTTCATCCGCACCCACCCCGAGGAAGTGAAGCGCGCGGTCCGGGAAAGGTGCGACACGGCGCCGATTGACGAAATTCTCGCGCTCGACGCCGAGCAGCGTCAGCTGAAAGCGGAAAGCGACACTCTCAAGGCGGAGCGCAACCGGCTCTCGAAATCGTTCGGCGGTAAGGACATGCCCCCGGACCAACGCGACGAGATGCGAGCTCAGGCCGCTGCGCTGCGCGATCGGATCGGTTCGATCGACGCACGCGTCGCCGAGCTGGGAGAACGACTCCACGAGCTCGAGTTGTGGGTCCCGAACATTCCGGCGCCCGATGTGCCGATTGGCACGACTGAGGACGACAACGTGATCGCCTGGTCGTGGGGGGAGAAGACCAGCTTCGACTTCGAGCCGAGATCGCACGCCGACCTGGGTGAGGCTCTCGGCATCTTCGATCCCGAAGACGCCGTGCGTATGGCGGGGACGCGCTTCTACGCGCTGCGCGGGCTCGGGGCACGCATGCATGCGGCGCTGGGTCAGTTGATGCTCGACATGCACGTGCGAGAGCACGGGTTCCACCAGGTGTGGCCGCCGTACATCGTCAAACGCGAAGCGATGATCGTTTCGGCGCAGCTGCCCAAGTTCGCCGAGGACGCGTACTATCTCGAAGGCGAGGACATGTATCTGATTCCAACCGGCGAGGTGCCGCTCGTCAACATGGAGTCGGAGAAGGTGATCGACGTCGAGCGGCTGCCGATCCTGTACACCGCCCTGACGCCTAGCTTCCGCAAGGAAGCGGGAGCCGCCGGCCGGGAGACCCGCGGAATGATCCGTGTCCATCAGTTCGACAAGGTCGAGATGGTTGTCTTCTGCCGCCCGGACGACAGCGAGGAGTGGCTGATGCGGCTGGTGCGCTTTGCCGAGAATGTTTTGCAGCGTCTCGAGCTGCCGTATCACGTGCTCATGATGAATACGTCCGATCTCGGTTTCGGACAGGTCAAGAAGTACGATCCGGAAGTCTGGATGCCGAGTCAGAACACGTATCGCGAGATCAGCAGCTGCAGCAACATGGGGGATTTTCAGGCCCGCCGCGGCCGCATCCGCTATCGCCCCGGTCCCGGGGAGGCACCGCGCCTCGTGCA
>Ga0070739_10002594_pt1 | contig 23953 bp, 19 predicted proteins | sample Coa_R1_7_FD_66445 | JGI IMG/M metagenome (GOLD analysis project Ga0070739, IMG submission 66445) | Surface soil microbial communities from Centralia Pennsylvania, which are recovering from an underground coalmine fire - Coalmine... | ecosystem: Environmental > Terrestrial > Soil > Unclassified ... | reverse complement strand
ATCCGCGTGCGCGGCCGGCGACCGCGGGGCGTGACGGCCAAAGACATTATCCTCTCGATCATTGGAACGATCGGCGTCTCGGCCGGGGTTGGGCATGTCATCGAATATGCCGGCGAAGCGATCGAAGCTCTTTCAATGGAAGGTCGGATGACCATCTGCAACATGTCCATTGAAGCAGGTGCGCGGGCAGGCATGGTTGCCCCCGACGAGAAAACCTTCGCCTACCTGGAAGGCCGCCCTTTTGTCCCTCGGGGCAAGGATTTTCAACTGGCGGTGGACTACTGGAAAACGCTGGCCACCGATCCCGGTGCGTCTTTCAACAAAGTCTACGAGCTCGACGCCACCCGCATGGCTCCTCAAGTTACCTGGGGAACCACGCCCGGGATGGTCTGCAATGTAACCGGGCGCGTGCCGGACCCGGCTTCCTTCGCCGATCCGCAGCAGCAGAAGGCCGTGCAGCGCGCACTCGACTACATGGGCCTGAAGCCCGGTACGGCGATCATGGATATCCCTGTGGATTATGTGTTCATCGGGTCGTGCACGAATTCCCGGATCGAAGACCTACGAGCAGCCGCGCAGGTCGTGGCCGGCCGCCGTGTGGCGCCGAATGTGAAGCTGGCGCTCGTCGTGCCTGGCTCCCGTCGAGTCAAGGCGCAAGCCGAACGTGAAGGCCTGGACCGTATTTTCACCGATGCTGGCTTCGAATGGCGTGATGCAGGCTGCTCGATGTGTATCGGCATGAACGAGGATGTGCTGCCCGCCGGGATGCGTTGCGCCAGCACGTCCAATCGCAACTTCGAAGGGCGTCAGGGTAAGGGCGGACGTACGCACCTGGTCAGCCCTCTCACCGCCGCCGCCACCGCTATCGCGGGCCATTTTGTAGATGTACGCGAGCTGGATGTGGACCTAGAGTAGAGCTCAGCGCTGATTCAGGAGAAGCAATGGAACCCTTCGTTCGGCATACCGGACTGGTCGCTCCCATGGATCGGGTGGATGTTGACACCGATCAGATGGTCCCCAAGCAATTCTGCAAGCTGCTCACGCGCGAAGGCTACGGGCGCATCCTGTTCTACGACTGGCGCTATCTGCCCGGAGAGATCCCCAACCCGGAGTTCGTGCTGAATCAACCTCGCTATCAGGGGGCTTCAATTTTGCTGGCCCGCCGGAATTTCGGCTGCGGCTCCAGCCGTGAACATGCTGCCTGGGCGGTGCGCGATTTTGGCTTCCGCGTGGTCATTGCGCCCAGTTTTGCCGACATTTTCTATGCCAATGCATTTCGTAACGGCATCCTTTGCGTGACCCTCGCCGAGGAAGAAGTCGATGAATTGTTTCGCCGCACCGAGCGGCAACCGGGCTACCGGCTCCATGTGGACCTGCCCGAGCAGACAGTTGCGGATGACGCCGGGCTGCTCTACCACTTCGCACTCGATAGCTTCCGCAAGCAGGCCCTGCTGAAAGGCCTGGACGAAATCGGGTTGACGCTGGAGCACGAGGCAGAGATCGCAGCCTACGAACAGGCTCGCCGGCCGTCGGCCGAGCTTTACGCGGAGCCAGGCGAGGTGGATTTCAGCTTGCCTGCAGCCTCGTGAGCGTTGCAAAGACCGTCGGCGGAAACTCAATCGAGACCGGATACCGCCGATTCCGGAGCCAGCGGCCGGGAGCCTTTCAGCTCCGCGAGCAAAACGCCGCATAGCACTAGCCCCCCGCCAGCCAGAACCCGCAGATTCAATCGCTCGGCTCCGAGCCACAACGACGTGAGGGCAGCAAAGACGGGTTCGAGACTGAACAGGATCGCGACATGGGAAGCGGTGGTGAACCGCTGCGCCCATACCTGCAGGGAGAAGGCCACGGCGGTGGCACCGACCGCTGTCAGAATCACCGCACCGACCAACCGTGGCGACCACACCAGATAAGGCCGTTCCCAGCCTGTGGCGCCCGCCAGCGGTACGGCAAGTGCGGAAAACAACGCGGTGACGCTGACCTGCGTGAACGTCAGCAGGTTGGAGGGATAGCTCGGGCTGTAATGCCCCACGGCGAGGATGTGCAGTGCAAACATGACCGCACAGCCCATCACCAGGGCATCTCCGCGGTTGAGCCGGCCGCCGGAGGTGCCGAACAGGGTCAGTAGATAGAGGCCCCCGAGGGCCGTGAGCGCACCCAGCCACAACCAGTACCCGGGACGCTGACGCCCGATCAGAGCTTCAAAGACCGGCACCAGCACCACGCTAGAGCCCGTAATAAAGGCAGCCTTCGAGGGCGTAGTCCAGCGCAGCCCGGCCGTCTGCAGCGCGTAGCCGGCAAACATCAATAGACCGATGAGGGTCCCAGCCCGCCACGGACCTTGATTGAGATCAGCAAGATCGCGCCGGTAAATCCAGGCCAGCGCAGCCGTGGCCAGCACAAACCGTCCCAGCAGAAACACCAGAACGGAGGCGTCGCGGAGGGCGTTCTGCACAACGACAAACGTTGCGCCCCAGACCAGCGAACAACCTGCCAGCGCCAGGTCGGCTTTCCAGCGCGGGGTTGCAGGGAACACGGCACTCCGGCGAGAACGGGCAGGCGTCACTGGAACAGAGGGTGCGCTTCAGGGGACTGGTAAACAATGCGGCCGCCCACGATGGTCAGCAGCGGATGCACCTGCCAGAGTGCAGCGGGAGTTACGGCACGCGGATCATCGCTCAGCACAACAATATCCGCCACCATTCCCGGACGCAGTTGTCCCTTCCAGCTCTCGGCAAATTCAGCATAAGCCGCGCCGACCGTATAGGCGCGCAGGCAATCCTCCATCGAAATGCGCTCCTGGGGTTGCCAGCCGCCGGGCGGCCAGCCTTCGCGGGTCTGACGCGTACGACAGGCGTAGAGGTTACCCATCGGGTTGATGGGCTCGACCGGAAAATCGGTGCCGATGGCCAGCCGAACGTTATGCTGCAGAAAGCTTTTCCACGGGTAGCCGTAGCGCGAGCGTTCCGGACCCAGGCGCTGTTCCGCCCAGCGCACATCGTCCAGCAGGTGGCAGGGCTGCACGGAGGCAATGACGCCCAGCCGCGCAAACCGGCCGAAGTCCTCCGGAGCCACCACCTGCGCGTGCTCGATCCGATCGCGACGGTCGCGCGGTCCATTGGCCGCAGCCGCCGCGGCAAATGCATCCAGAGCCAGTCGCACGGCTCGGTCCCCGATGGCGTGAAACGCAATCTGGAAACCCGCGCGGTCTCGCTCGATCGTTTGGGCAATCACCTCCTGCGGATTCATCCGCAGAATTCCCGTTTCTTCGGGATGATCGCTATAGGGGGCCAGCATCGCGGCCGTTTCCGAGCCGAAGGTGCCGTCCAAAAAGCCTTTGAGCGCGCCGGTGCGCAGCCAACGGTCCTGGCTACCGCCTTCGCGCCGCATCCGTTCGAGGCGCTCCAGGGGCAGCTCAAACGGAAGCCACTCGGTGATGCGCAGCGTCAGCCGTCCTTCTGCCTTGAGCTGGCGATAAAGCTGAAATTCATCCCACGATGAAAAGTCCGAGACCGAGGTGACCCCGTTGCGATGGGCTTCGGCGATCGCCAGCTCGATGGCCCGGCGATGTTCGGCCGGTCCCGGTGGCGGAATCTGGCGCTCGACCAGGTCGGTCGCTTTCTCCTCCAGAAGGCCTGTCGGCCGGCCCTGTGCATCGCGTACGATGCGCCCTCCGGGAGGATCGGGCGTCCTGGCCTCGATGCCGCTGATCATCAGGGCACGCGAATTCGCGACGCCAATATGCCCGTCCACGCGCATGAAAAACATCGGATGATCCGTGCTGACGGCGTCCAGATCACCGCGGTTCGGAAAACGCTTCTCCGGCCAGAGGGTGTGATCCCAGCCGCGGCCGACAATCCACTGACCCGGAGCGTAGCGCGGTAGAGCAGCACGGATGCGCTGTTGCATCTCTGCCAGCGACCGGGCTCCGGTCAGATCCACCTGCAGCAAGGCCAGGCCGCCCGCGGCCAGATGCGTGTGGGCGTCATTGAAGCCGGGCATGGCAAACCGCCCGTGCAGGTCCACGACGCGCGTGTGCGGTCCCCGGTAGGGAGCGACGTCTCGGTCCGTTCCTACCGCCACAATCTGCTCGCCCTGCACAGCGACGGCCTGCACCTCGGGCCGGGTGGGGTCCATGGTCAGAAAACGGCCGTTGAACAGGATCAAGTCGGCTGCAGGATGCGGAACTCCCACGGCGATTCCCATTCCGCACAGGAGCAACAGCCAGTGCCTGTGCTGCTTCATTCCTCCAGTCCTGCCAGCAGGAGTGTCAACAGCAAAATCCGCTGCAACGCGCACGCTCGGCCGCTCGCATCATACCATTCCTGGGGTGTATGAATGGCACCACCCTGGCCGCCCGCACCGAGCGCCACCGCGGGGATGCCCAGAGACAGCGGGAGGTTCGCATCGGTTGAACCGCTTTCGTACATCGTTTCGATCCCCAGCCACCGGTCGACTGCACGCAGAGCACGCAGCACAAATGCATCTTCGGCGAGCTGTCCTCCTGGACGGACACCCAACAGCCGTATCTGCACTTCGAGCGGCGCACTGCCCGGTCGTCCCTGTTGCCCTTCCTCGTCCGCACAACGCCCCGCAAGCCACCGCACCTGCTGCTCCAAATAGAGCACTTCGGCTTCTTCTTCGGAGCGAATATCCACTTTCATGGCGGCTCGCGCCGGGATGGCATTAATGGCGTAGCCGCCCTCAAGCCAGGTGACACTGACAGCGCTGCGCGGGCTCGACGGCAGAGGCAGCGTGGCGATGCGGGCAATGGCGCGTCCCAGGGCGTGGACTGGGTTGGGCAGACCGAAATCGCCCCAGCTATGCCCGCCGGGTCCGGAAATAACGATCTCGAGCCGACGCGAGGCGACAGCGCGCGTAGTCACTCCGGCTTCGCCAGGCCCGTCGAGCACAAGGACGGCTGCCAGCCGGTGCTGATACCTCTGCATCAGGGCCTGCATGCCGCGCAGGTTGCCCTCGCCTTCCTCGGCAACATTTGCGGCCAGCGCGAGCGTCCGCTGCAAGCCCAGGGGCACCTGGTGCAACACACGCGCCAGTGCCAGCAGGGCCGCCAGACCGGCGCCATTATCGGCAATGCCGGGCCCGTAGAGCCGGCTGCCTTCCCGTCCCACACGGATCACCGTCCCCGCGGGAAATACCGTGTCCAGATGCGCAGAGATCAGCACGACCTCTGTCCCGGTTCCCGCCTGCTCTGCCACCACATTGCCGGCCGCATCCAGCTCGGCGTGCCAGCCGAGCGTACGCAGAGCATTTCGCACCGCACGCGCCCGCCGGCCCTCGTGAAAGGTGGGGGCGGGGATTTCTGTCAGCTGGATCTGCTCCTCGAGAATCCACTCGTGAGCCTGTTCCAGCCAACGCAGGGCCTCACGCACGCCAGAGTGCAACAACAGCCTCTGCAGATCCTGCTCGAAATCTCTCTCGGGAAAGCGCGCTCCGGGATGGGTAGCCTGCGCCGACACAGAAAGCCTGTCCGACCTCAGTTCCCTGCCGGCCGTGCGGACCTGTGCTGATGCACGAGCTCGGCAATCTCCTCGTCGGTCAGCACGCGCGGTGAGTGTTTGGCAGCCTTCAGAATGTGTTCGACCAACGAATCCTCTGCGGGCAGGCCGTGCCGTTCGAGCCAGAAAACCACATTCGATCGCCCGCTCAGGGGACCGATCTCGATCTGTTGCTCCAGTCCGAACAGATGCGAGGGGACCCCGCTGTAGACACTGTTCGCCAGGAGAGGATTGTTTTTACGGTAGGCCTTGATGATCGCAGCCGCGTGGACGCCGGTCGAGGTCCGAAACGCATCCCGGCCGACTACAGGGTAATTGGGAGGAATCACTGTCCGGGTGGCGCGGGCCACCGTCTCCGCGTACTCTTTCAGCCGGCTGAGGTCGCGGTCGATCAGTCCGAGCAACTTGAGATTGACCAGCATGAGCTCCATGGGTGTATTGCCCACGCGTTCGCCGAGCGAAATCGCGGCGGCGTGCACCTGATCGGCCCCGGCGGCCACGGCGGCCAGCGAATTGGCCACGGCCAGCCCGCGATCGTTGTGCCCGTGCCAGTCCACACGAATTTTGCGACCCGCCGGCTGCACCACCTCCTCGAGCACGAACCGCACCAGCTGATAGGCGCCATGTGGTGTCGCGTGCCCGACCGTATCGCAGAGCACAATCGCGTCGGCCCCACACTCAATCGCCGTGCGATAGAGGCGCTTGACCGTCTCCGGATCCGTGCGGATGGTATCTTCGGTGACGTACATGACCGGCAGCCCGAGACGACGTGCGTAGCTCACCGCCTTCTCGGTCGTCCGTTGGAGATGATCCACCGACCAGTCTTCGACCAGCCGCCGAATCGGGCTGGACCCCAGAAAGGTGGCCGCCTCGACGGCGATCCCCACGCGCTCAGAGATTTCCGCAATGGGCTGAATATCCTCTTCCACCGTCCGGGCGGCGCAGTTCGGCCGGATGCGCAGGCGCGCCCGCACGATTTCACGTGCCAGCAGCTCCGCGTCTCGATAGGCGCGGGGACCGGCACCGGGAAGCCCGATGTTGACGGCTTCGATCCCCAGCGCCTCCATCAAGTGCAGGATGGCGATCTTGTCCTCGATGGGCGGATCGAAAACCGAGGGGTTCTGCAGGCCATCGCGCAGCGTCTCGTCATCCAGGGTCACAGTTCGACCCGCCGGAATATCACTGCCGCCAACGCGATTCCAGTCAAAGATGAGCTCGTTCAGCGCGTCCACGGCCTGCGCCTGTTCGGGATCCTCAGCCAAGACCACACGGGCCAGGCTCTCCCGGTGTCGCTGTGCCCGTTCTCGCCAGCACCCGGTGGCGCCTATTGTACTCGAAGCCCAGGCCGCATTCGCTACCGGTTTTCCGGCTCGGGAGCCGCATCCCGTCTCGACGCCAGAGCGGCGCGCCAGGGCTCCGCATATTCCACCGAGGCCAGAAACAGCCCCTGCGGTGGCACCGTGGGACCCGAACGCGAGCGATCGCGCGCCTCGAATAACGCGGCAATGTCTCCGGGTTGCAGCCGCCCCCGGCCCACCTCGAGCAGAGTGCCGACGATTTTCCGCACCATATGCCGCAGAAAGCTGCGTCCCCGAACCACCACCAGGAGTTCTTCGCCCTGACCGAAACCGAACCGCTCCAGGCTGGACCACCCTGCCGGCAGACGTGCGACCGTACAACCAAACACTTCGCGCTCCGGATTCCGCCCGCCTTCCTCGTCGTCGGCCGCTGGCGCCGCAAAGGCCGTGAAGTCGTGCCGGCCCTCAAACTGGCGTGCGGCCTCCTGCATCGCAGGCTCGTCCAGTGGGAAGGGGTAGTACAAAACATAGCGATGGAGGAAGGGCGGAAGAACGGGCGATCGATAAATCCGATAAAGATACGTTTTACCGAGAGCCTGCCAGCGCGCATGAAACTGCGGCTCCACCTCTTCGGCCTGCACAACCCGAATCGTGGGCGGCAGCAGTGCGTTCAGTGCCCTCTGAAACGCACCCGCGGTGAGCCGGGAAGCCGTATGGAAATGGGCGACCTGTCCCAGGGCATGCACGCCCGCATCGGTGCGGCCGGCTCCGTGGACGATCACGCGCTCGCCCGTGATGCGCTGCAGAACGTCTCCCAGGGTTCCCTGAATCGTCGCGCGCCCGGGCTGGATTTGCCAGCCGTGGAAGTCGGTTCCATCGTAGGCCAGCGTAAGTCGGATGTTCTTCACGGGTCCTGTGGCCCACCGCGGTTGGTTCGGCTGAGAGAGGGATCGACGAATCGGCTTCCAGGCCGGACGGCTTCCAGTCCCTGTTGACACAACGGGCACACCTCGGCCGCATAGGTGCCGAGCGGGAGCTGGAGCAGTGCCTGGGCCCTCACGGGCCAGGCGATCTGTCCTCCGCTGCGGTCGACCAGCGCAGCCACCCCCACCAGCTTTGCACCTGCCGCAGTCACTGTGGCGATCACCTCATGGGTCGAGCGGCCGGTGGTCCAGACATCCTCGACGACGAGCACGCGCTCGCCTGGGCGCAGCTGGAACCCCCGGCGCAGCGCCAGCACTCCCGTCGCGTCGCGTTCGGCAAACAGGCTCCGCACGCCCAGCGCTCGAGCGACTTCGTGGCCCAGAATGATGCCCCCCAGCGCCGGTGCCACCACTACCTCCGGCTCCAGCGAATGCAGCCCGGCGGCTAGCGCCCGACCCAACTGCTCTGCATGCCACGGATACTGCAAGACCAGAGCGCACTGGACATAGGTGTCGCTGTGCAGCCCCGACGAGAGTACAAAATGCCCCCGCCGGACCGCACCGACCGATTCGAACAATTGTTGCAGCTCGGCCGCCTGCATCAAAACTGACTCTAGGGAGCGCTCCGCAGCATGTCAACTCGGTCTCCATAGCCGACACCGGGGCCGGCGTGCGACAATTTTTTCGGAAACAAAATGCCGGCCGGCTGCGTTCCATACGTGTGCAGAAGGCACGGCACTCGAAAACCTCGAGAATTCTTGGTTCAGGGAGCAAGGAGGAAATGAGTCGAAACATTCCCCGTGCATTCATGGCCGGCATCCTGGCAGTGCTGCTGCCGTCGTCCGGGCTTGCCCAGCAACCGCAGCCGCGGACCTCTGGGCAGCAGACCAGTCCGACCCTGCTGGTGCCGGCAGGAATGGATTTCACACGCGATATCCCGTGGTTTCCGCATGCCGTGCAACCGTATATTCCGCGCCAGGTGCCCGCTCCGGTCCTCAGCAATTCTCCGCGCCTGGAGCAGCTCATCCACGAGGGTAAGCTGCTCCTGCATCTGGAGGACGCCATTCAGCTCGCCATCGAAAACAACCTCCAGATCGCCGTCCAGCGATACACCACTTGGATCACCGACACCAACGTGCTCCGCGCCAAAAGTGGCTCTCCGATTCGCAGCGCACAGGGATTCACTTCGGTGCTCGGCTCGATCCCAACGCCCAGCTTCGACCCCCGCGTCTCGACCACCCTGTCCTGGCAGCGCCAGTCGATCCCCGTCAATAACCCCTTTCTCTCGGGGACGGGCCTGGCCAACCTGACTGCGCTTACCAACTACAACGCCCAGGCCAACTTCTCGTACAGCCAGGGCTTCAAAACCGGGACGACCTTTACGCTGTCGTTCAACAATACCCGTACGTCGAGCACTTCGCCGGCGCAGTTCTTCAACCCGGCCGTGAACTCGCAATTGATGTTCAGCTTCACCCAGGAGCTGCTTAACGGCTTCGGGATCATTCCCAACACCCGGTTCATTATCGAAGCCAAGAACAACTCACAGGCCGCGCGGTACGAGTTGGCCAACCAGGTCATCAACATCGTGACGCAAGTGGAAAACGCCTACTGGAACCTGGTCTACGCGCGGGAGAACGTCAAAGTGCAGCAGGCCAACGTGCAGTGGGCCGAAAAACTGCTCGAAGATAACAAGCGCCAGGTCCAGATCGGCACGCTAGCGCCCATCGAAGTGGTGCGGGCGGAATCCGAGCTGGCCACCGACCGCCAGAACCTGATCGTCGCCCAGACCAGCGAATTGCAGCTGCAGACGCAGCTACTGAACCTGATCACGCGGAACCCTCTGGCAGCCGGTCTGGAAAACGTCGAAGTGGTTCCTCTTGACAGCATCAATGTTCCGCCCAGGATCGACATCCTGCCCTACCGGGAGGCGGTTCGGGAAGCTATGGCGAACCGGCCCGACCTGTTAGCCCAGGAGCTCCAGCTCAAGAATGCCGATATCGAAGTCCGGGCCACGCGGAATGCCCTGCTGCCCACAGTGAGTTTGTTTGGGCAGTACGGCGCCAGCGGTCTCGGCGGCAATAGCATCCATAAGGTATCGGTACCCACGGCGTTCGGGCCCAATCCCAACGCACCCGTCGTGGACAGCAACGGGCAGCCCGTCCTGATCAACGGGCAGCCGGTCTATGCCGGAACGCCCGTGGCGTTTCAAACTACTTCTTCAGTACTCACCGGCGGACTTCTTGACGCTTTCGATGCGGTCTGGCACAACCGCTTTCCGACTTACGCGGTGGGACTCTCGATGAGCATTCCGCTGCGCAATCGCGCCGCCCAGGCTGATAATGCCCAGGCCCTGCTCCAACAGCGGTTGACGGAGCTGCAGCTGCAGGCCCTGCGCAACCAGATTGCGGCCGACGTCCGCAACGCGCAGATCGCCATCCAGCAGGGGCTGGCCCGCGTGGAGGCCGCGCAGAAGGCGCGGGAACTGGCACAGCAAACGCTCGAGGCGGAACAGAAAAAATTCCAGCTTGGCGTGTCGACCAACTTCCTGGTCATCCAGGCAGCGCGGGACCTGGTCACCGCCGAAGGCAACGAGCTGCAAGCCCGTGTGGCTCTGCGTCAGGCGCTCGTGAATTTCAACCAGGTGCTCGGGCGCACGCTGAAGATCTACAACATCACGATTGCCGACGCCGTGTCGGGTCACTACAACCGTGCGTTGAACATCCCGGGCACCCCCGAACCGGCATTCACGGAGTCCCACCCGTAACCACCCACACCCGTGGCGGCGGGGTCCCCCTCCCCGCCGCCACCCCTCCCACCTCCGGGCTTGCCCGCGCCCAGGCGCGGCCGTAAGATGGCCACAGGTGCAGCCGGAACGCCCATGCTGCCCCGCGGATAACACGATGAGCGAAAAACGCACTTCCGATCTGGCCCACCCGTCCGGCGTGTCTGGAACCGAACCCGCGCGCAAGCCAGGACCGGCCGAGCAGGAGTGGGAAGCGCGGGTGCTGCGGCCAGCGCTCGAGCGCGCGCCCGAGCGGCAAAAAGAATTCACGACGGTTTCAGGACATCCTATTCGGCGCCTCTACACGCCCGCCGACGTGGCCGAGCTCGACTATGAGCGAGACATCGGCTTCCCCGGGCAGCCGCCTTACACCCGCGGCATCCATGCCACCATGTATCGCGGTCGGCTCTGGACAATGCGCCAGTTTGCCGGCTTCGGCACCCCGGAGGACACCAACCGCCGCTTCCATTACCTGCTTTCCCAGGGCCAGACCGGTCTTTCGGTCGCTTTCGACCTGCCCACGCTGATGGGCTACGACGCTGATCACCCCATGGCGGAAGGCGAGGTGGGCAAATGCGGCGTCTCGGTCAGCTCGCTGGCCGATATGGAGACGCTGTTTGCCGGCATTCCGCTGGCCGAAGTCACCACTTCAATGACCATCAATTCGCCCGCAGCCGTCATCTGGGCCATGTACCTGGCGGTCGCCGAAAAGCAGGGCGCGGACTGGAAACGGATTTCCGGAACGATCCAGAACGACATCCTCAAGGAATACATCGCGCAGAAGGAATACATCTATCCGCCAGCGCCCTCGATGCGCCTGGTGATCGATACCTTCGAGTTCGGCGTCGAGCACACGCCGCGGTTCAACGTCATTTCGATTTCGGGCTATCACATTCGAGAAGCTGGCTCGACCGCGATCCAGGAACTGGCCTTCACGCTGCGCGACGGGATGGAATACGTCGAATGGGCACTGCGGCGCGGGCTCGAAATCGACCGCTTCGCGCCGCGGCTGTCGTTTTTCTTTAACTCGCACAACGATTTCTTCGAAGAAATCGCCAAGTTTCGTGCCGCCCGGCGACTGTGGTACCGGATCATGCGCGAACGCTACGGAGCGCGTGATCCGCGTTCGTGGATGCTCCGCTTTCACACCCAGACAGCGGGCTGTTCGCTGACGGCGCAGCAGCCGTACAACAACGTGATCCGCACCACCATCCAGGCGCTGGCGGCTGTGCTGGGCGGCACGCAGTCGCTGCACACCAACTCGCTCGACGAGGCCTGGGCGCTGCCCACCGAGTTCGCCGCCACGCTTGCGCTGCGCACCCAGCAGATCATCGCCTACGAAAGCGGCGTGGTCAACACTGTGGATCCCCTGGGAGGCTCGTTCTTCGTGGAGGCGCTGACCGCCGAAGTGGAGCGGGGCGCTATGGATTACATCGAAAAAATCGACGCTCTGGGCGGCATGGTGGCCGCCATCGAGCGTGGCTACCCGCAGCGTGAAATTGCGGAAGCTGCCTATCGCTACCAGATGGCTGTCGACCGGAAAGAAAAGATCATCGTCGGCGTCAACGAGTTCGTTGGCGAGGACCAGCTCATCGAGATCCTCAAAATTGACGAAAGCGTGGCCCGTCAGCAGCGGGAGAAGCTGCGCCGCCTGCGCGCGGAGCGCTCCGCCGAAGAGGTGCGCCGCCGTCTCGATGCACTCCGGCAGGCGGCCGAGGGCACCGAGAACCTGATGCCGTATATCTACGAAGCCGTGCGCGCCTACGCCACGCTGGGGGAAATTTGCGACGCCATGCGCGACGTGTTCGGAACCTACGAAGAAGTCGCCATTACATGAGCGGAACGGGTGAAGCCCTTCGAGAGTGACTCGGCTCAGTTCCGGTCGCCCAGGCCGTGTTTCTGCTTGCAGATTTGGCAGAAGGTCGGCGGATCTTCGTTGTCGACACGGTGCTGAACGGGCTTTAGCGTCCGCAGATAGGCGTACACATCCTCCAGGTCCTGATCGGTCATCTTCCGAAAATAGCCCCAGGGCATGATCGGACTCAGCAACCGCGCCCCATTCTGCCCGGTACGCATGATGCGTATGAAGCGGCGCACGCTGGCGGCGTAAATGGGGCTCGACGGGTCAGGCGTTAGGTTGGCGCTGGCAACCCGTCCCCATGGTCCTTCCAGAATAAATCCGCCCGCGAACTCGAGCCCCGGTAAAGGTTGAAACCTCTGGTCAAGAGGCGTGTGGCAGCCGGCACACTCGCCCAGATTGGCCAGGTAACGTCCACGCTCGACCGGGTTGTTGCCCGGAGAAGCAACGTGCTCGGCCGGCAGGGGGCGCAGGGTTTTCCTGACATCCTCGGGTATCCGCGTAGGCGGCAGCCTGCGGCGCACCGGCGGAATTGTCCGCAAATAACAGACCAGCGCCCGGGCGTCCGCATCGGTCATTTGATGGAAATACCGGTATGGCATGAGAGGAAATAGCGTCCGACCATCATGACCGATGCCCTGTCGGATAGCTCGAATGATCTGCTCATTGCTCCAGCGACCACTGCCGGTTACCGGATCGGGTGTGATATTCGGGGCCACGACTCGGAAGGGGGGATGAAGGCCAGTCTCCTCAGGGCTGAAGATATGCCCGCTGCCCATCGTTCCCGGCAAAGGCAGACCAGGGCGTTCACGCGTGTAGCTAACCTCACTGTGGCACATGAAACAATGAGCGATTGTGCTCACATACTCGCCCCGGGCTACCTGCTCTGTAGAACAGGTAGACCCGGAAGCGTTTGCAGATACCGGCAGACCGCCCCTGACCGGGCGGGTCGGATGCTGGCTGCCACCGCTCTGAACAGCGGCCAGAACGGCAAGCAGACCCGCCCTGCCCGCCATCCCAATCCATTTCCTGATGTAAAACTCTACCTTCACCTTACCCATTCGGCCATTTCCTCCCGGATGGTCCATCGAGCTATTTCCGTTCACGTAAAAACCGCGACCACCATAGCCTCTTTCCGACTGGGAAGCCAATGGGATAAAATCGCGCAAAAGCGCGCATAAGCGTGCAAAAGACTGAACACCTGGTGGCTGCTGGCTTTTATGAGCGAAACCGGGCGCCTGGACTCCTGGAAAGAAATCGCGCAGTTCCTGAACAAAGATGTCAGCACGGTTCGGCGATGGGAAAGACTGTACGGACTGCCCGTCCACCGGGCCGGAGGCCGACCAGGCGGCTCCGTCTACGCCTACCGCGAGGAAATCGCGCAATGGCTCCGCGAACGGGATTGTGCTTCGGCTTCCAGCAATGCCAAGCCGCAGGCCCACCCGCCTGTGAAAGCTTTCTCACCCCCGCCGACTGAGCCGGGGCGAACAGGGGCCCCGGGGCCCGTTCGGAGTTGGCGGACCGCGAACAAACTGGCCTGGGCGGTCGTAGCCGGAGTTCTACTGTGGATCAGCCTGGCTGCGCTGTCCAGACTGGAACACCCCGAAGCTTCTGCAGGAATCGGCACGCGCCTGCCTATCCGCGTGGTTTTTCCGCCGCCTGCGTTAGCCGCCGATGCCCCTGCTAGCTACTGGCGGGAGGCCACGGCGGCGATTGTGTTCGAAAACCTGCTGCAGGCCGGGATGGCCGACAAACTCATCGTGCCTTTAACGGCTCCGCCGGGCGCACTCACTGCCGAGGGCGCTACGGATCTCCATCTTGAAGTTCAGCAACGGAGCCCCGGCGTCCGCCTGCGTGCCCGGCTTCTAACTGCGGACCAGCACGCGCTATGGAACCTGGAAGTCTCAGGCTCCGCCCAGGACATCGTTGCACTGCAGTACCAGATCGCCGCGCAGGTACGCGACAAACTCCAGCACGCGGTGCAAAGCGCTCCGGCTTCGCCTTCTTTTTGTGGACAGGGGCCGTCTATCTCTGCTCCGGAACCACCGCAGCAATGGGTGGCCCAGGGATGGGCGGATCTGGCCCAGCGCTCAACGGAAAGCCTGCGGGAAGCTCTGCAGCTCTTTCGGCGGGCCACCGAACTGCAGCCAGCGCGCGCTGAAGCTTATGTCGGTCTGGCTGATACCTACACGCTGCTGGGCTTTTACTGCCTGCCGCCCGCACTGGCTGGGGCTGCCGCTCGAGCAGCGGCGCTAACAGCGGTGGAGCTGGCTCCCCGGGATGCCGGCGCGCGTGCTGCACTGGCTGCCGTGCGGGCCCTGTACGACTGGAATTGGCCTGCGGCGGAGGCGGAATTCAAACGCGCGCTTGCGCTCGACCCCGCCAGTGCAGCTGCTCACCACTGGTACGCCGTGTTGTGGCTGGTTCCCCAAGGAAGGCTGGCCAGCGCAGAGAAAGAGCTGGCGCTTGCCCATCGCCTGGATCCGGCTTCGCTCATCATTCAGACCGATTGGGCCTGGGTCTCCGAGCTTCTGGCGCAGCAGGACACTGCTGCGCGTCTATACCGCAGCGTGCTGCGGGCTGATCCCGGTTTCGTTCCCGCACACTTCCGCCTCTGGGAGCACGATGCACTCCATCATGACTACCACAGTGCACTCCTCCATTACCGCGCCGCCATGCGCGGTAGCCTGCCCGGACCCGGGAATTCGGACCCGGTTCGATTTGTTCGCGTGCTGGCCGTGACAGCCGATACACCCCCGGAACCCTCTGGCTTCGGTTTTTACTCCCACGCTGTGGCCTGTGCCCTGCTGGGCGATTTTTCGGGAGCTTACCTGTGGCTGGACCGTGCTGTGCATCAGCACGACCCTGCTCTGGTCTATCTGGGAGTAGATCCGATTTGGACCCTGGTTCGTTCCGAGAAGCGCTTTCAGCGATTGCTGCAGCGTGTCGGGCTGCCCACCGGGCAGCGGTCCAAAGTATAAGAACGGCCCGGCTGGACCGAACCCAAAACCCCTGCTGTCGGTGAGCTGGTAATACAATACAAAGCTCGGTTGTCAGGACTCAACCGGTTTGGATATGCTGGCCTCGGACTAGCGCCATGGCAGAAGGGAGAATCCGCGTTCTCATCGCCAAGCCCGGGCTGGACGGGCATGACCGCGGCGCCAAAATTATTGCCCGGGCCCTTCGTGATGCCGGCATGGAGGTGATTTATACCGGCCTGCGGCAGACGCCCGAGATGATCGCCCAGGCGGCCCTGCAGGAAGACGTGGACGTGATCGGGCTATCCATCCTTTCGGGGGCCCACAATGCCCTGTGCCCGGAACTCATGCGATTGCTCAAAGAAAAGGGCCTCGAGGATGTGCCCGTCGTTGTGGGCGGCATCATCCCAGAATCTGACATTCCTTTCCTCAAGCAAGTCGGAATTAGTGAAGTTTTTCTTCCGGGAACCTCCACCCAGCACATTGTGGATTATATCCGTCGGCTGGCCACCGAGCGGCGCGCCCGCACCGTCCGGCCGTGAGTTGCAGTTCGCATATACTGTTCACGCTGCCTGACTGAAGCACTGGGGCAGCAGGGATGCCGGCATTGTCGCGGATCGAAACACGCATCACGACCAGCTCCAAAGAGTACGACCAGAACCGACGCTTGATGCTCGGCCGACTGGAGGAAATCCGCAGTCAGGAAGAGAGCATCCGCCAGGGTGGCGGCCCCAAAGCCATTCAGGCGCAGCATGCCAAAGGACGGCTGACCGCGCGCGAACGGATTGCACGTCTGATTGATCCGGGCAGCGAGTTTTTCGAGCTCGGCCTGTATGCCGGCTTCGGCATGTACGAGGAGTGGGGTGGCGCGCCTGCCGGCGGCACCATTACCGGGCTGGGCCGCGTCGCCGGTCGGCTCGTCATGATCATTGCCAACGACGCAACGGTCAAAGCTGGCGCCTTTTTCCCCATCACCGCCAAGAAGGTCATCCGCGCCCAGCACATTGCCATGGACAACCGGATCCCCACCATCTATCTGGTGGATTCGGCCGGTGTGTTTCTGCCTCTGCAAGAGGATGTCTTTCCCGACATGGACGACTTCGGCCGGATTTTCCGGAACAATGCGGTCATGAGCGCCATGGGCATTCCGCAGATCACCGCCATCATGGGCATGTGCGTGGCCGGCGGCGCCTATCTGCCCGTCATGTGCGACCAGCTCCTGATGACCGAAGGCAGCGGGCTATTTCTGGCGGGCCCCGCTCTGGTCCAGGCGGCCATCGGACAGCGCATCTCGGCGGAGGAACTGGGCGGGGCGCGTGTGCATGCCGAAATCAGCGGCACGGTCGACTTCCGCGAGCCCAACGATGAAGCCTGCCTGGAACGCATCCGGCTGCTGGTAGACAAACTGGGACCGGCTCCGGCTCCGGCCTTCGATCGCACCACCCCCGAACCGCCGGCCTACCCGCCCGAGGAAATCTACGGAATCTTTACCGCTGACCCTCTGCGCCAGTACGACATGCGGGAAATTCTGGCCCGCATTCTGGATGGCAGCCGCTGGGAAGAATACCGTCCCGATTATGGCCGGACCGTTCTGTGCGGCTACGGCCGCATCGGCGGCTGGGCGGTGGGCATCGTCGCCAATCAGAAGCTCAACGTGAGAACCGTTTCCCCCACCACGGGCGAGAAACGAGTCGAGTTCGGCGGCGTCATCTATACCGAGTCGGCCAACAAAGCCGCGCGCTTCATTATGTCCTGCAACCAGGACCGACTGCCCATCGTCTTCTTCCACGACGTTAACGGATTTATGGTGGGCCGTGAAGCCGAATGGAGCGGCATCATTCGCGCCGGCGCCAAAATGGTCAATGTGGTGGCCAACAGCGTCGTCCCGAAGATCTCGGTCATCTGCGGGGGCAGCTTCGGGGCCGGTCACTATGCCATGTGCGGCAAGGCCTATGATCCGCGTTTTATCTTTGCCTGGCCGCTGGCCCGTTACGCCGTTATGAGTGGCGAATCGGCTGCGGAAACGCTCGCCGAGATTCGCCTGCGCCAGCTCGAGCGCGAGGGCCGTACTCTGAATGAAGAGGAACGACGGCAGCTCTATGAAAGTGTGCGCGCCACCTATGCCACCCAGATGGACGCCCGCTATGCGGCGGCGCGCCTATGGGTAGACGCCATCCTCGACCCCGCCCGCACCCGCGAGGCACTGATCTGGGCGCTCAACGCGGTCGCTCTAAACCCGTTTCTGCCGGAATTCAAAACCGGCGTGCTCCAGACCTGAGTCCATGCCGGAACGTGTAGAACTTATCGAATGCCCACGCGACGCCTGGCAGGGCCAGTTGCGCATAATTGCGACTGTGGACAAAATCCGTTACCTGCGGCGTTTGATCGAACTGGGCTTTCGTCACCTTGATGCTGTTAGCTTCGTTTCCCCGCGGTATGTGCCGCAGATGGCCGACAGCGAGCAGGTTCTCGAGGGGCTGCTCCGGGACGGCTGGAGATCCGACGTCGAGATCATCGGCATTGTCGTCAACGAACACGGCATTCGCCGGGCCCTGGCGACCGCCGGTGTTTCCTCGCTGGGTTATCCCCATTCCGTTTCCCCTTCGTTTCTGCAGGCCAACGCGCATCTCACTCCGGACGAATCGCTAAGCCTGGTGCGACATCTCGTCCGGGTCTGCAATGCGGCTCACCGGGGCCATGTGGTGTATCTTTCGATGGCATTCGGGAACCCCTACGGGGACCCCTGGAGCGAACAGATGGTGGTGGATACCATCGTCGAACTCCGCAAGAAGGGTGTGGAAACCCTGGCGCTCGCTGACACGGTTGGCCTGGCCACAGCAGGCCAGATCGCGCGGCTGCTGGAGTCGGTGCGACCGGTCTGCGAAGGGATCCGCTGGGGAGTGCATCTGCACGGACGTCCGGCCGAGGTCGAGGAGAAGGTTCTGGCAGCCTGGGAAGCGGGGTGCCGTCGTTTCGATACAGCTTTGACCGGACTGGGAGGCTGTCCGTTCGCCGGCGACGAGCTGGTCGGCAACATCCCCACGGAAATCGTCGTGCGGGTTCTGGAGCGCCGCGGCGTTCATACCGGGATCACGGAAAGCGCTCTGGAAGAGGCCGTGCGCGCAACGACGGCCCTGCGGGCACAGTACGGATTCTGACCCCCGCTGTCGAACAGCGAGAGGAGACACGCCATGTACGAAACCCTGCTGCTCAGTCGTGAAGGGTCGTTCGCCGTGCTTACCCTGAATCGCCCGGATCGCCGCAATGCCCTATCGCCGACTCTGATGGCAGAGCTACTGGATGCGTTGGGCAGACTCGAGGCCGAGCCTGCCATCCGGACGGTGATCATCACCGGCGCTGGAACTGCCTTCTGTGCTGGGATGGACCTCGAGACCCTGCGGCAGATTGCCACCCATACGCTGGAAGAAAATCTTGAAGACTCGCGGCGGATGGCGACCCTGTTCCGGCGATTGTACACGTTCCCCAAGCCGCTGATTGCTGCAGTCAACGGTCCGGCCATCGCGGGGGGCTGCGGCCTGGCCACGCTGTGTGACTTCACATTGGCGGTCCCTGAAGCTCGGTTTGGCTACACGGAAGTCCGCATTGGCTTCGTGCCGGCGCTGGTTTCCGTCTTCCTGCGGCGCATGGTGGGAGAAAAGCATGCGCGCGAACTCCTGCTGTCGGCTCGTCTGCTCGACGCCGAGGAAGCCTTTCGGCTCGGACTGGTGACCGAGGTCGTGCCGGCAGAAGCATTGCTCGCCCGGGCGCGGGAACTGGCCGCCATGCTGGCTGCCAACAGCCCTACCAGCTTGCTCCGCACCAAGACCCTGCTCAACGACTGCACCTTGCCCGAGCTTGACCGGGAACTCGCTCTTGCCATCGAGGCTAACGCAGCCATCCGGCTGACCGAGAACTTCCGCGAGGGCTTGGCCGCATTCCTGGAAAAACGCACTCCGCGCTGGGTGCTCCAGTAAGCGAGGGATCAGGCCACGCACCCCGCGCGTTTTGCTAGACTCCAGCTGATGCAAACGCCTTACGAAACCACTGTTCGCGTCCGTTATGCCGAGACCGATCGAATGGGCGTAGCCTACTACGCCACGCACTTGATCTGGTTTGAAATTGGCCGCGCCGAGATGTTCCGACAGATGGGTTTCTGCTACCGCGAGATGGAGGAGCAGGACGATACCTATGCGGTGGTGGCTGAAGCCCACTGCCGCTACCTGCGCCCGGCCCGTTACGACGACCTGCTGCGGATTCGCACCCGTTTGCTCGAAGCACGCACACGCACGCTCCGGTTTGGCTACGAAATCGTCCACGGGGAAACGGGCGAGCTGATCGCGGTCGGCGAAACCCTTCACGTGCTCTGCGATCGTACCGGGCGCCCCCGTGCGCTTCCGGAAAAATATCGGCGGTTCTTTCCCCTCACCGCGCCCGAGGCGGCAACCGGCTGCTCATGAGAACCCTCCGCTTGACCGGCAACGACCTTCACCTGGACGATCTGGCCGATGTCATCAACGGCAGTGCCTCGGTGGTTTTGGACGAACAGGCGCGCCGCCGCGTCGAGGCTTCACGGGCCGTCGTGGAGCGGCTGGTGGAGTCCGATCAACCGGTCTACGGGGTGAACACGGGTTTCGGCGAGCTGGCGCGCGTGCGCATCCCTGCTGCGGATCTCACCCGCCTGCAGGTCCATCTACTTCGCAGCCACGCCTGCGGTGTCGGACCACCTCTGTCTCCGGCTGAGACCCGGGCCATGATGCTGCTCCGCGCAAATGCCCTAGCGAAAGGCTTGAGCGGCGTGCGCCCGCTGGTGATCGAAACCCTCTGTGAGTTGCTCAATCGTGGAGTCGTGCCGATTGTCCCCGAACAGGGCTCGGTGGGCGCTTCCGGAGACCTGGCGCCACTGGCGCATCTGGCTTTGGTACTCATCGGTGAAGGCGAGGCCTGGTATCAGGGGCAGCGCCTGCCGGGCGCCGAGGCTCTGCGCCGCGCAGGCCTGTCCCCGCTGGTTCTGCAGGCCAAGGAGGGTCTCGCCCTGCTGAACGGCACGCAGGGAATGCTGGCGCTGCTGGCACTGGCAATCCTGGAAGCCGAACGTTTGGCCGACACGGCCGACGTGGCCGCTGCGTTGAGCCTTGATGCCCTGCGAGGGACGCCCACCGCCTTCGACCCACGGATCATGGCAGCACGACCGTACCCGGGAGCGGCTGTGACTGCCCACCACCTGCGCGCTCTCAATCGCGGCAGTGAAATTCGGGAATCGCACCGCTCGCTGGCCACTGACCCACGCATTCAGGACGCCTACAGTCTGCGGTGCGTTCCCCAAATCCACGGTGCGGCGCGGGATGTCATCGCGCAGGTGCGGGGCGTGGTCGAAATCGAGCTCAACAGTGCCACCGACAATCCGCTCGTCTTCGCAGAGACCGGCGAGGTGCTCAGCGGCGGGAACTTCCACGGCCAACCCCTCGCGCTGGCGGCCGATCAGCTCGCTCTAGCCTTGACGATTCTGGCCGGCCTGAGCGAGAGGCGGACCGAGCGCATGGTCAATCCACATCTAAGCGGCCTGCCGGCGTTCCTGGCCGAGCACGCCGGCCTCCATTCGGGCTACATGATGGCACAGGTGACGGCCGCCTCTCTGGTGGCGGAGTTGCGGGCTCTGGCCGCTCCGCACTCGCCGCATTCCATTCCGACCTCAGGCAATCAAGAGGATTATGTTTCGATGGGCATGAGTGCGGCACGCCGGCTGGGGCCCATGCTTGACGGTCTCCGGCGCGTTCTTGCCATCGAGTTACTCGCTGCCTGTCAGGCTCTGGACCTGCTGGCGCCCTTGCACACCGGCCCCCGCGCCGAACAGGCGTACCGCCTGATCCGGAGCGCCGTACCTCACTACCAGGATGACCGCCCCCATGCCCCGGACATCGAAGCCGTGACCAAGCTGATTGCCTCCGGAGCGATTGCTCGCGTGCTCCGGGAGCCGTCGGCGGATTAATCCCCGAGCGTTTCTCGCAGGAATCTCCCGAACCGCCAACCCGCCATCAGACTGAACGGGGGCCGATCCAGAGAGTAGTGTCCGCACGGCAGACGCACGATCTCGACACCCACTCCGTTGCCGGTAATGTGGCGAAACAACTCTTCGGAAAATTCCGGACGAAAGGTCGGATCGTACTGCCCGCTGATCATCAAGCAACGCTGACCAGTGCCGGAGAGACGATGCAGATAGGGGAACGGGCTGATCGGAGACCAGTAGTGGCGGATTTGTTCGGCGGTCACATAGGGGCGCATGGGCTCCCAGACATGGATCGTCGTCAGGCCGGTCCGCACCACATCACCAAAGTACGTGGAGACATGCAGGAAAACGCCCGAGCGCACCGCGCGATCATGCGCCAGAACAATAAACCCAATCGCCGAGCCAATGCTGGTACCGAGAATACCCAACCGCTGGTATCCCTGCTGTTCCAGCCACCGCAGGCACTGCCGCACGTCTACCACCGCCTGACGATTGGCCTGCAGGGTCAACCCGATATTCGGGCACACAAGAAAATTGTCGCGGTAGAGTCCCTGCACCGCGCGTCGGCTGTGATAGGGCAGTGTTACGCGGAGGGCGGAAAAACCCAACCGGTTCAGCCACCGGCACACGCCGATCAGCGCGTTCCAGTCGGCGTTCCACTGAGGCAGGACCACGACAGCCGCCCGTGCGCGTGGCACAGGAAAATACCGCCCCCAGACGCGATTATTCTCTGGCCACGGTGAACGGATCGCGCTGGTGAAACTCAGGACGAGGCCGTCAGCTTCACGACGCAGATCGTAATCGTCCCCCGGGGGTGCGGCGAACCACTGTTCGCTGTCCGCCACAGTCCGATCAGCGAACTGACGGAGGAAGCCATGCGGGTCAGGTTCATCCCTGCGCCCGCCGATGTACTCCAGTCCCCAGTCGAACGGGTGGCTGCGCCGATGACTCTCAGCGGCCCAGCGCCGGTGTTCATAGCGGCGAACGAGTTGTTCGATCCACGGCATATCGGCAGCAGTGGAACCTCCTGGATAGTTCTGGGTGCGCTGCGCGTCGCCCGGAACTGTCCGCACAGCCGGTAGAAGAAGATTCGCGAAGACCCAAACCCATCGTGGTGGCCGACGGGTGGAAGGCAGCGCAGCACACTACCAGGGAATCAAGCGCCGGAACCCTTTTTTCTTCTTTTTCTTGCCGGAAGAATGCTCGTCGCTCGGGGTGTCGGAGGCAGCAGGTGTTCCTTTCGCCTCCGCCGTGGCCGAAGCAGACGTCTGTCCCTGATCCTGGATTGCGGGTTTCTGGGGATCGGCCCGCTGCGGAGAAGCGCTCGCACCCGAGGCGTCAGTCGTTCCGGCAGAGGCTGGCGCCGATACACCGGCCAGCGAAACCGTACCTGTCGCTGCCGAAGCACCCACCGCCCCTTCGATCACCGCAGGCGAGAGTACTTCACGAGCTGTGACGACGTTGTTCGGTGGCGTCAGGTTGGGCTGGCCATAGTGCGCGGCCATCGACACATCGGGCCCGCTGCGGAGAATGCCCAGCGAACGCTTCAGGATGCCCGGTCGGACGCGATCGTAACGCCGTTCGGCCTGCATGCGCGCCAGCGCTGCGGGATCCGGCTCGGGGATCACAGCGCCCAGAGCGGCCAGGCGTCGCCGCGCACTCGCACTCAGCTCCGACAGCGGGTACTCGCGCACGATCTTCTGGTAGAAGCGCACCGCGAAATCGCGGTGCTCGGTCTTCTCGTAGATCTCCGCCAGCATCCAGTTGGCCTCGTCCGCCCTGCTGTAGAGCGGATACCGACCCGTCAGCTCGAGCAACCGTGCGGCTGCCGCGCCGTAGGCTCCGCGCAGATAGTAAAAGCGCGCCGTGCGAAATGCGCCTTCGGCCAGGATTTCCTGGACTTCTCGCAGGCGCTGCGCCGCCTGCTCGGCCAGCGGGCTATTGGGATATTTCAGCAGGAAAGTTTGAAATTCCGCTTCGGCCTCGAGCGCCTGGGTGCGATCGCGATCGGGCTTTTCCATCATGCGATAGTGCGCCATCGCGACCTGGTACTGTGCGTAAGCGGCCTCGTCCAAAAAGGGGAAAAAGGTAATGAAATCCTTGTACTCGGCTACCGCCTGGGTCAGACCGCTGATACCCCCCTCGCGGAAGTACGAATCGGCCATCGCAAGCTTCGCTTTGGCCAGATACTCACTGTCGGGGTAGGTGTTGATCAGGGTCTGCAGTGTGAGCCGGGCGACGGTATAGCGACCGTGCTTGATGTCGTCCATGGCCCGGTCATAGAGGATCTTGTCAGGTGCGGCCGACTCGTTTTTCAGGGGCTGAGGCTTCTTGTGCCCGAAGAAAAGGCAACCGCTTGACAGCAGGCAAACGCCCACCGTTAGCGTCATGGCCGCCCGCGTTGTCCAGCGAAGCCTCACACCTGTACCGCCAGCGCCTCCTTGGCCCGGTCCGCTATCTGCCCGACGGCCACAGCCGGGTCCGGGTGATGAAAGATCGAGGAGCCTGCAATCAAGACGTTGGCCCCTGCCCGAACCAGTTCGCCGGCATTGTCCGGGCCGACACCGCCATCGACAGCGATGCGGTAGGTT
>Ga0070739_10002592_pt1 | contig 23960 bp, 16 predicted proteins | sample Coa_R1_7_FD_66445 | JGI IMG/M metagenome (GOLD analysis project Ga0070739, IMG submission 66445) | Surface soil microbial communities from Centralia Pennsylvania, which are recovering from an underground coalmine fire - Coalmine... | ecosystem: Environmental > Terrestrial > Soil > Unclassified ... | reverse complement strand
GCTTGGTGTCGAGGTACTTGGCGAACACCTCGACGTGGCGGGCCTCGTCCATCACCTGGGTGGAGGCGTAGTACTTGGCGTCGATCCAGGGGACGGTCTCGACGATCTTCGCCGTGCACACCAGGGCGCCCTGCTCACCGTGCATGAACTGGGACAGCATCCAGTTCTGCTGCTCGACCCCGAACTGGATCCACTCCCGCTCCCCCCACTTGGCCACCGGGGTGCCCTGGAACTCGGCCGGAAGCATGGAGGCGAAGCCCGGAACCGTCGCCATGCCCATCTGGGTGGCCAGCTCCTCCTGGTCCACCTCGGTGTCCCAGGGCAGGTCGGTCTCCCCGTTCCACTGGGATCCCTTGGCCTTCTCGTAGAGGCGGCCCAGCTGGGGGCGGCTGCGCTCGTAGTCCCAGGTGAAGATGGCGTCGGCGTTGTCCTGGACGGCATGGACGACCTCGTCCACGTCCGTGTTGGTTATGGCCAGGATGGCGTCGAGGTCGTTGACGTTCTCCCGCCCCAGAATCTCCTGATACGACAAGACACTTCCCCCTGACGCTCGCTGGACCCGGTAGTCCGCGGCCCCACGCTACCGGCCTGACGAGGCCCGGCCCAAGCGGGCCCGCCCTCCGCGGCGGGGGCCGCCCGCCATCGCTGGCGAGCGGCCCCCCACACGGGCTCGGACGGGCCGGCCGGGCCTAACCCTTGCCCTTGCCCTTGCCCTTGGCGCCCTTGCCACCACCGGAGGTGGAGGTGGTAGGGGCGGACGGCAGGACGTAGGAGCAACTAGCCGACTCGGAGTCGGCGGTAAGGGTGAGCACGCCGAGCCAGCGCTGGGCCAGGATCGTCATGCCGGTGAGGACGTCGCCCGAGGCCAGGGTGGGGCCCCCGGCGGCGGCCAGAGATGCGGCCGGCACGTTGATGGTCACGGTGTTGTCGGTGGTGTCGAAGGTGCCCGTGGCCGGGCCGGTGGCCCCGGTCACCCCGCTGCTGACCACCTGGAAGGTGGTGCCACTCGGATCGCGGGCCGCCTCCAGGTAGTAGGAGCCTCCGTCGATGCTGAACTCGTAGCGGAAGTACTCGTCGGTCGGCAGGCCGTTGGGTGGGGTGGCGCTGAGGTTCTGCACCTTGATGGTGGCGGTCAGCACCGAGGTGGTGTAGTTCCAGCTGAGGTTGCCAGCGAGGATGTCCAGGTCGTCCTGGGACAGCGCCGGCTGGCCGTCGTCGACCACCCCGGCGATCTGGGTGGCATGTCCCTGGGTCCCGCTGATCTGGTTGGCGCCCGCCGGGCAGGAGTTGGTGACGCCCCCGCCGGTGCCGCCGGTGCCCCCGCCGGAGGTGCCCCCGGACGTGCCCCCGACCACCGGGCAGCTCGTGCCGCAGGAGGGGGTGGTGGTGCCGTCCAGGTCGGTGGCGAGGTTGGTCACGTTGGGCGAGCCCCAGCCGCTGACGAAGTCCCAGCCCGGCGTGGCCGGATAGGGCCCGTTGTCGCCGACGGTTATGTCGAAGAAGTCACGGGCGTAGGCGGTGGCGTTGGCGCCCTGCTTGTAGAGGAGGGGGGCGGCGTAGCCGAGGCCGGTGCTGTCCCCGGCCGGGGCGGCGGCCTGCACCCGGGCCCACATGCCCTGCCACAGGGGCGCCGCCAGGCTGGTGCCGGCACCGGTGGAGGCGGCTCCGTTGTTGATGATGTCGTAGCCACTGAGCAGGTCACCGGACTGGGCGGCGACGTCGGGCACGGCCCGGCAGGTGGTCGAGGGAACCGGGCTGGGTGGGACGCTGGGCTGGCTGCCGTTGGCCTCCCAGTTCATGAAGTCGGTGTTGGTGACGCACGGCTCGAGCGCCGGGGGTCCCGAGGTGGTCTGCCAAGTGGGGGCGGCCTCGTACTTGCTGCTGCCGCCTCCGGTGCCGCTCCAGGCGTACTCGCTGAAGGAGCTGTTGTGGGCCTTCTCGGTGATCACCGTGCCGCCCACCGCCACCACGTAGGGGCTGGTCGAAGGGTACTCGGCGTCGATGATCGGGGAGTTGGCCCCGGTGTTGACCACCAGGGCGCAACCGGCGCCCGAGTCGCCGGTGGAGACGAAGACGGTCCGCCCCTCGGCCTCGGCCTGCTGGAACAGGGCGTCGAAGGCGTTGCCCTCCAGGGCCATGTCGAGGGTCTCACAGCCCCCGAAGGAGGCGCTCATCTGCAGCGCCCCGGCCGGGTTGTTGACCCACTTGGCCAGGACGTTGTCGAGGTCGGCGGCCAGGCTGTCCTGGGCCTCGTAAAGGGTGATGGCGCTCACGCCCGGGGCCATGCCGGTGGAGGCCTCGACGTCGATGTCGGACTCGACGAGCCCGCTGCCGAGGGTGTCGCTGGAGGCACCCGGATCGACGTAGTTGTCCTGCCACACGAAGCTCAACGGCACATGGGGCAGAGCGGGGGTGAAGGAGTTCTCGAACGCCAGCAGGTCATTGGGCACCGTCGGGTCGAACTCCGCCTTCGAGCCCCACAGGAGGGTGGCCAGCTGCTGGCCCTGGCCGGTGTTGGCGGCCGGCTGGTTGTAGAGCTTCCACAGATCCGGCGCCGAGGTGTTGATGCTCGTCGGCACCCCGGAGGGCGGGGTGGGAGGCGAGGGCGGGATCGACAACGCCGGCTTGAACCGGACCGATGTGTTGAGGCCGCCGACGAAGACGATGCCGAGCCCGGCAGGGACCGTCGGCGCGCTGAGGTTCGCCACGAAGTCGGTGCCGTCGGGACCGCGGTAGCGGCCGAAGCCGGTGTGGAGCAGGGATCCCACCGCGCCCACCGTGCCCACGGCGAAGAGGCTGCGGGACTGGAGGGGCTGGTCGGCCGGCACCTCGATGCCGCCGGAGTGGAGCCAGCTCCTCACTGCCGCGCCCTGGGCGGCGGTGACGCCGAAGCGCTGGTCGAACAGGCCGGGGGTGAGGGGGCCGGCCTGGTGGGCGGCCTGGCGGGCCAGCAGGCTGGACAGGCCGGCGGGATCCTGGCCCCGCATCAGCACGACGATGTCGAGACGTTGGGCCGCCGGGGCCGCACCGAGGGCGGTGGCGCCCTGAAGGTGGGGGACGTCGGCCGACAGCACGGTTGGGGTCGCCGCCCCCGCACCCTGGGCCAGGCTCGGTGCCACCAGGGCGACGGCCAGGGTCGAGACGACGCCTGCCGCCAACGCCCGCGGACTGACCCACCGGTTCTTCTTCACGCATTCCTCCGCTCGGGATGGTCGCCGGAGCAGGCGACCGCGAGATTTCAGGCCGCGCTGTAATTCGGCGCCGGGCGGATCGGCTCCTTCCCGGTGGGTCCCATTCGGGCTAAACGCTCATATGCCGCGGACCGGGATCAGCCGCCCGGGCGCTCTGAGCCTGTGCGACCTCCGGATCGAGATCTAGGAGGAGGCGAAGATGCGGGCGTAGTTCAGGATGCCGGTGACGTAGTGCATGGTGTCCCTGGACGGGCCCGACCTCAGGACCGAGGTCAGACCCTGGTAGTAGGCGGCCACCGCCAGCTTGGAGCTGCCTCCCGTCCTGCGCAGCAGGTAGCGCAGGTAGGCCGCCGCCATCCGGACGTTGTCGTCGGGCACCCGGGGGTTGAGCCGGGGGATGCCGATGAGCACGTTGCGGGTGAAGTTGACCGTCGACGGCTCCAGCTGCCCGATCCCGATGGCCCCGGTGCTGGAGACGATCTTCGACTGCCAGCCCGACTCCCACCACGTCAGGCCCTGCAGCAGGCCGGGGGGAAGGCCGTAGACCCGCGACCAGTAGTTGAGCGAAGCCAGCACGCCCGCTCGCGACGGGGTGATGGCCGGCAGCAGGCTGAGCGACGCCGCTGTCGGGGTGTTTGAGGCCAGGGGGGTCGAATAGTCGGCCAGCACGAAGTCGTCGCCGGGCACCGAGGGGAGGGCCAGCCGGGCACCGACCTCGATGTGGTTGTAGTTGGTGATGTGGTTGAGGGAGGCGAGGTCGGCCATGGTCGTTCCGTAGCGGGCGGCCAGGGCGCTCAGGGTGTCGCCCGGGCGCACGGTCACGTATGAGCCGGCGGCGGTGACCGAGCGGGCGGCGCCGGAGGGCAGGAGAAGGTGGCTGCCGATGAGGATGTGGTCCGGGTCGGACAAGTGGTTGAGCACGATCAGCTCGCGCACGGTCGTCCCGTGGTGGGCGGCGATCGAGGACAGCGTGTCGCCGGGGCGGACCGTGACGGAGGCGGCGGCGGCCGTGGCCGGGATCACCAGACCAGCCGCGCCGACCGCGGCGGCCATGGCCCCCATGAGCCACTTTTTCAACACCAGCCTCTTTAGCAACATGGAGGCCGATTTTGGCCACCCCGCCGGCTCATGTAAAGGCTGGGCGCAAATCGCTCCCCTAAGGGTTGACCTGGGAGGGGGCGGGGAGCGCCCGGGCCCGACAGCGCCGCGCCGGGCACGGGGCCGCCGGAGGAGGTCGTCTCGAGCCCGGACACGGTGTTGGGCGCTTCTGCGTCCGAACAGGCTCGCGTGGAGAGCCCGAGAGCGGAATCGAACCGCTGACCTGCGCATTACGAGTGCGCTGCTCTGCCGGCTGAGCTACTCGGGCGGAGCCCGGGATGCTACCTGGCGGCGTCGTCCAGCCTGATCAGAAGGGACTGCAGCAACAGGGCCTCGTTCGGGTTGCGCAGCAGGGCCTGGGCCGCCTCCTCCACGGCGGCGATGCAGCGGATCGCCGCCCCGGCCCGGCCCGCAGCCGGCGCATCCAGCCGGCGGCGGTAGGCCTCCACCAGGGCGGCCAAGCCCGCTCGGATCTCGTCGGTGCGGACCCGACGCTGCTCGCGGCGATGCCGGTCCTCCATCTCCCGAGCCATGCCCCGCTCGCCCCTGCTCTTGGCCTCGGCGGCGGCGGCGGCGACCTCCTCGGCCTGCACCGCCTTGAGCGGCTCTACCGCCGCATCGATACCCGCCAGCAGCCCGTCGACCAGGCGGGCGACGGTGGCGCCGGTGCCGTCGAGGGACTCGGGAACCGCCATCCATTCCGTCCGGCGGGCGGAGAAGCCAGGATCGCGCACCAGCAGCCGGGCCCGGTCCAGCCTTCCGCCGGCGGCCTGGGCCACCGCCGCGGCGGTGTCGGCGTCGGTGCCCTCGCTCTCGAGCACCTCGGACACCACGTCAGGCGACAGGGGTCCGAACGCGACCGCCACGCATCGACTGGCGATGGTCACCAGCTCGGGCGAGACGTGATCGGCGATGATCACGAACACGGTGCTCGGCGGGGGCTCCTCGATGGTCTTGAGCAGCGCCGGAGCTGCCCGGCTGACCAGATGGAACTCGGTGAGCACCAGCACCTTGCGGCGGCCCTCGACCGGTGAACGGAGGGCGAGCCGGGTGATGTCGGCGGCGTCGCCGACGGTGATCGACGCCCCCGCCCGCTCCACCACCACCAGATCGGGATGGGCCCCGGCCACGGCGCGGCGGCAGTCGCTGCACTCGCCGCAGCCCCCGGAGGGGCACAGCAGGGCGGCGGCGAAGGCGCGGGCGGCCTGGAAACGGCCCGAACCGGGCGGCCCGACGAACACATAGGCGTGGACCGGCGAACGGGAGGCGGCAGCCAGTGTCTGCACCGCCCGCTCCTGGCCCCTGACGGTGCCCAGAACCGGTGGGACCGTCGTCGCCCCGCTCACCGGCCCGGGCCCGCCGCCCTGGTCGGCCTGCGCCTGTCCGCCCAGGCCGAGTAGGCCGACCACACCCGGTCGGCCACCTCATCCACGGCTCCGTCGCCGTCCACCACCAGCCAGTTGGCCGGATCGGTGGCGGCCATCTCCTCGAAGCCGGCGTTGACCCGGGCGTGGAACTCCTCCCCGGCCGACTCCAGCCGGTCACCGGCGTTGCCAAGGCGGGCCAGCGCCACCGCCCGGGGAACCACGATCAGCACCACCAGCTCCGGCCACAGGCCGCTCGCCGCCCACGAGCACATCCGGCGCAGGTCGCCCAGGTCGAGGCCACGGCCGTAGCCCTGGTAGGCGAGGGTGGAGTGACTGAAGCGGTCGGCCACCACGTGGCGCCCCTCGGCCAGGGCGGGTGCCACCACTTCGGCGACGTGCTCGGCCCGGGCGGCCAGCATGAGCAGGGCCTCGGTGTGGGCGTCGATCGGCCCGGGCCGGTGCAGCACCAGCTGCCGGATCTCCTCGCCCAGGGCGGTGCCGCCCGGCTCGCGGGTGAGCACGGCACCGAGGCGATCTGCGAATCGGGCCGCCTGGGTCGACTTGCCCGAGGCCTCACCGCCCTCGAACGCGATCAGCCGGCCACGCGGCATGGTCCGAGTGCCTACTCGGTGGGGCCGGCAGCCGACTTCTTGGCTGCCTTCTTGGCGGCCGGCTTCTTCTTGGCCACCGCCTTCTTGGCTCCGGCCTTCTTGGCTCCGGCCTTCTTCGTCGCCCCGGCCTTGCGAGCCGCCGCCTTGCGCCCGGGCCGGGGCCCGGCGGCCCGACGCTCGGCCAGCAGCTCGGCCGCCCGCTCCGGGGTGATCGAGTCCGGTTCGTCACCCCGGCGCAGGGAGGCGTTGGTCTCGCCGTCGGTGACGTAGGGACCGAAGCGACCCTCCCTCAGCACCATCGGCGCACCCGTGGCGGGGTCCGGGCCCAGCTCCCGCAACGGCGCCGCCGCCGCCCGCCCCCGCCTGGTCTTGGGCTGGGCGAAGAGGGCCAGGGCCTGGTCGAGGTCGACGGTGAACAGCTCCTCCTCGCTGGTCAGCGAGCGGGTGTCCGACCCCTTCTTGAGGTAGGGCCCGAAGCGGCCGTTGAGCGCCGAAATCTCCTGGCCGTCGGCCGGATCGGTGCCCACCACCCTCGGGATGGAGAGCAGCCGCAGCGCCTCTTCGAGGCTGACCGTCTCCAGGGACATGGACTTGAACAGCGACGCCGTCCGGGGCCGCTCCTTGGAGCCCGGTTCGGGATCGCCCAGCTGCACGTAGGGCCCGTAACGGCCGGCCTTGGCCACGACCGGCAGTCCGGTGTCGGGATCCTCGCCCAGGACCCGGTCGCTGTTGGAGTCGTCGAGGAGCTGCTCGGCCCGTTCGGGCGTGAGCTCGTCGGGGGCCAGGTCCTCGGGAACGGCGGCCCGGTCGTCGCCCCGCTGCACGTAGGGCCCGAAGCGGCCGACCCGCACCACCAGGTCCCGTCCCTGGGAGTCGGTGCCTATCGGGATGGAGTTGACCTCGCGGGCGTCGATGCGGTCGAGGTCCTCGGACACCACCTTCTTTAGGCCGGGGCTGCCGTTTCCGAAGTAGAAGCGCCGGAGCCAGGGGACGACCTCCTCCTCCCCGCTGGCGATCTCATCGAGGTCGTCCTCCATGGATGCGGTGAAGCCGTAGTCGACCAGCGAGCCGAAGTAGGACTCCAGCAGCCCGGTGACGGCGAAGGCGACGAAAGACGGCACCAGGGCGGTGCCCTTCTTCCACACGTAGCCCCGGTCCTGAATGGTCCCGAGGATGGTGGCGTAGGTCGAGGGACGCCCGACCCCCATGTCCTCCAGCGCCTTGACCAGCGACGCCTCGGTGTAGCGCGCCGGCGGCTGGGTCGAGTGGTTTTTGCCCGCCATGGCCGGCAGGCCGCCGACCTCGGCCACCTCGACCGAGTCCCCCACCGCCAACGGCGGCAGGTGTACCTCGCGGTCCTCCAGGTCGGCGTCGGGATCGTCGGCTCCCTCGACGTAGGCCCGCAGGAAGCCGGGGAAGGTGATCACCTTGCCGCTGGCGGCGAAGGTCGCCTCCTCGGTGCGCCCGTCGGCAGCGGGAGCGGCCAGCCCGGTGATGCGCACCTGGGCGCTGGTACCGGTGGCGTCGTTCATCTGGGAGGCGATGGTCCTCTTCCACACCAGCTCGTAGAGGGCGGCCTCGTCGCCCCGGAGCTCGCCGGAGACCTGCTCGGGGGTGCGGAAGGTGTCCCCCGCCGGCCGGATCGCCTCGTGGGCCTCCTGGGCGTTCTTCACCTTCTTCTCGTAGCGGCGGGGGGCGTTCGGAAGGTAGGCGTCCCCGTAGAGCTGCTTGACCTGGGCGCGGGCGGCGTTGACCGCCGTCTCCGACAAGGTGGTCGAGTCGGTGCGCATGTAGGTGATGTAGCCGTTCTCGTACAGGCGCTGGGCCACCTGCATGGTGCGCTGGGAGCTGAAGCGGAGCTTGCGCCCGGCCTCCTGCTGCAGGGTCGAGGTGATGAACGGCGCGTACGGCGACCGCTTGAACGGCCGCTCCTCCACCGATGCGACCTGGAACGCGCTGCGCTCGAGGCGGTGGGCCAGGTCGAGGGCATCGGCCTCGCCGAGGTGGACCACCTCGACCGCCGCCGACGCCTTCAACTGGCCGTTCTCCTCGAAGTCGCGACCCTGGGCCAGCCGCCGACCGTCGACCGCCACCAGGGTGGCGTCGAACCGCCTGGCCCCGGTGGGGCCGGGCGCGGGACCGTCGAAGGAGGCCTCCACGTCCCACCAGGTGCCGGAGCGGAATCTCATGCGGGCCCGCTCCCGCTCGACCAGCATCCGGGTGGCCACGCTCTGGACCCGGCCGGCCGACAGGCGGGGCATGACCTTCTTCCAGAGCACCGGCGAGACCTCGTAGCCGTACAGGCGGTCGAGGATCCGGCGGGCCTCCTGGGCGTCCACCAGCCGGCGGTCCAGATCCCGCCACTCCCGCACCGCCCGTTCGAGAGCGGCCCGGGTGATCTCGTGGAAGACCATCCGCCGTACCGGCACCCGGGGGCCGAGCACCTCCAGCAGGTGCCAGGCGATCGACTCACCCTCGCGGTCCTCGTCGGTGGCGAGATAGAGCTCGCTGGCGTCCTTGAGAAGCTGCTTCAGCCGGGCGACCTGGGTCTTCTTCTCCTTGGCCACCACGTAGAGCGGCTTGAAGTCGTTGTCCACGTCGACCCCGAGACGGGCCCAGCCCTCCCCCTTGTAGGCGGCGGGGACGTCGGCGGCGTTGCGGGGCAGGTCGCGGATGTGGCCGATGGAGGACTCGACCAGGTAGTCGTTCCCCAGGAAGCCGGCGATGGTCTTGGCCTTGGCCGGCGACTCAACGATTACGAGCGGTTTGGCCATCTCGCCCGTCAGGGTTGGCAGACCGGAGGGGTGCTGTCAAACAGGGGGCCCTCCGGCCCATCCAAAATCCGGCTCCCGCCCCCGGCCCGGGACCGGGTCACTGCCCCCCATGGGGTGCGGGCTGGGAGGCGCCAGGACACGGCCCGGCGGGGGGCTGGGGCGCCCCGGCCGGGGCGCCCCAGCTGCCAACTACCGGGGCGCCCCCAGGCGCCAATTAATGGTGTCCGATTACCTCGGTGGGGCTGACTCCCACGTCCTGGGCCGGGGGCAGGTCGGTCTCGTGGCCGGCGATCGACTCGGTGGCCCGCTTGGAGAAGGTGACCGCCCCCAGGAGCACCGCCAGGCACGCCCCGGAGATGGCGTAGCGGGTGGCGGTGTGGACGTGGAGCTTGATGACCTCGGGGAGGATCAGCAGCGACACCAGGTTCATGACCTTGATCAGCGGGTTGAGGGCCGGGCCGGCGGTGTCCTTGAAGGGGTCCCCTACGGTGTCGCCGATCACAGCCGCCTTGTGCGCCTCGGATCCCTTGCCGCCCAGGTTGCCGTCCTCGATGTACTTCTTGGCGTTGTCCCAGGCGCCGCCCGAGTTGGACAGGAAGTTGGCCATGAGCTGGCCGGTGAGAATGGCGGCGGCGAGGAATGCCCCCAGGGCGAAGTAGTTGATGCCGAACCCGATGATGACCGGGGCCAGCACCGCCAGCAGGGCCGGGGTGACCAGCTCCCGCTGGGCGGCGGCGGTGCAGATGGCGATGACCCGGCCGTACTCGGGCCGCTCGGTCCGGTCCATGATCCCGGGGTGCTCGCGGAACTGGCGGCGCACCTCCTGCACCACCGTGCCAGCGGAGCGGCCCACGGCGCGGATGGCCAGGCCGGAGAAGAGGAAGGCCACCGATCCGCCCACCAGCAGGCCTACGAAGGTGGTCGGATTGGCCACGTTGATCTGGGTGGCGAGCGACCTGAACGAGGCCCCGCCCGCCGGCAGGTTCAGCTGGTTGGCGATGGTCTCGATGAAGGCGGCGAACAGCGCCACCGTGGCGATGACCGCCGAGGCGATCGCCACTCCCTTGGTGATGGCCTTGGTGGTGTTGCCCACGGCGTCGAGGCTGACCATCACCCGCTGGGCCTCGCCACCGAACTCGCCCGCCATCTCGGCGATGCCGGCGGCGTTGTCCGACACCGGGCCGAAGCTGTCCTCGGAGACGACCATGCCTGTGGTCGAGAGCAGGCCGATGCCGATGAGGGCCACCAGGTAGAGGGTGAGCTCGATGTTGCCCCCGCCCAGGGCGATGGCCACTCCGAGGGCCACGGCGATGGAGACGATGGCCCAGACGCTGGACTCCAGCCCGATGGAGATGCCCGCCAGGATGGTGGTGGCCGGACCGGTGCGAGCGGAGTCGGCGATCTCGCGCACCGGGGACGTCTCGGTGGAGGTGAAGTACTCGGTGATCAGGCTCGCCACCTGGCCGAGGCCGACGCCCACCAGCACGGCCCAGAAGACCTTGAGATCCTTGATGTAGAACTGGGCCACGAGGAAGGCGGCGATGACCGTGAGCAGGCCGGAGATCCGGTAGCCCCGGTTGATGCCGGTCATGGCGGTGCGGTCGCGGTCGCTGGCCCGCACCGAGAAGATCCCTACGATCGAGGCCAGGATCCCGAAACCGGCCACCACCAGCGGGTAGATCAGGCCCTTGGCGGTGTCGGCCCGGCCGAGGGAGACGAAGGCGGCGTAGCCGAGGATCAGGGATGCCACGATCGTCACGGCGTAGGACTCGAACAGGTCGGCGGCCATGCCGGCGCAGTCGCCCACGTTGTCACCGACGTTGTCGGCGATGACGGCGGCGTTGCGGGGATCGTCCTCGGGGATACCGACCTCGACCTTGCCGACCAGGTCGGCCCCGACGTCGGCCGCCTTGGTGAAGATGCCGCCTCCGACTCGCATGAACAGCGCCAGCAGCGAGCCGCCGAAGCCGAAGCCCTCCAGCACGGCGGTGACCGAGTTCTGGAAGATCAGGGTGATGGCCGAGGCCCCGATCAGGCCCAGGCCAACGCAGAACAGCCCGGTGATGCCCCCGGTGCGGAAGGCGACCTTGAGCGCCGGCGGCAGCTTGCCGTCCAGGGCGGCGGCGGCGGTGCGCACGTTGCCCCGCACCGCCAGGCTCATGCCGATGGTGCCGGTGAGGCCGGAGAAGAACGCCCCGACGACGAAGGCGACCGCCCTGGCCAGGCCGGAGGCAGCGAAGGTGAGACCGTGCTTGCCCGGAGGGGCCACCACCTTGGTGGCGGTGAAGAACACCAGCACGGCCAGGGGCACCACCACGATGCCGATGGTGCGGAACTGACGGCGCAGGAACGCCTCGGCGCCCTCCTGCACGGCGCCGGCGATCTCCGCCATGAGCGAGGTGCCGGTGCCGTAGCGCAGGACGTTGCGCATCAGGCCGAAGGCGGCGATGAGTGAGATGACGCCGGTACCCAGGGCGAACCAGAGCCAGTCCTTCTCGCTCGGGTGCAGGACAAAGTCCTGGAATCCGCCTTCGGCTGCGAGCAGGAGGCTCATGCCGTGTTCTCCCTTCTCTTCTTTGACGAGTCCTTGATTACGTAGAGCTGGCGGGCGAGCTTCTCGCCCACGGTGCGGTCCTCGCCCGAGACCCGCAGCACCAGCGGCCCTTCGAACGGGTGCTTCTCCACAACCTCGATCCGAACCCCGGGCCGCAGCCCCAGCGAGTCGAGGAAGGTGACCACCTCGGCGTCGGTGGAGCCGGGCACGGCCACGACGGCGGTGTCGCCCGGCTCCAGCTCGTACAGCGTCGGCAGGTCGGCGATGTCGGCCTCGGCGGCGTCCGGTATGGGGAAGCCGTGGGGGCAGGTGGCCGGGCGGTGGAGGGCCACGAACAACCGGTCCTCCACCTCCTGGGGCAGCTCGTGCTCGAAGGAGCCGGCCAGCCGGTCGGCCTCGTTCCAGGCGTAGCCCAGCATGTCGGACAGGAACCGCTCGACTATGCGGTGGCGACGGATGGCGGCCACGGCCATGGCCCGGCCGGAGGCGGTCAGCTCCACCCCCCGGTAGGGGCGGTGGTCGACCAAGCCGCGGTCGGCCAGGCGCTTGACCGTGGTGGTAGCCGTGCCCGGGCTCACCCCCAGGGCCTCGGCCAGCGCCCCGGTATGGGCGTCGGTGCCGGCCTTGGTCAGCCGGTACATGGCCTTGAGGGCCTCACGCTCGGACTTTGAAAGGAGCAGTTCCATGGTTCGCGAGGCCATGAACGTAGTTTCGCCCCCCGGAAACCGTCAACCAGGGGGGTGCGAACTCCGGCCCCCGAAGGGGAGGATCCGGGCGACTCTGGCCTGCCTGAGCTGCCCAAAGCGGTCGAAAAGCCGCGTACTTCCCTATTCGGCGTCGGGCGAAGGGCCGAGGAGCTCGTAGAGGGGGTTGAGCATGGCCAGGTGGCTGTCGCGCTGGCTGACCACTCCCTCCACGGCCAGCTTCGCCCCCGGCGACACCCCGGCAACCCGCCGGCGGCCCAGGAACACCACCGTCAGGGGGTCGCCGTTGGCGTCGACCAGGGTGCACTCGAGGCTCTGGACCCCGGCGTAGGGCTGGACCCGGACGGCCCGGACCCGCCCGGCGACCCGGGCGGGACGGCGGGGCTCGACGTCGCGCACCGCCACGGTGCCTGCGGGCACCGACTCCACCGCCGGCACCCCGCCCGTCCTGCGGCCGGAGGCGACCCCGGCGCCGGCGGCCCGGCGGGCGCGGGAGAGGCGGCGGCCGTGGCTGGAGAGCATGGCGACATCGACGTGGAACGGGACGATGGTGGCGTTCACGTGGGGCAGCTGGCTGACCTCGGCCACGATGCGGTCGGCGGTCTGGTCGTGGAGGATCCGGCTCCACGACCGGGTGTAAGCCCTTCGTGGCAGCAGGATGCTCACCTCGGTGTCCCCGTCGGCCGACTGCTCCGCCGCCAGCTCGAGGGCGGCGCGTCCCAGGCGGCGGTCGGGACAGTCGATGAGCTCGAGGGTCGGGTGGCGCAGGCCCAGCTGGCCCCAGCGCTCGGCCAGCTCGCGGGCGTGCCTGGCGTCGATGACGAAGTGCACGGCCCGCAGCTCGTCGGGGTTGAGCCCCCGGGCGTACTGGATGGCCCGGGCGGTGGCCATGTCCAAGCGGTCGACCATGACCACCACCACGTGGCGGCGCAGGATGGGGGCCTCGGCCGCCTTCTGGGCCCCCGTCTCGAGGATGGCGTCCTCGGCCTGGTACTGACGGTTGAGGCGGATGAATACATAGACCATCACCGGCATCAGGACCACCACCACCCAGGCCCCGCCGGTGAACTTGGTCACCACGATCACAATGTCGACGATGAAGGTCAGCACCGCCGCAGCCGCGCAGATGGCGATGTTGCGCTGCCATCCCCGCTCGCGCTGGGTCCAGTGGTGCTTGACCATGCCGGCGCCGGACAGGGTGAAGCCGGTGAACACGCCGACCGCGTACATGTTGATGAGGCTGTCGAGGTTGGAGTGGGTGGCCAGGATCAGGACGCTGGACACCAGGGTCAGCACGATGATCCCGTTGGAGAAGACCAGGCGGTGCCCCCGCCGCATCAGCTGACGCGGCAGGAAGGCGTCCTCGGCGGCGAAGCTGGCCAGGAAGGGGAAGCCGGTGAAGCTGGTGTTGGCCGCCAGGATCAGGATCAGGGCCGTGCCGAGCTGCATCATGTAGAAGAGGAAGCGTCCCAGCGGGCTGGCGCCGTAGACGAAGCGGGCCACCTGCGAGATCACCGACGGGGTGCCGGAGGGGAACGGCACCGGGTGGGTGATGGCGGCGAAGACCGAAATGGTCAGGAACATGGAGCCGAGGATCGTCGCCATGATCACCAGGGTGATGCGGGCGTTGCGGTCCTGGGGGGGGCGGAAGACGCTGACGCCGTTGGATATGGCCTCCGTGCCGGTGAGTGCGGAGCCGCCGCTGGCGTAGGCCTTGAGGATGATGAACAGCGTCGCCCCCATGAAAAGGCCGCTGGCGCTGTGGCCGACCGGCACCGCCCCCGCCAGGTGCACGTTGTGGGTGTGCAGCCCGCCCGTCAGCTGACGGTAGGTGCCGACGACCGCCAGGACGGCAACGTTGGCCACGAAGAAGAACGTCGGCACGGCGAAGGACCTGCCCGCCTCACGAACGCCGCGCAGGTTCCCGTAGGCCAGCAGGACCACGAAGCCGAGGGCCAGCCAGGTGGTGTACCGGCTCAGGCTCGGCACCGCCGAGGTGAGGGCGTCGGTGCCGCTGGCGATCGAGACCGCCACGGTCAGGGTGTAGTCGATCAGCAGCGACGCCCCGGCCACCTGGGCCACCCCCAGGCCGAAGTTCTCGCGGCTGACCACGTACGCCCCGCCGGCCTTGGGATAGGCCCTCACCACCTGGCGGTAGAGGGCGGTGACCACCGCCAGCACCCCGATGATGGCCAGGGTGAGCGGGATGACCAGGCTGAACGCCGCCAGCCCGACCGCCGGCACCAGCTGGTAGAGGATCTCCTCGGTGGCATAGGCCGAGGACGACATGACGTCGGAGGACAGGATGGCCAGGGCGGTCGGCTTCCCCAGCTTCTCCTCGGCCAGCTGCTCCCGCACCAGGGGTGGACCGAGCAGGAGCTTCTTCATCCGGTAGCCGAAGCTCTCCGGCAGCGTCGGCTCCGACGACTGGGCCGCCGGGTACGAGCTCGCCGGCTGCTCCGGCTCCGGCACGCCCATGTCGGCGACCTTATCTCCGGCTCCGGCGCCGGAATAGCCCGGGCCAGCGAACCGAACGCCCAGCGGGCCCGCCACCACCATGCCGGGCGGTCCGCCGCCCCCATGTCGGCGCCCGCCGACTGCGGAGACGACCGGGCTGGGTCCCCGGGCTTGGTTGGGGGAACGGGGTGTGTGTTAGCAATTGCCCCCGTGCACGTGGTGATTGTCGGCTGCGGCCGGGTCGGCTCGGGGCTGGCGCTCTCCCTCACCGCCGAGGGCCACACCGTGGCCATCATCGACAAGGCCTCCGGGGCCTTCCGTCGGCTTCCGCCCGATTGGGGCGGTACGGCGCTGACCGGCTTCGGCTTCGACCGCGAGACGCTGGAGGAGGCCGGCATCGGGGGCGCCGGGGCCTTCGCCGCCGTCACCAACGGCGACAACTCCAACATCCTGTCGGCCCGCATCGCCCGCGAGAACTACGAGGTCGAGAACGTCGTCGCCCGCATCTACGACCCCCGCCGGGCCAGCATCTACCGCCGCCTGGGCATACCGACCGTTGCCACCGTCACCTGGACCACCGACCAGGTGCTGCGGCGGATGTTCCCGGAGCGCAGCTACACCGAGTGGACCAGCACCGGAGGCGAGGTCAGCCTGGTGGAGCGGGCCCTTCCGGCCGCCTGGGTCGGTAAGCGGCTGTCCGAGCTGGAGGTCCCCGGCCTCATCCGCCTGGTCAGCATGACCAGGGCGGACCAGCCCCGCCTGATCACGGCCGACGCCGTCGGCCAGGACGGGGACATCCTCCACGTGGCGGTGGACCGCCGGGCCCTGGTCGACCTGGACCGCCGCCTTCAGAGCCCCGAGGCCGGACGGTGAAGGTCGTCATCGCCGGAGCGGGCAACGTCGGCACCTTCATCGCCACCGACCTGGCCCAGAGCGGCCACGACGTGACCCTGATGGACAAGGACCACGGGCTGGTGCAGCGGCTGGTCAAGGAGCTGGAGGTGCCCGTCCTCGACGCCGACGCCTGCGAGGTGACCAACCTGCAGAAGGCGGGGGTGGCCGAGGCCGACGTGGTGGTGGCGGCCACCGGTGACGACGAGGACAACCTGGTGGTCTCCCTGCTGGCCAAGATGGAATTCGCCGTCCCAAGGGTGGTGGCCCGGGTCAACCACCCCAAGAACCACTGGCTGTTCAACGAGAGCTGGGGCGTTGATGTGGCCGTCTCGACGCCCCACCTGCTCACCGGGGTGGTGGAGGAGGCGGTCACCGTCGGCTCCCTGGTGCGGCTCCTGCAGCTGGAGCAGGGCGAGGCCAACCTGGTCGAGGTGACCCTGGCTCCCGACTCGCCGGCGGCGGACCGGTCCATTTCGGATCTGGGCCTGCCCCGCGACGCCAGCGTGGTCGCCATCATCCGCGACCGGCACGTGGTGGTCCCCCGGGGCGACGTGGTGCTGCGGGCGGGGGACGAAGTCCTCGCGCTGGTGACCGCCACCTCCCAGGACGCGGTGCGCTCGACCATGGTGCGGGAGTAGCCAGGCCCACCGGTCCGGACCGGCCGGGACCGGAACCTCCCCCGCCGGCGGCTCAGCCGTGTGCCGGCCGGGCGGCGGGCATCCCCGCGTCGTCGGCGAGCCGGGGAGCCGGCATCCCTCAGTCGTCGGGCAGCGAGGGCAGCCGGGCGCAGAGGACCGACATGCGGACCACGATGCCGCTGTCGTCGGAGTCCACCGTCACCTCGTCCACCAGGGCCCGGACCAGCGGCAGACCAAGGTTGCCCTCGAGGGCGGCCCGGCCGGGGTCGCTGACGTGGTCGGCCAGGCTCTCGTTGACGTCGACGTCGAGGACCCTCAGCCGGTCGACCACCTCGACCTCGCAGCGCTCGTCGTCCTCCGACCACCGCAACACCAGGGGGTGGTCGCCGGTGCCCCCATGGGCCTCGATGGCCAGCGACGCCGCCTCGGACACGGCGAGCACCAGGTCCTCCACCCGCTCGTCGTCGAGGTCCCGCCGCTCGTAGGCCAGGGTGGAGATCAGCATCCGGACCAGGGACACGTAGCCGGCCTGGGACGGGATGGTGAACACCACCCCGCCGGTGCGCTCGACGCGCTCGACCGGTCCGGCTGTGCTGGTCACGCTCGGGGACTGCGCCGGATCAGCCGCCGGTGGCGGCTTCCACCGAATCGTGGATGGAGAAGACCTTGGTCAGGCCGGTGATCTCGAACACCTTGAGGATCCGGCGCTGGGTGCACACCAGGGTGAGGTCACCATCGTGGCTGCGCAGGCGCTTGAGCCCCCCGACCAGCACACCGAGGCCGGTGGAGTCGAGGAAGTCGACCCCCTCCAAGTCGACGACGACCTTCTGGTGACCCTGGCTGACCAGCTCGACCAGCCTCTCCCGCAGCCGGGGGGCGGTGTAGACGTCGACCTCGCCACGAACGGCCAGCACTGCGAAACCGTTCCGCTCCGTTACGTCGAGGCCCAGGTCCATGGGTGGCTCCTTGTGAATCGACTCGTAGATCGACTTCGTAGACCGACTGTTCGTAAGACCGACTGTTCGTAGACCGACTGGTAGCTGCCCCTGGGCGCTCCCAGATTCGCCCAGGTAATCAGGTGCCGCAACGCTACCCGCTGGCTTTAGCTTTTCACACATGTCCTCAGCGTCGCTCGCCCCTCCGGCGGCACCGGAGCGCCCCGACTTCGAGGACCTGATAGCGGGCCTGGCCACCTCGGGCCAGCTGGTCCATCTCCATCGCCTCCCCGCTCGGCCCGGCCGGACAGCCGAGCTCACCCGCCCCCTGGAGGGGCCGGCCGCCGCCCTGGTGCCGGCGGGGGGGCTGTGGTCCCACCAGGCCGCCGCCATCGACCTGGCCCGCTCGGGCACCTCGGTGGCGGTCGCCACCGGAACCGCCTCGGGCAAGTCCCTGTGCTACCAGCTGCCCATCGCCGAGGCGGTGGCCCGGGGTTCGACCGCCCTGCTGGTGTACCCGACCAAGGCCCTGGCCCAGGATCAGCTGCGGGCCCTGGGCGAGCTCGACGTGCCCGGCCTCGTGGCCGCCACCTACGACGGGGACTGCAGCTCGGAGGAGCGGGCCTGGGTCCGCCGCCATGCCAACGTCGTGCTGACCAATCCCGACATGCTGCACTTCGGCGTCCTCTCCAACCACCAGCGGTGGGCGACGTTCATGATGCGGCTGGGCTTCGTGGTGCTCGACGAGCTGCACACCCTGCGGGGCATCTTCGGCAGCCACGTGGCCCACGTGGTGCGCCGGCTGCGGCGGGTGGCGGCCATCCACGGCGGCTCGCCAACCTTCGTGTTCACCTCCGCCACCGTGGGGCGGCCGGGCACCCTCGCCTCGGCCCTGTGCGGGCTGGAGGTGGCCGAGGTGACCGAGGACGGCTCGCCTCAGGGCGAGCGGCTGCTGGCGCTGTGGAACCCGCCCCTGCGGGACCGGGCCTCGGGGGCCCGGGCCTCGGCCAACTCCGAGGCGGCGTCCCTCCTGGCCGGGCTGGTGTCGGCCGGGTACCGCTCGATCGCCTTCACCCGAAGCCGGCGGGGCACCGAGCTGGTGGCCGCCGCCGCCCAGGACCGCCTGCCGCCCCCGCTGGCGGCCAAGGTCCGCCCCTACCGGGGGGGCTTCCTGTCCTCGGAGCGGCGGGAGATCGAGGCCGAGCTGTTCAGCGGCCGCCTGCTCGGGGTGGCGGCCACCAACGCCCTCGAGCTGGGGGTGGACATAGGTGGCCTCGACGCCTGTGTCCTCAACGGCTACCCGGGCACCATCGCCTCCATGTGGCAGCAGGTGGGCCGGGCGGGGCGGTCGGCCCGGCGGTCACTGGCCGTGCTGGTCGCCGGCGACGACGCCCTCGACCAGTGGCTGATGGCGCATCCCGGCGAGCTGCTCACCCGGCCCCCCGAACCGGCGGTGGTGAACCCGGCCAACCCCTTCGTCCTGGACCCCCACCTCGAGTGCGCATCCTTCGAGCGGGCCCTGCAGCCCGACGACGAGGCGTGGTGGGCTCCGCCCGGCCTGGAGGCCGACAGCTTCGACGACGGCATCCGCCGCCTGGTGCTGGAGGACCGCCTGGTGCTGCGGTCGGGCCGGGCGGTGCCCACCGCCCGCCACGCCCCGTCCCTCAACCTGCGCAGCGGCTCGTCGGAGGAGCTGCGCATCGTCGGGCCCGAGGGCGACCTGATCGGCACCGTCGAGATGAGCCGGGCCTTCGCCACCGTCCACCCCGGGGCGGTGTACCTCCACGCCGGCGTCCATTACCGGGTGGAGCGCCTCGACCTGGATGACCGGGCGGTGTGGGTGGCGGTGGTGGATCCGGGAGAGATGACCCAGGCCCGCAGCGTCACCGACTTCCGCATCCTGGGCTGCGAGCGGGAGACCGGGGTGGGACGGGCCCGGCTGGGTCTGGGCCGGGTGGAGGTGACCGAGCAGGTCACCGGCTACCGACGGCGGGATCTGTTCAGCGGCGAGGTGCTGGGCGACGAGGGCCTCGACCTGCCCCCGACCTGCCTGTCGACCAGGGGTTTCTGGTACACCTTCGGTCCCGACGTGCTGGCCCGGGCCGGGCTGCTGACCGGGCGGGGGGCGGCCCCGGGGGGGTCGGATCCGGCCGGGGAGGACGACGCCGACTGCGCCGGCGACGCCGAGGACAGCCCCGCCGGCGAGGTGCTGGGGGGCTCGCTTCACGCCGCCGAGCACGCCGGCATCGGCATCCTGCCGCTGTTCACGATCTGCGACCGCTGGGACGTCGGGGGCGTGTCCACCCCCTGGCACCCCGACACCGGCCAGGCCACCATCGTCATCTACGACGGCTACCCGGGCGGGGCCGGCATCGCCGAGCTGGGCTTCGATGCCGCCTCCCGTCACCTGGGTGCGACCCTGGAGGCCATCACCGCCTGCCCGTGCGAGGCCGGGTGCCCCTCCTGCGTGCAGTCGCCCAAGTGCGGGAACCTGAACGAGCCCCTCGACAAGGCCGGGGCCGCCGCCCTGCTGCGGGCGGTCCTGCGCCCCTAGGCGGTCGGCCGGGAGCCGGTCAGGCGATCTGGCGCCGGAGCCAGAGCAGGTGGGCGACCACCGCCACCAGCAGGGCGGCCAGGGCGATGGCCTCGAGGGAGGTCTTGGACCCGATGCCCGACGGGACGGTGGTGCGGTAGAAGCGGACGGCCGAGCTGCTGCTGCCCGGCGTCAGGCCCCCGCCCGAGCCCTGGCTGAACGGGGCCACGGTCGGGTTGTCCGAGCCGGCGCCGACCGGGCCATCCTCGGGGATGGCCGGCACCTGGGGGGCGGCCTGGGCCGGCGCCGGGGTGTTGGCGGCCGTCTTGGCCAGCAGGGCGTCGAAGGAGGCCAGGTTGCTGGCGGCCTCAGCCGCGGCCTGGGGGCTGTCGCTGCGCCGCGACGACCCGCCGGCCTGTCCCCCGGAGCCCGCCGAGGACCCCTTCGAGGTCGATCCCGACGATGCGGCGCTGCCCCCCTGGCCCGAGCCCGAAGGTGCCTGGGTGGTGGTGGTCGGGGGGGCCGGGGTGGTGGCGGCGATGTTGGTCCAGGACGAGACCACCGTCGAGCCGGAGTCGGCCCCCTGGCGCACGGCCGCCACCGAGTAGGTGTAGGAGGTGCCGGGCTGGACCGAGTTGTCCACGAAGCTGGTTCCGGTCACCGCCGCCGGCCACGACCCGGTGGAGGCGGGGCTGCGGTTGATCTCGTAGCCCACGATGTCCGGCTCGGAGTTGGCGCTCCACGACAGGGCCACCGACGAACCGTCGGACGCCACCTGGGCCCGGACCGAGCTGGGCGCCGCCGGCGGGGCGGCCAGCTGGAACGAGGTGGTCTGGGTGATCTGGTGGCTGCGCTGGCCCGAGGTGTCGGGGGTGGGGTCGGTCTCGGTGGCCTGCACGGCCAGGGTGTACGAGCCGTTCCAGGCCAGGGCCGGGCTGACCTGGACGTTGAAGCTGCAGCTGGCCTGGCCGCACCAGTTGGACCGGGTGGCGGTGAAGCCGGGGTGGCCGGCCTGGGAGGTGACCACCACCTGCAGGTCGCCGCTGATGGTGCCACCCCCGGAGGTGGCCGAGGCCGAACCGGAGATGGTCGGGGTGGCCGTGGCCAGGGTCTGCCCCCCGGTCGGGTCGGTGATGCTGACCGAGGGGGCCCCCGCCAGGGAGGCGGGGGCGAAGGCGAGCCCGCCCGCCACCACCAGGGCCCCGGCGGCGGCCAGCCCGGCGGCCAGGCGGCGCCCGCCCGAGCGGGCTGAGCGAGACGAGGGCATCAGGCCTGGCTGGAGGCGGTGGCCATGGCCGCCTTGATGATGATCCGGTGGCTCGCCGAGCCCTTGGGGGTGCAGGAGGTCAGGGTCAGGGTGTACTGGCCGGGGGTGTTGGCCACCACCGAGGTGTCGGTGGGCAGGACCACGAAGGGGGCCTGGTCCACGATGTAGGTGCAGGAGTCGACCGGGGTGACCAGGGTGATCTTGTCGCCGACCTTGAGGCGGTCCACGTCGGTGAAGGGCCGGCCGTAGGTGGTGCGGTGCCCGGCGATGGCCACGTCACCCATCTGACACGGCAGCGGCGTGCCCGGGTAGTGACCGGCTCCGGCCTTCAGCGCCTCCTCGGTTGTGCCCTCGACGACCACCACATCCACCCCGATGGCGGGTATCTCCAACCTGGTCAGGCTGTCGCCGATCGGCACGGCGTGGTTGCGGTAGGCCTGGGCCAGCTGGGGGTCCTTGAGCTGCTGGACCAGCCGGCTCTGCAGGCGGCTCTGGTAGAGGTTGGTGAAGAAGGGGTACCCGAGCAGGCCAACCGCCCCCAGCAGGAGCAGCCCGGAGAGGGCCGACAGGGCGATCTTGGCCGGACGGCTCCCCCGCAGGGCGGCCACGATCCGGTCGGTCGGCTGCGATCTGGTGGCTTGGCTTTGCACTGATGGCACCCTTGTCGTCGCTGGCGGTTGTACTTATCGGCGGGAATGGCCCGAACCGTTAGCCGGCCGGGGCACGGACCGGGGTCCAGGAAGGCTAGGGGCCGGCCCCCTGTGCAGGAAGCCGGCCCCAGCCAACGTCTGAGTTACTGCTGGTGAGATTGGGTCAGTGGCGGATCAGCGACCACACCCGGCGCCCGGCCAGGCCGGCACCCAGGAGGCCCATGCCGGCGATCGGCAGGACCGGGCTGCTGCCGGTGAAGGGCAGGGAGGGCGAGGCCGGGGTGACCACGGCGGCCACCGCCGGGGTGCCACCCACGCTGGCGGTCGCCTTGGCCAGGGCCAGGTCGATCCCACCGTCGTAGGAGGTGGCGGTGCTGGCGCCCAGGCCCTGGAGCAGGTTGAGCTCCACGCCGGCCGAGGTGGCGGTCACCGAGCCGTCCGGGTTGGTCGCCGTCGAGCCGCCGGCCACGGTGATGGTCGACTGCAGCGGGGTGCCGGCCAGGATGGTCTGGGTGACACCGGGGGCCACCGTCAGGGTCTGGGCCGCCAGGCCCGACGCCGCCGGGGGCGTGATGGTCACCGTCACCAGGGCGGGGTTGAAGGTGGGCACGGCATGGCCGGTGGCCCGGTCGTAGACGGCCTGGGCCGAGGCCGAGCCGACCACGATCTTGGCCAGCGGGGTGCCGTCGAGGCCGAGGATGTCGACCTCACCGCCCTGGGCGGTGGCGTTGGAGGTGACCGAGGCGGCCGTGGTCGTCAGCGACGAGGTGGAGTTGCCGATGTTGACGGCCAGGGTCCTGGTGTTGCCCAGCTGGTTGAGCAGGTCAGAGACCGTGGAGGTCACCGGGTTGAGCTGGGAGGGCAGGGCCCCGAAGATCGACTGCAGCGCCGGCTCGATGGGCTGCAGGACGGTGTTGAACAGGGCGTGGGCGTCGGCGGTCACTCCGGCCACCGTGCCGACGGCCTGGGCCGAGGGCAGACCGCCCTTGACCGCCGCCGTGACGGCGGAGCAGGCCACGTTGGCCGACAGCGCCGGGAACGGGTTGGGCAGCTGGGGCAGGGTCACCCCGCCGCAGATCTGGGGCTTGGAGGCGGTCGAGTTGTCGGAGCTCACCGACACCGACTGCTCGGCGGTGGTCACCAGGGTGGGGGCCAGCTCGCCGATGGCGTGAGCCGACGCCGACAGGTTCGAGCCACCGGCGACGTTGCTGACGCCCTCCGTGACCGAGTTGCCCAGCACCGCCAGCTTGAGGGCGGTGGCGGCGGCGTTTCCTGCGAACACCTCGGGCTTCCCCCCCGTGGCGGCAGCACTCGCGGGGGCAGCGGCCAGACCGACGCCCAGTAGAAGGGCTGCGCCTGCCGTGCCGACACGAGCGATCGTGTTTCTCATGTCTTTCAGTTCCTCCGTTGGATGGAGCCTCCAGCGGTTGTCCCGCTGTCTGCCGCTACTTAGAAGCGCCCTGAGGGTGTTCCGGGGCAATTAGTTCGTCGTGTGGAGCGTGATCCCTGCTTCTGACTAGATAGAACGAACCAACCCGGCAATCATGACGCGGGTTCGGGAAAGTTTCCGTGACCGTATGCTCGAAGGCGTGGCCGACCCCCCTGGCTCCCCCTCGACCGGCAACGGCTCCGACCCCGGCGACGGCACCGCCCCCGGACCGGCCGTCCCCTCGGGCACCGGCCCTGACCAGGGCGCCCGGGGCCGGGGGGCGGCGTTCTTCGACCTGGACAAGACGGTCATCGCCCGGGCCTCGATGGTCGCCTTCGGGCGCCCCCTCTACCGCGAGGGCCTGATCTCCCGCACCACCATCGTGCGGGCCCTGTACGGGCAGCTCGTCTACCTGCACCTGGGGGCCAGCGAGCAGAAGCTGGCCCGGATCCGCGACTCGGTCCTCACCCTGACCAAGGGGTGGGACCGCGAGCACATCCGCCGCATCGTGCGGGAGACCCTCGAGGAGGTCGTCGAGCCGATCAGCTACGCCGAGGCCCTCGAGGCCATGGAGCACCACCGCCAGGCCGGCGAGCGGGTCTACCTGGTGTCGGCCTCGCCCGAGGAGATCGTCAACCCCCTGACCGAGTACCTGGCCGTCGACGGCGCCATCGCCAGCCGACCGCGGGTGGACGACGCCGGCCGCTACACCGGGGAGATGGAGTTCTACGCCTACGGCCCCTACAAGGCCGAGGCCATGCGGGACCTGGCCGAGCGGGAGGGCATCGACCTGGCGGCGTCGTTCGCCTACACCGACTCCTACACCGACCTGCCCATGCTGGAGGCGGTGGGCCACCC
>Ga0070739_10002588_pt1 | contig 24022 bp, 27 predicted proteins | sample Coa_R1_7_FD_66445 | JGI IMG/M metagenome (GOLD analysis project Ga0070739, IMG submission 66445) | Surface soil microbial communities from Centralia Pennsylvania, which are recovering from an underground coalmine fire - Coalmine... | ecosystem: Environmental > Terrestrial > Soil > Unclassified ... | reverse complement strand
GGCCGAGCGGTTCATCTCGCCACGCAGTTCCTCGACGAAGATGATCTCGATTGGAACACCGTTCTGCCGCAATACCGAGGCTACGTCGAAGCCTGGGAACGCTTTAAACAGGAGTCGCATTTCATCATCAGCCGCGATTCCGAGGGGAAGCTTCTGATTGAATATCTCCTGTTCCAACCGGTCTCCGGCTACTGCGGCATGCTCGACCGGGTGGGCACGATCGGCACGACCGAATATCTGATCGACATCAAAACGGGAGATCCGCAGGACTGGCACGGCTATCAACTCGCCGCCTATTCGCAGTGTGTACCCAATCCACACTCCCGTAAACGCATGACCGTTCACCTGCGCGCGAATGGTTCGTATTCGACTCGCGAGCATGCATTGACTGCGTTTCCTTATCACTGGCAGGTGTTCGCCGCCGCGGCCGTAGTCTGGCACGCAAAGCACAGAAGGAGAAATTCTCATGCCACAGTTTCCGCAGCGTAATCTGTTTTCGAGCGGCACGCCACAGCCCAGCGCACTCCAGATGATCCGGCGTGTGGCTGAGCGGGAGAGCGCTCTCGAGATCAGGGAGGAAGAAGGGACGGCACAAGCGCCGCAAGCGGCCGAGGATCACTCGGCATCGGACGATGCGCGTTCCACCTTCAAACAGCGCGCCAGCGCCCTTCAGGAACAGATCCAGGCGCTGTCGTTTACGAACGTGGAGGATCTTTCGAAAGCGAACGAGCTGCTCGCCTCCGTTCTCTCGCTGAAGGACGACATCGAACGCTATCACGAACCGATCAAGCGCCCCTTGAAGGAAGCCCACGCCGCTGCATGCAAACACGAACACGACGATCTCGATCCAGTGGTTGCGCTCGAAAAGAAGCTGAAGCAGGGGATCGCCGCGCTGGATGTAAGACTGCGGCAACTCGAAACTGAGGCCGCACGCGTCCGGCAACAAGCTGCTGCGGAAGCCGGTTCTGCCATGCAGCAGCAGATGATCGAGGCCGCCCGGCAATCGGGAGCTTCCGAGCAGGTGCTGGCTTCGCTCGGAGCCATGGAAATTTTGGTTCCAGTGGTGGAAACGGAATCGTTTGCGCGGCCTAAAGGCTACTCGACCCGCGATCAGTTCGAAGTCGAGGTGACCGATATTCTGCTGCTCGCTCGGGCGGTTGTTGCCGGCAGCGTCCAGAAGGAAGTGCTGCAGGCGAATACAAAGCTGCTTGCGGCGATGGCCAAGGCCTCCAACGGAGATCTCCGAATCCCGGGAGTCCGGATCACGAAGAAGGTGAATGTGACAGGGAGGAAAACGAGATGAGCACAACGATCGCCATTGATCGCAGCAAGCTGTATGGTGTGCTGCACGAGCCGAGCGGCCGCCCAATTGTGCGGCAGGTTCGAGTTCTCAAAGTCGGGATCGGCGTCCCGACCGGGCCCGACGTACATGTGTGGATTGACCAGAACCACCAATGGTCCGTCGAGGTCGGAGCGTACGTGAACGGCAAACGTCAGAGCCAGGTGAAGCGGCTGGCGCAGCGCGCGGATGCCGAAGCCTTCTATGCCCAGCAGCGAAAAACCGCGCCGGAGCGGAACGCACCACGGAAGCTGCCGTATTTCACGTTTCTGCGGACCGATTCGCAAGGCAAGTTCGTCCACGATTTCGACACCATCGAACTGCACGGACCCGTTCCAATCGAGATCGATATCGTTTTCCTGAACGAGCAAGCGTTTGACGCCTCGTTTCAGGCGTGGTCCACATCGAAACTGCTGTGCGAGGGGAACGGTATCGATGCACGCCGGAATGTGGAGTGGGCCCAGTCACCGGACGAACGCGCTTTAGCGGAGCAAGCCCGCAAGCAGAATCAGCGCTTCTTTCCGATTTTCGGCGGCTGTTATACGGCCGGCTGCCGGTTTGCCGTCGGCGACAAGCGCCAATGCAAGCCGCATGGCAAGCTGACGTTTCAGCTCATGAATGCCCCGACTCTTGGGGGCTCCTGCCAATTCGATACGACCGGCTTTCGCTCGATCGCTCAGCTGGCCGGTTCGCTCGACCAGATTCGCCTCATGACGGGTCGGGGGAACCCGGAAGCGGGTAGCGTGGCCGGGATACCGCTCAAATTCGTTCTCCGTCCCTACAAGGTTCAAGTCGGCGAAAAGAGCAGCATTCAGTACGGGGTGAGCCTGGAATTTCGCGCCAAAAGCCTCGAAGAAATGGCCCGCCTGCTGCATGCCCACACGGCGGAATTCCGGCAGCTAGTCGCGTTGCCGGCCCCGGCCAACGCGATTGAATCCGAGCCAGCCGGTCTCCGTCCAGAAGAAGATTCCTTCCGCCCGGAGGAAGCGCCCGGGGACCCCGATGCGATCGAGACTCCGGAGGAGGCGGCCGAAGCGGCGGCTATGACTGGCGAGTTTTACGGCCTGTTCCCCGAGGAACAGGAAGCAGCGCCGCCACCTGCATACTACCCGCCGGCGCCGCACATGCCCCGCCGCCGGTCGGATACGGCGCATCAGGAGGCTCGAGCCTGACCGCGACCATCGGCGCAGCCGGATTTCCGACCGGCTGTGCCGACACCGCCGGATTCATGCTCGAATGACGGAATATCAATCACTTAGCCGCGCGGTTGCATCGGCTGAAAAAATTCATATACTCCCGAGACGCGAGGGAACGAAGGAGTAACGCATGACTGAAGTTTTCTTGGAACCGCCGATGGACGAATCACCGCTGCCGACGGTTTCGAGCGCCGAGGCTGCCGGCGATCCGGCACGGGCTTATCTGCGCGATGTGCGGCACTATCCGCTGCTCACCCGCGAGCAGGAAATTGATTTGGCGCGACGCATGGAACGAGCCAATGCCAGAATGTTGAGGACACTTTCGCGCCTTCGCCTAACCGAACAGCTGCTGATCGAAACAGGAGCCGCAGTAGCTTCCGGACAGATCCCGGTATCCGAGATGCTGTCGGCCTCCGATGGTCCTGACCTCGTTCCCGATGCCAAAGAGACGGCTGGGTGCAAGAGACTCAAAGCTCTGCTATCCACTGCGCTCTCGAAAGTCGAGGAACTGCGGAGCGAGGCGGATCGCTGCCTGGCCGTTCTCAATCCGAGTACCGCGAAACGGAAGCGGCGCGGGGCGCGCATCCGTAGCTATCCACGCCTTCTGGTTGCGATCTCGCGTGAGATTCAATCCCTGCCCTTTACGCCGGAATTCTTGAACCGCATGGTCGAGCATCTGCGCGAAACCGAGCGCTCTCTGCAATCGGTTTCCGAGCGCCTCAACACCGCCACCGATCCAGCTGTGCGGCAGTCGCTGCTCGAACAAGGCAAAAACGAAGATCAATTGCGGCGAGCGGTGGCCAGCATTGCCCTAGCCGAGCAAGACCGGACCGCCGCTCGCGAGAAGATGGCCGAATCCAACCTTCGGCTTGTCGCCTCGATCGCCAGGAAATATGTGCGCTCGTATGACAGCGCGGACCGGCTGCACGATCTCATTCAGGAGGGGAGCGTCGGACTGCTGCGGGCCATTGACAAATTCGATTACCGGCGCGGTACCCGTTTCGCCACACACGCGACCTGGTGGATCCGGCAGGCCATCAACCGCTTTCTCGACGACCAGATCCGCGCCGTGCGACTTCCGGGTCATGTGATTGCAACGATGCACCGCATCTCGCGTGCGCAACAGCAGTTGGAACAGCAACTGGGACGCGAGACAACGATCGAAGACATAGCGTCGGAACTCCGCATAACAGCCGAGGAAGTACAGCGGTATCAGCGCATCCGGCAGGAAATATCGCTTCACGCCACGGTGGGCGAGGAGGAGGAGTCCACGCTCGCCCAGTTTCTGTGGGATACCCGCGGCCTTCCGGCTGGCCATCGGCCGGAGGACGCCGTCACCTATCAAAAGCTCAATGAGATTACCTTCGAACGGCTGGCAAGGGCCTCGGATGAGCTCTTAAAGACGCTCAGCCAGCGCGATCGCACGATCCTCCAGTTGCGCTTCGGTCTCATAGACGGCCAGGAACACTCTCTCGAAGAGATCGGAGCGCGTTACTCGGTCAGCCGGGAACAGGTCCGGCAATGGGAGACCGAGGCGTTGCGCAAGCTTCGGCATCCGCGCCGCAGCTCGCGGCTCGAAAGGTTTGTGAATGCCAACTTCGAGTAGGCCGCGGCGATGTTACTTCAGCATGTTCCCGTTGATGCGGTTGGCATTCCCTGGGAGCAATGGATCGAGCAGCAGCGGGAGCGTATTTTTGCTGAGGCACGCGCTAAGCGGCTCGCCGCTTCGGGTCCCTCCACGCTTGCACAATCCCTGATGCTTCGGGAAACGGAGCTTTCGCGTGTATCGCGGGTTCAAGCGGCGTTGCCGATCCATGGTGTAGTGCGTGTTTAAGAGGAAAACGACATGGACCTACAACCCGAACCCTATACAAGCAGGCAAGACGAATCGCCCGGAGCGGTTTGTCCTTACTGGCGAACTGGGCATTACGTCTGGAACAATCGATGTCCATCGCATCTGGTGAAGAATCCTTTCCATTTTTCGTTGGAGGAACTAGAACTTCTGGTGAATCTCGTTAAGAATGCGGAGTCGCTTGACAATGTCTGGCCGATCCTGGATCGACTTCGCGCGGCTCGCGACTGAGGCATCGTCTTATGAGTATCGGAACAAAAAGTGTTTTGTTTGGCGCACACTGCTTTTTCTTGCATCCCTTGTTTGTAGCGCTCGCTTGGACCCGGCTCTACGGCTTTCCGCGCGACTGGCGCCTCTATCTTGCCTTCTTCGTGCACGATCTTGGATACGCGGGCAAAGCGAACATTGACGGCCCGGAAGGCGAGGAGCACGTCCATTTCGGCGCAGCGATTATGCGCCGGCTGTGCGGCCGCGAATGGGAAGAGTTTACGTGCTGCCACTCTCGCTATTGGGCGAAGAAAACTGCCCGACCCTATTCCCGGTTGTGTGTGGCGGATAAACTCGCTTTTGTCTTAACGCCCTTGTGGCTGTACATTCCGATGACGCGCTGGACCGGCGAGCTTGCCGAGTATATGCGGCGCGCGCGGTTCTCGCTCGACGATATTCGGAACCTCGAGCTCTGGGAAGCACGGTGTCTCCAGTCTGGAGACGAGCACAGCTTTCTGGTCGGTTTGCGTTCGTACACCAACCGCTGGGTCGAACACCATCGCGATCTCGCGGAAGATCACTGGACGATTGCGCGTGATTGGGCGCGTGGCGAAGAAACGAGGCCCGCGGTAGTCCGCTAAGCGTGCCGCCGGCGCTCAGAAGGGAAATTTTATTTATGACGATTACGGCCGAAGCGACGCACACAGGCGAGCGGGTTGCAAATACACCCGGGCTCGCATTTTCCCGCTATTTCACACGGGAGGCGGGTGATGCGGAACACGAGCTGAGATGGGAACTGCGTACCGCAAGCATTACCGATGCGAACGGCAGCGTGATCTTTGAACAGCAGAATGTGCTGGCGCCCGCCAGCTGGTCGCAAACAGCCACAAATATCGTGGCCAGCAAGTATTTTCATGGCCGGCTGGGAGCGCCGGCGCGCGAACACTCAGTGGGCCAGCTCGTCGCGCGTGTCGTGGATACGATTGCGAAATGGGGACGGGAGGACGGCTATTTCGATGGACCGGAATCGGCTGCCAATTTCCGGCTGGAACTGGCACATCTGCTGCTTCATCAGAAGGCGTCTTTTAATTCTCCGGTGTGGTTCAACGTAGGCGTTTCCGAGCCGCGCGGTTACGGTTTCGTGTACGATCGCGAGCAGGATGCGGTTCGTCCGCTGCGAGGCGCCGACAACCGGCCGCAGTGCTCGGCCTGCTTCATCAACTCCGTCGCGGACCGGATGGAATCGATTCTCGACCTCGCCAAAACCGAAGGCATGCTCTTCAAATACGGGTCAGGCTCGGGAGTCAATCTGTCCACGCTGCGCGAAGAGGATGCTCCTCTCTCGGGGGGCGGCAGAGCTTCCGGTCCGCTCAGCTTCATGAAGGGTCTTGATGCGTTCGCCGGCGTCATCAAATCCGGCGGCAAAACACGACGCGCTGCGAAGATGGTGGTGCTCAACGCCGATCATCCCGATATTGAGAAGTTCATCTGGTGCAAAGCGAAGGAGGAGAAGAAAGCACACACGCTCATCGACGCGGGTTACGATTCGTCGCTCGATGGCGATGCCTACAGCTCGATTTTCTTCCAAAACGCAAACAATTCTGTGCGCGTCCCGGACGAGTTCATGCGCGCGATCGAAGCGGATGGCAATTGGTCCACGCGCAGCGTCAGCACCGGGCAACCCGTCAAAACCTATAAAGCGCGGGATCTGCTCCGCCAAATAGCCGAAGCTGCGCATCAGTGCGGCGATCCGGGCTTGCAATTCGATACCACAATCAATGATTGGCACACCTCGAAAGTAAGCGGCCGGATTAACGCATCGAATCCGTGCTCCGAGTACTTCTTCCTGGATGATTCGGCGTGCAATCTCTCCTCGCTCAATCTCCTGAAGTTTTTGACTCCCGGTGGTCGCTTCGATGTAGCGGGATTCCGGCATTCGGTGGATACGCTGATCCTGGCCCAGGAGATTCTGGTGGACCGGGCGAGCTATCCCACGGCAAAGATTGCACAGAATTCGCACGATTTCCGGCCGCTCGGCCTGGGCTACGCGAACCTCGGGGCGCTGCTCATGGCGCTTGGATTACCGTATGACAGCGATTCGGGCCGAGCTTTGGCGGCCGCTGTGACGGCCATACTCGGCGGGCAGGCGTATCTCACGAGTGCTCGCATTGCACAAGCAATTGGATGCTGCGCTGGTTTTCCGCAGAACCGCGAGACGTTTCTTCAGGTCGTCAATAGGCACGGATTTGCGACCCGCAACGTCGAGGAGGATGAGGCGAGCTGCGAGCTCCTCTCCGCCGCCCGCGAGTGCTGGCGCGAAGCTTACAGCTTGGGAAGCCGCGTTGGCTTCCGAAATGCGCAAACCACCGTGCTCGCCCCCACCGGCACAATTGGTTTCATGATGGACTGCGATACCACCGGTATCGAGCCCGAGCTCGCTCTTGTAAAACACAAGAAGCTTGTCGGCGGCGGCAGTATGCGGATCGTGAATGGCACTGTGTCGCGTGGCCTGCACCGGCTTGGCTACACGGCGGAGCAGGTCGAGGCGATTGTTCACTTTATCGACGAAACCGGCACCATCGAGGGTGCGCCGTGCATCAAGGACCAGGATCTGGCGGTGTTTGATTCCAGCTTGCGGCCCCACAATGGCAAGCGCTCCATCGATGCGCGCGGGCACATTCGCATGATGGCCGCGCTCCAACCGTTTCTTTCGGGCGGGATCTCGAAGACGATCAACATGCCAGAAGAGTCAACGGTAGATGACGTCTTAGATGCCTATGTGGAAAGCTGGCGACTGGGACTGAAAGCCGTAGCGATTTACCGCGACGGTTCGAAGCGCGTCCAGCCTCTCAGTGCAGGCAACACTGTGCCGCCCCAGGAGAAGGGAGCTCCTGCTGCGATGCAGCCGCTCCGGCGCAAGTTACCCGATGAACGTTCGTCGATGACGCATAAGTTTTCGATTGCGGGACACGAAGGCTACATCACCGTGGGTCTTTATCCGGATAACACGCCGGGTGAGATCTTCATCTCGATGAACAAGGCCGGGTCCACCATCTCGGGCCTGATGGATACGATCGCCGTTTCCGTCAGCACCGGGCTACAGTACGGTGTCCCCCTTTCGTTCTTCGTCGATAAGTTCAGTCACGTACGCTTTGAGCCGAGCGGCTGGACCGGCAACCAGCAGCTGCCGTATGCGAAGTCGATCATTGACTACCTGTTCCGCTGGCTGGGCAAGCGGTTCCTTGGTCGAACGGATCCGGCGGAAGTCGGCGACAGCATGGGCCTTCGGCCGACCGAAGCGGCGCCGCAGCAGGCGCTTGCGTTCGAGCCGGTTTCCGATGCTCCTCTCTGCTCGGAATGCGGCGGTATCATGACTCGGAACGGTTCCTGCTACAAATGCGACAACTGCGGAGGAACGAGCGGGTGTTCGTAGGAATACGACGGTGCCTGAAAGCCGCCGCACTGGCGTACCGCCTGAGAGGTGCATTGCGGAAAAAGTTTGTAGACGATTGTTTTATGGAGGCAGGGCTCCAAGATTTAGGTTGTGATCCTTCCGTCAAAGCCCGACGTTCTTTTCTCGACTACTCCGCGTCTCGCGTCGGTCAGACCTGGACAGAAGAAGATCATACCGCTTTGCTTCGGCATTTGGCTCAAGTCGACGAACTCTGCATCGCGATCTGGCAGCAACTGGCTGCGCGGTTGGAATCGCAACACTAGCGGAGCCGGCAGGTTACAACCGAAACCCCACAACCCCAGAGAAATCGAATACAAGCAGTAGCAGTCGTGTTGTTCCGCAGGGAGCGCCCCTGAGGATCTGTAATGTGCGCTTCGGCGCACGCGGCAGCGGAGGAAGCAGGCCGAGGTCGTCAGATTGCTTCACGGGCCGGACCAAGCAGTGATTCTTTGCGCGCGGAGATTGCAAGACAGACCGGCCTACGTTCGCAAGCGAACGGGAGGTGCGCGTATTCGCCGAATTGCGCCCCGCTGGATGGACGCACCGGTTCAGGAACGCCGCAGTGAACCAGGCGTGACGGCTGCCAGAGGCAGTACAGAACCAACACTTCCGAAGACGGAGGCCTATCTATGCCCGCTTCTGCCTATGAGCGCGTGCAGCTTGGCGCGGCTATTCTGGATGCCCTGGACAGTCGCCGCGCGCGGACTGATAACGATATGCTCCATCGCGATCTGGAACGACGGATTATTCAACGTGAACTGGACGAGTTAGAGCGAGAATTAATGGCCCACAACGAAGCAAGAACGGAACCAAATTGATGGTAACTACCCTTGGTTGCATGTTCTGGCGCCCGCATGATCGCCAGTCCTTTTGCGGCGAAGGTTGAGTGCGTCGGTTACTGAATTTTGAACATACGGAGTGTAGCATGGATTTTGTGAGCTACACCATTCTGGTGTCTGCGATCGATCTCACGCGCGCCTGCTGCGCCAATGAGCATTACTTCGAATGGCTTGAGAAATATGAACCGCTACTCGACTGTTCGCTCGGTATTGCCCGTTACTTCGCGGCCGCGGCTGGCAGGCTCGACGAAGCGCGAGGCGCTTCCTGCGACAGGTTCGATGAATTCGACGCACGCGACACACTGACGGACCTGCTTATGTCTTCTCCTCCGTTTGCCGAGGAGCACCTGCCGACCGTCGCTGGACGCGCGATACAGGAGTGCATCGAGTTCGGCGTAAACGTTGGAGCCGCGCGGCTGGGCTGGGCAACGGCTGCACTCAACCGGATCACTCCGGAGGATCAATCATGACGCTGAAAACGCCCGAACCAAATGGGCCGGCAATGCTCGACAACTTTGACCGGCTCATCGGAAGTTTGGAAGGATTGCCTGACGTAACAAAGACGAAGCCCTCAACCATCAGGACCACACAGCCCTTGATCGGAAGCTCTGAAATGTTCATTGTCACGACTTTTCGGCAAAGGGATCGCGGGGACACGATATTCATCGAGTGCATCAAAGCCGAAGGAAGCTTTCGGCTGGCAATTCCTCCGAGGGTGGCCGAGACGATCGCACGACAACGCGAGGCGCTCACCGACAAAGTGCGGAGTAAGTCGGCGAGAGCCGTGGCAGCGGAGCGAAAAGCAAGAGGCGAGCCGCCAGCCTTCGTTGCCAAGAGGCGCAGCGAAAAGTGAGCCGTGGCCGCACGTTTCATCGCGGGCAGCGGCAGGGATGAACAGGAGAACCGATGATCCGTTATCACGGCGTTCCGATCACCCCCGGAATTGGGATTGCGCGCGCATTTTAAAAGACGGCACGCAATGGTCTGGTTTACGAACCGTCCGCAGTTAAGAACGTCGCCGGTATCTGCCAGTCCTTCGTACTCGATAACGGTGCGTTCACGACCTGGAAACGCGGACATCGCTACCATCCAGCCGAATATTACGCCTGAATCGACGAGTGGTGTGGAGATCCGGGTTTCGATTGGGCTTTGATTCCTGACGTGATTGATGGCGGTGAAGACGCCAATGATGACTGGCTAGCCGATTGGCCCTTCTGCGCCGATCCTTTTGCTGTCCCGGTCTGGCGCCTCTCAGAATCGCTTGACCGTCTCGATCGCCTGGCCCGATCCTAGTCCCGCATCGCTCTCGGCGCCACAGGCCGGTACGCCACCATCAGGAGCGATTTGTGGTGGATGCGCATGGAGCCATGGGGGTCGTGTGCACAGAGGGCGCCCGCGCGTGAAGCTGCACGGCTTGCGCATGCTGGAGGCCGAGGTCTTCACACGCTTTTCCTTTGCCTCGGCCGATTCCGCGACGTGGCGCGCAATATCGGTTTGGACAAGCGCTGGCCGGCGACTCGTTATCAACCAGCCAATTATGCTGCGCGGGGTGGTGATCGCTGATCGAATCGAGGCAGTGAACAGCGCTCCTCGCTGGAACGGACAGGCGTTGCAGAACGCGTTGGAGTTCGGAGAAACTGCCAGTCTGTTCGACGCAGCCCACCCATAGAACACCCCATTTAGCGTCGGCCGCCATAGACAACATTTGCGCAAAAAAGGCTTGCGGAACTATGCCCAAACAGTTACAGCCGTCTCTCTTTCCCGTCCGGCAGCCTGTGGTCGTTGCCAATGGCGTCGGTGTGGACAGCATGGCGCTGTTCATTTACATGAAGCGCACCGGCTGGCGGCCGGACCTCATCCTGCACGCGGATCCCGGCTCGGAATTTCCTCAAACTTACGATTACATCCCAGTGATGAACCGGGCACTCGCGAGCTGGGGTTTTCCCACGATCACGGTTGTGCGGTATGTGCCGAGCAACTTCAAGCACTGGCCGCCGTACTACACGCTCGAGGAAAACTGCTTCACCAACGGCACGCTTCCCAGTTTGGCGTTCGGCTTCAAAAGCTGTTCCCAGAAGTGGAAAGTCGCGCCGCAAAACAAATACTGTGAATCCTGGCCGCCCGCAATCGAATGCTGGCAGCAGGGTGGCCGGGTGCTCAAGCTCATCGGATACGATGCCGGCCCAAAAGATCAGCGACGCTGCAATCACGTTGGCGATCCACAAGATCCACGCTACGAATACCGGCACCCGCTCACGGAGCTGGGCTGGGATCGCAAGCGCTGCATCGCCGAAATCGAGAAAGAAGGTTGGCCGGTTCCGCACAAATCCAGCTGCTTTTTCTGTCCTTCGATTCAGCCGAAGGAAGTCGAAGAACTGCCGGCGAATCTTCTGCGCCGGATCGTGCTGATGGAAGCACGGGCCAAACCTCGACTCCACAAAATCGAAGGCCTGTGGCGGCGGAAACGGCAGCGCGATGACCGGCTGGCTCGATTACCGAATTCATCCGCGAACAACGGTTACTTCCCGCCGAGGAAATCGACCGGATCGTGCATAAAGTACCAACTGAGCTGGTTCGCTATCAGCAAGCGTACATGGATGGCGCAGCAGTGCCACCGTTCTCACAATTCGTTCAGATCCAGCTCGGAGGGGATTCGCATGGCACATAAACCGCGCTCGCGATATCAACGTATGCAATTGGCGATGGCGCTCGCGCAGGCCATCGAACGGCAAGCAACGGAGGACGGCTTGAAGGAAATGGCTGCCGCAATTCAACTCGTGCTCGGCGCTCCAGCGGAACTGCTTTCGCGAGAACGGCTCGGCCGGATCCAAACCATTTTGCACCAGAATAGCGGCAGCTGCTGTTTCAAGCAGCGGGGCTACAAATGGAAATTCGAACAGGGAGTCTGGTCGGTCACAGCCTGCACGGCTTGTAAGAAGTTCACCAATTGGGCCGATGCACTACAGGCGGCCATGAGCGACCAGGAATTTCGGGAATTGAAGCCAGCCCCTGCGCTCCGGAGGTAGCCGTCCATTCTGCATCGGTTCCGTACTTCACGTTTCCTGCTTTTCAGGCAACGCGAAAGCAACTGGACCGGCTCCATGCACAAAAGCGGATTGGATATGAGGCAGACTTTCCCGTTGTCTTTTTGTATGCAGACCGATTCGCGATTGAGTATGATCCGCAATCGCCGGTCGCCTACTACCTCATCGCGGAGCGATCCGCGTACCACGCCACCGATCTCGCTGATCTGGAGTTGAACTTGTACGAGTACGCAATTGCATCGAAGGAGATCACCGGCCCAGGGTCAGCTATTGCAAAGCTTCGATGCATACGGCTCCTTCAGCAGCATCCAGACGGTCCACATCGCCAGAAACCCTAGCATCCTGACGTGAACGAGGCGCGCCAGGACACGCAGCTCAGGCGCGCGTCGAGCCACACAGCTAGCACGATCGCCGCGTCCAGACACAGGACTGCCGCCGTCGCATAACCACCCCCGGAGACCGTGAGCCCCGATGTACAGCACGATGCCCCAGGCTTCCAACCAGCCAACCCAGGGGCTAACTGGATGCTGAGGTCTGCGGGACAAAGTCCGTGCTGAACATACATACCCCCGGAATTGTGATCAATGCGTTCAAGCAATATTCCAACAAAACGGAAGACGACGCCGTCATTTCGGAGCCATCCCTTGGCCAAAACGGCCATCGGATCGTTCAAATCACGAACAACAAACAACAACAACAACAACTACGACGGAGAAATCCACTATGGCTCGCTATGCCGCGCGCCGGAAGCTCGGGTATTACCCGCTTGTAGAAAACGAGGCAAAACGGATCCGGCAGTTTCTCCAGTTTCCGAATACCTGCGCCGCTATCGATCCGTGTGCCGGTACAGGGCGCGCGCTCGATTTGATCGCCGGACGCACAGGCGCCCGGCTGTATGGCATTGAGCTCGATGCGTTCCGCGCGGCGGAAGTTGCGAAGACCCTCGATGAGGTTGTCCAGGGCAGCACATTTGATGCGCACTCGCCAGTGGAGTCGTACTCTCTGCTCTATCTCAATCCACCGTACGACGATGAGGTGCACGAAGATCGTTCGCGCCGCAGTGAAGCTGTGTTCTTGGAACATTGTTTTCGCTGGCTGATGCCTAAAGGTGTGTTGATTCTGGTGATTCCCGCTCAGCGGGTTAACGCCTGCAGCACCATCCTGGCTTCGCATTTTCGCGAGGTGGCAATGTATCGGTTGACGGATCCCGAGGCAGCAAAATACAAGCAAGTGGTGCTCTTTGGCGTGCGGCGCAGCCGCTACGAACGCGAGCGCCTAAAGGATAGAGACTTCCAAGCGCAACGGAGCTTTTTATCGTATGCGGCAGCTGCGTATGCAAAGATCAGCCCGCTTCGGGATACACCGGACCGCAGTTACACCGTTCCGGCGGGACCTGCAGCCATTCGCCTGACGTACCACGGTCTGCCGTTCGATGCGATTGAAGACTTATTGCCGGCTTCGCGGGCCTACCGTGAGGCCGCGCGCAGCGTTTTCGCTCCGCCAATTCATGTTGCCGGGCGACCGCTTACTCCTCTGCACGAGGGGCACGCGGGCATCCTGAGCTGCTCGGGTTTGCTGAACGGTGTCTTTGGGCAGGGCGAGCTTCGTCATGTGGCGTGCTGGCAAACCAGCAAGAAGATCGATCACATCGAAGAGACGGACGACCGCGGTGTCACGACACTGCGCGACCGCGAACGCTTTACGCAATCCCTCACTTTGATTTACGCCGACGGCGGCACGGCAGAGCTTTCCGAGGAAACCGATGCAGAATGCGCACCTACGTCTCGGCAGGCTTGAATACATCAAGCCTGCCATTTCGCCCAAATCCACGCCCACTCACGTGACCGTCACGATGGACCGGCTCATTGTAGAACCTGCTTCTGATGAAAAGCAGCCGCCGCGGTGTCATTTGCTCTCGGTCTTCGGCGGGGAGCAGGAAATCGCAGCGATCCATGCTGCCATCGAGGACCAAGCCAATTTTCGAATTGCCGGCCCGGATCTATCGCCGATGGTCGTCACTCTCGGGGAGCGCGCACACACGTTCCGCGGCTTGATTCAAGCGCCGGGCCGCCGGCAACCGGTCCGGCATCTCGTGTCTGTGTCTCAGGATTTGTTTGAAACGCAAGCCGGCGCAAACGCGCAGGCGGACCGCACCATCGTTTACAGCTCGGACCCGGAATTCCTGGTCTATCGTCTTGGCGTACGCTTCGGCATTCCTCTGCTCCCGTGCTGGAGCAGCTGGATTGGATCGGACCTCACACGGCAAAATCGCGTTCATCCGTTGCTTAGTCTCGGCTGTAATCCCGTGCTTGTCAAGGCCTCCAAACAGGAGTTACTCAATCTTATTGCCGGCGCAGTAAAGCGGGGAGTTCTGTCGATTCCCGATAAGCCGTCCATTCACTGGAGCGTCCCGCAGGCATTTGCATAGACGAGCTCCGATAAACTCCGCTTCCGTTTTCCATTCGTAGCCGACTCTCTGTGCGCAGTTTCTGCGCGGCCCTCACGAGGAGATTTTTGTGCAAGAAATTCTCACGATTTCGGACTACCTGCGCACCTTCTCGATGGAGATCGGAGAACAGGTGGTGTCTCGCTTCCCGCCTTTACACCAGCCGGGAGATCCGGTTTCGCCGCATCTCAAGCGGCTCAAGCGCCGGCCGTTTCCCGGGCAGGAACTGGCCATCATGGGCATCGTCAAGGCCTGGGAGAAGCAGGCGAGCGCTATGGCGCTCGCCGAGTGTGGAACCGGCAAGACGCTGATCGCTCTGGCGAGCATTTACGCCCACGCCGAAGGACGGCCCTTCACCGCGATCGCGATGGTTCCACCACAACTCGTGCTGAAGTGGGCTCGCGAGTGTTTTCTCACCATCCCCGGCGTGCGTGTGTTTCTGATCGACGGCGTGCGCAACGGTGTTGGGTCGAATGGTTACTCGGGTGTGAACGAAGTTTGCTTTCGTAACGGCCAGGTCCGGAGGGACGGTTTCAAAACGACCCTCAGCGATCTGCGGCTGGCCAAAGGACACCGCTCCGCACGCGAGCGCTGGCGCCGGATTTGCCCCGGTCCAGCCGTCCTCATAATTTCGCGCGAGCGTGCCAAGCTGGGATGGTTCTGGCGCCATGCGTATCGCGTTTCGCGCTCGGGACCCTATAGCGGCTGCGTGGTTAACCCGGATACGGGAAAACCGATCCTCACTTCCGATGACCAGCTGCGCGCTCCCGACTTCAACAAAGCGAAACATGCCGAAGTGGTGATGCCGGATCCAGAAGCACCGGAAAAGAGCCGGCGCACGTTCTTCAGTGCCCTATGGCAGGCGGATGCGAAGAAAATTCGGCGTGCTGCCCCGGTCGACTTCATCGGCCGCCACCTGCGCGGGTTCTTCGATTACGCCATTGCCGATGAAATGCACGAGCTCGCCAACGACACAGCACAAGGGCAGGCGCTCGGGACGCTTGCTTCCTGCGCCAGGCGCACACTCGCTCTGACCGGTACGTTCAGCGGGGGATACGCGGACGAGGCGTTCAACAATCTCTTCCGGCTGTATCCGCAGAAGATGCTCGCCTCCGGCTTCGAATTCAGCCAGTCTGGCCTGCGCTCCTTCGCGGAAGCATACGGAGTTCTCGAGCACATCACGACCATCGAACCGGCCGACAATGCCTGCTCGGAGGCGCGTGTCACAAAACAGGTGAAGCGCCGCCCAGGAGCATCGCCGCTGCTCTTCGGCCATTTTCTGATGGACTCGGCGGCTTTCTTGTCGCTCGAAGACATTGCGGAAGCTCTGCCACCCTACGAGGAAGACGTTCTGACGGTTCGCATGGACCCGCAGTTGGAGAACGCTTATCGCGCGCTCGAAGACGACATCAAGCACGCGCTCGAAGAATACGGCAAAAGCCAGTCGCTGTTGAGTGTTGGCATGAACGCGCTGTTGCTTTATCCGGACCGCCCATTCGACATGGGGGACCTGACTGCCTTTGTTCACGACCCCGACACCGGAGAACGGCAGAAAATTCTGATTTCGCGTCCGGAGGACCTCGACCGCTCCGTTTACTACGCAAAAGAGCGCCGCCTGATTGAAGAGGTCCGTCGCGAGCTGGCGCAGCGCCGCTTGTGTCAAATTTTCGCGGTCTACACCAAGAAGCGCGATGTCACACAGCGCTTACGCGATCTGCTCGAACGGGAAGGGATCCGCGCCGAAGTGCTCACCACGCAGATTCCACCGGAGCGCCGCGAAGTCTGGTACGAGGAAAAGCTGAAGCATGGCATGCAGGTCTGTATTGCCCATCCGCGTTTGGTCATGACCGGGTTAGACATCTTGGCCATGCCGACCATTCTGTTTTACGAGACCGGCTATTCCACGCATGTTCTGCGGCAGGCAAGCCGTCGCAGCTGGCGTATCGGTCAGAAACAGGCCGTGCGCGTCTGCTACATGAGTTATTCCGGCACAGCTCAGGAACGCTGTTTGCGGTTGACGGGCAAAAAGATGCTTGTCTCGCTGGCGCTCGAAGGCAAACTCGCCAACCATGGCCTGACCGCGATGGAAGATGACGAGGATGTCCTCACCGCGCTGGCACGCGAACTGGTAACCGAGAAAGGTATTGGCGAATGCGCGGCCGCGGTCTGGAAGACATTAAAGCAGGGCCACACTAACACGGCACTAGGTCATCACCTTGCGAACGCAGAAACGAGTGGTCCGGGTTCGCCGGAAGCGCCAGTCTTTGTGCCGGAGATATTCGAAACTCGGCCAACCACTTCCGGCGATAAGTTCGAACAGCTCTCGTTCTGTTTCTAAGCGCGCAACACAGGAGTCCGAAGAGTCTCCTGTAGTTCCTAATTCACCTAACAGTCCCCGGATTGCGACAGCCGCACTGCATGCGATCCGGGCATTTCTTTTAGGAGGCATTTATGGCTCGTACTTCCGACCACTTTGTTCAGCAATTCCGGGCCGCGCGTCGCGTCTCGACTCCCATTGTGACGGTTCGTACACCGGATCCCGAAAGTAGTCTGGCATTGATGAAGGGCACTCTCCAGAACGAGGAGATGCCGCTTGTGCGATGGGACACCATTCGTGGGCTGATTGGCATGAACGATGCCGGCAGGCAAGAGATCGCGCGGCTGTTTGGCGAAGTGGCGTCCTCTGCGGTTGTCTCCCCGATCGAGGTCCTGACCCAGTTCTATCGCGCTGAGCCCGATGCGATTCTGTTCCTCTCCAACGCTCACCGTTGCTGGAACGATCCCGCCGTCGTGCAGGGCATCTGGAACGTGCGCGATGTATTCAAAGCTCATGGCGCCATGCTGGTTCTGCTCGCGATTCCGGGCGCCCAGTTGCCGGCCGAACTCTTCCAGGACGCGCTCGTCCTCGATGAGCCGCTGCCTGGCCCGCAGGATCTCGAGCGCATCCTGTTTGAACTCTACCGCTCGGCCGGATTGGGCAGCCCGGACGAAGAGACGGCCAGCAAGGCAGTAGACGCCCTCATTGGGCTGAGTGCATTTCCCGCAGAACAGAGCGCAGCCATGTGTCTGCATAAGAACGGTCTCGACGTGGCCGCTCTCTGGGAGCGAAAACGCCGCGTCATCGAAGAAATTCCCGGCCTGAGCATTTGGCGTGGCAACGAAACGTTTGCCGATATCGGCGGCTGCGAAAATGTGAAGCGCTTTCTCAGCGCGGTGGTGACGGGCGCAGAGCCGCCGCGGGTGGTTGTGTTCTGCGATGAGATCGAGAAGGCCTTCGCCGGCACGGGCACCGACACTTCCGGCACAAAGACGGAAATGACCGGCACGCTCTTGAGCTGGATGCAGGACCGCGAAGCAGATGGGGTCATCTTCATCGGTCCTCCAGGCGCCGCCAAATCCATCGTTGCCAAAGCGACGGGTAATGCGGCCGGGATCCCGACCATTGCCTTCGATCTGGGCGCAATGCAGAATTCGCTGATCGGGGCGAGTGGGGAGCGTCTTCGTGCCGCGCTCGCCGTCATCGACGCGATTTCACAGGGACGCAGCCTTTGGATTGCCACCTGTAACGCGATCGCCACGTTGCCGCCGGAACTTCGCCGGCGCTTCACACTGGGAACGTATTTCTTCGATTTGCCGACAGCAGAAGAGCGTGAACAGATCTGGAAGATCTATCAAGCAAAGTATGGAGTGCAAAGCGAACGGCCGAACGACGACGGATGGACCGGCGCGGAGATCAAAGAGTGTTGCCGCAAAGCCTACCGGCTGCGGTTGTCACTCATGGACGCGGCCTCCTACACGGTGCCCGTGTCACGCTCGGCCGCTGAACATATCAAGAGCCTGCGCCAGTCTGCCAGCGGTAAGTTTCTCAGCGCCTCGGCTCCCGGCATTTACCACTGGGACGAGAACAGCGTAACACCGATTGCAGGCCGCCGCTTACGGGCCGCCGGCGAATAGCGCAAGGATATCGCCGCAGCGGTTCAGCAATTGGCTGCTGCGCCCAAGTTCCATCACCCGAAACGAGCATCATCAATCAACCACCACCAAAGAAAAACCGATTACCCGGGAGGATTGCATGTCGAAATACGATCAGTTTGCAACAGTTATGAAGGACGAAAGCTTACTGGTCTCCGCGCTCCAGGACCTCGGGCACACGGTCGAGGTCCACAGGGAAGGTATTCACATCCGCGGATATTGGACGGACGCAACCGTCCCTGAGCCTGTTCACATCGTGATTCGGGCAGCTACACTCGGCACGAGTTACGCCAGCGATATCGGATTTACTTGTCTGCCGGATGGCACCTATCGTGTGCACGTCAACGACATGGATCGCGAGTACGGTCGAGCCTGGCTCGGCCGCGTGCAACAGCGCTATAAAGAGCGCGCCACCGTTCAGATGGCTCAACGAAAGGGATATATCTTTCGCGGCCGCGAGGTGATCCAAACCGAACGCGGCGAGCAGGTCAAGCTCCTGTTCGGCACGCGCTGAGGCTAACCCGAATGTCGAAATACGATTCTTTTCAGACGACCTTAACGGAGGAAGCGCCGCTCGTGGCCGCGCTTCAGGCGCTCGGGTATCCCGTCGAGATTCACACAAACGGCGCTCCGCTTTTCGGATATCAGGGCGACGAGCGGCCGGAGCGAGCTCATCTCATCATTCGCCGCCAGCATCTTTCTTCGTCTGCCAACGACATTGGTTTCGAGCGGGGCACTGATGGCCGCTTTCGAGCGATCGTTAGCGAGTACGATCGTTCGTCCGGTTTTGGCGATGCCTGGCTCGGGCGCGTTCATCAGCGCTACAAGGAAGAGCGCACGCTGGCCATGGCGCGGAAGAAAGGCTACATCTTCCGCGGCCGCGAAGTGATTCAGACGGAACGCGGCGAACAGGTGAAATTGCTGTTCGCTGCGCGCTGAAACCGGAGGAAACCACCCACTATGAAACAAATCACCGTTTTGATTGACGAGGAAGGTAATTCCTCGGTCGATTTGACCGGCTTCACCGACGGCAGCTGCGCGCGCACCATGAAAGACTTTCAGGGCGATGACCAGCTGGTAGCGGAACACAAGAAACCGGAATACTTCCGTCAAGCACAGCAACAGCAATGCGAGCATCGGGAGGGCCGGCGCTAACCGCCTTGCCATGCGCATTCACGCCTTTCTCGAATGCAGCCTGGTCAACGGCCCGGGCCGGCGAGCCGTGCTCTGGGTTCAGGGCTGCCGTTTAGCTTGCCCGAACTGCTGGAATCCTAAAAGTCACTCGATGGCTGGGGGCTCTCCCGTATCCACGCGCGATCTCGTCCGGCGAATTCTTGGCGAGTACGAGGCAGGCCGAATCGAGGGCCTTACGCTCTCCGGCGGCGAACCGTTGCACCAGATCACGGAAGTACTGCGGCTCTTGCGCAATTTGAAGCGTGAAGCACCGGAGTTGAGCACTGGATTGTTTTCCGGTTATACGGAGCACGAGCTCGAGCAGGGCCGTTTTCAGACGTATTTCCCATCGAGCATCCGGCTGCGTCAGGCGCAGTGGCGGGAACTCGAACCGCTGCTCGATTTCGCCATTCTAGGCCGTTACAACCAGCAGCAACCCTGTGCCGATCCGCTGATTACCAGCCGCAACCAACGCCTGCGATTGTATTCCAGCCGTTACCGTCCTGCCGATTTCCACGAACAAGCCGTCGAGGTTTCCATCGAATCGGACGGACTCACCCAGGTGACCGGGTTTCCGATACTCGGTTCCATTTTCTAAACGTCATCAGAAAGGGGACTCTCACTATGTCTGCCGTTCTCACGGCACCTCTCGCATCCGTAGACAATCCCGGTCAGGATCTGGCACGGCGAACGGTCTGCATCAAAGTCCAGCGTACACGTCTTGGCAATTCGCGGAAGGTCAGCGCGGCCAAGGTCGAAGTCGATACCGATAAGACGCTGCTCCGCATCTCGAAGCGGCTTTTCGATTGCAACGAGTACAAAGCGATCAGCAACTTCGATGCGGAAGTCAGTAAGTATCTCGAATCGGTGTGTCTTCCCTTCGAAAAAGGAATTCACCTTTGTCCGCTGCCGCTGCTGCAGCAAGTCGATCAGAAGCTGAAGGAGTTTGCCGTACGCCGGCCGGCTCTGGTCGAGGCCTTCCTTGGCGTTTATCCGGACCTCTGCGCACACGCGCCGGAGCGCCATCGCGCGCTGCACGATCCGCGTGATTTTCCATCTGTGGCGGAGGTGCGCCAGGCATTTTCGTTCTCCTGGCGCTACGTCAGCTTCGGCGTGCCCGACAAACTGCGCGACATCGCTCCAGAACTCTGGGACGAGGAGCGCAGCAAAGCAGCACAGTTGCTGACGAATGCCGCCGAGGAAGTGCAGCAGGTCATGCGAACCGCGCTGGCCGAGCTCGTCCAGCATCTGGCGGAACGCCTGCAAACCACCGACGAGGGCAAGCCGGTTCGCCTTCATAAGACCGCCGTCTCGAATCTGCTCGACTTTCTCGATACGCTCGATTTCCGGAACGTGACAAATGACGCGGACCTGAAGCGGCTTGCCGACGAAGCTCGGGCATTGCTCACAGGGGTGAACATGAAAGACCTCAAAAGCACGGGCGATCTTCGCCAGCGCGTCCGCGAGGGCATGCAGCAAATCGCGACCCAACTGGATTCGATGCTGGTCAGCAGGGGACGCAAGATCCGGTTAGAGGAAGAATAAGGCGGCCGAGGCTAGGCCGGTTTCAACAACGAAGGTAATGTCTGCGAGTTGCGCATCCCACAACCTTCTGTTCCAGCTTTGCTCGCCGGCAAGCGCCCGAAAGCATTCAAGGGAATCAGCGGGTTCTCGATGAAGTCAGAGCGCGTCAGAACGGAGTCGAGCACGAAGTTCGTGAGGGACTGATTGGCAGCGAGCCGGTCGCCGGAACCCTTTGACTCCGGGGCTGATCAGGATCTTTCCTGACCACCCCAGGGATACGCGGGGCGCTCTCTTTGTTGGGTCCCTGGCAGAACACGGCCAGCGAACTCCGGGCTTCCGTACGAGTCGCATCAATACCTGTTTCCCATATCAAACGTATGTCCCCTCTACAGCAGCAATGGGCTGCTTTTATCGCGCTCGTTCGCTATTTCTCTGCTCACCACGCCGCGGCGAAAATACGTGATCGACTATTTGCCGCACTTCAGCAATGCAAAGATCCGGTGCTCTCGCTCGACGATCTGTTACTGCGGGCCGGTCTGAGTTTCTTTGCAGACGATCTCAACGTCGACCTTGCGTTAATGGAGTTCGTTCGTGAGGGATGGCTTGCGCCGATTGCGGATCGGCCCTTCACGTTTGCCCTGAACCTCACTCATTCAAAATGCCTGCCGTTTCGCTCAAATCAGGCTGGCGGCGAGTGATCGACGGCTCCGCGTAGGGGCGGTGGCCCGCGCAGTTCGTGTCCATCGCATCCCGGAGCACCTGTTTGCCCATTAGGTGATCAACCTACCTGCTGAGTCTTTCCTCCCATGTCCAACAACTCTTCGTCATTTCGAATAGGACAACGCGTTGCCGTGTCCTACAACTACGTGCACCCAAACCGGCATCTCGGCCAAATTGTGGCAGTCTCACCGAAATCCATCCACGTGCATATCGACGGCGAGTGCCGCGCGGCTCGTTTCTTCCTCGCTAGGAACGGCAACTGGCGCAGCGAGTTTGGCCGGAGCGTATCGATTCAAGTTCCGCCGGGGTGATTGAATGAATCAACGCCGGCGCAGCCGGCGCGATTTCTACCGCCCCGCCGGCGAAGTGAATTAAAGCGCTGGGCCGTTACACCTGATCTATCCCCGCAGCAAGTTTCCGACAACCCGACATCTCCGGCAGTGAGCACATCGATCCTTTCGTGCGCCTGCAGCGGAGATCGATCTTAGTTGCCAAAAACCCAATGGGCTTGGAACATGACAAGCATTTCGGGTGTCTCCCGTTACACTTGTCCTTCGACGTATGCTTGCAACCAACCGAGAATCTGAGGCCATCCTTTGTGACTTGCGCGTGAACTGTCGGTTGTCAGGCCAGAATGTGTCAAGCGGACGGTCGTGATGCCGTTCTTCTCTTCCAAGTCAAAACGCACAATCGACTCGCTCGCATCGTCCTGCCAGTTCGGAAGCCACGTGAAAATGAGCAGGCGGGGCGGCTCGATTTCACGATATTCTCCACTCACTTCGAAAGGTTTGCCACCAATACCATCGCCCCGCATCGTCCATTTGCCGCCAGGGCGGAGGTCGGACTCCATATGGGTTGTCTGAAATCGCCCCTCGGAACCCCACCATTTGACTCGCTGAACCGGGTCGGTCAGGGCTTTAAAGATCCGTTCCGCGGACGCCTTGATGGCGATTTCCTGAACGATAGTGTCGCTTACGCTTGTCGGACTCATGAGCTCTTTTTCTCCTTATGGCATTCAGTTTCTTCGACATAATTCTTCAGGCTGCGCATGCTCTCGCCCCAAAAGGTTTCGTAGTCTCGTAGCCAGGTGTTGACCGACCACAACGGTTTGGCATTCAAGCCGCAGACGCTTGTCGTGCCACGTTTCTGAGTAGTGACCAAACCCGCCGATCGCAATAACCGGAGATGCTTTGATATCGCCGGGCGGCTCGCTCGAAAATTCGCCGCAATCTCACCCACTGTAAGCCGGCCGTCCCGAAGGAGGCGCAAGATCTCGCGGCGGGTCGGATCGGCAATCGCCCGGAACACAGCATTGCTTCGCTGACGGCCAATCGTAACCATTCGGTTACCATCATGGTAACCAAATGGCTACGATCTGTCAACGGGCGGTAATCGCCAAGCATCGTTTGAGCCCTTCAATATCTCGTCACGCTCGATTAGGACTCGCGAAACCGGCTTGTCGGAAACAGAGATCGCGCCAAAACAGACTGGGCGACTGGCTACTACGTTATAAACCTCTTTGTTCGCTGCGGCTTGCCCTTGGCTGACGCTGGAACTCGCCCATATGTTCGAGCAGCCGATGGCGTAGTTCCCGCCAGGGCTCGGCCCGTTCTTCAGATGGATATTCGAGCACCCTTTTGAACGATTCAATAAACCAGTCGGGCGGCGGACACTTGGTGTCCTCCATCGCCTGAAGCGCTTCACACAGCGTCCAGAATTCGCGGCGTGAGTCGGCCTCCTTGGGCCGAAGATTCAGCAGTTCCCGCTCGAATTGCTCTTTCGTTATCGGCTCTTGCAAGAGTGGCATCATTCTGCGTTCGTTGTATCCCATGTCGCCGGAATATGCAGAAACGCTCGTTTTATGGCGTTCTGGAGGTTTTTCGCATGGCGCGATTACAAAGTTTTGCCGGGCGACGGCATCGCACTGCTCTATCCCAGCGTGGGAGCGAACCGGCATCCGGGGACCGTACTGCGGTCACGCCAACATCCATCTCCACCCATGTCGATGGCCTGCTGCGAACAAAGCAGTTCCATTTTTCGCGCAAGGGGCGCTGGCTCAACGGGCGGTTTGCAACCGGTTTCCTTTTCGGGTATGTATCGAAATACGGTTTTTATGAGTTTTGTAAGTACCCTGTTTCGAACCGCGGTAGTGGCAACCGCCTTGGAAACCCTAGCGCTCGCATCCCAGCCGGTTACGGTAACGATGCAGGACGGCAGCCAGATTAAAGGCACTTTCGCCGGCGGAAGCGCCGATGA
>Ga0070739_10002587_pt1 | contig 24024 bp, 13 predicted proteins | sample Coa_R1_7_FD_66445 | JGI IMG/M metagenome (GOLD analysis project Ga0070739, IMG submission 66445) | Surface soil microbial communities from Centralia Pennsylvania, which are recovering from an underground coalmine fire - Coalmine... | ecosystem: Environmental > Terrestrial > Soil > Unclassified ... | reverse complement strand
GGCTCGCCGACCGCGACGGGTTCGGGCGTGGGGAATCGCGTACGGCCGGCGAGTTCGCTTGCGGCCTGCGCCTCGCGCTCCATTGAACGCCGCGTGGCTTCGACGTCGTCGGGCTTGAGGGGGAACCGGGCCGCCTGATCGTCGCCGATGCGGAAGATCGCGTTGACCGTACCCTGCGATGCGACCTCTCGAATCGGATAGTCGCGCCACGCGGGGAACTGGTCGCGCACCAGGTCGCGCACCATGTCCGGCGTGATGGTCAGCTGATCGGCATGCATGGTTCCCGGCACGCCTCAGCCCCCGGTCTTGATGAGCGGCACGTCCCGGGAGAACTGCCGGAACCCGACGCTGTAGTACAGCCCACGCGCCGCGCGATGCCCCGGCGCGCCAAGGCAGGCGACCGTCATGTGAGCGGCCCCGGCAGCTTGCGCCCGCTGCATGCCGTGCAGCAGCAGCGCCCGGCCGACGCCGCGCCGCCGGTAGTGCGGATGCGTCCCGACCGGCTCGAACTCGGCGGTCCGGTTCGCCTCGTCGAGCCACATGATCGCCGAGGCAGCCATGATTCCGTCCGGCGACTCGACCAGCACGTGCAGGTCGCCGCGATAGGGCGGCGTTCTGCGCACCCCTTCGTAGGCTTCGACCGTATACGGCGACGGAGCCCAAGCGTCCAAGTGCGCCTGGACCACGGCCTGCGGCCCGGCCTCGTCCGCGGTGCGGAATCGAAACCCCTCCGGCAGCACCGGCTGCTCCACGTCGTCCAGATCCCGCACATTGAGCTGAGTCCACGAGCCGGTGTCACCGAGCGCGTCCGAATCGGGCTCATAGCCGTGCGCGGCCCATCGCTCCAAGGCGAACTTGTCAGCGGCCTGCGCGACCACCGTGCGCTCAAGTCCGACCGTGGTGCCGTCGTACCAGTCGATCACCTCGTCGACCAGCTCGCTGTGGTCGGGATGAACCTGATATGCCAGATAGGCGCCGGTGACGTCCTTCACCGAGCCGTCGTTGCGCCGCACCCGGTGCGGCAGCGTGACCCAGCCCCAGCCGACCAGATCGTCGCCGGAGAACCACAGCCGCCGCCGCCAGCTCGCGCCGACGGAGGCGTGGCCCTTACCCCAGATCCAGGCCAGCTCGCCATACGACGCGTCGCTGTTGACCAGGTCGAGCCGCGCGGCCGTGACCCGCTGCGCCAAGCCCTGCATGAGCCGCACGTCCGTAGCGGTCACAAGATCGGCATCGCTCATGGTGCGCCACTGTGCCAGGGCCGCGCGAAGCCGTCGAACCATTTTCCGCTTCCGCCCACGGCGCCTACGCACTCGCGGCGGCTTCTTCCCGCAGCCGAATACCGATCAGGCAGGTGTCGTCATCCGTATCCGCATTGCTGTGGCTGAGCAGGTAATCCAGCTGCTCGCCGAGCGCGGGAACCGCGACCTGGGCCGCCGCGCGCAGGTGTTCCAGCGACTGGTCCAGCGAGGCGTCTTTCCGCTCGATCAGTCCGTCCGTGTACATCATCAGCGTGTCGCCGGGATGCAGGGTGAGCTCCTGCTCGCCGTAATGGGCCTCGCCGGTCGCGCCGAGCAGCATGCCGGTCGGCAGGGGCAGCGCGGTGGCGCGGCCGTCGCGGATCAGCAGGGGCGGCGGGTGACCCGCGCGCGCCCAGCGCAGCGTCTGGCTGCTCGGGTCGTAGATGCCGCACACGGCGGTCGCGGTGACGTGGTCGGTCAGGTGGTGGGCGACCGTGTTGAGCCAGCTGAGCAGCTGCGCCGGGCCGGCCCCGGTGGCCGCGAGGCCGCGCAGGGCGTTGCGCAGCGCCACCATGTCGGTGGCCGCGTCGATGCCGTGGCCGGCCACGTCGCCGACGGCCAGCAGGACCTGCTCCGTGGGCAGCACGACCGCGTCGTACCAGTCGCCGCCGACTAGGTGGTCTGTCTCGGCCGGACGGTAGCGCACCGCGATGTCCAGGCCGGCCGCGTCGACGGGTCGCGGCGCCGAGGGCATGATGGCCCGCTGCAGGCGCAGCGCGAGCCGGTTGCGTTCGGCCGCCTCCTGTTCCGTGTGCGCCAGCTGGTCCCGGGTGGCCGCCAGCGCGATCTCGGTCCAGTGCTGCGATGAAATGTCCTGACACGCGCCGCGCACTGCGATCAGCAGGCCGGCGTCGTCCACGACGGGCTCGGCGACGATCCGGATGTAGCGCAGCACGCCGTCCGGGCGCTGGAGCCTGAAGGCGGCCGACGCGGCCGCGTGGCGGTGCATCAGGGCACGAAGGAAGCGGCCCAGCGCGTCCGCGTCGTCCGGGTGCGCGTGGTTCTCCAGCCGGCTGAGCGGGATCGGCTGCGCGGTGGGCGGCAGGCCGTAGAGGTCGAACAGCTGGGCGTTCCACGTCGTCTCGCCGGTGACCAGGTTCTCCTCGAAGCCGCCGATCCGGCCCAGCCGCTGCGCGTGCTGCAGCAGTGTCGCGAGCCTGGCCGCCTCGTCCTGCAGCCGCCAGTTCAGCAGCACGCTGCGACCGAGCCGGCTGATGCCGACCGCCGCGACGGAGGACACCGGCACCTGGTCGATGCGCGCGTTGAGCACCAGCTGCTCGGTGCTGAACGGTTCGCCGGTCGCGTATACGTGCTCGACCTTGTCGAAGAGCGCGCCGGGCTCCGCGGCCAGCGGATAGGCCTCAAGCAGCGGAAGGCCGGTCACCACCGCCCGCGGCCGGCCGGCCGGATCCACGAAATTCTCATTCGTATATTCGATGACGAAGTCGACCAGCCGGCCCTCCGCGTCATGCAGGGGACAGAGAATGAGCGCCGGGTCGAGCAGGGTGTCGACGAGGTCGGTGAGCTGCGGGTCGACGGCTTGGCCCTTCGCCGTCGCAGATGCACCGGCGCGCAGGGTGGTGTGCGCGGCGATCTGCTGGCCGCCGTCGAGGGTGTAGGCGCACAGTTCGGCGAGGGCCTCCAGCTGCTTGATCACCACCGGCTGTAGGTCGCCTATGGAGTGCGGCCAGCAGACCTCCAACACGCCGAGCACCCGGCCGCCGAGCTCGGCGGGCAGGGCCACCCGGCCTCCTTCGTCGTCGCGCCGGTTAGCCCCGATGCTGGGCACGTCGCAGTCCGCCGTGTCCGCGATGATCTGCAGGCGGCGTTCGACGACGGCCCGGCGGGCCAGCGTGGCGACGTGCGGCGGAACGTGCCGCCAGCGCTGCGCCTCCGAGGCGTTGAAACCCGCGTACCCGGCCAGCACGAGGGAACCGTCGGTGCCCAGCTCCCAAATGGCCACGGCCTGCGCGCCCAGCGGCCCGAGCGCGTGCTGCTTGAGGGACTGGGCCGCGGCCTGCGCGTCGGTGGCGCTGATCACGCCGGACTCGGCGGTGCGAAGCCGCGCGCCCGGGCTGGCTTCGGGCTCCGGGAGCTCGACGGCGGGGGAGCCGGAGAACGCCGCGATCGCGGAGTCGAGGTCCGAGTCCCGCCGGGCAAGCGCGGCGGCGGCGACGGAGCCTGCGTGCTCGCGGGCGATGCGGGTGAGCGGGTCGTTGGAGATCTCGTTGACCAGGTCCGCGGCCAGCTCAAGCGCCGGCAGCCCGCTGCGCTCGGCCAGCACGTCGAGCTGCTTCGCCGCGTCGGCCTGGCCGCAGCGCAGCCGCTCCATCAGGATGCCTTTGGCCAGCTCGACCAGGGCCCGGGCGTCCGCCGTCGTCTCAGCGTTCTGCAGCTGCACGCGCAGCCGGTCGACGGTGGCGGCCAGCCGGCCGATGCCCGGCGCGGCCTCCTCGCTCTGCTCGGCGGCCTTGGCGGTATCGGCGGCCTCGCCGGGCTCAGCCGCCGAATCGCCATCGAGTGGGGGAGTAGGGGTAAGGGTCATGATTCAGTGCCGGTTCGCCCTCTGTCGGTTCTGCGGTCGGACTCTCAAGGCGCCGGGCCTCACAGCTTCAGGGCGCGGCGGATGCAATCGATGAGCACGGCCGCGTCCACCGGCTTGGTCACGTAGTCACTGGCGCCGGCGGCCAGGCTCTTCTCCCGGTCGCCCTGCATGGCCTTGGCGGTCACCGCGATGATCGGCAGGTCCGCCCGCTCCGGCATGGACCGGATCCGCGCCGTCGCCTCGTAACCGTCCATCTCCGGCATCATCACGTCCATCAGGATCAGCTCGATGCTCGGATCGCTGCGCAGCACCTCGATGCCCTTGACACCGTTCTCCGCGTTGAGCACCCGCATGCCGTGGAATTCCAGCATCCCGGTCAGCGCGAACACGTTGCGCGCGTCGTCGTCCACGACCAGGACCGTGCGCCCGGCCAGCCGGCTGTCGCTCTCCGGCAGTTCGGCAGGCTGCCGGCTCTCCGGCCTCGCCAGCGGCACCACGTCCGCGGGGCGCTCCGCGGTCAGGTGCAGCGCGATCCGCTCGCGCAGCTCGTCCAGGCTGGGCAGCAGCTCCAGCGGATAGTCCTGGGCATGCGCCTGGATCAGCTGCTCCTGCTCCGCGTCGAGCCGCCGGTTGTGGTGCGCCAGGACCGGGATCGCGTGCAGCGCCGGATCGTCGCTGCGGGCCTGCAGGAACCGCGCCGCGCCGTCGTCGGCCATGTTCAGTTCCAGGACCACGCAGTGGTACGGCTCGGTCGCCAGCGCCGCCGCGGCCTCCTGCGCGCCCACCGCGGTACGGATCTGCACCGGGCCGCGCCCGTCCAGCAGCGGCCTGCTGTCCGCGAGATCCGCGACGGCGCTCTCGGCGACCAGCGAGAGCAGTCCGCGCGGCCGGTCCTCGATCACCAGCAGTCGGCGCGCGCCGGGGGCCGGGCTGCCATCAGGGTCCTGCGGAACCGAGGTGACCGTTACCGCCGCGGACGCGGACGCGTCGCCGGCCGGCCGCCGCGCGCGGTCGCGCCGGCCTGCCGCCTCGGATTCGACCACGGACACCGCCTCGGCCTGCGGCTGCGCCGCGGCCGGCTGGAGCGGGAGCGAGGCCCAGTCCGGGTGCGCGATCGGAAGGTACAGCGTGAAGGTGCTTCCCTCGCCGACCGCGCTCTGCGCGGTGATCGCGCCGCCGAGTAGCTGTGCGATCTCCCGGCTGATGGACAGGCCAAGGCCGGTGCCGCCGTATTTGCGGCTGGTGGTGCCGTCGGCCTGCTGGAACGCGCCGAAGATGGTCTCCAGCTGCTGCTCCGGGATGCCGATACCGGTGTCGCGGACCCGGAACGCCAGCGCCGGGCCGTTGCGCCGCGCGGCCGGCGGCAGTTCCTGCTCTGAGGCCGGCTCGATGCTCAGTTCGACGCTGCCGGCCTCGGTGAACTTCACCGCGTTGGACAGCAGGTTGCGCAGCACCTGCCGCAGCCGCGAGTCGTCGGTCAGCAGCTCGCCAGGCACGTCGCTGGCCGTGCGCACCCGGAACTCCAGGCCCTTCTGCGTGGTCAGCGGGTGGAAGGTGGCCTCGACGTAGTCCAGCAGCCGGCGCAGCGAGACCCGCTCCGGGTCCACGTCCATCTTGCCCGCCTCGACCTTGGACAGGTCCAGGATGTCGTTGATCAGCTGCAGCAGATCCGAGCCCGCGGAGTGGATCACCCCGGCGTACTCGACCTGCTTGGGCGTCAGGTTCCGGGTGGGGTTCTGCGCCAGCAGCTGCGCGAGGATCAGCAGGCTGTTGAGCGGGGTGCGCAGCTCGTGGCTCATGTTGGCCAGGAACTCGGACTTGTACTTGGAGGCCAGCGCGAGCTGCTGGGCGCGCGCCTCGAGCTCCTGCCTGGCGTTCTCGATCTCCAGGTTCTTGGCCTCGATGTCGCGGTTCTGCGTTGCCAGCAGCGCGGCCTTCTCCTCCAGTTCGGCGTTCGAGCTCTGCAGCTCCTCCTGCCGCACCTGCAGCTCCTCGGAGCGGGCCTGCAGCTCGGCGGCCAGGCGCTGCGACTCGACGAGCAGCTCGTCGGTACGGGCGTTGGCCACGATCGTGTTGACGTTGACGCCGATGTTCTCCATCAGCTGCTCGAGGAACGCCCGGTGCACCGGGGTGAACGCGTGCACCGAGGCCAGCTCGATCACGCCGAGCACCTGCTCCTCGACCACGATCGGCAGCACCACGAGGTTGGACGGCGCGGTCTCGCCGAGCCCGGAGCTGATCGCCACGTAGCCGGGCGGCACGTTGTCGACCGCGATGATCCGCCGGCTGCGCGCCGCCTGCCCGACGAGCGACTGCCCGAGCCGGAACCGGGTGGGCCGGCCGCCCGGATCGCCGTACGAGCCGATCAGCCGCAGCTCGGTGCCGCTCGGCGCGTCCTCGGCCAGGAAGAAGGCGCCGTACTGCGCGCCGACCAGCGGGGCCAGCTCGTCCATGATCAGCTCGGCGACCACCGCCAGGTCCCGCTGGCCCTGCATCAGGCCGCTGATCCCGGCCAGGTTGGACTTGAGCCAGTCCTGGTCCCGGTTCGCCCGGGTGGTCTCGCGCAGCGACTCCACCATGGCGTTGATGTTGTCCTTGAGCTCGGAGACCTCGCCCTTGGCCTCGACCGTGATCGAGCGGGTCAGGTCGCCCTCCGCGACCGCGCTGGTGACCTCGGCGATCGCGCGCACCTGCCGGGTCAGGTTCCCGGCCAGCTCGTTGACGTTCTCGGTCAGCCGCTTCCAGGTCCCCGACACGCCCTCGACCTCGGCCTGTCCGCCGAGACGACCCTCGCTGCCGACCTCGCGGGCCACGCGGGTGACCTCGGCGGCGAAGGAGGAGAGCTGGTCGACCATCGTGTTGATGGTGGTCTTGAGCGCGAGGATCTCGCCGCGCGCGTCGACGTCGATCTTCTTGGTCAGGTCGCCCTGGGCGACCGCGGTGGTGACCTGGGCGATCGACCGCACCTGGCTGGTCAGGTTGTTCGCCATGACGTTGACGTTGTCGGTCAGGTCCTTCCAGGTTCCTGATACGCCGCGCACGGTGGCCTGGCCGCCGAGGTTTCCCTCGGTGCCGACCTCGCGGGCCACGCGGGTGACCTCGTCCGCGAACGCCGAGAGCGTGTCGACCATCGTGTTGATGACGTCGGCCAGCGCCGCGACCTCGCCCTTGGCCTCGACCGTGATCTTGCGGGTCAGGTCGCCCTTGGCCACCGCCTCGGCGACCTGGGCGATGGAGCGCACCTGGTTGGTCAGGTTGGAGGCCATGACGTTGACGTTGTCGGTCAGGTTCTCCCAGGTTCCTGATACGCCGCGCACGGTGGCCTGGCCGCCGAGGTTTCCCTCGGTGCCGACCTCGCGGGCCACGCGGGTGACCTCGTCCGCGAACGCGGAGAGCTGGTCGACCATCGTGTTGATGGTCTCCTTCAGCTCCAGGATCTCGCCGCGCGCGTCGACGCGGATCTTCTGGGTCAGGTCGCCCTTGGCGACCGCGGTGGTGACCTCGGCGATCGAGCGCACCTGCGCGGTGAGGTTGTCGGCCATGACGTTGACCGACTCGGTCAGGTCCTTCCAGGTCCCTGAGACGCCCTTCACGTCCGCCTGGCCGCCCAGCCGGCCTTCCGTGCCCACCTCGCGGGCGACGCGGGTGACCTCGGCCGCGAAGGAGGAGAGCTGGTCGACCATCGTGTTGAGGGTGTTCTTCAGCTCCAGGATCTCGCCGCGGGCGGCGACGTCGATCTTTTGGGTCAGGTCACCCTTGGCGACCGCGGTGGCGACCGCGGCGATGGACCGCACCTGGGCGGTCAGGTTGCCGGCCATGAAGTTCACCGAGTCGGTCAGGTCGCGCCAGGTTCCGGCGACGCCGGGGACCTGCGCCTGGCCGCCGAGGTTGCCCTCGGTGCCGACTTCGCGCGCAACACGCGTGACCTCCGCCGCGAAGGAGGAGAGCTGGTCGACCATCGTGTTGAGGGTGTTCTTCAGCTCCAGGATCTCGCCGCGGGCCGCGACGTCGATCTTCTGGGTCAAGTCGCCCTTGGCCACCGCCGTGGCCACCTGCGCGATGTCGCGCACCTGGGTGGTCAGGTTGCCGGCCATCGCGTTCACCGAATCGGTCAGATCCTTCCAGGTGCCCGACACGCCGGGCACCTCGGCCTGCCCGCCAAGTCGCCCTTCCGTGCCCACCTCGCGGGCGACGCGGGTGACCTCGGAGGTGAACAAGGACAGCTGCGCGACCATGCCGTTGAACACGGTCGCGATCTCGCCCAGGACCCCGTCGTCGTTCTCGGGCAGCTGCGTGCCGAAGTCTCCGTCCCGCACCGCGGTCAGCCCGGCCAGCAGCTGGCGTAGCCCCGCCGCCTCGGCCCCCTCCGCGATCTTCGCCGAGTTCGCGGCCGTGCCCCGAACCCTCGTGACCGTATCGCCACCAGACCTGCCGGCCATGAAGCGTCCCTATCCCTCTTCGCCGTTAGGCGACCCACAACGCGAACGGCCCGGATACCCGTGATCACCGGTTCCATGCGAGCCGATTTCGAGAATCTTCGGGCCGATCGAGGAGCGCGCCGCCGTTCACTGAGTCCTCCGCCCTAGACCTTGCTTACCCTAACTAAGCTTTCGTAAGGTGGTCGATTGTGAGCTCTACTCAGCAGCGCCTCGACGCCTCGGCCCCGCCCCCGCGCCACCACCCGGCGCGACAGGGAGAGCCGGGGCCGCGCTACAAGTGGGTCGCGCTGTCGAACACCACGCTCGGGGTGTTCATGGCGGTGCTCGACGGCTCGATCGTGATCATCGCGCTGCCGGCCATCTTCCGCGGCATCGGGCTCGACCCGCTCGCCGCCGGGAACATCGGCTACCTGCTGTGGATGATCATGGGCTACCTGCTGGTCACCGCGGTGCTGGTGGTGGCGCTCGGCCGGCTCGGCGACATCTACGGCCGGGTGCGCATCTACAACCTGGGTTTCGCGGTGTTCAGCGCCGCCTCGCTGGCGCTCTCCCTCGATCCGCTGCACGGCCAGAGCGGCGCGCTCTGGCTGATCGGGTTCCGCATCGCGCAGGCAGTCGGCGGCGCGATGCTGATGGCCAACTCCGCGGCGATCCTCACCGACGCCTTCCCGGCGCACCAGCGCGGCATGGCGCTGGGCGTGAATCAGATCTCGGCGCTGGCCGGGCAGTTCCTCGGCCTGGTCGCCGGCGGGGTGTTGGTGACCATCGACTGGCGCGCGGTCTTCTGGATCAATGTGCCGATCGGCTTCGCCGGCACCATCTGGTCCTACCGCACGCTGCGCGAGATCGGCACCTCGAAGGCCGCGCGGATCGACTGGCCGGGCAACCTCACCTTCACCTGCGGCGCGCTCGCGCTGCTGGCCGCGATCACCTACGGCATCCAGCCCTACGGCGGCGCGTCCACCGGCTGGACCAACCCGCTCGTGCTCGGCCTGCTTTCCGGCGGGGTGTGCCTGCTGCTCTTGTTCGGCGTGATCGAGACCCGGGTCGCCGAGCCGATGTTCCAACTCGGCCTGTTCCGCATCCGCGCCTTCGCGGCCGGGAACGCCGCCGCGCTGCTGACCGCGATAGCCCGCGGCGGCCTGCAGTTCATGCTGATCATCTGGCTGCAGGGCATCTGGCTGCCGCTGCACGGCTACGACTTCGCGGACACGCCGCTGTGGGCGGGTATCAGCATGCTGCCGCTCACGGCGGGGTTCCTCGTGGCCGGGCCGCTGTGCGGATTCCTCTCCGACCGTTTCGGCGCGCGCCTGTTCGCCACCAGCGGCCTGGTGTTGATGGCGGGGGCGTTCCTAGGGCTGCTGCTTCTGCCGGTGGACTTCCCCTACGCGGCGTTCGCGGTGCTGGTCTTCGTCAGTGGCGTCGGACAGGGCATGTTCTCGGCGCCGAACACCTCCTCGATCATGGGCGCGGTGCCGCCGGAGCGGCGCGGCGTCGCCTCCGGGATGCGCGCGACCTTCCAGAACTCGGGCACCTCGCTGTCCATCGGGGTGTTCTTCTCCCTGATGATCATCGGGCTGGCGTCGAGCCTGCCGCGCACGCTGAGCGCCGGGCTCCAGGCTCAGGGCGTGCCGGCGCCGGTGGCCGCCGGCGTCGCGACGCTCCCGCCGGTCGCCACGCTGTTCGCCGCCTTCCTCGGGCAGAACCCGATCGCGCACCTGCTGGCCCCCTCTGGCGTGCTGCACACCCTTCCGGCGCACAACGCCGCGGCCCTCACCGGAAACCGCTTCTTCCCGCAGCTCATCTCAGGCCCCTTCCATCACGGGCTGACGATCGTGTTCGGCACTGCCGCAGCCATGGCCTTGATCGCGGCAGTCGCCTCGCTTTCGCGCGGCAAGCCGCAGCGCGCCAGCTCGCAGCCACCCATCTCATAGCCCCCATCTCACCGCTCCCGTCTCTCAGTGAAGAGTGCGTAAGACGGCACCGTTCGGTAAAGAACGGCGATACTTACGGTTATGGGCGGCGGCGACAATGACCCGATGACCGACGGTTGTCACGACTGGACCGGCCACGTCATCGTCTGCGGCCTGCGCGGCGTCGGGCTGCGCGCCGTCGAGCAGCTGCGTTTCGCCGGCGTGCGCGTGGTCGTCCTCGACGAGGATCCCGATCCACGCATGACCTCGATCGTGCGCGGCTGGGGCGTCCCGCACGTCTTCGGCAGCGCGCGGCTCGGCGCGCTGGAATCGGTCGGCCTGGCCGGCGCGTCGGCGATCGTGTGCGTGCAGGAGGACGACCTGCACACCTTGGAGACCGCGCTGCTCGCCCGCGAACAGCGGCCCGACCTGCGTGTGGTCGTGCTGTTGCGCAATCCGGCGGTCGGGCGGGCGATGGCCGGGATCGGCGTCGCGGTGCTCGACGTCGCCGGGCTGTCCGCGCCCTCGGTCGTCGAGGCCTGCCTTCGCTCAGCTGTGCACGAGATCGAGCTCGCGGGGGAGCGGTTCGTCGCGGTGACAGTGACCGCAGGCAGAAAGGCGACGCTGCGTTCCCTCTACGGTGACCTCGCTCCCGTGGCGGTCGTCCCGGCCGGCGGCACGCGGGTTGTGGTCTGTCCGGGCCGCGACCACCTGGTGAACGAGGGCGACGCGGTCACCCTGCTCGGCACGCCCGAGCTGGTTCCCGCGCCGACGCACGATCGCATGGTGCCCTCGCCGCACCCTTCCGGCCCGGGATTGCCGAGCCGTATCCGCACCGCGTTCGGCTCCTTCTTCGCGGCGGCCGACCGCCGCCTGCTGCTCCCGTTCGCCGGGCTTTTCGCCCTCGTCATCGTCTCCACCGCCGTGCTGCGCATGGGATATCGCGGCTCGGACGGACGTGGGATGACCATCGTCGACGCGCTCTACTTCAACGTAGAGACGGTCACCACCATCGGCTACGGCGACTTCTCCTTCCACGACCAGCCCGCCTGGCTGCGCGTCTACGCGATCGGGTTGATGATCGTCGGCACCATGCTGGTCGCGGTGTTCTTCGCGATGCTCACCAACCTGCTGATCAGCCGCCGGATCGAGGAGGCGCTCGGGCGCGGGCGGCTGACCGGGCTGCGCGGGCACGTCGTGGTGGTCGGCCTCGGGTCGGTCGGCGCGCGGGTGGCCGAGCGGCTGGTGGCCGAGCAGGCGCGGGTGGTGGTGGTCGAACAGAACCAGGACAACCGGTACCTGGCGCAGATGCGTGCGCTGGGAGTTCCGGTAGTCATCGCGGACGCCACGCAGCCGCAAGCGCTGCGCGCGGTCAATCTCGCCGACGCGCGGGCGGTGGCGGTGCTCACGAGCGACGACCTGGTGAACCTGGAGACCGGCCTGGCGGTGCGCGACCAGCTCGGCGCGCGCTGGGCGCAGGTTCCCGTGGTGCTGCGGCTCTTCGACGAGCAGCTGGGCCAGACCGTGGAGCGCAGCTTCGGCTTCGGCTCAGTCCGCTCCACCGCCGCGCTCGCCGCCCCCTGGTTCGTCGGCGCCGCGCTCGGTCTCGACGTGCTCGGCACCTTCTACGTCGGGCACCAGCCGATGTTGGTCGGCCGGCTGACCGTCGCGCCCGGCGGGGGTCTGGACGGGCTCGCGATGGGCTCGCTGTCCGCGCGCACCCGCGTGGTGGCCATCGGCCGCGCGGACGGCGACCCCGGCAGTGGGCTGGAGTATCCGCCGCGGCGGGGAACCCGATTCCGAGCCGGCGACCAGGCCTACGTCATCGGCCCCTACGAGGAGCTGCTCCAGCTGCTGCGCCGCGACTCCCTCTCGCCGGGCCAAGTGACACCGCCGACGCTCCTCGCGCCCGAGGCGGCCGCACCCCGCGGCGTGACTCCGCGCTCCACCCGCTGAGGCCGACGCCATCAATACGCTGTTTCGCGCCCGGTTAGTACGTAAAGCGTTGTATGGGTAGGCCTGATGGGTCACTGCCTCAGCAGAGTATTGCCATCGGTCAGCCACCCGCATAGCGTTCGAAAGTCGCCGGATCCGCGAATCACGCGGAACCGTGTCTCGAACGCGCCGCGCCGGACCGGCCGCGGCGTAAGGGAGGGAGAGACCAACTCATGCACCGCATACGCCCAGTTCAGGGCGTGCTCATCGCCGCGGCCTCGGCCGCGCTCGTCGCCGTGAGCCCGGGCTTCGCCAGCGCGGCGGCCGCCGGCTCGCCGGGCGGGGACCATCCGGCCCCGCTGGAATCCGCGAAGGTGGCCCAGCGAGCCCACGCCAGCGCCGCGGCCCGCACCCACACGACACCCAACCCGCTGCTCAAGGAGCAGTTCATCTCCGGCACCGACGAGATGGCGGAAGCGCCGAGCGTCTCGGCGCTGTGCGCGTCCTTCCTCGGCCAGCCGAACCCCTACGCCGCGCTCGCCCCGAACGTCGACGTGATCAAGGGCGACACGGTCGTCCCGGTCGGCAGCCAGACCGGCTGCGACGCCGCGCAGAACGAGACGACGGTCACGCAGAACCCGTGGAACCCGGACAACCTGGTGGCCGGCTCCAACGACTACCGCGTCTTCAACAGCCGCGAGAACCGCAACGACGCCTCCGGCTGGGCGTATACGACCTTTGACGGCGGCAAGACCTGGAAGAACGTCCTCGCGCCGCACCTGACCTTCCAGACCGGCGCGAGCGCCCCGCTCTCCCTGGCCGACTCGGCCGGCGACCCGTCCCTCGCCTTCGGCCCGAACAACACCGTCTACTACGCCAACCTGGTCTTCTCCCGCTCCGCGCCCGCCAACGGCGGCTCGCAGTCGGCCAGCGGCGTGACCGTCTCGGTCTCCCACGACGGCGGCAAGACCTTCGGCGAGCCGACCATCGTGCACCTGGACGGCTTCAACGCGAACGGGACCGAGGGCCCGACCGACATCTTCAACGACAAGGAATGGATCGCCGTCGACCAGCACACCGGCGCGGTCTACGTCACCTGGACCCAGTTCAACTTCGACTCGGCCGGCAACTACCTCTCCTCGCCGACCGTCGAGGCCAGGTCCACCGACGGCGGCAAGCACTTCTCCGCCCCGGTCGGCATCTCGCCGACGCTGGCCAGCTTCAAGACCGGCATCACTCCGTTCGGCACCGGCACCAACCCGGTGGTGGCGAACGACGGCACGCTGTACGTCGCCTATGAGGACTCGGTCTGCCAGACCGCGGCCTGCAACGCGCCGACCGACCACGACGCCGTGATCATCGCGACCTCGAAGGACGGCGGCAAGAGCTTCACCAACCAGGAGGCGGCGCAGGACTTCGACTTCCCGTTCAACGCGGACATCGGCAACAGCTCGCTGACCGGGGAGAACTTCCGGATCAACTCCTTCCCGCAGCTGACCTACGACCGGGTCCAGAACCGGCTGTACGCCACCTGGGCGGACGACCGCAACGGCCTGTACAACTCCTCCGGCGTCTCGGTGCGCACCAACGGCAACGCGCTGTTGATCTCGGCGGAGGCGCACAGCCATGGCGCGCTGTCCTGGTCGGCCCCGCAGACCGTGGGCGCCGGGACCGACGAGGTGTTCCCGGCCGTCGCGGCGTACAACGGGCACATCGCGGTCAGCTACTACACCCGTTACTACGACCCGGCGGGCATCGGCGAGGACTTCGCGATGGTCTCCGGCGACCGCTGGTCGGTCGGGCACAACCCGCAGCGGCGGCTGACCAAGCAGACCGAGAACCCGCAGGTGCAGTTCGTCTCGATCGGCCTGGTCTCCGGCAACGTGCTGCAGGGCGTGTTCATCGGCGACTACACCGCGGTCGCGATGGGGCCGGACTTCCAGGCGCACCCGGTCTGGACCGACTTCCGCGGCAACCCCGGGGTGGACGACCCGAACCAGGACGTCGTCACGCAGTCGGTGAACATCTTCCGGTAACAGAGTTCTGATCTAGCCGATCCGGCGAAGCCCGCCCCGCGCAGGTCTGCGCGGGGCGGGCTTGCGCTTTCAGCCGACCGGCTCGAGCACCCGCCGCACCCGGCGCCGGGTGCCCTGCCCGCCGGCCCGCCAGATCAGCGCCGCGTATGCGGCGAGCATCCGGCGGCGGCCGAACTGCTCCCTGGCGGCCAGCAGCGCCGGGACGAACTCGCTTCGCCGGGCCAGTGCCTCGACCCACGCCGCGGCGATCGCGTCGGGGTCAGGCGGGGTGAGCAGCCCCCGGCCGGCGACGATCGCGGCGCAGTCGCCGACGTCGGTCGCCACCGGGATCGCGCCGCACAGCAGCCCCTCGATCAGGCACAGCGGCGCCGCCTCGCCGAAGACGGACGTGAGCGCGACCACGTCGGCCGCGGCGAACAGCGCCTGCGGGTCGTCTCGCGGGCCGAGCAGGTGAAGGCGACCGGATTCATCGAGTCCTGTAATGCGCAGGTCGGTGAGCAGTTGCTCGTTCTCCCGCGTCATGCCGGTTCCGCACATGAGCACGTGGGCGGTCGGCTGGCGGGCCAGGAAACGCGCGGCGGCGGCGAGGAACAGCGGCACGTTCTTCATACCGTCGTAGCGCGCCGCGAACGCGACCAACGGGGCCTCGTCGGGGATGGCCAGCGAGCGGCGCAGCCGCGCGCGGGCGAGGCGATCGGGCCGGAACCGGCGCAGATCGACGCCATTGGGGATCACGTGCAGCAGACTGTCGGGAACGCCCGCGGCCCGGTAGGCCGCCTTCGTCGAATCCGCGCAGCACACCAGCGCCGTGACGCGTCCGGCGGCCACCGCGGCGCGCAGTTCGGCGAGCGCGGAGCCCTGATTCTCCGGGTCCGAGCGGTGCAGGCAGGTGACCAGCGGCCCGCGCCAGCCGGCCTGGTTCACCAGCCGCAGCGGCTGTTCCTTGAGCGTGAGCACCACCCGCGTCGCGGCGGCCTCCCGCTCGAAGAGCGCCAGTTCCCGTTCGTCGAAGCGCGCCGACTCCCGGTCGGCGGCTCCGCGTTCCGCCCCGCGCAGCGCGGTGACCGGGATTCCCGCCGCGACGAGTCGCTGATAGCAGGCGTCATCTCGCATCCGCTGGAACGTCGCCTCCCGGTAAACGTTCTCGTGGATGCTGAGTACGCGGTGACGTTGGCCACGGCCGTGCAGGCCCGCGAGCACGTCGGTGTGGAGGATCCGGGCGCCGCCGCGGAAGAAGCCCTCATAAAGGGAGAGCACCCCGATTTCGTGAGACACCAGTTCATCATGGTCTTTCCACGCTGGTAACCGTGGATATCGGGGAAAACTCCGTGTGAACTTTCCTGCTCATTCCCGAGCGGCGCACGTCCGCCCGGGAACGGGCGAGCTCACCTGAAGGAGGCCGACCTGGCCGCGAGCGCCGGTTGCAGCAGGCTGGGCTGGAGCCGGCGTACCGCCTCGAGATGGTCCCCGGTCCAGATCATCCGGACCGCGGTGGCGGTGGCCTTTCCGTCCTCGTCGCGCAGGTCGTGCTGCACGGCGCGCACCAGGCGGTTGTCCGCCTCCGGATCGCGCTCGAGGGTGGGCGGGATGGTCCGCTCCCCGTCGAGGCTGCCCGCCAGGTCGTCGTACCAGTTGCGGATGAGTTCGACGCTGCGCAGCAGCTCCATCCGGGCCGACGCGCGGTCGTCGGAGACGGGGTCCTCGTCGCGCTGCCAGAGATCGAGTACGGCGTCGGCGGCGAGGCGCAGCGCGGTCACGCCGCTGACCAGTCGGGTGATCTCGGCCAGCGGCACCGTCTTCGCGCCGCGCTCGACCAGGTATTCGCGGAACGCGTCGTCCATGCGGCGCGCGGCCGCGGCGGCCCGGATCGCCTGCTGGGTCGGGACGAGGGTGGCGGCATCCACCGAGGAGCCGGTTCCGGCCGCCTCGGCTCCCGTGATGTCGAAGCGCAGCATCCCGTACTCGACGGCCGCGGCGAGGTAACGCGCGCTGTCGGCGTAAGCCTCAGACAGTGCTTTGCTCAGCGCCGCCGCCGCTCCCCGCGGCCAGAACAGCACGCCGACCGCGAGACTCACGCCCGCGCCGATCGCGATGTCCTCGACCCGCAGCAGCCCGACCCGCCAGCCGGTCGGCTGGATGATGTTGAACAGGATGACCAGGACGAGGGTGAAGCCGGCCTGCCCGGCGGCGAAGGAGATCGCCGCCGGGGCGATGCCGGCCAGCACGATGGCGGGCGGCAGCAGGAACCACAGCAGCCCGGTCGAGTGGCCGATCGGGAACAGCAGCAGCGCGCCGATGACGAAGCCGGCGGTGGTGCCCAGTACCGCGCGAAACGCGTTGAGCCCGGTGTTCAGCGCGCTCGAGCGCAGCACGGAGAGGGTTCCGAGCACCACCCAGAAGGAGTGCTGAACGCCCGTCAGGTTCGCGACCAGCACGGCGAGGCCGAGGCCGACCGCGCCGCGCACGCTGTTGTGCAGCCAGACCGAGTGCCGCTCGACGTGCGCCGCCGCGCGTTCCTGAGCCGCCGTCAAGGTGCCGGGCAGGCCCTCGGGCTGGCGGCCGAGCAGCCGGTCGAGCCACGAGCGCCGCTCGGCCCGCGCCGCCAGTTCGATGTTGCGGCCGATCAGGGAGGCCACGAAGCTGATCTCCTGCGCCCGGAAGCTCGGGTCGAGCGCGTCGATGACCTCGCTGACGTGCTCGTCCAGCATGATCGACTCGGCCCGGCGCAGCTGCTGCGGAGGGGGCGGCCCGCCGTCCGGATCCGAGGCCGCCGCCCCGGACACCGCAGCGCCCTCGAACGCGGCGCCCTCGAACGCGGCGCCCTCGAACACCGTCGATTGCATGGGCAGCTGGCCGATGGCGTCGCGTTCCAGCTTGGTCAGCGCCTCGCGCAGCGCGGTGAGGGCGTCGTGCAGGCCGTCCAAGCTCGCGCGCGGGGATTCCAGGAGTTCGGCGCCGCGTTCCAGCACCGCCGCGGCGGCGTTCTTGACCTTGCACGCGGCCGGATTAGGCATGGCGCAGTTGAGCGAGCGCGACTGCGCCAGGATCGCGCTGAGCCAGCTCAGCTCGTCCACCAGCCGCACCACGGCGCGCGCCGAGGTGCTCAACCCGGTAGGCCGGTTGGGCGTGGCGAGGAAGACGCGGTTCAGATCGGCCATCGCGGTCTCGGACGCGGTTACCGCCGCCTGGTACTCCGGCGCGGACTTCACATCGGCCCCGGCGCGGTGCAGCGAGACCGAGACGTACAGCCTGGTCGCGATGGCCCGGCACGCAGCCGCCGCCCTGCCGCGCAGCGGGTCGCTGGCCGGCGCCGGCCACAGCAGCGAGACCGCGAGCAGCGCGGCGACCGTGGCGATGCCCCAGCCGGCCAGCCGGTCCGGGATCACCCCGGGCCTGCTGGCCAGCGAGACCGGGAGGATGAACGAGAGCAGCAGCGCGGTGGTCGCGCCCGCGAGCACCGAGCTGACCACGCCGACGAACAGCGCGCCGAAGCCGACCAGGGTCATCGCCGCGGCCGCCAGCCACTGCTCGCGCGAGGCCAGGGTGCCCAGGCAGACCAGCACCGCGCTGGCGACCGCGAGAGTCAGCTGAGCCTGCAGCCGGTCCCGCATCGAGCCGCCGAAGTCGACCAGCATCAGCATCGCGAAGGAGCCGAAGGCGGCGTAGGTCGCGATGTCGCCGTTGTCGAGCACCTTCGCGCAGAACGCGAACAGCACCGGCATCACGATCGCCGCCCGGCCCGCGCGGCGCAGCGCGAGCAGCCCGCGGTCGTGCGTGGTCAGCCAGTTCCAGAGTCTTCGCCTCAGTTGCCCTATGCCCCGCATCGGCCCCTCCGTGGGACTTGTTTCGCGCTCTTCGAAGAGCCGTCTAGCACGGTGCGTATCCGAAATTTCGTTGGCTGACAAGCGGATTAACCGGCCGCCGCCTTCACCCGGTCCACCTCGCGCAGCAGCGCGGCCGCGGCCGCGCTGGTCGGGTCGGTGGTGACGCTGACCGTCTCCCACGCGGGCACCTCGCCGGCCAGCTCGATGAACCGCACCCGGTCAGTCTTCACCGAGTAGGACCGCGGCACCAGCGCCACGCCCAGTCCGTACGCCACCAGGTCCAGCAGCGAGTGCACGTCGGTGACCTCGAGGGCGACCCGCCGCTCGATCCCGGCCGCGGTCAGCACCCGGTCGGCCAGGTCGCGGGTGCCCCAGTCCGCCGGGAAGTCGACGAACTGCTCCTCGGCCAGATCGGCCAGCTTGACCTGCCCGTTGCCCGCCAGCGGGTGGCCGAGCGCGCAGGCCAGCGCCAGCGGTTCGCGGTCGAGCGCCTGGATGACCACGTCGTCGGGGCAGCGTCCGGAACCCGGCCTTGAGACGAACGCCACGTCGAGCCGGCCGGTGCGCACCAGCTCGATCAGCTCGTCCGAGCCGCCCTGCCGCAGCTGGATCTCCAGCCCGGGATGCTCGGAGAGGAACCCGGCCAGCAGCGTCGGCACGTGCACCGCGTGCAGGCACTGCAGCGAGCCGATCGAGAGCCGGCCGCGCAGCAGGCCCTGCACGGCGGCGACCGCGTCCTTCGCCGCGTTGCTCGCGGAGAGCGCGCGCAGCGCCTCGCCGAGCAGCGCCTGACCGGCCGGCGTGAGCTGGACCTGCCGCGTGCTGCGCAGGAACAGCGGCGCGCCCAGTTCGCGCTCCAGCGAGCGGATCGAGGCGGACAGACCCGACTGGGCGATGTGCAGCCGCTTGGCCGCCCGGGTGAAGTGGCACTCCTGCGCGACCGCGACGAAGTGCTCCAGCTGGCGCAGTTCCACGTCCCTCACCCCTATTGAGCAGCCGCCGTGCTAAGCGGCATCAGATTTCTCTGTTGGACAGCTTAATCCTGGGCAGGGAGGCTGGGACTGTACTTGTCAGATACGGGAGGAACCCCCATGCAGACTCGCCGCATCGGCGACGTCCAGGTCGGCGCCATCGGTCTCGGCGGCATGCCGATGTCGATCGAGGGACGGCCGGACGAGCAGCGGTCGATCGCCACGATCCACGCCGCGCTGGACGCCGGAATCACCCTGATCGACACCGCGGACGCCTATCACCTGCACGCGAACGAGGTCGGGCACAACGAGTCCCTGATCGCCCGCGCGGTGGCCAGCTACGGCGGCGACACCTCGGACGTGCTGATCGCGACCAAGGGCGGCCACCTGCGCCCCGGGGACGGCACCTGGACGGTCAACGGCTCGCCGGAATACCTCAAGCAGGCCTGCGACGCCTCGCTCAAGCGCCTCGGCGTCGAGGCGATCGGGCTGTACCAGTTCCACCGCCCGGACCCGCGCGTGCCCTACGCCGACTCGGTCGGCGCGATCCGCGACCTGCTCGACGCCGGCAAGATCCGGATGGCCGGCATCTCCAACGCGAACCCGCAGCAGATCCAGCAGGCCAACGAGATCCTCGGCGGCCGCCTCGTCAGCGTGCAGAACCAGTTCTCGCCCTCGTTCCGCTCCAGCGAGCCGGAGCTCGAGCTGTGCGCCCGGCTCGGCATCGCGTTCCTGCCGTGGAGCCCGCTCGGCGGCATCTCGAGCGCCGGCGAGCTCGGCTCCAGGTTCGGTGCCTTCGCCGAGGTCGGGAAGGCGCACGGGGTCAGCCCGCAGCAGGTCTGCCTGGCCTGGATGCTGGCCAAGGCGCCGGTGGTCATCCCGATCCCCGGCTCCTCGCGACCTGAGACGATCCAGGACTCGGCGCGGGCCGTGGACCTGAAGCTGTCCGCGGAGGAAGTGGCCCGGCTCGACGCCGCGTGATTCCTTCGCGCGCCCGGCCGGCCGGTACCCTTGGTAACAACTGAACTCACTGGGTGGGGCTGACAGCGCCGTCGCCGTCCCGACACAAGGAAGTTGGCAGCGACATGCTTTCCGGCGCTGTACGCCGTGCCCTGCTCTCTCTCGCCGTCGGCGGATTCGCCATCGGCACCGGGGAGTTCGTCGTGATGGGCCTGCTGCCGCAGGTCGCCTCCGACCTCTCCGTCTCGATCCCGCGGGCCGGGGAGCTGATCTCCGCTTACGCACTCGGGGTGGTGGTGGGCGCGCCGCTGCTCACCGCCGCCTCGGTGCGGTACCGGCGCAAGCCGGTGCTGCTGGTGCTGATGAGCTGGTTCGCGGCCGGCAACCTGCTCTCGGCGCTGGCGCCCAGCTTCGGCCTGGTGCTGCTCGCCCGGTTCGCCACCGGACTGCCGCACGGCGCTTTCTTCGGCGCCGGCGCGGTGGTGGCCGGCTCGCTGGTGGACAAGACGCGCAGCAACAGCGCGATGGCGGTGATGTTCGCCGGGCTGACCGTGGCGAACATCGTCGGCGTACCGCTCACCACGATCCTCGGCCAGCACGCCGGCTGGCGGCTGGTCTACGCGATCGTCGGTCTCATCGCGGTGCTCGCCGTGATCGCGGTCGCGCTGGCCGTGCCCGCCGAAGCCGGCCTCACGAAACAGGGCGCTGACGAACAGGGCTCTGCTTCCGCGCCAGAGGCCGCCGGCGCCTCCCAGTCCTCGCTGCGCGGCGAGCTGCGCGCCTTCGCCAAGCCGGAGGTGTGGCTGGTGCTCGGCGTGGCGATGATCGGCGGCGGCGGGTTGTTCGCCACCTTCAGCTACATCACCCCGATGATGACGAACGTCGCCCACTACGCCGATTCCAGCATGACCTGGCTGCTCGCCCTGTTCGGCCTCGGCATGACGATCGGCAACCTGGTCGGCGCGCCGCTCTCGGACCGCTGGCCCGCGCGCACGCTGCTGTGCTCGCTCGGCGCGCAGATCGCCGTCTCGATCGCGTTCCTGGCCGCCGACCACAACCGGGTCACCGCCGCCGCGGCGATCTTCCTGTTCCCGCTCTGCTCGCTGGCCGGGCTGCCCACGCTGCAGGGACGGATCATCGCGCTGGCGGGTGGCGCGCCGAACCTTGCCGCCGCGTCCATCCAGGCGGCCTTCAACATCGCCAACTCCATCGGCGCCTACTTCGGCGGCCTTGCCATCGCGGCAGGGTTCGGATTCGGCTCGCCGAACGCGGTCGCCGCGGCGCTCGGCGCCGTCGGCCTCGCCCTGGCGGTCACTGCGGTGCGCGTCGAGCGTCACCGAACCGGGCGCACGGCAGAGACGTTGAATGCAGAGACGTTGAATGCAGAGACGTCGAATACTGCGGAGGACCGCGAAATGACGCGGCGTGAAAAGGCAGCGCCCGAAAGGATCGCCGCGTGACCTCACCGACGCCCACCACCTTCGGCATCATCGGCAGCGGCTGGCGCGCGGAGTTCTTCGTGCGGCTCGCCGCCCTCCTGCCCGACCGGCTCACGCTGGTCGGGGTCGCCGCGCGCCGCACGCAGACCGCGGAGCGCATCACCTCGGACTGGCGGGTTCCGGCGTACCTCTCGCCGCAGGAGCTGATCTCCAAGCAGAACCCCGACTTCGTCGTCACCAGCGTCAGCTGGCCGGCCAATCCGGAGGTCATCGCCGTGGCGGTCGAGGCCGGGGTCAAGGTGCTGGCCGAGACCCCGCCCGCGCCGGACGCCGACGGCCTGCGCGCGCTGTGGGCCCGGGTCGGCGAGCGGCGGATGGTGCAGGTCGCCGAGCAGTACCTGCTCATGCCCGGCCACGCGGCCCGGCGCGAACTCGTCGAGCGCGGCACGATCGGCCGGCCTACCTCCGTGCAGGTCTCCTCGACGCACGGATACCACGCGGTCTCGATGATCAGGGGTCTGCTGGGCGTGGACTTCGAGCCGGCGCGGGTGACGGCGTCGCGATTCACCGCGCCGCTGCTCGACCCGCTGACCCGCGACGGCTGGACCGGCGACGAGTCGGCCAAGGACGCCCAGACGACGCTCGCGACCCTCGACTTCGGAAACGGCGCGTCAGGGCTCTACGACTTCACCAGCAACCAGTGGCACAACCGGCTGCGCCTGCGCCGCATCGTGATCCGCGGCAGCCACGGCGAACTCGCCGACGACACGGTCGTGCGCTGGGCCGGACCGCGCACCGTCCTGAAATCGCACCTCGTGCGCTCGCAACTCGGCCAGGACCTCAACCTCGACGGTCACGACACCGAGCACTTCTCCTTCGACGGAGAGGTGGTGTACCGCAACCCGTTCCTCGGCCTGCGGCTGATGGACGAGGAGATCGCGATCGCGAGCATTCTCACCGCTACCGCGGCCTGGGTACACGACGAGGGGCCGGAACCGTACCCGCTCGCGCAGGCCTGCCAGGACCACCTCATCGCGCTCGCGTTCGATCAGGCCGCTGAGACCGGCGAGAGAGTGACCACCGGGATCGAGGCCTGGGCGCACTGAGGGCCGGGCGAGAGCGAGGGACGCGGGGACGGGCTCAGTGCCCGTCCCCGCACCGCCTACACCCGCGTTACGCGGGAGTCAGGCTCACGCGACGGTTCTCGACGTCGAGCGCGAGAATCCGCACCGCGACACGCGACCCCGGTTCGGGCCGAGTGCCCCAGGCCGACTCGTGCAGCAGGCCGTGGACGCCGTCACCGACGTCGATGAACGCGCCGAACGGAACGACGCTGACCACCGTGCCGTCGATGACGCCGCCGCTCGCGTGGCGAGCGACGAATTCGTTCCAGACGGCTGGTTCGGCACTGTGCTTCGGGCGGGTCATGCGATCACCTCCTCTCCCTGCAATCTCCGCCTATGCGGGATCGGCGCAGGGGGCGGGCCTCGGGCCCGCGCGGTGATCAAGCGATAGCCGGGTAACCGTTCCGCTCGCGGTCCATTCGCACGCGGCGAAGAACCAACCCGGCAGTCACGGGGCCGATTTTAGCTCAGCTCGCGTTGCTTGCGCCGCAGGAATCCCCGCTCGGCAGAGTTCTGCGTCAGCTCGATCGCGCTCTGATAAGCCAGGGCCGCCTCCTTCGCACGCCCCAGCCGGCGCAGCAGGTCCGCGCGCACGACGTGGTACACGTGGAATCCATCGAGCCCGAGCGAATCGACGAGCCCAAGCGCCACCTGCGGACCGTCGATCTCCGCCACCGCGACCGCGCGGTTGAGCGCCGTGACCGGAGTAGGCGCGATCTCCATCAAATGATCGTAGAGGCGCAGGATCTGCGACCAGTCGGTGGCGGCGGCGATCGGCGCGTCGCAGTGCACCGCGTTGATCGCGGCCTGGAGTTGGTACGGGCCCGGCCGGTCGCGCTTCAGGCAGCGGCGCACCAGTTCCTGCCCCTCGGCGATCAGCGCCCGGTCCCACAGCTCGCGGTCCTGGTCGGTCAGCGGCACCAGGCTCCCGTCCGGGCCGGTGCGCGCGGACCGGCGCGCCTGCGTGAGCAGCATGAGCGCGAGCAGGCCGAGCGCCTCCGGCTCGTCCGGCATCAGCTCGACCACCAGCCGGCCGAGCCGTACCGCCTCCGCGCACAGATCGTCGCGCACCAGCCGCTCTCCGGAGCTGGCCGTGTAGCCCTCGTTGAAGATCAGATAGACCACCGCCAGAACGGCGCGCAGCCGGTCCGGCAGATCAGCCTCCTTCGGTACCCGGTACGGGATGCGCGCGGCGCGGATCTTGCCCTTCGCGCGCACCAGCCGCTGCGCCATCGTCGGCTCCGGCACGAGGAAGGCGTGGGCGATCTCGGCCGTGCTCAGGCCGCAGAGCAGACGCAGCGTCAGGGCGACCCGCGCCTCGGGAGAGAGGGCCGGGTGGCAGCAGGTGAAGATCAGCCGCAGCCGGTCGTCGTGCACGGGGCCGTCCTCCTCTGCGCTGTCGTTGGTGCCGGTGATTCCTACCGCGCCGCCGACTCCCGCGGTGCCGGCGGTTCCCCCGTAGTCACCGAGCAGCAGCGCGGCCCTGGTCTGGCGCTCCTCTCGCGAGGACTCCCGGCGCAGCCGGTCGATCGCGCGG